>Ga0335072_10010778_pt1 | contig 13136 bp, 9 predicted proteins | sample Lox_Sample_21_FD_206725 | JGI IMG/M metagenome (GOLD analysis project Ga0335072, IMG submission 206725) | Soil microbial communities from Loxahatchee National Wildlife Refuge, Florida, United States - Lox_Sample_2.1 | ecosystem: Environmental > Terrestrial > Soil > Wetlands | place: USA: Florida...
CCGGGCTTTGCGGACCAGGGAGCTACAACCTCGGGTCGACCGGCTCGCTCTCCAGCGCCAGGACGCCGAACACGCACTCATGCACGCGATACAGCGGCTCGCCCGCGGTGAAGCGCTCCAGCGCCTCAATGCCCAGCGCGAACTCACGCAGCGCGAGCGAGCGCTTGTGACCGACGCTGCGATCGCGGAGCCGGGACAGATTGCGGTCGGCACTGTATTCCGGCCCGTACACGATCCGGAGATACTCCGGCCCGCGGCACTTAATGCCCGGCTGCACCAAGCCGCGCGGGCCGCGGTGCACCACATCGGCAGGCTTGACTACCATGCCCTCACCGCCGCCCTCCGTCAGGGCGTGCCACCAGGCAACTGCCGCTGCCTCGCTCTCCGCATCGCCGAGTTGCACGGTCAATGCCGCCGTGCGCCGGAAGGTCGCCGGATCACGATCACAGAGCCGGCCGATTACCTCAAGGTGCCAGGCGTGCGGACGCAACGCATGGACCGCCTGCTGGCTGGCCAGGATCTGGAACGGTGCGAGGCGCAGGTCACTGACGCCGTTGACGGGCCAGCAGTACCGCCGGTAGGCGTCCGCGTACAGCGCCGCGTGCGCGCGGCGCTCAGACAGGCGAGCGACCAGATCCGCGGTATCCACGCCACGCGATAGTGACATCCGCGCGAGTTCAAGCCCGGCCTCAAGCGCGGCCCCGGCGGCCGCTGCCACCGGCGCGAACTGAGTGCGCAGGAGTTCGCCTGCTTTCGCTGACCAGGGCAACAGCTCGCAGTCCAGGATCAGCCAGTCGGTCTGGAGTTCTGTCCATAGATCCGCCGCGTCGAGGGCCTTGGTTACCCGCCCGAGCAGCTCGGCTTCCGTGGCCGGGTCGGTGAAGAAGGGCCTGCCGGTGCGAGTGAAGATCGCCCCGGCTGACGCCACGCCAAATCGCCGCTGCGCAGCCGCACTGTCTTTGCAGGCGACGACCACCGCCCGCGAGCCCATGTGCTTCTCCTCGCAGACCACCTCCGTGACCCCGGCCGAACGGTAGGCAGCGAGTGCTTCCGCCGGGTGCTCGAGCAGGCCCGGCTCGCTGGCCGTCGCGGTCGGGGACATGGTCGGCGGCAGGTAGATCAGCCAGCGCGGATCGATTGCGAACCTGCTCATGACCTCAAGCGCGGCCGCCGCGTTTCCCGCCCGGATTGTCGCCGATCCGCCAGTCAGCCGCGTCTGGATGACGCGCTTTCCGAGGACGTCACTAACGTTCAGCTCGGTGCGGCTGGCGCGCGCGGGGAACTCTGGCGGACCGGCCGGGCCGAGCGGCTTGGCAGGCTGGTAGTAGACGCGCCCGGCCGGCACGCTGACGAGCTCGCGCTCCGGGTAGCGCAGCGCGGTCAGCTTGCCGCCGAAGACGCAGCCGGTGTCGACGCAGATGGTGCCGTTGATCCAGGCCGCCTCCGGCACAGGCGTATGACCATAGACAACCGCCGCCTTGCCGCGGTAGTCCTCGGCCCACGGATACCTGACCGGAAGCCCGAACTCGTCTGTCTCGCCGGTTGTATCGCCGTAAAGCGCGAATGCCCGGACCGCGCCCGACGCGCGGCCGTGCATTGCTTCGGGCAGCCCCGCATGTGCGACGACCAGCTTGCCGTCGTCCAGCACCACGTGCCCGAGCAGTTTGTCCACGAACGCTGCCGCCTGGTCAGCAAAGCCGTCCGGAGCCGCCGCGAGCTGCGCGAGGCTCTCGGCCAGGCCATGGCTGCGCGTCACATCCCGGCCGCGCAGCGCGCGGACCAGTTTGGCCTCATGGTTGCCGGCTACCGACAGTGCGGTGCCCGCCGCCGTCATGCCCATGACGAGCCTGAGGACTGCCGGAGTGTCAGGGCCCCGGTCCACCAGGTCGCCAACGAACACCGCGGTCCGCCCTGCCGGGTGGCTGGCCGTGCTCCCGTCCGCGGCCACCTGGTAACCGAGCCGGTCAAGCAGCTGCCTGAGCTCGGTGTAACAGCCGTGCACATCGCCGATAACGTCGAACGGCCCGTGCCTGGACCGCATGTCGTTCCAGAGCGGCTCGCGCTGCACTGCGGCACTCGCGATCTCGGCCTCGCTGGACAGCACGTAGACACGGTGGAAGCCCTCTCGCCGCAGGCCGCGCAGGCTGCGTCGGAGCTGGCTGTGCTGCTGCCGTAGCACGTGCGGCCCGAAGGAACGGTCCGTTCTGGCCGCGTTACGTGCCGCGCACAACTGTTCCGGCAGATCCAGCACGATCGCCACCGCCAGGACATGGTGCTCTCTGGCCAGCGCGATCAGCGAGCGCCGGGCCTCAGGCTGAACACTGGTCGCATCGACGACTGTCAGACGGCCCGCGGCGAGCCGCTTGCCCGCGATGAAATTCAGGACCTCGAAGGCGTCCGGGGTTGCGGACTGGTCGTTCTGGTCATCGCGGACCAGGCCCCGGCAGAAGTCGGAGGAGATGACTTCGGTGGAGATGAAGTGCCGGGCAGCAAAAGTCGACTTGCCGGATCCTGATATCCCGATGAGCGTCACCAGGCACAGGTCTGGGATCTTCAGTACGTGATCAGTAGTCGTCACCGGCGGAACACCGCCAGCTGACTCGGGCAGCCCGCGGCCGCGTCCTCCGGCCCCACGCCGGCCACGGTGACCTCGTAGTCGTACCGGGCAGCGATTGCCGCGGCCCACTCACCAAACTGCGCTCTGGTCCACTCGAACCTGTGGTCGGCATGCCGGAGAGTGCCAGCTGGCAAGCCGTCGAACAGCACGTTGTACTCGGCGTTGGGGGTAGTCACGACGATCGTCCCCGGCCGGGCGAAACCGAAGACTGACAGCTCGAACGCTCCGAGCCGAGGCGGGTCGAGATGCTCGATCACCTCGACTACGGCCGCGGCATCGAAGCCGCGCAGCCGGTCGTCAGTGTAGGTCAGCGAGCCATGCAGGAGCTCGACCCGGGCACGAGCCCTCGGCGATAGCTCATCCAGGTGCAATGACCTAGCCGCCGCCTCCAGCGCGTGGTGCGACACGTCCATGCCGGTGACCTGCTGTATCTGGCCGAGCTTGAGGAGCGCGGCGATCAGCTTTCCGGAGCCGCAGCCAAGGTCGAGCACCCGCGCGGCGCCCGATGCGGCAATTGCCGCCACCACGGCAGCAATTCGCTGCCCGTGCAAACCGACCTGTCGTTCCACGGCTTCTTCGGCAGCGTCACTCGCGGCGTCGTTACTGTCCGGGTCGCCGGCCTCGTCGGCTGTCAGCTGGCGCAGCGCATCTGTGGTCAGCCGGCGGTCATGCCGGAGGTATCGCCGCGTGATCAGCTCGCGGTCCGGATGTGCGGCAAGCCAGCCGCCTGCCCGCCGGAGGAGTTTGTCGACCTCGTCAGATCCGACCCAGTAGTGCTTGTCGTCGTCGAGTACCGGCAGCAGGACGTACAGGTGCTCTAGGGCCTCGCGGACAGTGAGCTGGCCGGCCAGCCTGACTGACAGGTACTGGCTCTGACCCCACTCCGGGAAAGTCTCGTCGAGCGCGATCGGCTCCGCGGTGACGTCGTAGCCAAGAGGCCCGAACACCCGCTGCAGCAGCCCGGCGCCGCCCCGGCACGGAACCACCGGCAGCCCGATCTCCAGTGGCAGCGGAGTAGCCGCCAGGGCTGGCCGCTCCTTGCTGCGACCCGACAGCGCGGTGGCGAACAGGCGGCCGAGTGCCACTGACATCACTGAAGATGCGACATACGGCCTGTCGGTGACGTAGCGCGCCAGGCTGAACTGAGCTTGCTCCGGCCGGCCGCGCCGGACCAGCCCGACGGGATCGATGTCGAGCAGAATCGCAGCCTCGCACCGGTCCGCGGTAGCGACCGGATAGAACACGTGCGCAGTACCAGCGCTCAGTTCGGCGATGTGGTGGCCAGCCGGATTCTTGTGCAGGAGGTAACCGAGGTCTGTCGCGGGGACATGCGAGGTCGCGATTGTCAAGAGCAACGCTTCACCCCGGTCCGGTCACCGCGCCGAGCTGCCGGTCGGGGCAGCAATCAGCCGGAACCCTAGCCGGCCACCTGGCGGCCGAGCGCGTGATTATCCCGTCAGGTGGCTCCGGTCATGATGTTCGGGGCATCGCGCGGACCGCCGCCATGGCCGCCGCACGCACGCCCGATATCCCCGCGGCGCGAGTAGACCAGTTCTGCGACAAGACCACGACCAGCAGTTCCTGGCCCCCATGGTCGATAAGCCCGATGCTGTTGACCACGAACCGGCGCGGGTCTGCCTGCCATCCGTCGTTTACCGCGTAACTGGTGTCCTGACTGGCGGCGGCCGGGACGCCCCAGCGCTGGCTGGCGGCCACATGACTCATCAGGCTTAGCTCGTAGTGGCGGCAGACCGGGTCCAGCGCGGAGCGAGTCGTGGCAAGGCTGGCGAGCAGTTGCAGCTGGTCGGCGGCCGTGGTGCTCGTCTGGCGCCACGCACTGCCCGTTCCCGGAATGGTGTGCCTGAGGCCGAGCGCCCGGTTGGCCGTCTCGAGGCCGGCGCCCCGGCCGATTGCCTGCCATAGGCTGGCGGCGGCGGTGCGGCTGCCATTCTCGATCATCTTGGCTGCCAGCCTGGAGTCCTGGTTGCCGAGCTGCGCGCCGGAATGCTGATGGCGGTAAAGCAGCGCCGCCAGGATGTCCGCCCCGGCGACGCCAGCGGCGTGGTAGTGCTCACCGGCGTGGTACAAGGCCTCGGCACCAGTTCCCGTGTCGATGACGCCAGCGGACAAGTGAGCCCGGTTACTTCCGAGCGCCGCCCGCAGCGCCGCAGCCAGCCGACTGTTGAGTGCCGCCGACGGCCGCGACGGGCGCCCTCTCGTCGCCCGGCCGGCGACGACATCCTTCGAGCTAGGACACGCCTGACTCTGCCCTTGACCGGACCCGACCTGCTCGGTCGGCGCGCTCGATCCCACCAGCGGCAGGTCTGAGCCAACGCCGGTTTTGGCAGCCAGGACGCTGAGCCCGACGACGAACGCCGCCATGGCCGTAAACATCATCACGAACGCAAGGCGCTCGGTCAGGCGCAGGCTTCCCGCGTGAGCAGGCGCCCGCGTCACGTCAATCTCCGGAGCACAGCTTCCCCCGCTTGCCCGTCTAACCCCGCCCGGCCGCGACTACTGCGTACCGCCGCTGCGTTTGCCGTTGTTCGCCGGTTTTCGCACTGACCCGCACGAACGGAGCGTTATTGCTTAATTTCCCCCGGTCCCTTTCAAGCTATTGACCGGAATGACAATATCAGCGTCCGAAAATTGATCTCAGGGACTCAGCAGGAGTATTCGAAAACGTTACACGGTCGATTGGGCGGAGACCGGACAGGAATAGTTGTCAGGCATTATCGCTTTTTTGCCGCCCTATTACCGAGCTCGGCCTGGCTGTCCTGTTAAGTACCGTGCTCAGATCGCGCGGTGCCGTGCCCTGGCGGGCGCCGGGCGTGCCGGGCCGGCCGGACCGCCCTGGTTGCGGTCGACGTCCACATGGCTGATCGCCATGTACACCACGGCCATCAGGATCGGCACTGCCAGGAGCATCGCGACGTTGGCGCGGCCCCAGTCCAGGCCCCCGAGACGGTGGGGTACGCCCAGCCAGTCAGCTACCGATGCGCCCAGCGGCCTGGTGAGCGTGTAGGCAAACCAGAACGCGAGCACCGGATTCATGCGCAGCTTCCAGTGCGCGACCAGCGGGATGACTATCAAGATAAGGAACAGCACAGCCGAGGAGAAATAGCCCAGTTTCAGTGTGGTCGCGGTGAGGTCGCCAAGCGCCGTGCCCAGCGCGAAAGTCGCCATCACCGTGGCCCAGTAGAAGGCTTCACGGCGCACCGTCGTGATGCTGTGGATCGATAGGGTGCCCTCGGTGCTGTACCAGGCTATGAAGATCGCCGCCAGAATGACAGCGTAGAGCGCCGTCGTGACCGTGTACGGCAGGCCAACGACGACGTGCAGGCCGTCGGCCGCCATCGTGCCGGTCACGCTGACCGCGCACACGGCGAGCCAGTAGATCCAGGTGGTGTACCGCCTGGTCCGGAACTGCAGTATCAGCGCGCCTATCAGCAGCACCGCGCCGAACGCGCCGTCAACGTACGTGCCGTAGCGGGCGTACCCGTAATCGGAGAGCGCCTCGCCCATGCCGGTGGACGCAATCTTCGCGATCCAGAACCAGGCCGTGATCTGCGGCACCTTGGTGTCGAGGACCCACGGCTGTCGCGCACTGAGCCGGCCAGCAAGCTCACCACTGGTCATGGCCGTCAGGATGCCATATCTACGACTCTGTAGCGGCCCGCCTTTACTAGAACTTTTCGGGCGGCCGACCTGGCCGGTCCGGACCTGGCGCGAGCGCTGACCCGCCAGGCTAACCTTGGCACGTGTCTTCGCCTGCCGAGGCCGGCCTGCGGCCGTCGCGATCAGTGGCCGCTGCCGTGGACCGGGTCAGGCAGGCCGACAGCATCTGGTGGCTTGTCCTCGTCGCAGCTGCCTTCACCCTGGCTCAGCTCGTACTTGTGGTGCCGAGGCTCGGGCTCAGCTGGGACGAGACCGTCTATATCAGCCAGGTCAGCAGCCACACGCCGGCCGCTTACTTCGATCCGGCCCGGGCGCGCGGAATCCCGCTGCTGGTCGCGCCGGTCACGTTGCTGACGTCGTCGGTCCTGGCCCTGCGGATCTACCTGGCGGTTGCCTCCGGCGTCGCCTTGTTCCTCGCGCTGCTGTGCTGGCGGCGACTGCGGCCGGCCTGGCAGCTCGCGCTCGCCGGCGTGCTGTTCTGCGGACTGTGGACCACCCTCTATTACGGTCCGCAGGCCATGCCTGATCTATGGGTGGCTTTCAGCTCACTGGCCGCTGTCGGCTTGTTCCTGCAGGCTGCCGGCCGGCGCGCGCCGGCAGCCGGCGAGGAGCCGGCGGCCCGGCCGACTCGCTGGGGAGCGCTCGCCGGGCTCACGGTGTGCGTGGCGATCGCCGCGCTGGTCCGGCCGGGGGACGCCCTCTATCTGGCCGCGGCCCTGGGTATCGCAGTGATCGCGGTCCGGCAGTGGCGCCAGTGGCAGCTGTTCGCGGCCGTGGTCGTCGGCTTCGCGGCCGGAGCGGTGGAATGGGTCATCGAGGCCTACGTCCGTTTCGGCAGCCCGCTGAACCGGCTGCACGAAGCAGGTGCCGAGCAGGGCGGCTTCGGCTTGCATTTCGCCGTCTGGGACGAGTTGCGCTCGGTCAACGGCCCCACTCTGTGCCGGCCGTGCACGGTGGGCTTCCGCTACCCGGAGCTGAGCCTGTGGTGGCTCGCGCTCCCGGTACTTGTCGTCCTTGGCGGCTACGCCGCCCACCGTGCCGGACGGCTCGCGTCGTCCGTGCTCGCCGCGGCATGCGGGTTCGGCCTGGCTTTCCAGTACCTGTTCCTCATCAACTACGCAGCGCCGCGCTTCCTGCTGCCCGCCTACGCGCTGGCTGCGATCCCGGTGGCCGACGCCGTTGCCGGGCTGCTCACCGGTATTCAACGCGACTTGCGCGGCCCGGCCGCGTTGCTGGTGGCAGTGGTACTTGGCGTCCAGCTGCTGATCCAGGCGAGCGTGCTCGAGCACCAGGTCGCGGAGAAGGTTAGCTTCTTCGGCGACTACAACCGCATCGCCGGCGACCTGCGCGCACTCGGCGTCAAGCCACCCTGCCTGGTGAAGGGCGTGCAAGACATCCCGGTTGCCTTCTACGCGGGCTGTGCCTCGGCACCAGGCGTCGCCGTGGGCCAGAAAGTCACCGAACCCGCGGCAGTCCTGGTGACACCCGGCCAGCCGCCGCCCGCATATGCACGCGGCTGGACCCTGCATGAGTTGCCGGGCATCCAGTCGAAGCTCCTGCAGGTGAACGCTTACCTAGCGCCCCGCGGGTCCTGAGCGCAGGCCCAGGCGTCCGCGACCACGTCGCGCAGACCGTGCTCCGGCTTCCAGCCGAGGTCACAGCTGATGCGCCCGGATGATGCCACTAGCACCGCCGGGTCGCCAGCCCGCCGCCCGGTGATCTTGACGGGGATCTCGATACCGGTTACCTCCCGGCAGGCGGTCAGCACCTCAAAGTTGGAGTAGCCGGTTCCGCAGCCCAGGTTGTAAATCTTGTGCTCAGCCGGCCTGCATGCGCTCAGCGCGAGCAAGTGCGCGGCGGCGACGTCGCTCACGTGAATGTAGTCGCGGATGCAGCTTCCGTCGGCTGTGGGATAGTCGTCGCCGTAGATACTGACCGGCCCTGAATGGTCTCGCGCGGCCGTCAGGATGTTCGGGATCAGGTGCGTCTCGGTGGTGTGGCGCTCACCGAGCCAGCGTCCGCCGACCTCCCTGAAGGCGCCTGCCACGTTGAAGTAACGCAGGCTCACGGCCGCGAACTCGTGCAGCCGCGCATACTCGGTCAGCGCTGTGTCTACTGCGAGCTTCGACGCGCCGTACGGGCTGGTGGGCCGTGGCGGAGCGGTCTCCTCGACCGGCACGACCGCTGGCTCGCCGTAGACCGCGGCCGTCGAGGAGAACACGATGGTCGCCACGCTGGCCGAGCGCATCGCCTCCAGCAGTGCCAGGGTCCCGCCGAGGTTGTGGCTCCAGTACAGGCTCGGGCTCGCGACCGATTCGCCGACCAGCGATTTCGCGGCGAAGTGGAGCACCGCGTCAAAGCCGCCGGCCAGCACTGCCGCAGCGTCGGCACGCAGCTCACCCCGCACGAACCGGGCGCCGGCCGGGACGGCGTCCGCATGCCCGGTCGACAGGTCGTCCAGCACGGTCACCTCATGGCCGGCCGCCACCAGCTGCGCCGCCACCACGCTGCCGATATAGCCTGCACCGCCGGTGACAAGCAACTTCATGGGTCCGGTGTTGATAGCCACGCCGCGAGGATACTTCGGCCTGAGTAGGCCCAGCTAACGGTGACCGTCGGAGATCGCTCCAAAGAGTGCCGGCCGGCCTAATTCCTAAGGCGCGCCTTATCAGTGTAGGCTTAGTTTATGAGCGAGAGAGCCCTGGACGTCAACGAGGTCGCCGGAGCGCTGAGAGTCAGCATCGGGCTGCTGACGCGGCGGATGCGGCAGCTGAAGGCGGCGGGTGAGATCACACTGCCGGAGAGCTCAGCCCTCACCCGGCTGGACCGGGGCGGCCCGGCAACGTCAAGCGAGCTGGCCAGACAGGAGCAGATCAGCCCGCAGTCCATGGGCGCTACGCTCGCCGGGCTGGAGGCACGCGGCCTGGTCGAGCGACGAGCCGATCCGGCGGACGGCAGGCGCGCGGTGATGTCGATTACCGGTTCCGGGCAGCAGGTACTGCGGGACCGGCGGAACGAAAGCACGCGAACCCTGGCACACGCGCTCTCGGCAGGATTCTCCAGCGCGGAACTTGACCAGCTGATGGCGGCCGTCCCGCTGCTCGAGCGCCTGGCGCAGAACATCTGATGGCGGGAACCAGCCGTCGTCACGGGGCCGCCGGGCTTCCGGACAACCCAGCCAGCACGGGCCATCCGGCCGGCACAGTCGACGAGCGCTACCGGTGGGTGGCGCTGGCGAATACCACTGCGTCAGTGTTCATGTCGGCGCTCGACGGGTCCATCGTCATCATCGCGCTCCCGGCCATATTCCGCGGCATCCACCTCGATCCGCTCTCCGCGGGGAACATCTTCTACCTGCTGTGGATGATCATGGGATACCGCCTCGTGCAGGCGGTCCTCGTGGTTACGCTCGGCCGCCTCGGAGACATGTTCGGCCGTGTCAAGATCTACAACGCCGGTTTCGCGGTCTTCACGGCCGCCTCGATCCTGCTGTCATTCGACCCGTTCACGAGCCGCAGCGCCGCACTGTGGCTGATCGGCTGGCGAGTACTGCAGGCGGTCGGCGGATCCATGCTCACGGCGAATTCGGCCGCGATCCTGACCGACGCTTTCCCACCGGACCGGCGCGGTTTCGCCCTCGGCATTAACCAGGTGGCCGCGATCGCGGGCCAGTTCATCGGACTGGTTGCCGGCGGGCTGCTGGCAGCTCTGGACTGGCGCGCGGTGTTCTGGATCAACGTTCCGGTTGGCATTTACGGCACGGCCTGGGCGTACTTCAAGCTCCGCGACAACGGCGAGCGCCATCGGGGCCGCATCGACTGGTGGGGCAACGTAACGTTCGCGCTCGGCCTCGGCGCGGTCCTGGTGGCACTCACCATCGGAATCCAGCCCTACGGCGGCCACACGATGGGCTGGACCAGTCCCGCAGTGATCGGGTTGCTCGCTGGCGGCATTCTCCTGCTGGTCGCGTTCGCGCTGATCGAGACCAGGGTGGCCGACCCGATGTTTCAGCTCAGCCTGTTCAAGATCAGGGCATTTACTGCCGGGAACGTGGCCGGCCTGGCCGTAGCGATTGCGCGAGGGGGACTGCAGTTCACGCTGATCATCTGGCTCCAAGGTATCTGGCTGCCATTGCACGGCTACAACTTCAGCGACACACCGCTCTGGGCCGGTATCTTCCTGCTGCCGCTGACAGCGGGAATCCTTATCTCGGGACCGATCTCCGGAGCGCTCTCCGACAGGTTCGGCGCGCGCGGCTTCTCCACCGCGGGGATGGCCGTCTTCGGTGCCAGCTTCATCGGCCTGATCGTCATGCCGGTGATCTTCCCGTACTGGGCATTCGCCCTGCTGACCTTCGCGAATGGCGTGGGCGGCGGCATGTTCGCGGCGCCCAACTCCGCCTCGATCATGAGCAGCGTTCCCGCCAGGTACCGCGGCGCCGCGTCCGGGATGCGCGCGACGTACCAGAACTCCGGCACGGCCCTGTCGATCGGCGTGTTCTTCTCGCTGATGATCGCCGGCCTGGCGGCTAGCCTGCCGCACACGCTCAGCCGCGGCCTGGAGCAGCATAGCGTTCCCGCCGCGGTCGCCCGCCAGATCGCCAGCCTGCCGCCAGTGTCGTCGCTATTCGCCGCGGTGCTTGGCGTGAACCCGGTCCAGCACTTGCTCGCCGCGGCCGGTGTGCTCACCGGCCTGCCGCCGTCCAGCCGGCAGATCCTCACCGGCAGGGAGTTTTTCCCGCAGCTCATCTCGGGGCCGTTCCATCAGGGCCTGATGATCGCGCTGAGTGTCTCGGCTTGCCTGGCCGCCCTGGCCGGCGTCGCCTCGCTGCTGCGTGGCGGCCGTTACGTCCATGTTGATCCATCTGCCAGCCAACCCAAGGGAGTTCCTGTGGCTACCACGTTTCCTCCTATTGACCCCGGCCGTACCGCCCTGCTGGTCATGGACTACCAGCCTGGCGTGCTGAGCCGCATTGCCGACGCTGATGAGCTGCTGGCGCGCGCCGCGCAGGCGATCGCGCTCGTCCGTGACCGCGGCGGCCAGATCGGCTTTGTCCGGGTCGCCTTCGAGGACGCCGATTACGAGGCGATCCCGCTCACCAGCCAGCTGCGCAGCCGGGTCACTTCAGCTAAGAACGACTACCACGCCGACTCGCCATTGACCGCCGTCCATGAGCAGCTGTCACCGCAGGCAGGCGACATCGTCGTCCGCAAGACGCGGGTTGGCGCGTTCTCGACGACCGACCTGGACAAGCAGCTCCGCGAACGCGGCATCGACACGCTGTTGCTGGCCGGGCTCAGTACCAGCGGCGTGATGCTGTCCACTGTTCGCGACGCGCACGACCGTGACTACCAGGTGTTCGTCGTTGCCGACCTGACGGCCGACCCGGATCCGGAAGTCCATGAGTTCCTGACCGGGCGGATCTTCCCGCGGCAGGCTCAGGTGATTACGACGGCCGATCTGGCGACGCTGCTCGCGGTTGCCGGGCAATTCGCGTCGTAAGCACGAGGCGCCGGTCCGAGTCTTGCCCGGGAGGTGCCGGCACTCGGGGCGCTTCGCGCTTAGGTGCTGCCATGAAGCCAGGTGTTTGCAATACGAGGCTGGCCTGGAGCCGGGACTACGCCTTGGATCGAGGCCAGCTGTCCGCCTCGGCCCGGCTGGGCGGATTGGCGCCTGCCCGGCCGCAGGTGATTCCCGCTATGCGGCTGGCGTCGTCGATGACGCTGGCGAGCGTCGCTGCATCATTGAGCGCGACCAAGCGGCCCGGTGCTAGCAGATCGCGCCGGGCCAGCGCGTCCAGCAGCCCGCTGGTGAAGGCGTCGCCCGCCCCGACCGTATCCATGACGGCGGCCGGAAACGCCGGCCGGCTAACCGGTCGCTGCCCTGATGCCCATCCGGTTGCGCCATCGGCGCCCATCGTGATCACGATGAAGCTCGCTCCCAGAGCCAGCCATTTGCGGGCAACAGCATCAGCGTCGGCGTGCTCCCCGTACAGCCAGCGAACGTCATCCAGGCTGGCCCTGACGACATGGGCCAGGCTGACGGACCGCTCGATCTGTTGCCGCGCGCTCACGTGGTCGGGCTGAAGCGATGGCCTGACATTCGGGTCGTAGCTGATGAGCACCGACCCGCCACATCGCAGCCTGCTGACTACCGCTGCGATGGCGGCATCTCCGGGCGGCAGCCAGGATGCAAGCGAACCGAAGTGGACGGCGCGGGCTCCGCCCGGCAGGAATGCGAGCTCGTCCGCCGACCAGAGAAAGTCAGCGCCGAGCACGAACTGGTACGTCGCATGGCCGTCAGCTAGCTCTACGAGCGCGATGGTGCTCGGCTCTGTGGCCGTCACGACGTGCCGCAGGTCGACCGCCGACCGGTCGAGATGCCGCTGAAGTATGGTGCCGAACGGATCCGCGGACAGTCGTCCGGCGAATGCGGTGCGCTCACCAAGCCGGGCGAGGCCGACGGCCACGTTCATCGGGCTGCCGCCCGGCCTGGCCACGGATGATCCGTCCTCGGCGGGTGCGGCGAGGTCAATGAGTGCCTCGCCGATCACCACAAAGACCGGCGGCTCGTTCAGCGTCGTCAGGCTCCCTGGCAGGTTCTATCGCTTCGGTGGCTCCCGCGCTGGCGTCGTCTCATCGCAACTCCTGAATGCGAATGAGGTTGCCGGCAGGATCGCGGAAGGCACAGTCGCGGATCCCGTAAGGCTGCTCGGTCGGTTCCTGCACCACCTCGGCGCTGCTGGCCTGCAGGCGCTCGAAGGTCCTGTCCAGATCCTTGGTAGCCAGCAAGATCCAGCCGTAGGTGCCCTTGGCCATCATCTCCGCGATAGTGCGGCGCT
>Ga0335072_10010779_pt1 | contig 13135 bp, 16 predicted proteins | sample Lox_Sample_21_FD_206725 | JGI IMG/M metagenome (GOLD analysis project Ga0335072, IMG submission 206725) | Soil microbial communities from Loxahatchee National Wildlife Refuge, Florida, United States - Lox_Sample_2.1 | ecosystem: Environmental > Terrestrial > Soil > Wetlands | place: USA...
ATCCCGCTCATGAGTCACCTTCCGGCGAGAATGTTCGCGATCGCCTTTCTCTACTGCAACAGTCATTCAGCAACCGCTGCGGACTGGTTTATGCCGGACGGACTCTAATCCGACGACTCGTCGGAGCCCTCGGACTCCTCAGTCTCGTCGTCATGGTCGGACTCATCGAGCTTGTCTGCGAATTTCGTCAAGAGCCCAGCCAATTCACGAGCCTCGCCAGGCGCTAACACATCGTCGAATAATTGTTCGTCGCCTTCGGAGATGCGCTCGAGGTAAACCGCGTTGTCTTTTGCGCCGACGTCCCATCGGCCGCCCTCGCGACTAACCATCATGCCGCCTTCCGACTAGTGATCTGCCGCTGAGCCTGACGCGCACCCAGCTTCTGCTTTGTCTACCCACTTTCTCCGAAGTACAACGCTCCTTGGGTGTTCGCAGGTGAAGTCGCTGTGCCACGCGACCGCCGAACCTCTGGCAGCCACCCTCACCCTGATTCCCGATGCTTGGCAACACACACGTGACTCTGTTCGATTTCACAGCTCGCTTCCATCGCCCACTAGAAGTCGTGTTATACCGTCGCCTCATTGTGGAGTTTCGAGGCGCTGACAGGACGCGACGATGGCAGTTGGCCATCGCAATCGTCGCGGTGCTGAGTTTATTCGCGGCCGTCACCACAGGTGGGGCGGCGCGGGGCTCCATGCACGCCCAGGTTGGAGCACCGCTGCCCGCGACTTGGTCACACGGGACCCATGGCGGCGCGAATCTCGCCCACAGCGACAACTTTCAACCCACCAGCTTTCTTGTTCATGGCTCGTCACCATCGCATCAGAAGCCAAACAAAACCGCATGGATGACGCGCGATCGGCCGCCGACTTGGACCCGCATGTCGCCACAATCGGTCTGGTCGCCATTGCCGGCTTCGTTTGCCCCGTCGAGGCTTGCCTTAGGTTTCGAGCAGGGCCGCTACTCCGGTGCGCCTGCGCCTGCGCCTGCCGTCGTCGATCAAGGTATCTTGACCAAACTCTGCGTCGCCCGTCGCTGATAGCTCAGCGCCAGGCCTTCTTGCCTTTGGCTTCGCGGTTGTGAAGCCGTCGGCCACATTCCGTCCCTCACCGCGACCGACAGCATCGGTCGACTTCACCCAACCTATTTACCTTTTCGGGAGAAATCATGTTCTTACGCAACAACTCACACCAGACCCGTCGCGACTCACCACAGCTAGCAACGGATTTCGCGATGATCTGCACGGCCGCGACAATCATTCTCGGCTCCTATGTGCTGGGAGCAGCTCCGGCCGGCGCCGACACCAACCCGGGCGGTGACGATCCCAACCCGTTCACCAGCCTTGGCTGTGGCTGCCAAGACACGACTCCACACGACAGCCCGGCTCTGATGCAAGAACTGCAAAGGGGAATCCAGGCGGCGCTGTCTGCCTCGCCATCCCAGCCGACGGACCAGTAAACCCCGGCCACAATTCGCAGTGTTACGAGGACCAGCCTTGACCACCGAGCCACAGCGGCGGCTCCTGACCGTTGTACATGCTCTTGGGCTGCCATCGTTGTCTGCGTAACAGCCGACCGGCGTGGTGCTCGGCCACGTCCTTCAGGTACTCGACGTCGTCGCTGGTCCACGGGTGCTGGCCGGTCCCGTCCAACGACCACCTCGGTTGGCCGTCCTGCTCGTAGCGGGTTATTCGGTAACGCCAGGCGACGTGCCTGCCCTTGGCGTCAACCTCCCAGTCCAGCAGCCGCGGTCGGAGAGCCTCGGGCACCGGCTGAAAAAATTCCGGGAGCGTTATGCGGATCTCGACAAACTCGCCACCCATGAATCGACGGTACCGCACGCTTGCCTGCGTCGGCGGTTCTACCTGCGAAGACAACGTCTTTCTGGTCATGCCAGGGGGTCATTTCCGAGCAGCACCTGCCGTTTTACCTGCCAGTCCTTTGGCGTCAGCCGAAGGCTTCCAGGGGCCGCGGTAGGTTCAGCACCAGTTGTGCTTCTTTGGTGATATCGACGCTGACAATTCTGGAGGCGCCGAGTCCGTCGAGCAGGTCGCTCAGCGGGCCGCCGTGCCGACTGAGCGTGACGTCGCGCGGGAAGCTGCGCTGGGCGAATGACAGAGTGTTGGACTGCACCGACGTTTGGTTCCATTGCCCGTCAACCAGATGGACCATGGTGTTGGTTGCCATCCGGGACTGTGCTGGGACGTCGGTGAACTTTGGCAGTGGTGCGTACAGTGCCAGATCCGGTTGGCCTGTGGGACCGGCGATTTCGGCCCGCACGGTGTCGCTGATTTTCACGCTGATATCGGTGCGCCACTTGGGTAGCTGGTAGCCGCTGACGCCGCGGACCCGGGCGATCTCGGTGGTGACGGGCAGGGCCAGTACGTGGGCGTAGAACTTCCTGCGCCGTGTCGCGTTGAGCAGTTCGAGCTCGGGCATTAGGCCGGATACCACACCTCGCTGACCGGGCTTTCGGATCACGACCGCGACGGACACCTCGTCGTAGGGATCGTTGTCGCAGACCGAATACGAGAAGAAGGTCAGTGCCGCGACCCCGTAACCGGGGACCGCGCGCAGTGGCTCGAGAGGTTCCGGCAGCATCGCTGCCAGACGGTCGAACGGGGCGAGCATGTTCGCCTGAACGATGCTCGCGCGGTAGTAGAAGTTCGGCGCCCAAAGTGGCCCGACCCGCGAGTCGACCTGGACCTTCGGGATCCTGCGAAACCAGTCGATGTTTCCCACGGCAGGATCTTGTGCCACCTCGTCGAGGTTCGGGTTTGATCGGTATCTGTCGTAGTACCCGTCCTTCGGCACTTCGACGGTCTGGCCGGCGAATTCGACCTCGATGAGTTGCGTAGCCATGGTGGACCTCGTCCTTCGTAGGGATTGCGCAGGCCGACTTCAGCTTTCGGGAACGCCGACCGATAACGTCAAGATTAGACACGCGATAGGCAGAGCCACAGGTGACGGATGGCCAATAAGTTGTGAGAAGTGGCCAAATCGATGTTTGTCGGAGGCAGGTCGGCAAGAATCAACCTGGTCCGAAGTCGACACTTGCCGCTTGCGATGCGCTGCGGCCCAATCTCCTTGAACGGCAAGAAAACAGCGAGCAAGAGGAAGCAACCATGACCACATTCACGGCCCGTTCGGCAGATGGTGTCGATAGCGTGTTTCTGCGGGAACTGACCAGCCGGGTGCAGGCCGCCGACCCCGATTCGCGTCTTGAAGTCATTAACGCAATGACTGGTGGTCTGCTCGGGGACGTCCCGCGTTGCACTGGTGCCGATGTGGCTGCCGCGGCCACGCGAGCCCGGGCAGTGCAACCAGAGTGGGCTGCACGGCCGGTAAGCGAACGTGCCGCCATGCTGCTGCGCTTTCACGATCTGGTGCTGCAACGCCAAGACGAGGTGCTCGACCTTATCCAGCTCGAGAATGGCAAGGCGCGCAGGCACGCCTTCGAGGAGATCATCGATGTCTGCATGGTCTCCCGCTACTACGCACACACCGCCGAGGACTACCTGAGCCCGAAACGCCGGCGGGGCGCCCAACTGGCGCTCACCCAGGTGTGGGAGCTTCACCACCCCAAAGGGCTGGTGGGAGTCATCTCGCCGTGGAACTACCCGCTGACCCTGGGCATCAGCGATGCGCTTCCGGCGATCGTTGCCGGCAACGCCGTGCTGACCAAACCCGACCAGCAGACGCCGTTTTCGACGCTATGGGCGGTACGACTGCTCGAAGAAGCTGGAATGCCGGCAGGTTTGGTGCAGGTTGTCACCGGGTCCGGCGCCGAGCTGGGCACCCCGATCATCGAACAGTCCGACTTCCTGATGTTCACCGGGTCTACGGCCATGGGTCGCAACGTCGCGGCCCAGGCCGGTCAACAGCTCATCAACTGCTCAATGGAACTGGGCGGCAAGAACGCGTTGCTGGTCCTGGACGACGCCGACGTCGGCAAAGCCGTCGACGGCGCGGCACGCGCATGTTTCTCCAACACCGGGCAGCTGTGCATCTCGATCGAACGAATCTACGTCCCGGCGACGTTGTGGGATGAGTTCACCGCCCGGTTCGCAGCTGCCGCAGAGGCAATGAAACTCTCTGCGGGCCTTGACTATTCTGCCGATATGGGTTCGCTGATCTCCGAGAAGCAACTCAAGACGATGAGCCGCCACGTCGACGACGCGGTGAGCAAGGGCGCCGTCGTCCTCGCCGGCGGCCGGGCGCGCCCCGACCTCGGACCGTTCTTCTACGAACCCACCATCTTGTCCGACGTGCACGACGGCATGATCGCGTACGCCGACGAGACATTCGGGCCGCTGGTCTCGCTCTACCGCGTCGAGAGCGAGGCGGAAGCAATCGAAAAGGCCAACGACAGCCCCTACGGCCTCAATTTCAGTGTCTGGACCTCCGACCCGAAGCGCGGCCGCCATGTTGCCTCCCAGTTGCAGGCAGGTACCGTCAACGTCAATGAGGCTTACGCGGCAGCATGGGCCTCGGTCGACGCGCCGATGGGCGGCATGAAGGCGTCCGGCATGGGGCGTCGCCATGGCGAGCACGGCATTCTCAAATACACTGAATCCCAAACGATTGCGGTGGAGCGCCTGCTGCCGGTCGGTGCACCGAAGTGGCTCGACCCGGGCCGCTATGCGTCGATTATGACCGCCGGTCTGCATCTCCTTCGGCGTATCCCTGGCGTCAAATGACGGAGGACCCGGGGCTCCGCATAATGGCCACCGAATTCGAGACAGGGAGCCCGCGATGCGCAGCAACGCAATGAAAGACACCGCAGCCAAATTGATGAACTTTATCCACCGGTTGATCCTGACGCTCAGCGGGAACAGACTGCTGATCAGGCCTTATGGGATGCCACTGGTGGAGCTCCACACCACAGGGCGTAAGTCCGGGCTGCCCCGGTCCTGTTATCTGACTACACCCGTTCATGATTCGGACCGGGTGGTACTGGTCGCATCGAAGGGCGGCGACGATCGCAACCCCGATTGGTACCGAAATCTGCTGGCGTGCCCTGAGGCCGAGCTGGTGATCCACGGTACTCGGCGAAAGGTGCACGCACGCACCGCAAGCGCACAGGAGAAGGCCGATCTGTGGCCGAAGATTATCGCCGCATATAAGGGTTACGCGGACTACCAACAGCGGACTAGCCGCGCCATACCCGTGGTGATCTGCGAACTGCAACGGTGACACAGCGTCACGGAACCCGCGGACAGGAAGATCCGATACATGCCCAATCAGATCGTCATTTTCGGGGCTACCGGCTACACCGGCGGACTTGTGGTCGACGCACTCAAGCGGCGCGGGGTGCGCCCGGTGCTGGCCGGCCGCGGAGCCCAGCGTCTGGCCCGACTGGCGGACCAGCACGGCGGCCTGGACTATCGGGTTGCCGATGTCAGTAACCCCGCCAGCGTAAGAGCCCTGGTCGACGCGGGTGACGTGCTGATCACGACCGTCGGCCCGTTCGAACAGTTCGGCTACCCCGTCGCGCAGGCTGCGGCCGATGCAGGCGCCCACTACCTGGATTCGACCGGTGAGGTCGGCTTCGTTCGTGAACTACAGCAACGGCACGACACACGAGCCCGTGAGCTGGGTGCCGTCGTCGTGCCGGCGTTCGGCTACGACTACGTCCCCGGGATCCTTGCGGGCGCGCTCGCCGCAAAGGCCGGCGGTGCAGGCTCTTCCAGGGTTCGCGAGATCGAGATCGGCTATTTCGCTATCGGTTCTCTGCGCAAAGGACTCAGCCAGGGCACCCGAAAAACCATGGCCGAAGGGCTGATCCTGCCCGCGGCGGTATGGCGCCACCGACAGCTCGTCGACGAAACCACCGCACGGCATGTGCGTGAATTCCCAGTGCGCGCAAAGCGCAGGAACGCTTTCCTGGTCTCGGGTACCGAGGTGCTTTTCCTGCCGCCCCAATTGCCCGACGTCGACTCGGTCACGGTGTACAACGGCTGGTTCCCCCACCTCAGCCGCGCGATGCAACTCGTCTCGACAATCGCCAATACCACCGCGAAGCTTCCCCGGGGCCGCAAACTCGTCGAGTCGTTGACGGCACGCACGGTCGGTGGCAGCGGTGGTCCCGATGGGGCCGAGCGGGCCCGCACACTGAGCCACGTCGTCGCGGTGGCGCGCGACGAGTCCGGCGACGCCGTTGCCGAGGTCCACCTCGAAGGCCCCAGCCCCTATACATTGACCGGCGAGCTGATGGCCTGGGCCGCGGATCGGCTCGCTTCGGGGGGAGGCAAGACGCCCGGCGTCGTGGGACCAGTCGACGCGTTCGGGCTCGACGAGCTCGTCACCGGCTGCTCAGGCGCCGGTCTGGTACAGGTCTGAGTCGTCGGCACCGACGCGCCAACAGCAAGAGCGGCTCAGCCTTCCAGTACCGAGACGACCTTCTTTGCCGTCTCCTTGGCGGAACCCGGATTCTGGCCCGTCACAAGTCGTCCGTCGACGACAACGTACGAGGAGAACGGAATGAGGCCCTTTTCGTAGCGGGCGCCGCGCTTCTTCATCTCCTCTTCGGCGTTGTAGGGCACCAACTTGTTGACCCGGGCCAGGACCTCCTCCGACCAGGCGAACCCGGTGAGCTTCCGCCCGTCGACCAACAGCGAGCCGTCCGAAAGCTTGGTGTTGAGCAGGCCGCAGTAGCCGTGACAGACGGAGGACACGATTCCACCGTTCTCGAAGATCTCGCGCGAGATGCGTTGCAGGCCTTCGCTATCGGGAAAGTCGAACATCACCGCGTGACCGCCGGTGAAGTAGATTGCATCAAAGTCCGCCGAGTCGATCTCATCGGGTGAGGCGGTGCCGGCCAGCAGGGCCATCTTCGCCTCGTCGGCCTTCCACGCCTTCGCGCTCTTGTCGTAGTTCGGAAACTTCAGCGAACGCGGCTCCAGCGGTGAGGCGCCCCCTTTCGGGCTGACGATCACCTGTTCGTAACCCGCCTCGGCGAAGACGTGATAGGCGTGCGTCAGCTCCGAGAGCCACAGCCCGGTCGGCTCGGACGGATCCTCGTAGTGCGAGACGTTGGTGACGACGTTCAGGATGCGCTTGGTCATGCTCCAAGAATTCCGTTGACAGCCTGCCGGTGCCACTAGCTGGCCACTTCTCACAACTAGTTGGCCATCCGGCACCTGTTGTGCAGGGTGCGCTCTTCTCTAACCTCGATGGAGTAACGCACGATTAGGGCAATCAGCGAGGTACGAGCACGTGAGGTTCCTATGACTACGCACGACGTCCTGCGCTCACCGGCGGGCGTGGCTCTGCTGGTAGACCTGGCGGCAGAGCACGGAATGCCCCACGCTGACTCGTTGCTCGGCACACCCCTGACCAGGGAGGTACTCGACGATCTCGATGCCGAAGTCCGCTTCCGTGATGAGCTCCAGATCATCACGAATATCCTTGGCACGCTTGATGATGTTCCCGGCCTGGGCGTCGAGGCAGGTCTGCGCTGCCATGCGGCATCGCCCGGCATCTGGGGGCTCGCGCTCATGAGTTCCCGGACATTGGGAGACGCGATGTCGGTGGGTATGTCGCTGGCCGCGCTTAGTTTCTGTCTTTGTCGACTCAGTGTCTCTGCCGACCCGGCGGAGAATTCCGTTCGGTTGATTCTCGACCCTGCGGCCCTCCCGATCGGTTTGCGCAGGTTTGCCGTCGAGCGCGACAGCACCGGAATCCAGACCCTGCAGCGCGACCTGCTCATGACGCCCGATCTCGAACTGCGGGTCGCGTACACGACACCACGACCAGCAGAAGACGTGGTGCAGGGGTACGTCGACGTGTTCGGCATTGAGCCTGAGTTCGGCGCTACGGAAAACTGCCTCATTGTCGACCGGGAGTCCTTGACCAAGCCACTGCCCAATGCGAATCGTTACGCGCGTTCGATGGCACAGAAACAAGCTATCGAATTGCTGCGGAACAGATCTGCACGTGCCGGCGTCGCGGGCCTACTGCGCGACATGATGCTGGCGAATCCATCACCAGTGCTCTCGCTCGAACAGGCCGCCCGGCAACTGACTGTCAGCTCACGTACCCTGCGGCGGCACCTGGCTCAGGAAGGCGCGTCACTGCGGGTATTGCAGGAAGAGGTGCGCGAGGCACTCGCCGAGGAGCTACTGGTCAGCGATGGGCGTCCCGTTGCGGAAATTGCTGAACGTCTTGGCTATTCGCAGGTATCCAGCTTCACCCAGGCCTTCCGGCGCTGGAAGGGAGTCGGCCCCCGAGAATACCGGCAGCAAGCGCGGACACGATGACCCCACCCAACCTGAATTCCAAACGCTCGGCCGCGAGTCTGGTGGTGATGCTCGACTGGGCCGCTCAATTCGGCTTGACCGCCCGACAGTGTCTTGCCGGCACCAGGGTTGCGCCCGCAGCTGTCCGAATCTCCGATGCCGAGGTCAGCGGGCAACAAGAACTCAAGGCGATCGCGAACATCGTCGCAGCGCTTGGGGACCGGCCCGGCCTCGGCCTGCAGGCGGCGGCCAGATATCGGGTCACCGCGTTCGGGGTATGGGGATTTGCCATCCTCAGCAGCCGGAACCTCGGCGAGGCGATAGACGTCGGAGTGAGATTTGCGCGCCTGGGCTACGCCTTCTGCACATTCGAGACGCGTCGACACGGCGACGAGCTCTCGATCGTCGTCGACGCGCGTTCCGTGCCAGCGCCGCTGCGCAGGTTCGTGCTCGAGCGTGACGTTGCGGCCATCCCCAATTTGTACCGTGAGATCCTCGGCACGTCGCCGCGACCGGGCCGTATCTCGTTCGCTCTCCCCGACCCGGGGCAGGCCATCGAGCTCTATGAAGAGATGTTCGGCACGGTGCCCGAATTCGACGACACGGAAACCTCCGTCACCTTCTCCGCGGAACAGTTGAATGTGCCACTCCCGCAAGCGAGTACCCACACCGCCAAGCTCGCCGAGCAGCAATGCCGAATGCTGCTCGAGCAGCGTGAAGCCAGAACGGGCCGCGCTGGTCTGGTGCGTGATCTGTTGCTGGCCGACCCCGCTCGACCACCGAGCCTTGCACAAGTGGCGGATCGGCTGTCCTGCAGCACCAGGACGCTGCGAAGGCAACTGGAGGCGGAGGGTACGTCATTCCGGAGACTGCTCGACGAAGTGCGCCAACATCTCGGGACGGAGTTACTCCAAAGCGGCATGACCGTCGAGCAGGTGTCGAACCGGCTCGGATACACCGACGTCAGCAACTTTTCGCACGCATTCCAACGATGGAAGGGCGATAGCCCGCGAACCTACCTAGCCAGCCGAAACAAATCGATGTATACGCGCCGGACCATGACCGGAACCCAGACCGGAAGGCCACGCGCCAGCGGCGCGCCGCCATAGTGGAGACATTCCCGTCAGCCCTACCAACCACAACCCGACCCAGGAGGAACGCATGTCTGTTGTGCTCATTACCGGTTGCTCGAGCGGAATCGGCGCGGCAACCGCCGCCGACCTTGCGACGCATCGCCACAACGTGTACGCCACTGCGCGGCGGCCCGAGACCCTGAAGTCCTTGGCGGACAAGGGGTGCCACACGCTCGCGCTCGATGTGACTGACGAGGAGTCGATGGCTGCCGCGGTGGCTGCCGTCGAGAAGGAAGCCGGATCGATCGACGTTCTGGTGAACAACGCGGGCTATTCGCAGTCCGGAGCCGTCGAGTCGATCCCGATCGACAGCATCCGCAAGCAGTTCGAAACGAATGTGTTCGGCCTGATCCGGATGAGCCAACTGGTGCTCCCGGGGATGCGGGAGGCGGGCCATGGACGCATCATCAACATCGGGTCAATGGGGGGCAAACTCACCTTCCCTGGCGGGGGCATCTACCACGCGACCAAGTACGCGGTCGAAGCCCTCTCAGATGCGATGCGGTTCGAGGTCCAGGGCTTTGGCGTACAGATCGTGCTCATCGAACCCGGGCTTATCACCACCGGTTTCGCCGATACCGCCGTCGAATCGGTGGGCGACTTACAGGACGGACCGTACGCGGAGTTCAACTCCCGTGTCGGAGCGCTCACCGCCGAGATCTACACGAGTTCGGTCGGCAAACTCCTGGGCGGTGGTCCGGATTCGGTTGCCAAAGTCGTCCGCCGGGCAGTCGAGGCCAAGCGACCGAAGGCGCGCTACACCGTCACTCCCAGCGCAACGCTGGGCATCCTGCAGCGCCAACTGACCCCGGACAGGTTATGGGACCTGGCGATGCGCACCCAATTCCCGGTCCCCGGTGGCAACTAACTCCTAGCTCCCTCTCGAAAGGAAGATGCATGTATGCGATAACGCTCAACGGTTTTGGCGATCCGGAGGTGATGGAGTGGGCCCAGGTGGACGACCTGCCCGCACCGGGCCCCGGGGAGGTTGCCATCGATGTCGTGGCCGCCGGGGTGAACCGGGCTGATGCGATGCAACGTATGGGCTTGTACCCGCCACCGCCGGGTGCCAGCGAGATCCCCGGCCTTGAGGTGTCCGGTGTGGTCGCTGAAGTCGGTGCAGGAGTTGAAGATTGGGCTCCCGGCGATGCGGTGTGTGCGCTGATGGCCGGCGGAGGGTACGCCGAACGGGTAAATGTGCCTGCCACCCAAGTGCTACCGGTGCCGCAGGGCGTCAGCGTCACCGCGGCGGCAGCGCTGCCGGAGGCCGCCGCCACCGTATGGTCGAACGTCGTGATGACCGGAGGCCTACAACGTGGGCAGACGCTGCTGATTCACGGCGGCGGCAGCGGAATCGGCACCCACGCAATACAAGTGGGCCGCGCGATGGGCGCCAACGTGGCAGTGACCGCCGGAACGCAGTTCAAGTTGGAGCGCTGCCGAGACCTTGGCGCACAGACCTTGATCAACTATCGGGAACAGGATTTCCCGGCAGTGGTCAACGCTGAATACTCCGGCGCCAACGTCATTCTCGACATTATGGGCGGCAGCTACCTGCCCAAGAATGTCGAGGCCCTCGCCGAGAATGGCCACCTGACCATCATCGGGTTGCAAGGCGGGGCCACAGCGGAACTGAATCTCGGTGCGCTGCTGTTCAAACGGGGATCGGTGCACGCGACGAACCTGCGTCGCCGACCCCAGCAGGGTCCCGGCTCCAAGGCCGAGATCATCACCGAACTGCGGCGGCAGCTGTGGCCGATGATCGCTGAGGGCGCCGTGGCGCCGGTCGTCGCCGCCGAAGTCCCGATCACCGATGCAGCAGAGGCGCATAAGCTGCTCGACTCCGCCCAGACGGTAGGAAAGGTGCTGCTGAACGTGCGCGAACCCTGAGAACCGCAGCAGTGTTAGCGTCATCGGCGTGACCCTCAAAGACATCGCCCTGACCACCCTCGACGGCAAACCGGCTACGCTCGCTGAATTGTCCAACGGCGCAACGCTGATCGTGAACGTAGCCTCCAAGTGCGGACTTACTCCGCAGTACACGGCGTTGGAGAAGCTGGCCAACGACTATGGCGACCGTGGCCTGACGGTCGTCGGGGTCCCGTGCAATCAGTTCATGGGCCAGGAACCGGGCACGGCTGCTGAGATCCAGGCCTTCTGCTCGACGACCTACCGGATAACGTTCCCGCTGCTGGAGAAGACCGACGTCAACGGCGAGAACCGCCACCCGCTCTACACCGAGCTGACCAAGACGGCCGATTCCAACGGCCAAGCAGGCGACATTCAGTGGAACTTCGAGAAATTTCTGGTCGCACCCGACGGTGAGGTGGTCAATCGGTTTCGGCCCCGCACCGAACCAGACGCGCCCGAGGTGATCACCGCTATCGAGGCCGTGCTGCCCCGATAGCCGGCACGCGCGTGAACCACCCGGCCGTCTCCGACGTCGTTCTATACATAGGAGGCAGTAACGATGCGCAACTCAGACCTAGCGTGGGTGGCACTGGCCGGAGGCGTGGCGGCATACGACCTGATCGCCACTGACGACGAGCAGTTGACCAACGCGGCCCGCCGCTACTTCAAGTCTCAGCCGATTGCCACCGCGTCGATGATCCTGGTGACTGGTCTGCACCTGGTCGGCGGCATACCGCCGTGGTGCGACCCGATCACGCTGACCTTCGCCGCGTACCGGCGACTGCTGCGGCAGTTCTGGCTTCGGCAAAAGGCCTCGCAGCGGGACGGCCCGGCGGCTCCGACGGCCGTCGACAAGCTCGCCGCCTGAAAGCGGCGCCCGTCGCCGCTAGGTGTACGGTCGACCCCGGATAACGCATAGCGAAAAGATCGACGTGCGATTCGTCCCCGTTCCGCGGGATAAGAAGCAAACCGTTCGACCCCTGCCAATCTTTAAGGACGTGCGCCATGGATTTTCTCGACTTGTTTTCTCACCGCCACGAGCCTGAGATTGTTTATTCGGACGATAGCTCAACCACCGCAGTGCAGCATCCCACCTTTTCAGATCGGCCCGAGGCTAATGCTCCCGACGGTACGACGCCGTCGCGCGAGGCCTAGACACACCAATGGGCTGGTGCGATTGCGCACCAGCCCATGGTTTCGTTCCGGTTAGCTAGACCGCGGACACGCCGACGGCCTGCGGACCCTTGGGCCCTTGCTCGACCTCGAACTGGACACGCTGGTTTTCCTCGAGTGTCCGATAGCCGGTGCCGCGGATCTCGGAAAAGTGGACGAAGACATCTTTCGCGCCACCATCGGGGGTGATAAAGCCGAAGCCCTTTTCACCGTTGAACCATTTCACAGTTCCCTGTGCCATCTACCTTACTTCTCTCATTCAGAGGGATGCACCAAAAACATCCGCGCGCAGTGTAACAGGATCGTCGGCGGTCGAAAAATCATTGGTCCTTGGTCGGTCGCGTGTCACCACTTCGCCATAACGCCGGAACTATTTCGACACCCCAGCGTTTCGTTGCGGGCGGCCGGGCCCGCGACGACGCGGTTGCCCGGCGCCACCCGACCTGCGACGCACGGAAGATTGCGGTGGGGTGGCCTTGTGGGCCGGAGCCCGGTAGGGGGCAATCTCACCGACCAGCGCATGCACTTCGGCGGAGTCAGCGGTCACTTGCTGCGGAGTGACGCGGATGCCGGCCTTGCGCAGCAACGCCTGGGTGTCCGTGCGCTGCTCGGGCAGCACCACTGTGACCACGTCGCCTGCGTTTCCGGCCCGCGCTGTACGCCCGGACCGATGCAGATA
>Ga0335072_10010781_pt1 | contig 13134 bp, 12 predicted proteins | sample Lox_Sample_21_FD_206725 | JGI IMG/M metagenome (GOLD analysis project Ga0335072, IMG submission 206725) | Soil microbial communities from Loxahatchee National Wildlife Refuge, Florida, United States - Lox_Sample_2.1 | ecosystem: Environmental > Terrestrial > Soil > Wetlands | place: USA...
GCAAGCAGTCGTCAAGGACGTGATGACCGCCCAGGTCATCTGGGTGGAACAGGACACGCCGTTCGCCGCGATCGCCGCTGCGCTGCGGCAGTACCGGGTCAGCGCGTTCCCGGTGCTGGATGAGGAAGGGCATGTGATCGGGGTTGTCTCCGAGTCCGACCTGCTGGCCAAGCTCGCCCTCTACGGCGACGATCACATGCCGGGCATGATCACCGGCATCGTGCGGCACAAGCAGCTCGAGAAGGCGCGCGGCGTCACTGCCGCCGATCTCATGACGGCCCCGCCGGTGACCGTCTCACCCGATGACACCGTCGAGCACGCCGCGCGGTTGATGTACCTGCGCGGAGTCAAGCGCCTGCCGGTCGTCGACGCGAGCGGCAAACTGGCCGGGATCGTCAGCAGGACCGACGTGCTGGCCGTGTACAACCGCGCGGACGTAGAGATCGGCGAGGACATCAGGGCGAGCGTCCTGTCGACAGAGGGCGCGGCGAACCCGGGCGCGTTCGACGTCTCCGTGACCGAAGGCGTAGTCACCCTGACCGGTCGGCCGCAAACCCGCCAGCAGGGACACGACATCGTGTTCCGGACCCGGCATGTACAGGGCGTCGTCGCGGTCCGCGACCGCCTCGATTATCCGGCGCCCGGGCCGGAACCTTTCGACGTGCTGGCCCGCTTCCCGATGGACTGAAAACCACTCGACTACCCCCGGGGAGCATGTCGTAGCCTCTGCCTGTGGCGCGCGATGAACGCGGAGTGACACCGCAGAGTGAAGACTTCTCCGCCTGGTACAACGAGCTGGTCTTCAAGGCTGAGCTGGTGGACCGGGGACCGGTCCGCGGCACGATGGTGATCCGACCGTACGGCTACCGCATCTGGGAGCTGCTGCAGGCCGACATGGACCGGCGGATCAAGGAGACCGGTCACGTCAACGCCTACTTCCCGCTGCTGATCCCGGAGAGCTACTTGCAGCGGGAGGCCGAGCACGTCGAGGGATTCGCCCCCGAGCTCGCGGTCGTCACCCACGCGGGCGGCAAGGAACTGGAAGAGCCGCTGGTCGTGCGGCCCACGTCGGAGACGGTCATCGGCGAGATGATGGCGAAGTGGATCAGCTCGCACCGCGACCTGCCGATGCTGCTCAACCAGTGGGCCAACGTGGTGCGCTGGGAGATGCGGCCACGGATGTTCTTGCGCACGACGGAGTTTCTCTGGCAGGAGGGGCACACCGCGCACGTCGATGAGGACGACGCGATGCGGGAGACGCTCACCGCCCTGGACTTGTACGCGAAGGTGGCCCGCGAGATCGCCGCCATGCCGGTCGTGGACGGTGAGAAGACGGCCAGCGAGCGGTTCCCCGGCGCGGTCAGGACGTACACGGTCGAAGGCATGATGCGCGACGGCCGCGCGCTGCAGTCCGGCACCTCGCACTACCTGGGCACGAACTTCGCCAGGGCCTTCGGCATCCAGTACACGGCCGAGAGCGGCGAACAGCAGTTCTGCCACACCTCGTCGTGGGGCATGAGCGCCCGGATGATCGGCGGCGTGATCATGACGCACGGCGACGACAAGGGACTCGTGCTGCCCCCGCTGCTCGCCCCGTACCAGGTCGTGATCGTGCCGATCGGCCGCGGCGAGCAGGCTGAGTCTGTGCTGCCGCCGGCTGTGGAGTTGGCCGAGCGTCTTGGCCGCGCGGGTATCCGCGCGCACGTGGACAACCGCATGCAGCTGTCGCCCGGGTTCAAGTTCAACGACTGGGAGATGCGCGGCGTGCCGATCCGGCTGGAACTGGGGCCGCGCGACCTGGCCGATGGCACCGCCCTGATGTCCACCCGGCTGGGTTCGGGCAAGACGCCGGTGTCGCTGGAGGCGGCGCCGTCCCTGCTGGCGGCGGAGCTGAGCGCCTTCCAGGAGCTGCTGCTGCGGCGGGCGACCGACTTCAGGGACTCGCGCACGGCCACGGTCAATGCGTGGGAGGAGTTCGCCGAGGCGGTCACGACCGGCTGGGCGCTCGCGTTCCACTGCGGGCAGGCGCAGTGCGAGGCCGACATCAAGGCCGCCACGTCCGCCACCGCACGGTGCGTTCCCGCGTCGGGGACGCCGGAGGAGGGCGTGTGCGTCCGCTGCGGCCTGCCGTCCGCCTACGGCAAGCGGCTTATCTTCGGCCGGTCCTACTAACTGCGGACTGCCCCTTACCCCCACTGGCCGGGCTGGTAGTCACCGCCTGGGTTCTGGCTGATCACGTTCAGCCGGTTATAGGTGTTGATCAGCGCGATAAGGCACACGAGCTCGGCCATCTGGTCGGTGTCGTAGTAGTTGGCGGCGTTCGCCCAGGCCTCGTCGGACACGCCGCCCGCGGCGTCGGCGATGCGGGTGCCCTGCTCGGTGAGCTCCAGCGCAGCCCGCTCCGCGTCGGCGAACTTCTGGATGACTTCGGTGCCGTTGACCCGCCCGGTAAATGATTTGCCCGCGGAAAGCACATTTGGCCGTCGCGGGTTTATTATGTGGCTATTCTTCGTCGCGCGGGGGGCGTGGCTGGGGGACGCCTGGGGGAAAAATGGCCTCATGGGTGGTATGGGCCGTACTGGTAATCGTTGCCGTGCTGCTCGGACTTGTCGCCACCTATTTCAGCCTGCGCACGCTGCGCTGGTTCTCGGTAATTATCGCGGTCGCCGCGGTCATCGCGATCACCAGATACGGGTACGGCATAGCTCATCCGCCGAGTTCTAATTTCGCCAGCGCGTTCACGACCGGCGCCGACGCGTTCATCGCCGCGCTGCTGCACCCCCTGTGGCTGGGGGAGTCCGCACCGTCGCCTGGCTTGGTCGGACGCGTCGTCATCGCCGTGCTGCTTCTGCTGGGGTACCGGGCACTGGAGGCGTGGGCGATGCGCCGGCAGGCGCCGCAGCTCGACACGTCCGCCTTGGGGGATACCACCGACGACAAGAAGCCTGATCGGCTGGCCGATGAGCTCAAGTTCCGGCTGTCCGCGATGGAGATCCGCTCGCCGTCGATCCTGCCCGGCGGTAGCCGGACGAACGAGCTCGCCTCCATCGCCCAGGCCACCGGCAACAGCGCCGCGGGCCTGGCCGGAGCGATCATCCAGTTCTGCGGCATGATCTGGCCGAACCCGCGCCGGATCCAGCTCAAGATACGGGCGGAAACCGTGACGAGGGTGACCGTCGAGCTGGAAAGCTGCACGACCGGCAGCACGCTGTCGACCAAGACCGTGGCCACTACCCGCGATGACGAGACCGCGGCGATGGTGGCCGGATGCGTAGCCCGCCAGCTGTTCGCCATGGACCGCACGACGCCCTCCTGGTGTTACGGCGCCCTCGACGGCAGCGACCTAGGCGCGTGGCTGCTGGCCCGCATGCAGCGGGTCCCCCCGGGGTCCAGTGGCAAGGTCCAGGATTCACGCGAAGACCAGATCAAGCACATGTGGCAGGCAGCCGACAGCAACCGAGCCGCCGGAGTGGTCAGGTACGAGCTGGCCCAGCTCCTCGACCTGTATGACAAAGATGTAGACACGCTGGACCTGCACGCCCTACGGCTGAACTCGCTGCGGCTGCACGCCATGAATCGGGCGCAGTACCCCCGGTTCTACCGGGGACGGTACCGGCTCGCCATGTCGCTGCAGATGGCCTCCAATCCGGCACACCCGCCCTTCGATGCCAAGGACACGAAGACCACGCTCGATGACACCCTTAAGATCCTCCGCCAGGCCGGCCTAACAGACTGGAAGCTGGCGAAGGGGGACGTCGGTGAGCCGGACTGTGACGGGCACTGCACGCTGTCGGTGGGGCTGCGCAGGGAGTTGCTGACGATCGCGGCCAAAGAACTGCACGACATCCGACGCCAGCTTGCCCTCCGGCGGGTCGTGTGGGACACGCTCTGGCATCGCGACGAACGCGCGATCTGGCTACCGCACTGGCGGCCCAGCCATCGGCAGGCCTTCCACGACGGAGTGTGTGTCGCCGAACTACTGGTCGCCATCAGGCTCAAGTTCATCGAGCGTGAGCTCGAGCAGGCCGAACCGTGCCCGGAAGCCAGGCTCAAGTACCTCAAGCTGGGCATGGACATCACGTCTGACATCGCGGGAGACGCTGGCCTCATCCGGTCGCTGCTCACCGCGCCGCTCGCCGCTGACGACAAGGGCCGGCCGGCGGCGGATGCCCCGACGTACATGCCGTCGGATGCGCCTGATCGGGTCCGCTGGCTGCCCTGGCAGCACTGCACGGTGTCCTGGCAGGCCGCGTACAACACAGCATGTCTGTACGCGACGTTCGCGGACGTGGCGCCCGAAAGCGTGGCCAGGGTGGTGGTCGCCCTGGAACGCGCGATCAACAATCCGGACTCGGAAATGGAACGCGCCTACGACTGGATTTCCCGCGACCCGGATTTCACCGCCGTGGAGAATGTGCCGCAATTCACGGATTTCCGCGAAACCCAGAAGCGAAGAGACTATCCGGAGTCCTTCGCAGCGCGTGTGCCGCGGCCACGTGAGGAGGACAAGAAGCCGCCGGTCTTGCGATCCGTCGATGGCGCGTAGGCGCAAGCTTTAGCGGGCGAGGGCGGCCAAGGCGGAGTCGATGCTGTCGAGGCGCGCATTCAGGCGCGCGATGTCGCCCTTGGTGGCGCTTTGTTCCGTGGACTTGAGTGACAGGACCAGTTGCCCGGACGGTTCCATCCTGCCATTAGCGATGTCACTGACATCGTCGCCGTTTTGTACCCGTATGGCGCGATCTAGTTCACCGGGGCGCAGCGCGAGACGCCGCAGTGCGCTCCTGATGAACTGTCCGTCCGCGATGATGGTGGTTGATGTGCCTTCCAGCACGCGACTCGCGCCGGGACTGGTGGCGAGCCAGCGGTTGAAGCCGGCGTTGATGGCCACGAGGACGGCCGCGCCGATGATGCCGCCTGAGACGCTGTCGTCGTTGCCGATAATGGCGTTCTGCACGACATTCGACAAGAGGAATATGACGACGAAATCAACGGTGTTGAAAGTCGCCAGGTCCCGCTTGCCGGCCAGCCGGAACAAAATGACGATAGTGGCATAAACAAGAACCGTCCGGAGCACCTTTTCCAGGACGGGTATCTGGATCACGAACATGTCATGCCACATGGCACTTTCCCTTCATGGGTAGCCGGGGCGGGCTACGGCACGACTCGGTAGGCCACCCCGTCGGCCGTCCTTGTCCAGGCGGTAATGCGCTGCACATGAACGAGCAAGGGCTGGGAGAACGTGGCGCGCCACTCTTCGAACGACCTGCTACCCAGGGACTGCGCGTACTTGTCACGGAACTTCGCGGCGAGGAAATGCGGATGCTGATCCGCTCCGCTGAGGACCGTGACGCGGCCCTCGGCGAGCACGACGTCCCTGCCGCCGTCCGCTGAATCCAGCGCCAGGCTGACGGCGGGCGACAGTCGCGCGTTCCGGACCTTCACCGTCCTGGGCATGCTGAAGATCAGCACGAGCGGATCGTGCCACGCGAACCAGACGGGAACGGTGTGCGGGCGCCCGTCGGGGCGGACCGTGCCGAGCCAGACGATCGGTTCGGCTGTCAGCCGCTCGGCGGTATGACGATCATCGCTGCGGGTGACGTCCAGGAGCGCCATCGTCTCACCCTAGCCACCTCAGCGGCCGGGGCGGGATCAGGCCTGCCGAGGTCCTAACGTCGCATTTCGTCGACGCCCTGGGCCACAGCGCAGGGCGCGCACAGGGATACGTCTGTCCCGCGGACTCGCCGGGTCAAGATGGCGCTGCCTTCGCAGACGTTCGTGTCCTGCGGATGCGCGGTGGCGCACGGGCACTGGCAGGCGCCCCAGTTCCCGGTAACCGCCGCACGGGCAGCCTCAACTGCGGCGCGGACGGCCGGGTCGAGCTTGTCCATGGCCTCGGTGGTCGCGGCCGACACCTGTTTCCGCCACTCGTCCAGCGCTGACGTAGCGACCTGCCACGCCGTGTTGAGCTGCTGTCGCGGGTTATCTGAGTAAACCCCCATCCAAGGAGTTTCTCACTTGATGGCGCGGATGACCAGCGCGTCGTAGGTACTGGCGGCCTTATGCTCCTTGATCGTGGCGACGCTAACCCTCGATGGCTTGGATCTTCGGTACGAAGTGACCGGTTCGGGACCCGCGCTGCTGCTGCCGGGGTTCAACTTCCGGTGGGAGGACTACCTCGACATCAGCCTGCTCGCCGGGCGCTTCACCGTGGTGACCGCGAGCCCACGCGGATTCGGCGTGAGCGACCGGCTTCCCGCTGGTGCCGACTACCAGGTGGCTGACCTGGCTAGCGACCTGATCGCCGTGATGTTCGCGGCCGGGTTCGAGCGGTTCTCGGTATTCGGCTACTCGTTCACCGGCGCCTTCGGGCCGTGGCTCGCGCACCTGACTGACCGGGTGGACGCCGTAGTGTCAGGCGGTTTCCCGATCGCCGGCGACTACTCGCCGCTCTACCCGGAGATCCAGGCCCTGTCAGCGGCGGCCGCGGCCGACCCGGTCGCCTGGGCCGACCTGACGTCCCGCTTCGACGACCGCGCCGCGCTCACGTTCTACCGGGAGCTGTCGGCCCTGCCGCCTGACTTTCTGATCGACAATCTGCCATGCCCGCTGTTCGCGTTCTGGGGCGGGGAAGACGAGGAGATCGCCAGGGGAGGAGGCGTGCGCTTGCTCGCCGCAGGGCTGGACCGCCGCGGCCTCGAGCACGTGTCCTTCTCCGGTCACGACCACGAAGGCATGCTGGCCCACATCAATGAGGCGATGCCGAGCGTCCTAGCCTGGTTCGACGGACTGCCACGCGCGGACTGACGTCGGTGCTTAGCTCAACCGCGGACCTCAGCACCGTCGGCTGGTCGGTACGTGCGGGGCAGCAGGAACCGGTACGCTAGCAACGATTCCGCGCACCTCAGCGCGACGCCGGACGGCCCGGGCGCATAGCTCAGTGGTAGAGCACCCGCCTTACAAGCGGGGGGCCGGAGGTTCGAACCCTCCTGCGCCCACCAGTTTAGAAGCTCAGACCGGAGCTTTAGCGTGACGGCGCTGGCGATCGGCTGCTGCATGGCGATGCACCTGGGGCGGCGGTACTCGTGGTCAAAGACCTAGGCGACCCCCGTGGCGCGGTTACGCTGTCGCTGCGGACATAGACCTCGCCGGGAGCTTCCCAGAAATGTGCGAGGTCAGCGGAATGGGCTATTGCTATAGGTTTTGTGTAAATCTGTGCTGAGCCTGGGTGCTCCGACCACAACATTTCTGTCGGCGACTCGCAGATGACACGAGCGGCCTCGTCCGGTGCACCCGAACTCCACCTTCTCTTCTGGCGGCCTTGGTAGCGAGCACGCTAGAAGAATCTGGATAATGAAGCATACATGAGACATTACAGACATAATCCGTCACAGTAGTAAATGTATTTTGCACAGCAAGCTTGTTAAAGTTCTACAGTGGACCGGGTACTGTGCGAGATCACTGACATAACTTCAGTCAACGAATTGATCAGTTATGCCGTTCGTGCGCAACTCGCGCTTCTGGAGCCTGCAGCATCAGGCAATGCTGTCGCCCTAGCGATTGGGATGTCCAGCGCTGCCAACGGCGCTGGAGCTAACCTGGTGAACGCATTGAAGGCCGGCACGATCTCGGATGCCAAACTTCAGAGATTGGACGAGGTTGCAGTCGTACTCGAACCACCAAGTCTCATGCACACTGGCGGTCTCAGTACCCTCGCCATTACCTTGCATGGCTACCGGGATCGTGAGAGCCTGAGCGACCGGGTCCCCGCTAGTTGGGCTGGGGAGATCTTGCAAGGGCCTGCAGAAAGTGAAGTCGGTCTTCTTACACAAGGTTCGGCCCTTCTGGCTGCCTTTCTAGCAGCGGAGAGACTCGAGCAGGCTACCCGCGCTCCTAGGGCCGTCTCGAATGTGCACGACCGATACTACAACGAGATTAAGCACGTCGTAGAGCAGCTAATTATTCTTGGCTTCGCGCCACCGACGAGTCGTAGCGTCGAAGCACTTATCATGCTAGGCACCCTCGGTAATTATGCTTTTGATATTATGGCACCTATACTGAAAGTTTCGCTCAATCACCCTCTCGGTTTCCGGATATGGCGTGTCATCACCAAGATGGTTCAGCTCAGCAAGCCGCGGAACCCATATCGGCGGAGTCTGCAGGCATGGGTTCGGCAGTTGCTTCAGCAAGCTGAAGCACTCCGCAGCAAAAGCGTATATACTGGTAGATCCCTGGATCTCGAACTGGCGATCAACATTCCGTCGGACTGGGTTCCTGCTGACGACGATTGGGTTAGTAACGCTCTGCGCGCGCGTGCCGAGAATGAGACCGCTACAGTCCGCGAAAGAGGTATGGCCGCTTTGGGACTGTGGCAGCGCGCATTGCAGAGCTCGGAACTGAATCAGAGCAGGGTCAAAGCCGACCTTATGGCGCTGATAGCCGAGTTCGAAGACCCTAAGTTCCGCCCTGATGCATACCAAGGGATGCAATGGGAGGCCGCAGCAATTCGCCACCTGATGGCAAGGGAGGTCCCCGTATGCAAAGACTGGCCACAGGGTATCGACGAACCATGGCTAAGTCATTTCCATACTGCAGTCGGGTATCTTGAGAGCGAGGGTGTCCCACCTTACATACTTCCAGCAACAAAGACGCTCTTTGAGCATGCACTTCTTCAGAACGCTGAAATATACCGTCGGCAGGCGGTCGAGACCCTGCTCGCTGGGGGATGGACAGGACCAGTCACGAGTGCCCTAGCGAGATTCCTGGACTTGGAAAGAGAAGGCGCGTGGATTCGGATACGTGCATTGTTTGCACTCGGCTTTATGCAACATAGAGACCCTATTGTCGAGCAGGCATTTGAGATTGCATGCCAAGCTGCTTACGATAATCTCTCGAATAATCCTTCGCAGGCTCAGATTCATGAGATGCATGCAGCGCTGTTTGCGGTTGGCGACTGTTATGGTGCCACCGGTGTGGCGGAAGAAGAAGTTCGCCGCGTGCGAGAGGGTATCCGAAACGTACTCACTGGAATAATCGATAGAAAGCTTACTGTGACTTCGCCTCTTTTCTCTGTTAGTCGCGCGGCCGCTTACGCGCTTACATTTATGGTGCTACCTCGTAAGAACAAGGAAATGGATTTGGCAGAGGAACTGCTGCAAAAGCTGCTAAGCCATCCTGATGAAGTGACTCGGGAACTGAGCAAGTGGGGCCTTGAAAACCGCCTAGGCGAAAATGGACAAGTTCTCCCACTTGTCCTGGCGAAAATATGATCTGTAGTTCCCGAAATTCTGTGGCGCCATTTTGCTGAACATCCGTATGGCGAATTTACGACGTGTGTTAGTACTTATCGGGCTCGCGTCGGCCTGTCCGCAGCTGGGCATCCGCCAGGGCTACCGATGCTTGAACGCGGCGCTCTACGCCGTCAGTTCTGCATCTCCTCGCAGTCGAGCCAGTTCCACCCGCCCTTACTGGCGTCTGCCTGCAACTCCCTGGAGTCTCCGCAATAGCGCTCCTCGAATGAGCCATGTCTCCACGCTGCCGGGAGACGCGGTGGCTCCCGACTAGTGGCTGAGCTGATGTCCAATGCACTCTGCCCGATGTGGTCAGATCCGGCAACCGTTGTGCACGACTTGAAGAGTGTTGTGTACCGCAGCTAGGACTACTGTTGCACTAGGCGATACTATCGAATAACTCTGCTGAACTGCGAAAGTATTTGACCAAATCTCTTGGCGGTAGAACGCGAGAGGTGCATACTGGTGGAGATCAGACTTTGGCCGGCGCCGTACCCCGCGGACTTCTAGACGGCAGCTTCGCCTGAGCGATGTACAAGCCCGTATGCGCAGACACCACAGTCGTACCCAGCTGCATGGGCAGGGTGGAGTCTCTTCGACCGCATCCGGGACGGATCGGATCCCAACCAGCCTTGCGACCTCTGTCGAGCGAAGGAGCTCCGATGTCTAGTCGAAGCAGTAGGCAAATACCCGATCGCGTTGCGAACTCGACGCGGTCGAACGATGAGCAGTCCTTGCAGCCCGAGTCCACGCCAAAGTCTCCGGATGCGACCAGCTTCAGCGGATCACGCGCCAGCCCGGAAGGCTCAACCGAAAACGCCGGATCACGTAAGCCGTCCAGCGGACAGCTTACGATAATGGTGGCAGCCATCGGTGCAGCTGCGACGATTACCGCGGCCGCGCTTAATGGAATGTTCGGCCTTGTCGGCTCGCACCCAACTTCGACTGTAACGCTAAGTCCTTCTTCGTCGAGCGCGTCAGCGAGTGCATCGCCCGGGCCGAGCGCATCTGGTACGCACTTGGCGACTGCCCCTCTCATAGCAGGCGACAATTCCGCTTTCGTAGCGGACGTTACCTATCCTGATGGGTCAAAGGTAGCCGTGGGGCAGCGCTTCACCAAGAAGTGGGAAATCAAGAACATAGGAACCGCTATCTGGACTGGCAGATACCTAATACCTGATGGCGAGTCAACCGGGGCTTGCACTTATTCCCCGCGTGTTCCCATTCCTACAACCTATCCTGGAAAGACAGTAGTTATCAGCGTGTCTGTCACCGCACCCACCACTCCCCAGGTGTGCTACGTCACATGGAAGATGGCAAACGCATCGGGGAACCTGTATTTCCCGAATGAGATCGGCATCTGGTTCAACGTGAAGATCATTGCCAATTCTCGTAAATAGAACGGGTCTACCGATATCGTAAGTAGGGCGCTGTAACCTCGCGGATGCGGGAGAAGCCGCTCAACGCTCGCTCGGTCCCGCCGTCCTCTGACGCGGGATATTGCGAACGGTGTGAGCGTGGATAAACGCCCCCAGGTCCGATTCCCCGATGAGGAATTCGTCCGCAATGCACTGCGCCGTCAGCTGCTGCGTCCGGATCAGCCATCGCACCGTGCGAGGCCTGACGCGCAGCCCCTCGGCGACCTCTCCAACGGTGAGGTACAGCTGGTTCGCTTGAGGCTTCATGGTGCGTATGCGCCCCCTCGGGCTGCTTTGGAAGCCGATCGGGCTCGATGCGGACAACCCCCCGGGTGCGCCCGATCGGCTCTAGTAACAAGTTCAACCCCTGGTGCTACACGCGGCATAGGGAAAGCGGGGGAGCGACCGGGAGCGCGTGGGAGCGGACCACCGGCGAGTCGCCGAAAACAACCAGCTGGCTCGTGGCAGCGAGTAATTAGTGAGACAGAAGTAACAGTAGAAGACGCATATCACGTAAATAGATATCGCGAGGCGATAATTCAGGGTGGTTCTCTTGACATGACCTGGATCAAAAGCAGAGGGTACTCATATGACGCCCGCGATGGCTGTGGCGGCTGCGGTCGTTTTCAGCTTTGTGCTCGGCTCTTTGATGGTGCAGGTGGACGGGGCGACCCTGCGCCAATGGCGGCTGTCTCGCCGCTGGGACGTTTCGCGGCTCGCGCGTGAGATCATCACGGCCGCCGACGAGCCGCTGGCCAGCGTCCGTGGCCTGACGCACATGATCAACGCGTGGGAGCGCGGCGCCCGCAGGCCGAGCGAGCGGTACTGGCTGCTGTATCTCCAGATCTTCCCGGAGTGCTGGGCCACCGAGACGGCGGACGACGCGGCCGCGGCCCCGCAGGACATCCCCGCACTGGCCGCTGCAGTAAAAGCTCTAGAGGCCCAGATCGCCGGCCTCTCCAGGCGCCTGGACGAAATGTCCCGCCGCAAGCTCGTGCCGCCACGCGAGAGCAGGACGAGGAGACCAGGAGACTGGGTGGCAGACCTAGACCCTCTCGGTGACGGCGATCATCTGGGCCACATCAGGCGCGGGCGGCACTAAGCGTCCTGCCAATACCCCGCGCTGCGGCGGCGAGCACAGCAGTCACCGCTGCCCCGTCAGACGTGACGGGCACGATCGCCGACAGCGCCGCCACCACGACCGGCTTGCCATCCCGGGCCGGCGGCACCGCGACAGGAACCGCGATCCCCAGCGCATCCGGGTGCACGTGACCAGGACAGAAAGCGAAACCCTGCCGCCGCACCTCGGCCAGCACAGACCGCAACACGGACGCAGAGCAGATCGTATGCGCCGTATACCTGACCAGCGGCCCGCCAAGCACCCGTTCCTGCAGGTCACGGGGACCAAAAGCGAGCAAGACCAGCCCTGACGACGACACGTGCAGCGGCAACCGCCCCGCGATCCGGCTGTAGTTGATCACCGCCCGCGGCGCCGACAGCCGCTCAGCGAAAATCACCTCGTCGCCGTCGAGCAGGCCAAGCTGCACGTGGTGCCCGATGACCGCGTGCGCGTCCTCCATGAACGGCATCGCGCTGTCCCGCAGCCCGCGCGTCGGGGACGCCCGCAGCGCTAGCTCCCACATCCGGACGCCAATCCTCACCCGGCGCTCCGAATCGCGAGTCAGCAGCCCGTGCGCGGTCAGTTCCGCGATCAGCCGGGACGCCGTCGCCGGATGCAGTCCAGAACGTCGCGCGATCTCCGACACCCCCAGCACCGTCTCGTCCGGGGAGAACGCCTCGAAGATGCGCACCGCCCGCGACAGCACTGACTCTCCCGAACTCGACCGGGCCACTTCCGGAACTTAACACGGAAGATGCCTTCTCATTCAATGAGAAGGCCCTCGCAGCGAACACGACACGACCCGCAGACTACGGACAGCCACGATTCCCGGCACGAAGCACGAAGCACGAAGGAGGCGGCGATGGCGCCGCGAGTTTCCAGTGACCTGCTCCTGGTGGGGAGCCTCCCGGCCGACTCGACCGAGACCGCGCTGCGCGCGGCCGGCGAGCTCTTCGGCGACCTGGTCTTCGCGCTGCCCGACGGGGAGACCGGTCCGCGGGCAGGCTGGGTCAGTTACGAGCGGGAGCGGCTCGTCCGCCCCAACCCCGGCGTCGTCACCGTCCAGGAAACCGCGTCCCCGACCGGCCTGCCCCGGCACGCCTACGAAACGCCGGTCTTCGGGATCAGGGAAGGCGTCACAGAACTCCACTGGGACACCTGGCCGCGCATCGACGACGCCATCGACTCCTACCAGGTCTTCACGAAGCTGCGCGCGAACGGCGCGATCCCCGCCGGCCTGCGATTCCAGATCGGCCTGCCATTCCCGTCCAGCGCCCTCAACGGCTTCAAGGCGGACTTCGCCAGCGAC
>Ga0335072_10010783_pt1 | contig 13133 bp, 10 predicted proteins | sample Lox_Sample_21_FD_206725 | JGI IMG/M metagenome (GOLD analysis project Ga0335072, IMG submission 206725) | Soil microbial communities from Loxahatchee National Wildlife Refuge, Florida, United States - Lox_Sample_2.1 | ecosystem: Environmental > Terrestrial > Soil > Wetlands | place: USA...
CTCGCCGATCTGTTTCACGCCCCCGGCGAGACAACCGGAGCACGGACACAGGGATCGTCCGAGGCGATCATGCTCGGCGCGCTGTCGTTGAAGTGGAACTGGCGCAAACGCCGAGAAGCAGCCGGCAAGCCCACCGACCGACCGAACCTCGTGTTCGGCGGCGATGTGCACGTGGTATGGGAGAAGTTCTGCCGCTACTTCGACGTGGAGCCACGGATCGTGCCGCTCAAGCCGGACAAGTACACGATCGGCCCCGAGGACATCGAACCGCACGTGGACGAGAACACGATCGGCGTGGCCGCCGTTCTCGGGACGACCTTCACCGGGCACGCCGACGACATCGTCGGCATCAACGAATATCTCGTCGAGCTCAAGCGGGCGCGCGGCCTCGACGTGCCGATCCACGTCGACGGCGCCAGCGGAGGGTTCGTGTGGCCGTTTCTGTACCCGCACTCGGAATGGGATTTCCGGCTCGAACAGGTCCGATCGATCAACGTCTCGGGACACAAGTACGGACTCGTGTATCCCGGCATCGGTTGGCTCATATTTCGCGAGCGGGCCGCCCTGGCCGAGGATCTCGTGTTCTACGAGAACTACCTCGGTAAGCGCGACGCGACGTTCACGCTCAATTTCTCGACCGGCTCGGCGATGGTCGTGGCCCAGTACTACAACTTCGTGCGCCTTGGCCGCGACGGTTACGGCTACGTCATGCACACGATGCAGGCGAACGCACGCAAGCTGGCCGCGGACATCGCCGCGACGGGCGAGTTCTCGATCATCGGCGCGCCGGATGCAGAGCAACTACCGCTCGTCGCCTTCCAGCTCGCCGAGGAACACACCTATGACGAGTTCGACATCGCGGCGCAGCTCGCGTCCGAACGTGGCTGGATGGTTCCCGCTTACACCCTGCCACCCGACGCCGAGCACATCAAGATCATGCGCGCACTCGTCAAGGAGACGCTTGGCCGCTCACTGACCACGGCGCTCGGCCAGGACATCGCACAGGCATGCGCGACACTCAAGGAGAAGGGCAGGATGCATCAGACCGAGCGAGCACGCGTTCACACGAGCACGAGCTACTGACCTTCGTCTACTTCTCGGGCTTGGCGTGCTCTTCCCACAACCGTCTCAGGGACGCCCGGCTCAGCCGATGCTTGGGGAGGATCTCGGCCGCTGTCCCGTTCGGTAGAGCGGTCGGAAGGTCGGCGCCCGTGACCAGGACCACGATCGACGGGCGAGCGTGCGTACCCATCCTCCTGGCCGCCTCGACGCCGCCGATTCCGGGCATGCGGACGTCCATCAACACCAGATCTGGCTCGAGGCGAGCGGCCTCCTCGACGCCGTCTTCACCCGAGTTGGCGTCCCCGATCCACTCGAACCCGATGGTGCTCTGGATCAGCTCGCGCGTGGCTTCACGAAATGGCAACGAGTCGTCCACGACGAGAACGCGGACCGCGGGCGCGGAAGACGGGAAAGACATCGGAGGAGGTTTGCCCAGAGTCCGCCTTTAGGAGGTGGTGCGGGCATGTGTATTCGGAGGAGGCGGGCACCTCTAATCGGCTCGCGCGCGGACGAGGTCTTGTCCAGCGTCCGGCCGCATGCCAGCATCCGGACACAGATGACGGCGTCGACGTAAGCCGGCGGCGCATCGTTCGGGACCGATGACTGACGCAACCACCTCGATCGTGGAGGACTTGGGGTCGCCTGGCCTAGGCGCCGCCGTGAAGGCTGCTTCGTGGCGTTCGGTGCTGTCCCTGCGGTGGGAGTCGGCCGTGTTGGTAGTCGGTGTCCTGACCGCGGCGGCAGCCGTATGGATCACGCTGGATGCAGGGTTCCTGCAATACCCGGGCTGGCTCGCGGCCCAGAAGGCCGACTTCATCCTCGGTCCGGTTGGCGTGGGGCTGTACTGGCGCCACCGGCGTCCGGACAGCCGATTCGGATTGCTATTGATCGCGCTCGGCCTCGCCGGCGTTCTTTACATCGGGCAGTCGTCAACCAATCCGACCCTTTTCGGCATCGGTGTGTTCGCCGAGACGCCGATCTATGTGATGACTTCGCTCGTCATCCTCGCGTTTCCGAGCGGCCGGTTGGACGGCACAGCCGAGCGGCTGCTGATGGCGTTCGTTCTGTTGGTCGCGACACTCAACACCGTCGTCCTGGATTTGTCCTACCGGGGCTACGAACCGGGTTTCTCGATCTCCGGATGTCGCGGCGCTTGTCCGCCAAACGGCCTGGCCATCTGGGCCCCTCCGTCCTGGCTGGCTCAGTTTGGCGACGTCATGGGAGCGGTGCTGGTCGCCGTGCCCATCGTGACCGCGGCTCTAGTCGTCTGGCGGTTCGTCACCGGCACGCCTCCACGCCGGCGTGCGCTCGCGATTGGCGGCCCGATCGCGATCTTGTTTCTGCTCATGCAGGCGAGCTACCGGGCGTTGTTCTTGTTCGCCCCCGGCGGGTTGTCGCCGGGCGATCGACCCGTCCAAAGCGCTCTCCAGTGGACTTTCGCGGCAGCCCGCTCATTCCTCTGGTACGGCTTCTTGTTCGCGTTGATCGCTGCGGAGTTGTACGCCGGGCGCGTGCTGCGGCGGTTGGTTGGCAGCTCGCTGGGCCGCCCATCGTTTCGAGAGCTGGAAGGAATGTTGCGCGAACCACTAGGGGACCCCGGGCTGAGGCTCGGCTTCTGGCAGGAACGGACGAGCGAATGGGTGGATGCCGAGGGCGTCCCGCTCGAGCCGGCCGGACCCGGCCAGCTCTCAAAGGAGGTGAATCGGGATGGGCGCCCAGTCGTCCTGATCCTTCACGACAGGCAGCTGGCTGACGATCCCGAGCTCTTGCGCGCGGCCGGGGCGGTCGCGCTGCTCGCGCTGGAGAATGCGGAGCTCGACTCGGCGTGGAAGGATGCGCTCCGCGCCCTGGCCGATTCGCGAACGCGGCTCACTCGGGCCAGCGATAAGGAGCGGCGAAAGCTCGAGCGCGATCTGCACGACGGGGCGCAGCAGCGGCTGCTGGCGGCTTTGATCAGGCTTTCCACGGCCGAAGAGTTGACCGGCGACAGCCCCGCGCTCGAGCGGCAGCTCGCCGCGACACGCGTGGACCTCGAAACCGCGATCGAGGAGCTCCGCGACCTCGCGCGCGGTATCTACCCAACCGTGCTGGCCGAGGTGGGACTCGCTGGGGCGTTGCAGTCGGTCGCGCTGCGCTCGCCGGAGCGGATAACCGTGAAGGCAACCAACCGTCGCTTTGCGCCCGAGACCGAAGCGGCGTTCTACTACACCTGCCTCGAGGCGGTGCAGAACGCGTTGAAGCACGCGGGGCCAGACGCGCAGACCTCGATCCGGCTATTCGCGGTGGACGGCGAGCTCCAGCTCGAGGTCCGCGATACCGGTCCCGGGTTCGACCTGGCCGCCCGCCGCGACGGGTTGGGCTTACAGAGCATGCAGGATCGTCTCGGCGCGGTCGGCGGCCACGTGGAGATCCGCTCGCAGTTGGGCCGGGGAACCGTCGTGACCGCGGGCGCGCCGGTCGCGAGTCATTCCCCCCTGCCCATTCACGCGCACTGACCCTGGCCCTGCACAGTCAGGGCGTGATCTTCACTCACCCATTTCGGGTGATGATCTCACCGATGCCGTGGCGGATGCTCGCAGTGGGTGTGATTCGCACGCCCGACGCGGTTCCGTGGACGCTTGCGGGGCCGGGTCATGTCAATCGTCCGAAAGGAGATGGTGGTATGGCGATGCTGGTTGCGATCGGCTATCCGGACCAGGTCACCGCTGAGCAGGCCAGGCAGACGGTCGAGGGGCTGGAGGCCGAGCTGATAATCCAGGCCGATCAGGTTGCGTCGATCTCGCGCGATCTGGAAGGCAAGTACCACGTGCATACCTCGCACGGTGGGTCGTCCGGCGTCGGGGGTGCCTGGTGGGGCGGTTTCTGGGGTCTGCTGTTCGGCCTGCTGTTTTTCATTCCGTTTGCCGGGCTGGCGCTGGGGGCTGGGATGGGAGCGCTGTTCGGCCACTTGGGCAAGCAGGGCATCGACAAGGCGTTCCAAGAGCAGGTTCGCGACTACCTGAAGCCGGGAACCTCTGCGCTGTTCATGGTGATCGAGCATGTGACGGAGGACAAGGCGGTCGCCGCTCTCCAGCAGTACGGCGGAACGGTGATCAAGACCTCGCTTTCCGAAGAGGACACCAAGCGGCTCCAGGAAGCGCTCGAGCCGGGCGCTCCGGTCGCCTGAGGCTTCAGCAGCGTCGAGCGCCGTGCACGGTCGACGACTGCGGGATCACAGGTTCAGAAAGCCACGAAGCAGCAGCGCGGCTCCGATCACACCACCCGCGATCAGAGCCGCGCGCCCGCCGCGCCGAGCGAGCCAATCGCTGAAACGCTCGACCGCGACGGCGGTCGATGCCGGCCTGATCGCATACCCAACCAGCGGGACCTCGATCAGCACCAGCATGATCACGTTGACCGCGAGGACGACGCCCACGGTGGCCACGCTCGAGAGGTTCTGCTTGCTTAGCGCGTCCATCCCCGCGATGTAGGACGCGCCCGGGAAGCTCAGCAGGATCCCGATGACGAACGTGTCGCGGGCCGAGCCACGGCTCAGGGTCCGCTTCCAGCGCGGCGGGCCCTTCTCGCTCGCCCTTTCCCGTCGTCGCTCGCTCCAGGCTCGCCGGCGGCGGTCGCGTCCCGTTCCGACCACGAACACGAGGAGCAGGATCAGCGCGCCGAGCGTGATGTCGATCGCCGGGCTGACGGTGTGTTTGGCCGTGTTGGAAGTGCTCGACCCCGGAAGCGCGAACACGAGCAGGAGGCCGCAGGTGAGACTCGTCAGCGCCGCGCCGGCCAGGTATCCGGACAGCAGCCGCTTGGGGCTGGAAAGGGTCAACATGACGGTCACCGCCGCGAGCAGGGTCGGGTTGAACGCGGCGGTCACCGCAAGCCCAAACACCCGGCCCATTAGTGTTGCTCCGGCGACGTACCCCGGCTGGAGGTGAGCGCGAGGGTGATCAGATACGCCGCGACCACGCCGACGATGATCAGCGGCTCGTCGCCGGTCCCGGCCTTGATCGTCAGGAAGGTGGCGATGATCGCCCCGGACAGTGGCAGGCGTAGCACCGCCGCGGTCGTCGCCCCGAGCCCAACCCCGACCGCCGGGACGAGAGGGAACCCCGGCAAGTGGGACGCCATGATCCCGCCCGCCGCTCCGAGGAACAGTGCCGGGAACGTCGGCCCACCTCGGAAGCTGCCCAGCGAGAGCCCGTATGCGATCCCCTTGAACACGACGAGCAGCAGGAGCGCCGAAAGCGACCAGGTGCCGGCCTGGGCGACGAGGCCGGGCAGCGCGCTTTCGCCCGAGAACAGGACCTCGTCGATGCTCTTACCGGAGGCACCATGGAAAGCGATGGCTAATCCTGCGACGACCAGGCCGACCGCGGGCACGAGAAGCAGCACCCGGCGTGACACGGGGCGGGAGACGGCGAGGCCGCTCGACATTACGACGCGTGTCGCCACGGCGATCGCGGCCGCCAGCGCGATCGTCCAGCCGAACTCGGCGATGTCCGGATGGCCGAAATGGGGCAGCTGGAGTGCACTGAGCGCATAGGCGCTCGAGCTGAGCCCGGTGAACGACCCCATCCCGATCGACACGAGGCTCCCGATCCCGGCCGCGAGCAACCCGGGGACGAGAATCAGCGGCAGCCGGCCCCCACCGATCCCCGTGGCCTCGATCAGGATCACCGCGGCGATCAGCGGCGAGTCGAAGATGAAGGACAGCGCGGCGAAGCTTCCCGCCGCCGCCATCACCAGGAGCGCCTGGGGCGGAGTATCGCGACGAGTCAGGCGAATGAGCAGCACCGCGCCGCCCGAGCCCAGTGCGATCAGCGGCGCCTCGGGGCCAAGCACGACTCCCGACCCGACCGCCACCAGTCCGGCCAGGATCACGCCGGGCAGGTCGATCGGATTGGCCGTCCCTCCGCCGATGGCAAGCCCCTTGGCCGGCAGGTGCCCTCCGTCCCCGGGAAGCCGCGTGATCGCCAGCGCGACCACCAGGCCCGCGAGCCCGAGCACCGGGAGCGGCCACCACAGCGGCGGGCCGCGCGTGTAGCCCAGGGCGTGGGGGAGATGCGTGTAGAGCTCCCGGTCGAGCTGGTAGATCCCTTCCAGGAAACACCACGTGGCGAGCGAGACGAGAATCCCCACAAGCGCCACGCCGACGAGCAGCACGACGAACCGCTTGCTGGTCATCGTGCCGGCGACCTGTTCCGGCGTGAGCTCGGCCGGGGGTGCGGCAGGCCGATTGGCGGTGGTCGTGGTCACCGCTGCCGATGCTCCCAGCGCAGCCCGCTCTGACCATCATCCGTTACGGGTGACGTTCCGCCGTCCCACGGCGCGGAGCACGTCGACCCCCGGCAGCTACAACATCCTCAGCGACCGAGCCGGCGGACCCCGTCGTCGGCGGCCGCCACCGCGGACACGTACGCGGCGTGCGTCCCGAGGCAGGTCGCCATCACGTCGGCCGGCCAGCGCCACGGCGGAGGCGTCCGGCCAAGCAGCGGGAACAGCGAGAACGTCGCGCTCATCAGCGTGCCACCGAAGATCGCGCTCGCCCAGGGTTCGCGAAACCTGCGATGCAGCAGCCCGTGCCAGAGGCCGAACGCCGACCCGTACGTCCAGCGCAATACCAGGCCGAGGTCCTGGTCCTCGCGCGCGGTGACGTGGGGGAGGTGCATGATCGACGCGACGATCTGTCCCGGGACGAGCGAGTCGTCATAGTCGAGCGGTCCGTGGTGGCGCGAGCGAAGTCGCCGCTCCACCGCGTAGGAGAGCGACAGCGCCGCAGTGCCGGCGGTGCCGGCAATCACGCTTCTGATCGGCCAGGGTAGATTCACGATCTCCTCCCGTTTCGTTTGGCTCTCCTTACAGGCTGATCACCCGGTCGACGAGGTCGAGGCCCTCCGGTCGATGAGTGATCAAGAGCACGGTCTTCTCGCCGGCGGCGGACATGATGTCGCGGATGAGCTCGGTCGCCGTGCCCGCGTCCAGGTGCGCGGTCGGCTCATCGAGCACCAGCACCGAGGCGTCGGCCAGCAGCGCGCGGGCCAGCACGATGCGTTGTCGCTGCCCCCCCGACAGCTCCCGGCCCTCCTCGCCGACGCGCGTATCGAGCCCCTCGGGCAGCGAATCGATCCAGTCCCAGATCCGAGCGAGCGCAAGCGCCTGGCGGAGCGCGGCGTCGCCGGCGTCCGGCCGCGCGAGGCGCACGTTGTCCCCGATGCTGGCCGAGAACAAGTGCGAATCCTGGCCGGCCAGCGCGATCGCGCCGCGGACATCCTCCTGGCGCAGGTCGCGGAGGTCGTGCCCGCCGAGCGTGACCACGCCCTCCTCGGGATCGAGGAAGCGGAGCAGCAGGTTGACCACGGTCGTCTTGCCCGCGCCGCTGGGGCCGGTGAGAGCGACCCGTTCTCCCGGCTCGAGCCGGACGCTCATCCGATCTAGGACACGACCTCGCTGGCCGGGGTATCGAGCGGTGACGCCCTCCAGCGCCAGCGCGAATGGCCAGGCGGGCGGCACCGCGGGGTGGGCCGGATCGCGCACGGGTGAGCGCTGGTCGGTGAGCTCCAGGATGCGCCGGCCGGCGGCCAGCGTCGCCGACAGCTCGCGGGCGCTCGTGGCGAGCGGCGTCACCGCCTCGAACGAGGCCAGCGACAGCAGGGCCAGTGCCGCGATCAGCAGCTTGTCAAGCCCGCCGTCCGCGGATGCGCTGAGGGCGAGTGCGAGCACGGCGGCCACCGTGACGCCGGTCACGACCAGACCGAGGCCGTCACCCAGCCCGGCAGCGAGCGCGTTGCGCCTGGCCACCGCGACGAGGCGGGCGTCGGCCATCCGTACCCGGCGGAGCGCCACGTCCTCGTGGCCGAACGCGACGAGCTCGGGCGTGCCGCGGCTCACCTCGACCAGCTCGGCGGCCAGCGCACCGCGTCCGGAGGCCTGACGGCGGCCGGCCCGAGCACCGAGCCAGCCGGACAGGGCGGGCACGGCCATTGCGTCGACGAGGAGGCCGGCGGCGAGCACTATGCCGGCCGGCGGCAGCACGGCGAGCGCGGCCCCGACCGATACGCCACCCGCGAGTAGCGCGACGAGCGGTGGCTGTACCCCGCGCAGGTAGAGGTTCTGGAGAGCGTCCACGTCGGCCACCATTCGCGAGAGCAGGTCTCCTTTCCGATAGCCGTCGAGCTGAACGGGCGCGAGCGGTTCGATCCTCTCGTAGGCGCGCCTCCGGACGCCACCAAGTACCCGCAGGGCGAGATCGTGTGAGGTGATCCGCTCCAGATACCGAGCCACGGGACGGCCCAGGCCGAAAAACTGAACCGCGACGATCGTGACCATCAGCGACAGGACGGCGGGGCGCTGCGCCGCACGCGAGATCAGGTAGCCGGCGCTGGCCATCAGCCCCACGCCGAACACCACCGTCAGCGCGCCGAGGCTCGAGGCCAGGGCGAGCCGGGTCCGGGGCGCCTTCGCCAGCGCGAGCAGGCTGTCGGCGGGGCCGCTCATGCCGCCCGCCGCACCGCCTCGGGCACGGCAACTCCATGCGCCAGGCGAACGATACGGTCGGCGTGCTGAACCAGTTCGGGCCGGTGGGCGATCAGGAGCATCGTGCGCCCTTCCCGCAGCCGGCGCACCGCGCTCGAGACGATCGAGACACTGAACGGATCCAGATCGGCGGTTGGTTCATCGAGGATGACGAATGGCGCGTCGCGGAGGAACGCCCGCGCCAGGCCGATCCGCCGCCGTTCACCCGGCGAGAGCGGCCTCCCGCCGTCGCCGACCAGCGTGTCGTAACCATCCGGCAGGGAGCGGATGAACTCATCGGCGCCCGCGAGCGCGGCCGCGCCGCGCACCTGCCGCTCGGTCGCGTCCTGACCACCGACCCGGATGTTGTCGTCGACCGTGCCCCGAAACAGCGTCGGATGCTGAGGCACCCACGCCAGCTGTCGCCTCCAGGCGGGCCTGTCGCATAGCGACAGGTCGCTGTGGCCGGCGCAGATGCGGCCGGCCGTTGGCTCGAGCAGGCACAGGAGCAGTGCGGCGACGGTGCTCTTGCCGGCGCCGCTCTCGCCGATCAGTGCCACCGTCTCCCCCGGGCACAGCTCGAGCTCGAGCTGGTCGAGCACCGGCGTCGCGCGGGCTGGATACGCGAACGACACGCGTTCGAGGCGGATCGCGGCGCGAGCCGGGCTTGGCGCCACGTGCAGGCCGCCGCCGGCGATCGCGGGTGGGGAATCGAGCAACGCGAACATCCGCTCGGCCACCGCGAGCCCGTCCGCGCTCGCGTGGTACTCGGCCCCGAGGCGCCGGAACGGCAGGTACAGCTCAGGGGCGAGGATGAGCACGGTCAGGCCCGCCTGCAACCCGAGGCTGCCGCCGACCATGCGCAGTCCCGCGTCGACCGCGATCAGGGCGACGCCCAGCGTCGCGGCGAGCTCGAGCACGGACCCGGACAGAAAGCTGACTCGCAGCGTTTCCATCGTGGTGCGCCGGTATCGCTCACTTACCGCGCCGATGCGCTCGGCTTCGGATCGCCCACGGCCGAGGGCGCGGAGGGTGGGCAGTCCGCGCACGACGTCGAGAAAGTGAATCGATAGGTCTCGCAGCGCCTGCCAGCGTTCGCGCGTGCGCTCCTCGGTGTACGTTCCGATCAGCCACATGAAGACCGGCACGAGCGGCAGGGTGAGCAGCATGATCAGGCCGGACGTCAGGTCAACTACCGCCACCCATACGACGACGAGGACCGGGACGACGGTGGCAAGCACGGCCTGGGGGAGGTAGCGGGCAAAGTAACCCTCAAGTCCCTCGACTCCTTGCACGGCGACGGCGGCGAGCTCGGCGCCGCCGGTGTTGTCGGCCGCGATTGGTTGCGTGCGCAGCCGTTTGTCGATAAGCGCGACGCGAAGTTCTGACAGCACGCTCCACGCCGCCCGGCGGCCGGCGATCTCCATCCCCCAGGTCAGCCCGCCGCGGATCACGAACGCGATGAGGAGCAGCGTGAAATCCAGCTTGAGTGTGCTCAGCCGGGCGCCGTCGAATCCCCGGGCGACGATCCGCGCCAGGAGGCTCGCTTGGGCCAGCACCGCGATGGCCGTGCCGATCCCGAGCGCGGAGTCGAGCATGAGCAGCGGCCGGGCCGCCTTGCACCGGCGAACCAGTCTTGGGTCGAGCGCGCGCAACGTGCCTTCTACTGAGACGACGTGGGCGGCGTGGTGAGGCGCTGGCGGAACACGTGGAAGGACCAGCCCTGATAGAGCAGGACGACCGGGAGGAGCAGCACCGCCACGACCGTCATCACGACCAGCGCGTAATGGCCGGAGGCCGCGTTGTTGACGGTCAGGTTGTAGGCATGGTTGGTGCTCGAGACCATCACGTTCGGATACAAGGCGATGAAGAGCTGCCCGATGCTCGCGGCGATGGCAAAGGCGGAGGCGATGAAGGCCCAGCCGTCGGTGCCAGAGCTGGACAGGCGCTGCGCGAAGATCACCGCGATCAGCCCAAAGATCTGGGTCGGCTGCGGGACCGTGCCGCCGCCGATCACGACCAGCGTCCAGACCGCCCAGGCGAGGTTGACGACGATCGCCACCGCTCCGATTCGGCCGGCCGCGGCGCGGGCTCGGTCGCGGATCCCGTCGGTGGTTCGCAGCGCCATGAATGTGGCGCCATGAAGCAGGCACAGCGTCAGCAGGTTCACGCCGGTCATCAGCCCATAACCCGTCAGCAGGTCGAAAAAACTCCCCGTGAAATTGTGGTTCCGATTGATCGGAAGACCTTGCAGGAGATCGCCGAGTCCGACGCCGATCAACAGCGGTATGAGGATGCTTCCGATCGTGAGGGCCCACGACCAGCCGCTCCGCCACCGCGCGCTTTCGCGCTTGCCGCGGTACTCGAACGACACGCCCCGCGCGAACAGCGCGAGGAGCACGAGCACCAGCGCGAGGTACAGCGCCGAGAACAGCGTCGCGTACCAGCCGGGAAACGCCGCGAACATGGCGGCGCCGGCGACGATCAGCCACACCTCGTTGCCGTCCCACCACGGTCCGATCGTGTTGATCGCGACGCGCCGCTCGGTCTCCGAGCGCCCGATCACCCTGTGCAGCGCGCCGACGCCGAAGTCGAACCCCTCGAGCACGAAGAAGCCGATCCAGAAAACGACGACGATGACGAACCAGATCGTGTGCAGGTGCATGGGTCAGTAAGTGAGAGCGGGAACGGCGCCGGCAGGTTTTTCGTCGGCCTCGGCGGCCTCGGCGTAGGCGTCGGCCAGGCCCCGGCGCGAGTAGTGCAGCATCAGGCCGAGGTCGGCGGCGGCGAGCACGATGTAGGCCAGGACGAACGCGGACAAGCTGATCCAGATGTCGGTCGGGCTGACCGAGGGCGAATTGGCGTTGACGGTTTTCTGCAGGCCCTGGACGATCCAGGGCTGCCGCCCACTCTCGGTGAGCAACCACCCGGCCGTGTTCATCAGGAACGGCGTGACGACCGCCCATATCGACAGCCACAGGAATATGCGCGCGCTGTGCAACCTGCCGCGGTAGATCAGCCAGCCTCCCCACAGCGCGAGCAGCAGGACCGCGGCGGCCAGGTAGGCCATCACGCGCATCGACCAGTACTGGATGAACACGTCGGGGACGTAGTTGCCCGGCCCGTACTTGGACTGGTACTCGGCCTGCAGCTGGTTGAGGCCGGTCACGCCGCCACCCCAGGTACCGGTCGCCAAGACGGACAGGAGGTGTGGGATGGCGATGATCTGGGTCGGCGTCTTGTCGTTGGCGCCGCCCCCAATCTGGCCCGCGGAGAAGGAGCACGGCTTGCAGCTCGTCCACTGGGCCTCGGCGGCCGCGATCTTCATCGGCTGGTAGCGGTTCTCGATCTCGCCCAGCTGGTTGCCCACCGACAGCTGGATCACGATCGTCGGGATGAGCACGATCAGCGCCACCTTGGCGGTCCGCGCGAACGGCTCGACGTGCGTTCGCGTGCGCAGATACCAGGCCGATACCGCGAGCATGACCAGGCAGCCGGTGACCAGCGAGGCGAGGATCACGTGCGCGTATCCCCATACGAACGTCGGGTTGACGAACAGCGCCCAGATGTTGGTCAGGACCGCGTTGCCGGCCTTGTCGATCTTGTAGCCGACCGGGTGCTGCATCCAGGAGTTGGCCATCAGGATGAACATGGCCGAGAGCATCGAGCCGATCGAGACCGCCCAGATGCACGCCAGGTGCACGCGCTTGGGGAGCCGGTCCCAGCCGAACAGCCATAGGCCGAGGAAGGTCGACTCGAGGAAGAACGCCGCCAGGCCCTCCATCGCCAGCGGCGCCCCGAACACACCGCCGACGTAGCGCGAATAGGTCGACCAGTTCATCCCGAACTCGAACTCCTGGACGAGTCCGGTCACCACGCCGATCGCGACGTTGATCAATAGCAACGTCCCGAAGAAGCGCGTCATGCGCTTGTACTCCGGGTCACCCGTGCGGTACCAGGTGGTCTGGAGAACCGCGACCAGGAACGCCAGTCCGATGGTGACCGGGACGAAGAAGAAGTGGTAGACGCTTGTGGTGGCGAACTGCCAGCGGGCTAGGTCGTTGGCCATCGCAGGCGGGTTTCTGTTGTCAAGGGCTCGCCGGGGCTTCGGACACCGGGCGCTCCACGCTGGCCAGCTCCCCCTCGATTACGCGGCTTTCCCGCGCGCCGAAGAACGTGCCGATCGTGGTGATCGTCACCGTCACTCGCCTGCCTCCGACGCCGCCCAGGTAGAACAGGTGAACGCCCGCGTACATCAGGAACGCGGGTAGTCCGTAGATGCGATGTCCGCGCACTTCACAGACCGCCTTGCCGCGACCGACGACGGCCAGCGCACCCTTGTCGAAGTACTTGAACGGCGTCGAGGCGCGGGGCGCGCCCTCGCGGATCGCGCGCGCGACGTGCCGGGCCTCCTGAATCGCCACCGTGGCCAGTCCCGGCACTGGCTTGCCGTCCGGACCGGCGAGAAGGGCGGCATCGCCGATGACGAAGATCTCGGGATGACCCGGCACCGTGAGGTCTGGATTCACTTCGATCCGCCCGGCACGATCGGTGCTCGCGCCGGTGGC
>Ga0335072_10010784_pt1 | contig 13133 bp, 9 predicted proteins | sample Lox_Sample_21_FD_206725 | JGI IMG/M metagenome (GOLD analysis project Ga0335072, IMG submission 206725) | Soil microbial communities from Loxahatchee National Wildlife Refuge, Florida, United States - Lox_Sample_2.1 | ecosystem: Environmental > Terrestrial > Soil > Wetlands | place: USA: Florida...
TTCCTGCGCCATCACGTAGAGACGTTGATCGAGGATGTCTTCAGGCACTTAAAAAGCAGGGACTGTCACCGACACGATCCGCGTGCCCGCGCCCAAGGCGCCAGAAGCGGTTCAGACGGTCCCGCCCGAAAAGCTTGCGAAGCAAACAAAAACCGCAATCCACGTGATGAGATTTCGCCACCGGTTTGAACGCGGTCGACAGGGCCGCTGCTGGTCGAGGACCGCTCATTCTGCAAGGGGGCTCTCACGGGTTTCTGTTGCGGCTGCGAGACTTTGGCCAAGTGGCAGGCCGCTTCCTGCCTCCATTCCGGCGGCTTCCAGCATTTTTTCGAGGTCGTATCCCTCTTTGCGGACTCGCTGGTCGTAATAGAAGGCTGTCGCCGGTCGTTTGGCATGCTTCAAGAGAAGTACAGTGCCGCTTCGGCCCAGACGACGGCTTCCTGGTAGCAATCGAACAATTTGCCGGCTGCCATGCCGATCCGGCTGCCGATCGCGTCGCAAGCTTCCCAATCGGCCAGCTCGTAGTGTTCCAGCCAGAGCAGCAGTCGGCGCTCAGCCACATCGTCGCCGGAAAGCGCTCTACGAATCACTTCGCGCAGCGGGAGCAGCGGCGCCAGTTCGCGCACCGAGGTGCGCAGCATCGCGGGCAGCAGGCTCAGTAGTCCCAGCAGGTATTGCTCGGTGCAGTCCAGGGCGCAAAAACGCGCGGCCAACTCGCAGAATCGGCCGCGCACGAATGCCATACGCAGCAGCTCGGAGGTCTGGCCGGCATTCATCTCGCTGGTGATGGCCACGGTAGCCATGCGGCGGAAGGTATCTTCTCCCACGGCCAGCAGCGCCGCCTGGACGCTGGTCACCTCCTGCTGCATGGCGCATATAGGTGAGTTGATCATGCGCAGGATGCGATAGGTGAGAGACATGTCGCGCTTCACCAGTTGCGTGAGCCTGTGCAGGTTCAGCGACGGGTCCTGCAGCGCGCGCAGGATTTCGATTTGCGCGATCCGGTTGGCCGGCACCTTCCGGTTCTCAAGCAAGACCGGACGGCAAAAATAGAATCCCTGCACCAGCGCAAATCCATCGTCTCGCGCCTGCTTGAACTCGTCCTGCGTCTGCACCTGTTCTGCCACCAGAGTGATCGGTCGGCCCTCGAGCCAGCGCAGCGCCATTCGTCTGTCTGGCGCCTTCGTGCGCGCGAAATCAACCTTGACGTAGGCCGCAGCCTCCAACAGAGGCTCAATGCCCTTTTTCCATGCAAAGCGGCCCAGCGCCAGCCGGTATCCGGCCGCCTTCAGATTGCGGCACGCGGCTACGAGTTGGGGTGACGCCTCGGCAGCGTCTTCGAGCTCCAGCACCGTCATCCCCGAGGGAAGGACTTGCACGAGCGCGTCTGTCAATGTTTCCGCGGTACATTGCACAAACGCCGGCAGCCCCGAGGCGAGCTTGCCCAGCCCGAAGATGAGCGTGTTGTCGATCATGGCGCGGGCCGCAGATTCGCGGTCGGCGCGCAGCACGGTTTCCGGCCCGTCGCTGAACAGCAGTTGATAGGCGTGGACCTTGCTGTGGAGATCGAGAATCGGCTGGCGGGTCACATAGCGCACCCCATCCCGCGACTCGATGGATCGAGGACCGGGATCTGCAATCAATTCAACGGGCACACCCATTCGTTCTCCCAATTCCTTCTATCGGCAAACCGCGAAGGGCCATGAATCGAGGCAGGAAACTCGCTGCTCTCCCCTCGCGCCCGCGGCCGGCCACGGTTTGCGCGGCTCACGCAAAGTGCATGGCAGCCTCGGCCCAGACCAGGGCCTCTTCGTAGCAGAATTGCAGTTCCCCCCGGCTCAAGATGCGTTTTTCCACGACCATCTGGCAGCCCGACCAGTCGCCGCGTTCGTGCCCTTCAATCCAGCACAAGAGGCATCTCTCGGGGATTTTTTCGCCTTCGAGCGCCCGCCGAATCTCGGCGCGCAGCGGCAGTTGCGGGGTTAGCTCCTTCATGGGCATGCGCAGCATGGCAGGAAGCAAGCTCAACATCCCGAGCAGGTACTGCTCCCTTCGATCCAGTGCGCACAGTTCGGCCGCGAGCTCGCAAAACCGGGCGCGCACAAACGCCGTGCGCAGCACCTCGGCGGGCTGGCCCTCATTCAACTCGTTGGCAATGGCCAGTGTTGCCATGCGCCGGAAAGTTTCCTCGCCCACGGCAATCAGCGCTGCCTGCACGCTGCGAACTTCCTGCCGCATGGCGCACACCGGCGAGTTGATGAGCCGCAGCAACCGGAAGGTGAGGGCGGTGTCGCGTTTTACCTGCTGTGCCAGCTGTTGCAGGTCGATCGAGTCATCCTGCAGCAGGCGGAGAATCTCAACATGCGAGAGCTTGTTTGCGGGCACCTTGCGGTTCTTCATCAGGACCGGGCGGCAAAAATAGTAGCCCTGGATCAGGGTGAAACCTTCCTGGCACGCCTCGGCGTACTGCGCCTGGGTCTCAACCTTTTCGGCAACCAGCGCCACCGTCACGGCGCCTAAAAGCTCCAGCAGTCTGCGCCGCTCGTGGCGTCCGCTGACGGAGAAGTCCACTTTGACGTAGTCTGCCAGCTCCAACAGGGGCTCTATCCCCGGGCTCCAGGTGAAGTCGTCAAGCGCCAGCCGGTATCCGGCAGCCTTGAGTCTGCGGCAAGCAGCCACCAGCGATGGTGTTGGGTCGACGGTCTCCAGAATCTCCAGTACCGTCATGCCGGCAGGCAAGACGCGAATCACGTCGCTCGTCAGGGTCTCTGCCGTGCAGTTCACAAAAGCGGGAAGCCCGCCGGTCAGCCTTCCCAGGCCGAAGATCACCGTGTTGTCGATCATGATGCGAGAGGCAAGGTCGCCTTGTCCGCGAAAGACCGCCTCTGACCCGTTGCGAAACAGCAGTTCGTAGCCATGCACTTTGCCACGAAGATCGAGGATCGGCTGGCGTGCCACGTAGCGAACATCGTCTGGAACTGACGCCTGTGGCACAACCGCAGAACCCGGCCCCGGCTCAGCCGCACAAGCCGGCGAATCGACGCTTGTCGACATGCGTGCCTCCGATTTGCCTATCGGCAGCACGCATACCGACCATGAAAGATTGCTTTGATTACTTCGGTTCGCGACTCAGAGCCTGGAACGCGGAACCGTCGAGACCTGAAGGGGGCAGCAAGTCGCTAACCGCCAATGGCCGGCAGCAAGAGAGCCTGGACCATGGCCGCAGCTCTTATCCCATGAACATGCCGCCGTTTACGTCGAGCACGTGGCCGGTGATGTACGATGCGGCGTCGGAGGCCAGGAACTTGACGGCCTGCGCCACATCCTTGGGGGTGCCGCGCCTGCCGTGGCGAGCATGGCCTTGGTCACTTCTTCGCTCAGGACCGCGGTCATCGGCGTTTCAATGTACCCTGGGGCCACGGCATTCACGGTAATGCCGCGCGAGGCGACCTCCCGCGCCAGCGATTTCGTCAGGCCGATAATCCCCGCCTTGGACGCCGCATAATTCACCTGGCCGGCCTGCCCCGCTCGCCCTACTACGCTGGCAATACTTACGATCCGTCCCCAGCGGTTCTTCAGCATCGGGCTGAGCAACGCCTGTGTCAGCAGAAACGCGCCGGTCAAGTTGATGCTGATCACCAGATCCCAGTCAGCGGGCTTCATGCGCAGCATCAGGTTGTCGCGCGTGATGCCGGCGTTGTTGACGAGGATCTCGACTTTGCCGAACTTTTCCAGGATCGCCTTGGCGCCCGTCTCAATCGACTCCTGGCTCGACACGTTCATCATGAACGCTGTCGCATCGATTCCCTGGGCCCTCAGCTCAGCCACGGTCTCAGCCAGCTTGGCCTCATTCACGTCGGCCAGCGCCAGCACCGCTCCGGCAGCAGCCAACTCTTCGGCAATCGCGCGCCCAATTCCCTGCGCCCCGCCTGTTACAAGCGCAATCCGTCCTTGCAAATCGCCCATCGTTCGTTCCAGACCTCTCCGCGCGCAGGAAAGCGAGCGCGCCTTTCCACGGGTCATTATAGATGGGCGGATTGCGGCCGACTGAGAGGCAGCAGGCGGCAGACCGAGGCAGGTGAATCTGATGGGAGGAATCCTCTGAGACGGCCCGGCAAGCCGGAAGCTGCCGGCGCCACGCTGCGGGCGACAGGCTGCCGGCGACAAGCTGGACGCCCGACGCCATCAGTAGTCTTTACGTCGGCGAGGCTGCCACCGTGACCGGGCGCGCGGCGAGGTGCGGACGCACCAGTTCGGCCGGCCACACATACACCGCCAGCCGCCGCGAGTAGTGCAGGATCGGTTCCTGCTCGGGCAGAGTGACGCCCGCCGCCGTTCCCAGATCGTTGCGTTCGAACTCCGCCTCAGCCTCTTCAAGCGGCCAGGGAACATGGTGGAGGTTGGCGCGGATGGGCTGGCCGGCGCGATTCATGCTGAAGACGCAGGGCCGCTCCGACATAAAATGCTCGAAAGATCCGCTGCGAATCTCTCCTAACCTGCGGCTCGGTCCCAGCCCGCGATAGCGCGCCTTGAAGATCACCGGCTGTTTTTGGAATCGCCTGCGGCTGTAAAACGCAAATTCCCGCTCCGATCTTGGCTCCAGGTGCATCTCCGCAAGAAAATAGGGCAGATGATAAACCAAGTGCGCCGCGGCCACCGCCAGCAGGTTGCTGGAGTCGACGGAGAAGAAATAAATGCCCGGCGTGCCGGTTTGCCGGTCGCGGACATAGGTGCGTAAATTGAGGTCGGGGAAGTTGCGCAGCCCGGGAATAGAAGGCACGCCACGTACCTTGATGCGGTCAAGCCAGAACGGCACCGCGCCCAGCCATGCCGAGCCCTGATAAGTGTCGGCTTCAAGCCAGTCGGGCAGCCGCGCTTCCATTTTTCCGGTTGGGATCGGCCAATGCGCAAAAAGCAGATCGTTCCATCGCTGGGTCATGGCCCAGCGGCCCGCTGGCAATGGCCGCGGTTTGTGCGAAGTCCGCACCAAATACTCCCGCATGGCAGCTCCCACGCGCCGGGCTCTCCAATTTGTTCCTGCTTCAACGCCCGGAACGGCGTGTCAAAAAAAGCCGAAACGCCAAACCAATCAAGGCAGCGTTTCCCGCAGCGCGCGGCCGCTCCCTTATGCCGTATTCTGTCCGCGAGACCATCCTTATGTCCAGTGAATCTTTGCCCCCTGCCGGCGCCCGGAACCAAACTGAAGTCTTTGCGGTCCACGGCGCGGACCCCGAAATCCTTGCTTTTGCCATGGCTAAGTACTCGCGATCGGCTCTTTCCATGCGCGAATCGCTCTCTGAGATCAGCGCGCAGCGCGCCGAACAGTTCCTCAATACCTTTTATTTTCAATACGGCCACCGCTCCATCGCGGATCTGGCACACATTGCCTTTGCGGTCGAGCGGCTGAGCCTGCTGGCGGCTATTGTCCTTGTCGACGAGTCACGATGGGACGGCCAGGAACGCTCGACCCGCTACCAGAACTTCCTCAAATCCGGCTGGTTTTTCCCTGATTTCGGAGGCGATTCCGCGTCGGCCCAGGTTTACTCCCGGACCATCGAAAACCTCTTTACGGCCTACCAGAGCGTTAGCGCCGCGGCCCTTGAGCTGTTGCGCCAACGCGTGGGCAAACCCGAAAGTCTTAAACCCGAGGCGTACGAGCGCACGCTGCGCGCCCGCGCCTTCGATGTGGCGCGCTACCTGCTACCGCTGGCCACTAACACCTCGCTGGGCCAGATCGTCAGCGCCCGTACCCTCGAAACCCAGGTTTCCCGTTTGCTTTCCCACCCTAACGCCGAGGTCCGCGATCTTGGAGCCAAGCTTCGCGAGGCTGCTACCGGACCCGCCTGGAATCTCAACGCCGAAACGGCCAAAGCTTTCGTCGAGAAACTCGCCGCACGGGATGGTGGCGGCGAGCCCGCTCTTGCTGCCGAAGCCGCTGGGCTCTTCCTGCGCGACGTGCGGACGGCTCCGACGCTGGTCAAACACGCGGAGCGCAACGAATACGTCATCCAGTCGCAGGCCGAGCTGCGGCAGGCAGCCAGTGAGCTCCTGAAAGACCTGCCGCTTGCATCAGCTCCGAACGTGGAGCTTGTTGAGCGCACCGAGTCCCTGGAGGTCGAACTGGCTGCAACTCTCCTTTACTCGGTCAGTCACTGCTCCTACCGCGCAATTCGCGATCTTGCCTCTTCGTGGGATTCAGCGCGGGTTAATGAAATCGTCGAACTCGGCCTGCGGCATCGCGGCAGGCACGATGAAGCGCTCCGCGCTTTCCACGCCGGCGCCGCCCTCCGTTTCGATATCCTCATGGACATCGGCGGCTTCCGCGACATGCACCGCCATCGCCGCTGCACGCAGATCATCCAGGGATTCACCTCGGCGCACGGCTACGAAAATCCAGGATCGGGCGATTTGCCGGCCGAGGTCGACATCCTCGCTGAAGCCGGTGTGTTATCGGAATACGATTCGGCAATTCAGTCGGCCCACAAGGCTGCCGCGACGATCGCCGGCGGCTCCGCTCCTGAAGCTGCGCAGTCTTCCGCGTATCTCTATCCGCTGGCCACGCGCATTCGCGCGCTGTTCAAAATGGATTTCGCCGAGGCGCAGTATATCTCCGAGCTGCGCTCGGCCCCAGCCGGCCACTTCAGCTACCGGCGCATAGCGTGGCAGATGTACCTTGCGCTCCAGGACCGGCATCCGTCGCTCGCCCGGCACATCCGTGTGACTGATTTCACGAAGCCGATCGACATTTTCCAGCGATAGCTAACCGCGCAGATGTTGAGTGGTTCGCGCCTGCCGGTCGACAATGACTGCTATGCCTGCCAACCCTCTTCGCCAGGTAGCGTCTCTTCTCGTGATGTTCGGCCTTGGGATTCTCGCTGCAACGGGATCGGCCGCCGAGCCGCTGCCCGCCTTACCGCCGCCTGGCGCTGAATACAATGCGCTGCAAGCAAGACTTGCGCAGGGCTGGAATACCTGGGACGTGAACAGCATGACTACGCACGTGCTGCTGCCCGAGGGGCTGGCCATCCACATCGGCTTCAAGCACAACGCGACGGTTTTCGGCGACGACTTTCTCTCACGGACTACTGTGGGGCAGGGAACCGTATTCCCCGGTCCGCATGCGTGGGACGGCAGCTACACCCAGCTCAAAGTGAGGTGGAAGGGCCATGAATGGCGTGTGGAAAGCGCGCATGACGGGGCCGATCTTGTTCTTCTCGTCACTCCAGTCGATCCGGCGGGCAAATTCGCTCTGCCTGCTACCGTCGTTTTCGGCGTCGATTTCCTGTGGAACCGGCCCGGCACCGTGCAACGCCGCGGCGAACTGATCGAAGCGCAGGCAAACTCCCGCGCGATTCGCATCTATTGCACTTGCCCGCCGCAACCGCAGGCGACCCCGGCCCATCCCGGCCGGGGGCAGTTGCCGGTCAGCGGCGCCTATGTTTCTGCGGAGCTCGCCCAAGCCGTGGGTCTCAGCACCGGCAAGCCTCGCAGCGTCGCGCAGATCGAGAGGGTTCTCGCCCGGCAGAACGCCGCCTATAAAGAATCAACCGGCGCCGACAGTTCCGATGCCGAGACGGCCGCGGCGGCTCCCACCTTCGATGCCATCGAGACCACCCTTGGTTGGGATACCATCTACGAGCCCACGCACGCGCGCGTGATCTCACCCGTGAGCCGCGACTGGAGCGTGAGTTGGGGTGGCTACGTTCTCTTCGACTGGGATACTTTTTTCGCCGCGACCCTGGCCAGCATCGGCAATCGCGATCTGGCCTATGCCAACGCTTTTGAGATTTTGCGCGAAGAAACGCCTGAGGGTTTCGTGCCGAACTATGCGCGCGCCGGCGAGTGGAAGAGCTCCGACCGCTCGGAGCCGCCGGTTGGCGCCATCACCGTGCTTGGCCTCTACCAGAAGTTCCACGACCGTTGGTTTCTCGAAGAGACGTATCAGCCGCTGCTCCGTTGGAATCGCTGGTGGGCGGCGCATCGCGTTGTTGACGGATATCTTTCGTGGGGCAGTGATGGCGACAACCAGCCCGTCGATCCTGAGGACGGCTGGCGTGGCAAGCGAACCGGCGCCATTCTCGAATCGGGTCTTGACAACAGCCCCATGTATGACGACGCGGTCTACAACGAGCAGTCGCACACGCTCGAATTCGCCGATGTCGGGCTGATGAGCATGTACATCGCCGATTGCGACGCTCTGGCGACGATTGCCGGCGTTCTCGACAAACCCTCCGATGCCGCCGAGCTGCGCACACGCGGACAAGCTTTCCGCGAAAAGCTGGCGATGCTCTGGGATCCGGCTAGCGGCATCTTCCTCAACAAAGATCTCCACACCGGACAGTTCAGCTCTCGCCTGTCGCCAACGAATTTCTATCCACTGCTGGCCAAGGCCGCCAGCTTCGAGCAGGCCCGCACCATGATCGAGAAGCACTTGCTCAATCCGAACGAGTTCTGGGGCGACTGGGTGATTCCCTCCATTGCGCGCGACGATGCTGCCTTCAAGGACCAGGACTACTGGCGCGGCCGCATCTGGGGCCCCATGAACTATCTTGTCTATCTCGGGCTCTTGAACTATGACGACGAGGACACGCGCCGCGAGTTCGCGCGCAAGTCTTACGAGCTCTTTCTTCGCGAGTGGCGCGAAAAAGGTCACGTACATGAGAACTACAACGGAATTACCGGGGTTGGCGACGACGTAACCTCGAGCGATCGCTTCTACCACTGGGGCGCGCTGCTCGGTTACATCAAGTATCTCGAGGACACGCGAGCGCGGTAAGTTGCGTTTCAGTTATGCGAAAATAGAATGACACTTTGCAAACGCAGTCCAGCTTCCGCTTGCTCGTAGTGCGCCTGGGCGCTATGGGCGACATTCTTCACGCGCTGCCCGCGGTCACCGCTCTGCGTCAGGCGCATCCGTCGTGGCACATCGGCTGGGTGGTCGAACCGCGCTGGAAGCCGTTGCTGAGCGCAGAGAATTCGGATGCGCCGCAGGCGGAACGCGGCACCGCGCAACCGGTTATCGATCGGCTCCATTTTGCGGCGATGCGCGACTGGAAACACTATCCGCTGAACTCCAAGACCGTGGCGGAGGTTAAGTCTCTGCGCACCGAACTACGCTCGAGCCGATACGATGCCGTGCTCGATCTGCAGGGCGCCATTCGCTCAGCCGCGACGGCTAAAATGACAGGTTGCGCGCGCATCATCGGGGAAGCGCATCCGCGCGAGTGGCCGGCGAACTGGATGTTTTCGGAGCGCGTGCGAACGCATGGCGCCCATGTCATCGAGCAGGACCTGGAACTCGCTTCATCGGTCGCCGGCGACAAGCTCGCGCCCGTCGAGCCGGTGTTGCCGTTCGATCCCGATGCCGAGCGATGGTGCTACGCGCAAATCGCGCCACAGCCTGAAGGCGCTGCGCCGCGGCCCATTGCGCTCATCACGCCGGGCGCCGGTTGGGGCGCCAAGCGCTGGCCTGCCGATCGCTACGCCGATGTTGCTCGCGGTCTGGTTGAACGGGGATTTCGTGTTTTGGTGAATGTTGGACCCGGGGAGGAATTTCTGGCCGAGCCGATCGTTGCTTCCGGTGCTGCAAGTGCGCTGACGCCGACGCTGCCGCAGCTCATTGCCCTCAGTCGCCGGGTTGCGCTTTGTATCGGCGGCGATACCGGTCCACTCCATTTGGCCAGCGCGATGGGACGACGTGTTGTGGGCATCTACGGCCCCACCGATCCCAGCCGCAATGGTCCGTTCGGTACGCGCGCCCGCGTTTTACGCAGTCCTGCGAGCCGTCGCGATCATTCGCGCCGCTCCGATCCAGACCCGGGCCTGTTGACGATTACCCCTGGTGATGTATTAAGGGCGGCGGATGAATTGCTTGCCGAGGACCGCTGCCGTTGACGAGCCAATTGACTCGCCGCGAAGTCTCCTCCATGCGATGGTGGCAGAAAGCTCCGCGCCGCCTGCGCGTTCCGCTCGGATTTGTTGCTGCAGCTTTCTTCCTTTTCGAGACCGGCCGCCGCTCGCCGCACTACGCAGCGATTGCGTGGAGTATCGCTATGGTGCTGCCAGGCCTGGCGCTACGCGCCGCAGCTTCGGGCACGGTAAAGAAGAATCTGGAACTCACGGTTACCGGCCCCTATGCGTTCACGCGTAACCCGCTGTATCTGGGCTCGGCGCTGATCGCCGCCGGCTTTGCGCTTGCCCTTTTCAGTTGGCCTGTTGCGCTTTTTCTTGCCGCAGGCTTTGCTGCGATCTATCTCCCGGTCATCTTTTCTGAAGAGCTTTTCCTGCGCGCAACTTTTCCGGCATTTGACGAGTATTGCCGAAAGGTGCCGCGCTTTTTCCCGCGCCTCACTGCGGCCAAGCTGGGCGAAATAAACAATCTGCGCCCCGGTTCGGCGCCGGTTACCAGCGATGCGCCGGGGGGTTTTTCCCTGGGCCTTTACCTCAAGCACCGCGAGTACAATGCAGCAATAGGGGCCGCATTGCTTTACTTCAATCTGCTCTATCTGCACCCTGTGCTGGAACGCGTGCTGCACGGGACCCGGTGAGCGAGAACTACGTCCAAGAAGAGGGATCTGGTTGAACCAGAAGGAGCGGTGCCTAATCTTGAAGACACGCACGAAAACGGTCATCGTTTCATGCGTTCTTGCCGCGGCGGCCGTGTCCTTCGCCCAGGATCCGCCGCTTCTTTCGCCGCCCCGCGCAGGATTCAGCTTTCCGCAGCGACAGACCCTCACCTACAACGTTGACTGGCGAGTTTTTCCCGCCGGTACCGCGGTGGTGCACTTTGAACAGGCGGGCGACCGCGAGCGCATAACCGCCAGCGCGGACACCAGCGGCGCCATCAACATGATCTTTCATGTAGCCGACAACTTTCAGTCCGACTTCGATCGCGAGAAGGGCTGTACCTACGACTTCAACAAGCAGACCGTCGAGGGCCGGCGCCAGAACAACTCCACTTTGCATATTGATTACAACGGCGACCGATCGGTGCTTGACGAGAAGAACATGGTGAACGGCCAGACCAAGCATCTTGAAGAGCCTGTTCATGGCTGCCTGACCGATTTGCTGACCGGGGTGTTCTATGCCGCCTCGCAGCCGCTCAATGTGGGCCAGAATTTCGTGCTTCCCGTGGTGGATGCGCAGCACACCGTGCCCGTGACCATGAAGGTGGAGGGCCGCGAGGAGGTCAAAACTCCGCTGGGAACCTTCAGAACCATTCGCGTGCAGCCCACGGCCGACGCCGGCGTGGTGAAAAACCGCGGCAATATCTGGATCTGGTACACCGACGACGACCGTCATCTTCCTGTGCAAATGCGCGCGCGGCTTTTCTGGGGAACGATCACGTTCCGGCTGACGGGCAACGAGAATAAGTGAAGCTGTGAAGCTGTGAAGCTGTGAAGAAGTGAAGAAGTGAAAGAGTGAGAGGCAACAGCATGAAGGCCGGCGCCGGCTGTTTTCACTTATTCACTACCTCACTGTTTCACTTTTCGTCTTCACTCATTCGCCGCTTCACCCCTTCACTCTAGCTTGGCGCCCCATCTCACAACTCGCGTTCGCAGGTGTACACTTTCTCTTCGCGAAGTTCCGATTCTGCTCGGCGCGAAGAGGGTCTCGATGCGTAGGTTTTATCTCTTTTCAGTTTTTGTTTGCGTAGTCGCCCTTTCCTTCATGAGCCCGGCCCAGCCGGCTCCGGCGAAGCGGCCGATGACCTTTGAAGACATGATGGCCATGAAGAGGCTCGGCGAAACGGCCGTCTCGCCCGACGGCAAATGGCTGGCCTACTCCGTCACCAGCGTCGATCTCGCCAAAAACACCAAAACTGCCGAGCTATGGCTGCAGGCGATTGCGGGTGGAGAGCCGTTCAAGGTGGCCGGCGCGGAGCCGGGTGATTCGAACCCGCAATTCTCGGCGGATGGCAAGCGGATTTTGTGGATCAGCGGGCGCGAGGGCGGCCAACAAGTTTGGGTCGGCGATTTCGACGCAGCCAGCGGCGCGGTGAGCAACCTGAAGAAGCTGACGGCGATTGAGACGGGCGCCGACAGCCCCAAATGGTCCCCGGACGCGAAGTCGGTCGTGTTCCTGTCGGCCGTGTTCCCGAATTGTCCTGCCATTACGACCGCCGACTTTGCGACTGGCAATCAATGCAATGCCGGCCGCGACAAGGCCCTCGCCGACAGCAAAGTGAAGGCGCAAATCTGGGATCATCTTTTGTATCGCCACTGGGACCGCTACACGGGTGCAAAGCGTTCGCATCTGTTTCTCGTTTCTGTCGACACCGGAGCGATGCGCGACCTGAACCTTCAAGATCCGCACGATGTGCCGCCGTTTTCTCTGGAGGACTCGAGCTGCGGCTGCGACTTCTCGCCCGATTCGAAGGAACTGGCCTTCACTGAAAATCCGGATCCTGTGCCGGCGATCTCGACGAGCGCGCAGATTTACACGCTGGATCTGACTGATCCCGAGGCGAAGCCAGTGAAGGTGAGCACGTCGGCAGGCGGAAACTTCAACCCGGCCTATTCGCCCGACGGCAAATATCTCGCGTGGCGCTCGCAGGCGCGGGCGGGATACGAGAGCGATAGGTTTCGGCTGTGGCTTTATGACCGCATGACGAAGACGGGCAAGGATCTGCTGCCGAAGTTTGATAACTGGGTCGATGAGTTTGCGTGGGGGGCGAAGCCCGCCGATCCGGACCGCATCTACTTTACATCTGAATATGATGGCGGGGTATTTCTCTTTTTTGACGATGACGCAGCCAATCGTGGTAATTCCAATGGAGAGCCGGCCTCGTTGCTGCAAATGATAGGCCTTAATCCGTTTTCTCCGGGAGAGCTCTCGGATCTGCATGTGTTGCCAGACGGGAAGACGCTTGTGGCGGCGGAGATGGGCGTGCGACTGCCTGGCGAAATGGTTCGGATTTTTGTCAGAGAAGCGTCCTTCGTGGAAACAGAGCCGCCTGTTGGCGGAGTTCCAGTCGGCAAGGTTCTTCCGGGCGAACTGACTACGCAACCGCTGACTCACCTCAACGACGCCCTGCTCGCTCAGCTCGATCTGCCCAAGATGGAATCTTTCTGGTTCACGGCGCAGGATGGCACCAAGGTGCAGGGCTTTCTCATCCGGCCGCCGGGATTCGA
>Ga0335072_10010785_pt1 | contig 13132 bp, 11 predicted proteins | sample Lox_Sample_21_FD_206725 | JGI IMG/M metagenome (GOLD analysis project Ga0335072, IMG submission 206725) | Soil microbial communities from Loxahatchee National Wildlife Refuge, Florida, United States - Lox_Sample_2.1 | ecosystem: Environmental > Terrestrial > Soil > Wetlands | place: USA...
CGACCATGACGCGCTGGCCGAAACCGTGTTGAACCAGAAGACCGTCTATTATTTCTACACGCGAAACGCGTGGACCACCGTGGACGTGCCGGACTGATCTCTTTTTGACCGATCGGGCTTCAACGTCTAATCATTGCTTCGTCCATGTTCCTCAATGCATCTCTTGGTCAGGAGTAACTCCCGATGTCTGAAGCTGTACTTGTCAGTGCTGTACGTACGCCGGTAGGCCGTGCGCCCAAAGGTGCGCTCTCCACTACCCGTCCCGATGATCTGGCTGCAACTGCGTTGGGGAGGGCTTTGGAACTGGTTCCTGCCCTTGAGAAGGCAGAGATCGAAGACGTGATCCTCGGCTGCGCGCAACCGGAAGGCGAACAGGGCTACAACATTGCGCGCATGACTGCGTTGCGCGCACAGCTTCCCGTCGAAGTGCCGGGAATGACGGTAAACCGTCTGTGCGCATCCGGACTCGAAGCTATTGCGCAGGCCGACATGCGGATTCGAAGCGGCGTGCAGCGTGTGGTGGTCGCAGGCGGGGCCGAATCCTTGAGCATGCTGCCGATGGGCGGCAGCAAGCCACGTCCGAATCCGTGGCTGGTCGAGAACTATCCGGCAGCTCTGCTCACCATGGGGCTCACTGCCGAGCGAGTTGCCAGGCACTTCAACATCTCACGGGAAGACGCGGATGCGTTCGCCTTGTCGAGTCATAAGAGGGCGATTGCCGCACAGGCTGCGGGAAAATTCGAGGAAATCATTCCAGTTACAATAACGACCGCGGTCCCGGGGGCTCGAGCCGGAAAGCCGGTGACGACCGAGAAGGTCTTTTCGGCGGATGAAGGCCCGCGGACCGACACGACGGCCGAAGCTCTGGCTGCACTAAAGCCCGTGTTCCACGCGCAGGGAACCGTTACGGCTGGCAATTCTTCGCAAACATCGGATGGAGCCGCCGCGGCGGTGCTGATGGATGCAACTCGGGCGAAGGAACTTCGGATTCAGCCTTTGGCGAGACTGGTGGCATACGCGGTAGCCGGATGTTTGCCCGAGGAGATGGGAATGGGGCCGGTTTATGCGGTTCCCAAGGCGCTAAAGAAGGCTGGGCTCACACTGAATGACATCGAGCTGATTGAGTTCAATGAGGCATTTGCGGCGCAGGCGCTGGCGGTAATGCGAGAGCTTGGTTTCGATCCGGAGAAAACCAACGTCAACGGCGGTGCGATTGCTCTCGGGCATCCGCTGGGATGTACGGGAGCGAAACTTACCGCGACGTTGCTCCAGGAAATGAAGCGCCGCAAGGCTCGCTATGGGATGGTGACAATGTGTGTGGGCGGTGGACAGGGAGCGGCAGGGATATTCGAACGGCTGAATTGAGAAGGCAAAGTGCTGATACAAATGGAAACGGCCAGGATTGCTCCTGGCCGCTCTTGCTTCAATCCAGGCCTATCGGCCCCCCAGAAAACTAAGCTTTTGCCGTCGCCAGCGCCTTCAGGCGGGCATTCAGACGGCTCTTGTAACGGGAAACGGTGTTGGAATGGAGAACACCCTTCTGGACGCTCTTGTCCAGGGATGAAACGGTCTCGCGGAACTGTGCCTGGGCAGCCTTCGCGTCACCCTTGGCGATGGCTTCGCGCAGGGCGCGGAGGCTGGAGCGGACGCGGGTGCGGTTGGCGCGGTTCACCGCCGTGCGGGTTTCGGTCTGGCGGGCGCGCTTCAGCGATGATACGTGGTTTGCCATGAATCTTCCTTCGTCTAAGGCCCTGATTTGCCAGGGAAAAGTTCGTGCGGGCGTGTGCCCGGGTGCGGGTCAGAATGCGGACACACCGCATCCCTCGCAAGTATCGAGTTTACGGGAAAGCGGGACCGGGGTCAACCGACCACCCCTGGCCCGAGACTGCTTAGGCAAAAATTTGCAATTTAACCCTTCTAATCATCTTTCCGAGAAGCCGTTTTGGGGCCAAAATATAGGCGGAGGATTAAGCCATGGAACGCTTTATTCAGCTCAATCTCCGCAGCGATAGCGAGAAAGCCGCGGCCGAAAATCTTCCCAACCCCCAACAGAAAGAGCCCGAAGCGCCCGTTATTGGGAGCAAGCGACTAAACAAGATGCTCAGAAACGCAGCGCACAAGGGATCGGCTCAATACGGCCGGAGCAATACTGGGGTCTTCTCCAAGTAGGGACGAGCACGGCCACGATTTCGTGCGTGGAGATGGCCAGCGCAAGAGAACTCGACATCGAGGTCTTTAGAAATCGCGATCGGGGAGTGCTCCGCCACGCTCCGGGTCAGTTAGCGTGTGTTTCCGGTCCTCAATCAATTCGCTGTCTCAATGGCAACGCCACCGTTCCGCAAGAACGAAATGGAGGTCAGGGTCGTTGGGAGCGAACGGATGCGCGCTGCCTGTGATTCTGGTCACGGAACGAAGTAAATCGATTCTCTCTTGGATAATTTGGCGTCGCAGGGGTTGCAGAATGCGCTCCCGGATGCATACACTTCCGTCGGTGCTTCGAAACTTCATTTAGCGAAGGAAAGATCTCGTGAAACGACCTCAGGCGGCCGCCCGTTCTAAGTCACCTATCTACAAGAATCCCAAAAAACCCAGCGCCAAACGGGTGCAGGATCTCCTTCGGCGGATGACGCTGGACGAAAAGGCCGAGCAGATGCTTTGCATTTGGCAACAAAAGGCCGAGACTCTGGTCGATGCCAAGGGAGACTTCGACCTGGCGAAGGCGAAAAAGGCCTTCCGGCATGGACGCGCACCCGGGCAGGTGGGCCGGCCCAGTGATGCCGGCGGCGGCAAAACCGCGCGTGGCATGGCCGAGCTGACCAACGACATTCAGCGTTTCTTTCTTGAGAACACGCGGCTGGGAATTCCAGTCGTCTTTCACGAGGAATGTCTGCACGGGCATGCAGCGCCGGAGGGAACCAGTTTTCCTCAGCCCATTGCGTTGGGCGCGACGTTCGATCCGGCCCTCGTCGAGTCGCTTTTTACGATGACCGCACTCGAGGCACGTCTGCGCGGCGCTCACCATGCGCTGACCCCGGTGGTGGACGTGGCTCGAGAGCCGCGCTGGGGACGTGTGGAGGAAACCTACGGGGAGGATCCGTACCTGGTCTCCAGGCTGGGCATCGCGGCTGTAAAGGGCTTCCAGGGCGACCGGAATTTCCGCGATAAACGACACATACTGGCTACCCTGAAACACTTCGTCGGGCATGGCCAGCCTGAATCGGGGATGAACTGCGCACCCGCGAACGTCTCCTTACGGGTTCTGCGTGAGACGTTTCTGTACACCTTCCGCGAGGCGCTGCGCGAGGCGAATGCCGTGACCTTGATGGCCTCTTACAACGAGATTGATGGCGTTCCCTCGCATGCCAACAAGTGGTTGATGCGCGATGTGCTGCGCAAGGAATGGGGCTTCAAGGGCTTCGTGGTTTCCGACTACTACGCGATCTGGGAGCTGGGCTATCGGCCGGATACGCACGGTCACTTCGTGGCCGCGGACAAGAAGGAGTCGTGCCGGCTGGCGGTTGAGGCGGGCATCAACATCGAGCTGCCCGATCCAGACTGCTATCTGCACCTGGTCGAACTGGTGAAGAAGGGCGTGCTGAAGGAAAAACAGCTCGATGAACTGATTGCGCCGATGCTCTTCTGGAAGTTTGAACTGGGCCTGTTCGATGATCCCTATGTCGATCCCGCCGAGGCCGAGCGCGTGGTGGGTTGCGATTCTCATCGCGATCTTGCGCTCACGGCCGCCCAGGAAGCCATTACTCTGCTCAAGAATGAGCACCAGACGGCGCCGCTGAATCTCGACGCAGTGAAGACCATCGCCGTGATCGGGCCGAATGCGGACCGCACCCTGCTGGGCGGCTACAGCGGCGTTCCCAAGCAGGAGGTCACGGTCCTGCAGGGAATCAAAGACAAGGTCGGTACGCGCGCCAAGGTTCTATACAGCGAAGGCTGCAAGATCACGATTGGAGGCTCGTGGAACCAGGACCCGGTGACGGCGAGCGATCCCGAAGAAGACCGCAGGCAGATCGCCGAAGCGGTCAAGGTCGCAAAGAAGGCCGATGTCATCGTGCTGGCGATCGGCGGCAATGAACAGACCTCGCGCGAAGCGTGGAATCTGCAGCACATGGGCGACCGCACCAGCCTCGATCTAATGGGACAGCAGGAAGAACTGGTCAGAGCGATGGTTGCGCTGGGCAAGCCGGTGATCGTTTTCCTGTTCAATGGACGCCCGTTGTCGATCAATTCGCTGGAACAGAATGTGCCGGTGATCTACGAGTGCTGGTACCTGGGTCAGGAGACTGGGCGCGCCGTTGCGGATGTACTGTTCGGCGATTACAATCCCGGTGGCAAACTGCCGATCAGCGTGCCGCGTTCTGCCGGACACCTGCCGGTGTTCTACAACTACAAGCCTTCAGCGCGCCGCGGCTATCTATTCGATGATGTGTCGCCGCTCTACGCCTTCGGCTATGGCCTGAGCTACACGACGTTCAAGCTCGACAATGCCCGGCTGAGCAAAAAACGGATCACGCGCAGGGGCTCTACAAGCGTGCAGGTGGAAGTGACCAACACCGGCGGCCGCGAAGGATCAGAAACGGTCCAGCTGTATATCCGGGATCTGGTCAGCTCAGTGACTCGGCCGGTGAAAGAACTGAAAGGCTTCGCGAGAGTGTGGCTTAAACCCGGCGAAACCACCACGGTGGCGCTCGAGATTACTCCGGCATCACTGGCCTTCTACGACGTGAACATGAGGTACGTTGTAGAGCCCGGCGATTTCGAGGTTATGATCGGCACGTCATCGCGCGAAGCCGATCTGACAAAGCTGACCCTGCGGGTAACGCAGTAAGCCAGAGCATCGGCGAAAGAGGAAGAGATGCGGCAGGCACTGACGTTTGGAGAGAAATTCGGCTACAGTCTGGGCGATCTTGCAGCCAACTTTATTTTTCAGGCCATGCTCGCCCTGCAACTGGACTTCTACACGCACACCTTCGGATTGACGGCGGCGCAGGCAGGTACTCTGTTTCTGGTTGTCGGCTTGGGGGTCGCCTGCCTTAACCCGGTAATGGGTGTTATCGCAGATCGCACCAGTACGCGATGGGGAAAGTTCCGTCCATGGCTTCTCTGGTCAGCCATTCCCTTCGGCATTATCGGCGTGCTCACCTTCACCACTCCGAACATCAGCCCGGCGGGCAAGATTGCCTATGCGTGGGTGACGTACATTCTGCTGCGGGTCGTCTACACGGTGAACAACGTGCCTTACGCGTCGATTACCGCGGTGATGACGCAGGACCCTGACGAGCGCACCAGTATCTCTTCGTATCGGCAGATCGCGGCGAACTCCGCCGGCTTCATCATCGCCAGTCTGGCGATTCCGATGGTCAGGTTCTTTGGCCATGGAGATGATGCGCGCGGCTACCAGTACACGATGGGCCTGCTCTCGCTTTTGAGTGTCATTTTCTTCGTGATTGCGTTTTTCGTGACGAAGGAGCGTATCCAGCCCGACCCGCAGCAGAAGACATCGCTAGGGCAGGATCTTTCGGATCTTTTGCGAAACCGTCCATGGGTGTTGCTGTTTCTCGCCACACTGTTCTACTTCGCTGCGATCGTGATTCGCGGCAACGTGATGCTGCCCTACTTCCGCTTCGTTGCGAACAACGTCGACCTATTCTCGTGGTTCAACGGATTCGGCCTAGGCTCTTTGCTCCTCGGTGTGGCGTGTTCGACCGCGGTTTCGATGCGGACGGGTAAACGGCTACTGTTCGTTGCCAGCATGGTGCTGACAGGCATTTTCAACACGTTGCTGCTGGTGATCCCGCCACATGCAACCGCGCTCATTATTAGCACTGAGGTGATTCGTCAGTTCATTTACGGGTTGTCGGGTCCGATCATCTGGTCGATGATGGGCGATGTTGCCGACTACGGCGAGTGGAAGACGGGTCGGCGAGCGAGCGGGACCGTGACCGCAGCAGTGGTTTTTGCCTTGTGGGCAGGGCTTGCCCTGGGAGGAGCCGTAGCGGGCTGGCTGTTCTCCTTCTACGGCTTCGTCTCGGAGGCCAACGTGCAAACCGTGCAGGCGCAGTCGGGCATTTTGCTGACCGCGAGCGTCTATGCGGGACTGGCCTTTCTGGCGTCCGGGGTCAGCATGTTCTTCTATCCCATCGATCGCGACATGAACCGCAAGATTGCTGAGGAACTGGAAGCGAGGCGCACCCAGTACAAGGTTTTCTGAAGGCGCGGAGCCGGGCGGCTCAAGATTTCGAGGAAATCAGTCTTGCAAGTTGCTGCAAACGCATCATGTTTCGTCGCTGTGCGGCAAGGCGAAGACGCCAGGAATCTCGGACAGGATTTGCCAAAACGGGAGCGTTCCGAAGGGCACGTATCGAAGTGGTGACTAGTTGGTCAAATGTTCACACGAGGTGGGATTGACGGATTTTTCCACCGGCGCTACTCTCTCCCCATACATAGCCACTTGGTTGCCTGCGCCAACACGGAATTTGTTCTCGCCAGATGCGATCGAGTGCGCGCTTTGTTCTTCCAACCGCAGATAATTGCGCGGAACCCTCATCAGAAATCCAACGTAGAACATCCAATCAACAGCAGCTTTCTGCCCAAGAGGCGGAAGCAATGGAGGCACTCTGAACGCTGATCTGGAGATCACGCCAAATCTTGAGCCCCTATTCGGGACCCGCGATGAAAACGTCAGATTGATGGAAGATTCACTCGGTGTACGGATCGACCTGCGATCCGACGCTGTTCACGTGGAGGGGCCAGACGAAGCGGTCGCCAGAGTTCGGCGGATCTTTGAGGACTTCGAGTCGCTGCGACGCCAGGGCATCAATCCCCACAATGGCGAATTGAATGGAATGCTGCGATTGGTCGTGGCCGATCCGTCGGTGACTTTGCGTTCGCTGGCTGACTCGGGCAAGGCACGCTCGAACGGCGTAAAACGCATGGTGCAGCCGCGCTCGATGAATCAGCGCAAGTACATCGAGGCAATCGAGCAGAATGACATGGTTTTTGGTGTTGGGCCTGCCGGCACTGGAAAAACCTATCTCGCGGTGGCGATGGCCGTATCCGCTATGAATGCGAAGAAGGTAAGCCGGATTGTGCTGGTTCGGCCAGCGGTGGAAGCCGGCGAACGGCTCGGGTTTTTGCCGGGTACGTTGCAGGAGAAGGTAGATCCGTATCTACGTCCGCTCTACGACGCGCTCTACGACCTGCTCGATCCCGAGAAGGTCGACAAGATGCTCGAAAAGAACATCATCGAGGTTGCACCGCTTGCGTTCATGCGAGGCCGCACTTTGAACGATGCCTTCATCATCATGGACGAGGCGCAGAATACGACCATTGAGCAGATGAAGATGTTCCTGACGCGCATGGGGAACAACTCGAAGGCGGTGATTACAGGCGACATCACGCAGATCGACTTGCCGAACCCGCGGAAGTCGGGGCTGCTGGATGCCATCAACATCCTCGACGGTGTGGAAGGCATCTCGTTCTGCCACTTTGCCGACGGCGATGTGGTGCGGCATGCGCTGGTGCAGAGGATTGTACGTGCCTACGATGCGGCCAAACCGCAGCAGCAGGAATTGCCGCTGGCGTTAGGCGAGGTGATCGAGCCCCCAGCAGAGCAGCCTCCGCAGCAGGCGGCGCATGCGAAGCCGCAATAGCGACGATGGACGATGTGGAAGGCTTGAAAGGGCGGGACAGTGACATCTGTCGCCGCCCTTTTCACGTCTTGTATACTCGCGACACAAAGGACCGGTGATGAAACCTTCCCTTACACGTCGCACGTTCTTAGCTCGTTCAGCCGCTGTTTTTGCCGGTACGCAGGTTGCCGGTGTGAGGTGCATGTTTGGTGCCGATCCCAGATCGAAACCGGGTGTCCAAATGTACATGGTGGCCGCAGATTTCCGGCAGGATCCGGGGGGCACGCTGGCGAAGCTTGCCGCCATCGGGTACGGCTACATCGAAGCGTTTGCGATGGCGATCAGCAATATGGCCGAATTCCGAAAGATGGTCAACGATGCGGGGCTTGGTTGCCCGTCGGGACATTTCGCATTCGGGTTTATGCCAACTGAGAAAGTGCTGGACGACGCCGAGACGCTGGGTGTGCGCTACGTAGTGAGTTCCGTTCTCCCATCGGAGCCGCCGACGAACGGAGACCTAAAAGGGCTGATACAGAAGATGAATCATCTGTCGGCGGATGACTTTAAGCGCATGGCGACGATGGCTAACCAGATCGGCGCGAGCGCGAATAAACGAGGGCTGGAGTTCGCGTATCACAACCACAATGTCGAGTTCCGCAAGCTGGAAGGTGGCAAGTCAGGCTACGAGATTCTGCTGAAGGAGACCGACCCGGCACTGGTAAAGCTGGAGGTTGATGCGGGTTGGATGGCGGCTGGCGGCGCCGATCCCGCGGCGCTGATTTCGGCGAATGCAACGCGGGTGAAACTCATGCACTTCAAGGATTTCAGCACGATAACGCCGCCCATTAACGAATTGGGGCCAGAGGCTGGCGGACATATCGTGGACCTGGGCACGGGCGTAGCTCCATTAAAGGCCGCCTATCAGGCAGCCAGGAAGGCTGGCGTGGAGTACTTTATCGTGGATCACGATCCTCCGTTTCACGGGAAGACTGCGTTGGAGGCGGCAAAGGTCGATTACGCATTCGTCGCAGGATTGATGGGAGTGTGAGGCACGCGTTGAAGCTTGCGCACGCCGACATCATCCTGGTGGAACCCCGGCGTCTTACCCGGCGGGTGGGGCACTGCGTTGCCGGAAATTCGCGTAAAATCAATAAGACACGGGGTGGTCATGGTAATGGCGGCCTCGCGCACGATGATTCTTCTCGACCCAGATCTGGACTCGGACCTTTCCCCCAAGAGGTCATCAGGCTCCGCCAAGGGCGCTAATCCCCGGCCGCCCCGTATTCCGTCAACGCACATCCTTGCCCGATTTCTGCGCGAGGCCCAGAAGGCGGTCAAGCTGCGGGGTCAAGTCACGGTTCTGTTGACAAGCGATGCGGTTATCCGGCGGTTGAACCGGCGATTCCGCGGGAAAAACAAGGCGACGGATGTCCTGTCATTTCCCGCGGATACTCCGGGTCCTGTGAGGATTGCGGGCGACCTCGCCATCAGCATTCCAACGGCGCGGCAGCAGGCCGCGGACCAGGGGCACGCTCTGGCGATTGAGCTCAAGGTGCTGATATTGCACGGCCTGCTCCATCTTGCCGGACATGACCATGAGACGGATAACGGAGAGATGGCGCGGCGTGAACAAAAACTGCGCGCAGGGCTGCGGCTTCCGCACGGTCTGATTGAGCGAGCCGCGAAGCTACCTGGGAAGGGCCGCCGATGAGTTCGATGACCATCACGCTGCTGGTGCTTGCGGCACTGATCGATACGTTCGCCGCGTACATCAGCCGGGTCTATTCGGAGTTCGGCAAGATCCTGCCTCGCGAAGTGCAGGACAACCTCGACGAATGGGAGGAGGAGGTCGAACCGCTTTTGGGGTTGACTCGTGAGCACGCTGCGCTTTGTGCTGCAGTTCTGCAGCAGCTCACGCTGGGAATGTTTGCGCTCGCGATCGGCGCAGTGCTATTCGATCGCGCGCCACACGCGGCGCGACCGACCTACCCTGAGATCGCGCAAGCGGTGCTTGTGGTGGTGCTGGCGGTGGTTTTCTGCAATCAGATTCTTCCCAACCTGCTGTTCACACATACAAAGGGGCGGTGGGCGGCAAAACTGGTATGGCCCATTCGTTTTCTGCTCTGGATCATGACCCCGATCACGGCGGTGATTCGCTTCTTCTTCTCGATAGCGGCGCTGGCCGAAGAGCCTGCGGCAGAAGACGAAGAGCAGGCGCCCGATGTCGAATCACTGTTAGAAGCCGGAGAAGAGGAAGGAATCCTCGAGGAAAGCGACCGCGAGTTGGTGCGTTCAGCGGTGGAGTTCGGAGACAAGCTGGTGCGCGAGGTAATGACGCCGCGGCCACAAGTCTTTGCCGTTCCACAGTCGATTACGCTGGAGCGCTTCCTCGAACTGCTGAAGGAGCATAACTTCTCGCGTGTTCCGGTGTACGAGCGCACGCTTGACTCTATAACCGGTATCGCCTTCGCGCACGATTTGCTGCAGATCAGTGACGAGGAGGCGCGCAGCCGTACCGTCGCCAGCATGCAGCATTTGGCGGTGTTTGTACCGGAAACAAAACGAGGCTACGAACTTCTGCGCGAAATGCAGCGGGAAAAGCAGCACATGCGCATCGTGATTGATGAGTACGGCGGGGTGGCGGGGCTGGTTACGATCGAAGATCTGCTGGAAGAGATTGTAGGCGACATTCGCGATGAGCACGAGAAGGATGGGCATACGGGGGATCCGCAGCGAGAGCCAGGAGGGGTCTGGGTGGTGCCGGGTGATTTTCCGGTTGACGAACTCCACACGCTCTTCGGCGATTCCATCGAGATTGATTGGGATCACGAAGCGACGACCCTTGGCGGCCTGGTCAGCGAGATTGAGGGACGCATTCCGCTTCCGGGAGAGGTGGTGCTGCTTGAGCACAGCGGTCTGCGTATCCAAGTGGTGGCTTCGACGGATCGCCGCATAGATCGTCTGCGCATCTATCCGCCTGCCAAGGAAGAGGCGACGGCACTGACGTAGCAGCAGGGAACAAAGGACACAGGACCACAGGATGATTGCGCAGCAGATGTCATACACTCGTGCAGGAGCGTTTTGCATTGAAGTCAGGATTTGTTGCTATTCTCGGCCGGCCCAATGCCGGAAAAAGCACGCTGCTGAATGCCTTGACCGGCGAGAAGGTGGCCATTGTCACCGCCAAGCCGCAGACGACGCGCAATCGTATTGCCGGCGTGGTGGAAGTACCTGCGCGCAAAGGGGTGCATCTGGCCGCGCAGATTGTTTTTGTCGACACTCCTGGAGTGCACAAGCCCGCATCGCAACTCGACCGGCGCATGCTTCAAGAAGTACACGAGGCGCTGGAGACGCGCGACCTGGTCCTGGTGCTCATTGATGCCAGCCGCCGCGTCCAACTCGAAGCGGCCGGCGAACCGGCGCAGGCTCATCAGCACAGGTCGTCAAACTGGGCGAGCGAAGACGAGTTTCTGTTTTCGCTGATCAAGGGGCTGGATTGTCCCGTGTTTTTGGTTCTCACCAAGATCGACCTGGTGGCAAAGGATGTACTGTTGCCACTGATCGACACCCTGACCAACCAGTACAAGTTTGCCGAAGTCATTCCGGTCAGTGCGCGGAAGAAGGATGGGCTCGAGATTCTTCTTCGCAAGATCGTCGATGTTTTGCCCACCGGGGAGCGTTATTACCCGAAGGATCAATACACGGATCAACCGATGCGGTTCATGGTGGCTGAACTGATTCGCGAGCGAATCCTCGTGGAAACCGGCGAGGAGGTTCCGTATGCCTCGGCGGTAGTGATAGAGCGGTTTGAAGAACCTCCGGCAGAGCCGCCACGCAAGAAGGGAGCCGCGAAGCCTCCACTTACCAGAATTGCGGCGGCGATCTACTGCGAACGGGACGGTCAAAAGGCCATCCTGATTGGCAAGGGCGGCGCAAAACTCAAGGAGATTGGCACTGGCGCCCGCAAGCAGATCGAGTCGTTGCTGGGCACCCGGGTATTTCTGGAGTTACACGTCATCGTCGAGCCAAACTGGCGCGAGTCTCGGGCGTTTGTAGATTCGCTGGACTGGCGGAGGCAGATGGAGGACCTGGCAGAGAAGCAGGGCAGAAACAGGGAACGGTGACCAGGGAAGAGGGAACAGTGCACGCGACAAAGGCCTGTCGCCGGGGACTTGAGAGGTGTAAGGAGCAACAGACTTACCCGCCGCGGACTTGTCCGCGGCCATTGCTTTTTACGGCATACATGCGGGCATCGGCGGTGCCAATGATGGCATGGACAGCGTTTTCCGGCGGGCAACTCGCCAAGCCAACACTTGCGCCGATTGTCAGTTCGAGTCCGTTGCTCATGTGAAACCTGGTGTGGATCAGTTGGTCGTGCATGGACGTTGCCACATTCAGGGCATCGTTGGCAGGTGTTTCCGGCATCATTACGACGAACTCGTCACCGCCGTAACGGAAGCACATGTCCTGGGGGCGGGCGAGCTGTTTGAGGCGCATTCCCACGTGACCCAACAATTCGCTACCGATCAGGTGCCCGTGCACATCGTTGACCAGCTTGAAACGATCGAGATCAATAAAGGCAAGGCCCACAGGCGCGCCCGCGCGCTGGGTGCGCTCCAGTTCCTGATCGAGGACCCGATAAAGATGACGGACATTGAAGAGGCCGGTGGTGTCGTCGGTGATGGTGAGCTGCTGAATGCGCGCGACATCTCGGGCATTTTCAATGGCGATGGCCGCGTGATCGCAGAGAATGTGTAGAAAAGCGATGGTGTAATCACTCATCTGGCTGGCGTGGGGATTGAGAATTTCGATCACACCCTGTACGTCTTTGCGGCCGCGCAGCGGCATTGCAATTACAGACCGCACCGCCCTTCTGCCGGTAGCCAAGGTTTGCTGAAGGCGTGGGTCGTTCTGTTCCGACTCCGGCACAATCAGCGTCTCAGAGTTCTCGGCGACCCAGCCGGCAACGCCTTCTCCCAGTTTCACGCGCAAATCCCGGAGCGCACTCTCGCCGCCGCCGGCGGCGATCGCATAATAAAGTTCCTTGCGCGATTCGTCGAGCATCAGCAACGCCCACATGTCGGCGGCAACAATCCGCTCCATTTGATCGAGGATGGTGCGCAGAATCGTATCCAAATCGAGGCTGGAGTTGAGTGACCTCGCGAGCTGATGAAACACCTTCAGGTCGTCAAGGGGGATACGATTCTCGGTCGACTGGGCCATGAGTATCGATGACAAGTGAAGTTTGTCTGAACTGAATTGTGTCACAAGGGTCGTCTCAAATTATCCAGTGAAGATATCTTTTGGTCTATCGCGGACTGTACCAAAGTTACGTGGAAAGAGCGGGCATTTGGGATTGGCAATTGGAAGTCAACCACCGATGTGAACCATCGAACGCGAGGGTTTCAGGAAGCCCGGCTCGCCAATGTGGTGGCGCGCCTCTTTCCCTTGCACAGTGCGCACAATGTACTCAGCGAGCGATGCAT
>Ga0335072_10010786_pt1 | contig 13132 bp, 13 predicted proteins | sample Lox_Sample_21_FD_206725 | JGI IMG/M metagenome (GOLD analysis project Ga0335072, IMG submission 206725) | Soil microbial communities from Loxahatchee National Wildlife Refuge, Florida, United States - Lox_Sample_2.1 | ecosystem: Environmental > Terrestrial > Soil > Wetlands | place: USA...
CGGCTGGTCGAGGGCACAATAGCAAAGATCGAACAGGCCGAGTTCCTTCCGCACAGCGGCATTCGCTTTCCGCAGAATCCGTGCAGCAGCTGTCCTTACGTGGGATTGTGTTTGGGGCATCATACGATCGTCGACGTTAACTTAGTGCGGCGTCCAGGAGCAGAAAGTCTTGGTTGGCTTGACGAGCTTAATTACTGACGATCCTCCCATGCCCCCGAAGCTTAATCGCGAGTGCGCCAAGTTTGTGCTGGCGAAAATCGACGAGATTCTGGCGTGGGAGCAACGGAAGGAGAAGGAACGCGACACCAAGTTCGTGGACCTTGGGCGGTATCTATGCGAGGTACGGGCGGGGCAGTACTGGCGGGTGGAAAACGTGAAGTCGTTCGACGAATTCTTAGAGAGGAGATTTCCGGGTTCGCGGCGGAAGGCGTACTACCTCATGTCCATTCACGAAAACTTGCCGCCGGAAGTGAGAAAGGAGCTGAAGGAAGTGGGTTGGACGAAGGGGCTGGAGCTGGCGAAACTGGCCAAAAAGGAGAAGAAGAACTTCAAAAGTGCAATCTGGTTGCACAGAGCTCACGAGATGCCGACCGATGAGTTTCGTCGGGCGATTGAGAAGGAACTGACGGGGAAGGAAACCGAGCCCTGGGAAATTGTTTACTTCAAGCTCTACGAGAGCCAGATTCCGGTTGTGGATCGCGCGATCGAACCCGCGGCGCTGATGCTGGGCAGTGACCGATCCCGCGGCCATTGCCTGGAGATGATCTGTGCGGATTTCTTGGCCGGCGCCAACCTGGACAACGGTGATCCGGCAACCCTGCTGTTCTCGATGAAAAGATTCTTTGGACTACTGCCGGAAGCGCAAAAGCAGACATTTCTCGAGTCGATCCTGCCTAAGGCCTCATGAACAGCATTCGACCTAAGCAGCCGCGGGTACGCCCGAAGCTTACGAGGATTTACGCCAGCAGGTTCTTCGACGCGATGCCTGGCGCCGCCAATCCTGCGGCGCGAGGTCGGGCCTGGAAGTTCATCATCAGGAGTTCCGCAGCCACGGCGGCCAAGATTCCGAGCCGAACCTAATAACACTTTGTAGGCGATGCCACGGAGAAATCCATCGGAATTGAGGATGACACGAGAGATTCTAGTTGCTGGTTGCCAACCGCGAATTTTTAGAGAAGTCATCCGAGCGGCGAAGTTCCCCGGATCGACGATCGTGAACTCGATCGCCACGCAAGGCAAAAGTGATTGAGTCTCGGGACAGAATCTGTTGCCCGCCGTGAAATCGGACAGTACCGAAATTGTAAAGGTAGTTGACACTAGCAGGATGCGGTGTGACAATGCGGGCACTTAAATCGTATATTTCTGCATCGGGGCGTTGAAAGGGAACGGGCATCGACATGGGAAAGGACCGACTGCGGCTGTCTGGACTAGTGGTGTTTTCTGTTTTTTCCGCTATCATCACCACTGGCTGTGGATCAGGGGTGTATTCGCGCGTTATGGGCACGCAAAACCCGCTTGTCGCCCAATATGAGGTTGTGGCCTCAGGGATGCCGCAAGGCTGGGTCGAGTTTGGTCCAACCACAAGCTATGGCCGGCAGACTTCCTGGGTGAGCCAAACCTACGGCGCATTCGCGTTACCGATTCTGGTCGCGGGAATGAAACCGTCGACGGCTTACCATATGCGGGCGCACCTGGTCTGGCCGGATGGAACCACATGGATTGACCAGGATCACACGTTCACCACCGGACCGCTGCCAGCAACGCTGACGCCGCCCACTATCACCGTTACACAGCCTACTCCAGGGCTGTCACCCGCGCCGGGAGTGGAATTATTGTGTCTATCTCCGCCAACAAAGAACATGCTAACCTCAATAGTTACTGATACTCAGGGAAATATCATCTGGTACTACCCTTTTACAGGCACGCCGGCGATCAGGCCGCTCCCGAATGGGCATTTCATTATGAATCTGACGAACGACTTGCGAGAGATCGATTTGGCCGGCAATACCATTCGCGATGTCTCCCTCAAACAGGTGAACCAGTCTCTGCAGGCAATCGGCCGCTCACTAACTATCCTCAGTTTTAGCCATGACGTGCTGGAATTGCCAAGTGGACACTGGATTACAATTGGCTTGATCGCGCAGGATTACACAGATTTGCCGGGATACCCCGGCACCACCGCTGTTGTGGGGGACGTGGTGGTAGACATTGATCCGTCAGGCAGCGTAGTGTGGGCGTGGTCGGCGTTTGATTATCTCGACGTCAACCGGCATCCTGAGGGACTTCCTGACTGGACGCACAGCAACGCGCTGGTATACACGACCGACGGCAATTTGCTGCTCTCGATGCGAAACCAGAGCTGGATCCTGAAACTCGATTACGCTAACGGTTCGGGCTCGGGAGACATTTTATGGAAGCTCGGGGAGGACGGAGATTTCACTATCGCCGGCGGCGATCCGAGCCAGTGGTTTTATGGGCAGCACTATCCAAATATTCTGAGCGTGGATGGACGGCAGAGCACCATGGCGGTTTACGATGACGGAAATTTTCGAATAAATGCGGACGGTGTGGCTTGCGGGAGTTCTTCCTCCGCACCGGCTTGCTACAGCCGAGCGACGATCTTTCAGATCGATGAGGACACGGAAGCGGCGACTTTGCTGTGGCAGGACTTGCCAGGTTTCTTCTCGTTCTGGGGGGGCAGTATTGGGGTCTTGGGCAATGGTGACGTTGAATTTGCCAGTTCCGACCCCTGGACTACGACCGCGTCGGTGATCCTGGAAGTAACGCCAACGCAAAATCCGCAGACCGTGTGGCAGATGAACATCAACGGTGAGAACGCGTATCGTGGGTTCCGTATACCTAGCCTATATCCTGGGATCACGTGGAATCAGTAGTTGTTTAGGCGTTATGCCCAACCATCATTTCTCGTCCCACGAAATTCGATGAATCGGAACGAGCTCACGTTTTGACTTCTCTCTCGTTTCGAAAAAAATTGACCCGATAGCCGAGTGAAACTCCCACGGGATCAAGCAGAGTAGCCCGCTCAGCGCGAATGAGAAGACCTGCGATTGCAGCGCGATAATGGACCTAGTTACCGACGCCAATAGGAGAAGTAGGGTTAGATAGACAGTGAAGATGCCAAGAAGCTCAAGTAGTCCGAGGGACGAGAGCCGTATGTTAAAGGGTATAGTGGCAAAACTGACGTCGGATGAGCGAGCTTTGAAAGGCCTCTCAGGAAGTGTTTTGCAGATCACGGGAACAGGAGGATGTTCCTCTTCTTATTAGCACGTCAATGGATAAAGACATCAGAGAGGCGCACTGAGTTGAAGTCAGAAATTACAACTCCCGCCCCGGCCGCACGTAGTTGTTCTACCCGCGGACCCGAGCCGACGCCAATGCAGCGAAAACCGGCACATAGGGCAGCCTGCACACCAGAGACAGCGTCTTCAAAGGCCAAGAGTCGAGTTGGGGCCTCGTGAAGGCACGCAGCCGCCATGCGATAAATGCTGGGATCGGGCTTGCCCACGGAAACGTCATCTCCGGTGACGATGGCATCGAAATAATCCTTGATGCCTAACTCGGACAACGTAGCCTCTGCTCGACCCCGTGCTGCCGAAGTGGCTAAGCCTAGCGCAACGCCAGCCTGACGAAGTTCGAACACAAATTGGATTGCTCCATCGATCGGCTGTAGCCGAGTACCTAACTCGCGCAGCATTTGGTCCTTACGATTTCCGTAATCACGAATTTCCTCCGGAGATAGCTCCCCGAGGAAATGCCGCAGAATTTCCGCGCGCTTCTGGCCGTCGAGAATGAAATCGATTTCGGTGTCGCTCGCAGGGCGACCGATACTCTGTAGAAAGATTTTCCACGCCGCACGGTGAGCGGGATGGCTATCGACGAGGACACCATCCATATCGAAAACAACGCCACGAATTGAATTCCCGTTCCTCAACCCACCAAGTTCCAGGGCTACCAGTTTTTCAGGCACCGACGGTCTCATTGGGAACAAAAACCCAGCGATGCGCCCCGCGCTCATCCCCGTCGATGAAAGGATCATTCACAAGCACGTGGGCTCCTTGCATGTCAAAGGCGAACTGCATCTCCTGCAGTCCCTGCTCCCGCAAAGCGTCTCTGACCGCCGGCTGATGGTCGGGCCGGCAAAAGAGAAGGAGAAAACCGCCGCCACCGGCCCCAGTTATCTTGCCGCCCAAAGCGCCATGCTGGCGAGCCAGATCGTACAAAGCGTCGATGCGTGCATCCGAGATTCTAGCAGAGACCCGACGCTTTGCCATCCAGGCAAGATGGAGAAATTCGGCGAAATGGCCGAGATCTTCCTCCAGAATGGCGTCGCGCATTCTTGCTCCGAGGACCTTTACCTCGTGAAGTGCATCGACGGCGGGTCCGCTGCGCTCGCGGGTCGCAGCTTCCTGCTCCTTCAGAATGCTCCAGGAATTATGCGCCGCGCCGGTGAAGAACAACATAAGATGCGCCTGCAGTTCCTGCCCGAGCCCGGGTGAGAGTCTTAGCGGGTCGACAGATACTCGCCCATCCGGCTCGAAGCGAATATAATTGAGCCCCCCGAATGCTGCGGCGTATTCGTCTTGTTTGCCGATGTTACGACCCAGAATGTCTCGGGCAATATGAAACGACTCTTCCGCGAGGTCGTATTTCGAGATAGGTCGATGGAGATAAGTACTAAGCGTTTTGAGCAGGTTAACGCAGACGCTGGCAGAAGAACCGAGTCCCGTTCCGGGAGGAATCTCAGACGCCAGGAACAGGTCGACGGGATAACTGAAATTCAAATGCTTCAGAACGGCAATGGGAATTTCGAGTGGACTTTTTTGCACCTGCATGGCAGATAAACCGTGCAAACTCTCGAACACACGTAGATCAGACGAGATTATCTGAATACGGCCATCAGTTCGCTTGCCGAGAATTGTATACAAATACTTGTTGATGGCAACGCTGAACACAGCTCCGCCAAACTGCTCGTAATAAGCGGGCAAGTCGGTGCCGCCACCTCCGAAACTAATGCGGACTGGACTACGAACGATCAACATGGCGACGTCGTTTTATGCTGCTATCGATGTCGAAGATGCAGACTGTGCCGAGGACGAAGCACCCTGTTTCGGCATTCGCAAAACTCGGAGACTGAGCGTCCAAATGGTTTGCACCAATATGGAGAGATCCTGAAAAAGGGTGCGATGTAGAATGTACTGCAGGTCGTATCGCGTCTTGTTCTCCAACGAATGATCGTCGCGAAGCCCGTGCACCTGCGCTAGTCCTGTGATTCCCGGCTTTACATTCATGCGCCACCGATGCCACTCGGTATAGTGCCGCAGATTTTCTGCAAGCTCCGGACGCGGACCTACCAAGCTCATTTCTCCGCGCAAGACGTTTAACAACTGGGGTAATTCCGTCAGGCTGAGCTGTTGCATAACCCGCTCGTAAACGGGAAGATTTGGCGCCTGACGCGGGGAATTAAGTCTGTACATCGAGAACGTCTTGCCGCCTTTTCCACAACGCTCGTCCCGGCAGAACGCCTTTCCCTTTGCGAATAGAAGTGGGAGAGCAGCACAGCAGAGAACAGGCAGAGATATGATCAGAAACACCGGCGCAAGCAGCAGATCAAGGCTCCGCTTCCATATCGGCTCTGGACGACTTCGGTGAGATTGGCGCAGTCGAAGCACCGGAATCCCGGCCAAATCGATTAACTCCGGCGATGAAAGGTACAGTTCGTAGGGCTGAGGAACTACACTGACCGCGATTCCATTTCCCTTACATCTCTCCATTAGGTCGGATACTTGCGGATATGCATTGAGTGGAACCGCGAAGATCATTTCATCGATATTTCGCTCAAGGAGCAACTCCACTACGCCGGAGGTATGCAATCGTGGAATGCCGGCAGTATGCTCCGCTCTCAACAGACCAAGAGAACTCTCCTCTGCACACAAGAAACCACTTACCTGAAGTAACGCTTCTGGATGACGTTGAATCTTATCAGCCAGTTCACGCGCTACCGGGCCGCTCCCCACAATGACAGTACGACGGATAAACCCCGAGCGACGTCGAGCATTGAAGAACAGGTGCGCGGCAACGCGGATCAGGACAAAACCTGTTATCGTCATTATGCCAAAGTACCCAACTACCAATCGCGACACGTACGCACGAAACATGTAACCAGAAGCTAGCAGGGTTAGGATCACGATTGACATTGCCAGCAGGAGTTGAGAAAGCACTGCCGGAAAACGCCAGCCTCCTCGAAATCCGTCCAAACTGAGTCGCGTCGAGAGGAAACTCCAGATTATGGCGGCCTCGAGCAACATGATTGAGAAAACGAATAATGTCGCCTTCGGTAGTGCGATGAGAGTTGACCCGTACCGCATGAGACAGGCAGAAACCATCGAGATCGTCAACCAAATTAAGTCTGACGCCAGAATCCAGGTGCAAAATCTAGAGCTGCTCTTCATGGTTGCGTCGCGTCTGATAACATTGCTTCAGATCTGACTCGCGCACTTCACGGTTGCTGCGACATTGGTTGAGCCGGAGAAGTCCTCGACAGCCTTAGTGTAGGAGTCACAGAGTGCGAGCACGGCTTTGCCCCAATCGTGATATTGCTCAACGTACCTCCGGCCCGCGTTCACTAAGCTGTCTCTGACACCATGGTTATCCAGAAGCAATTCCACCGCAGAAACGAACTGTCCGGGAGTGTCCGCAACTAAAAGGTCTCTTCCGGGTTGCACTTTCAGCCCTTCACAACAGATGCTGTGGGCGACGACCGGCACACCTAATGCCAACGACTCTATTATCTTGGTTTGAATTCCAGCTCGAATTCGAATCGGCGCCAGTGAAACCCAGGCTCGTCCAACGTACGGCCGCAGGTCAGGTACGGACGCAACAACATTGACATTTTCCTTGCCGCTCAGCTGTCTGATGCTTTGTGGAGGCCGGCTTCCAACAATATCCAGTTTCAGGTGCGGCCTCCTTCTCCGTAGAAGAGGCCAAATTGAGCGCGCGAAATACAGAGCTGCATCCTCATTCGGAAAATAGTCAAATTTACCGCAGAGAACCAAAAGATTATCTCGGGGCTCAAATTCCTGGAATGCGAAATACTCGAGATCCACGCAACTGATGATTACGTCTATTTTTTCCCTAAGTGCGCTAGATACGGGATAGCTTCTTTTATCTATATCCGAGCAAATCACCACTCGATTGAACAGTTCTACCGCCCTAGCTTCAGCGAAGGTCATCTTTTTGGACTCACTCCAGGAAAACGTCTTCAACCATGGGTTCCGAATCACTTTTCTGCGCCTGGTCTCGAACATCGAAACGCAATCTACGGCATCGAATACGACGGGCACTTCCCCGACGACGGTCTCGACCATCGGTGCAGACTTCAAATGCTCAGCATGGACCAGGTCGACCTCTCCCTGACTTACTTTTTGCTCCAGGCGACGGCGAAGAGACGGTGAATAGAAATAAGCACACCGAACAGGCCGCGACGAGAACAAAGCGCATATGCAATTCCACACCGATCTCCAGCGCGGAACGCGAAAGACTTCCAAGTTGTGGCAATACGGTCTCAGATCTGCAATAAATTGGTCGTCTGCGTCAGTGGTAGCAACACAGAGAACAGAGACCTCGTGAATCCGCGACAGTGTCCGAATCAGATTAAAGGGACGAGGACGGATCGGAGAGGGAACATTCGGGACTACAAAGACTATCTGCATGGCTCTATTCAGAATTTAGTGCAGATTCGCGTCATTGGACCTTTTCGTGTCATTCAGACGAACCGCGGCCAGCAGCATGCCCAGCAATATCCACGCGAAAATAGGGATGGTGATTGTCTTGGTACCACCTCCTGCAGCAGCGCTAACGAAAAAGGCCTCCGAGAAAAAACACTCGGCAATCCAGGCAAGAACAAAGCACGATGCCGCCGGCTTAAACCAATAATTCGGATCTCGTGCACCTTCCTGGATCGGCTTGAAGTTTCTTCTCAACCTGAGCAGGCACACGAGAAACCACGCAAATACTCCGAGACCGACAATCCCCATTTCGGCGGCGATGGTAAGAAACTGGTTGTGCGCAATGCCTCCCGACGACACTTCCGCATAAACGCGATCAAAAAACTGATAATTCCCCGCACCGACTCCCAAGATTGGATGACTAACGAGCAACTGCAAAGCCGTTATATAGTAGTAGACTCGATCGAGACCGTAAACCTGGTCGGGGTTATAAAACCGAGCAACGGAAGTTATTGCTCCAGGAATTGTGACGGTGATTATCAGAATCGGAATCAAGAAGACTGCTGCCAAGGTGGCAAGGTGTCGCCGGAGCCGGAGACTCGACACGAAGAGAATCTCGAAGGCAGCTAACAACCAGCACTCCCGTGAGTAAGTCAGAGCTACTCCCATGAGGCAAAGAGAAAACAGGATGCATATCAAACCATAGAAACGAATGAAACGATATCCGAACACAACAGCCGAATAGAGAAAAGGAAGAATCACGATGGTCACGTACATCGAGGATTGCCAAGGCTGCTCCCAATAGGCACGGGTCGCACCCAAAATCTCGAACGACCCCCCGAAGCCAAAGACCATCGCCGCAGCTGTGACTATACTTCCGATTGCCGCTACGGCTCCCATGACGATGATCACGAACTCTATATTTTTCCAGCTCTTGACTGCTGCTGCGACCGCGAAGGGCATGCAGATAGTAGTTGCGAGTAGTCCAACCTGAGAAATTTGGGTCATCGTCAGAGACACGTCGGAATGAGGAAAACTGTAGGTCACAGAAGGGTCCGGATGAAGCCGCGCCCACAGCATGGTGAGCGGAACAACGACGGCCATTGCAAACAGTGGTCGCTTTAGTAGATCAGGAGTGAAGAAACTTTTCACTGACCACGGTCTTTGTTTCGCAAGCCAAGCTAGTAGAAAAAGTGCAATTGCGAGATCGCCCGGAAACAGCCGGGATAGAGCGCCGGTCTCGTAAGGCGAATAATTCAACAACCCACAGCTAAGCATAACCACCGCGAGACTACCCAACTGCGTGAACAGCTCGCATGCGACGACTAGAATCGTCGCTAAAGCGAACCAGAGAACCGGAGATGCGGATGCGGATAAAAGAGCGATAACAGAGGCCAGAGTAACTATCAAGGTATAGTCTTTCCATGACGGAACAATCTGATCGTGAAGGGCACCTATATTGGATGTCGTCATGTCTGGCATAATGCCAATGCCTGTGGGCGCTCCGCAATCGTGTCTGGAAACACAGCGTCCGCAGTCAGCGAACCGCGATGTACGCCTTAGTCATCCCCAGAAAACGTTCCCGACGTATGTGGCACGCCGGGAAAAGTTCCTGCATTTCCATGTAACTCAACAGTCGCAGATGCTTTTGAAAATCTTTCACCTGCTCTTTCGAGGGCTTCCATTTCAAGCCGTAGTGCGTAAGGTAGCGCACAAACCAGTATCGTCGGAGCAAGAAGGGAAACCAGTGCACAAATGGAGTAAAATAATGGGGCTCAAAAAAAAACCCTCGAGCTGGAGTCTGGCAATAAACACGCTTGCCCACGCGGCAAATCTCTCGAGCAAACCTCTTCTGGTCGTCGAATGTGCCGACATGCTCGATCGTCGAGTTCGAAAATGCTAAGTCGAACGATTGATCACGGAAATCCGTTTTGCATGCATTGCCCTTTACTGCCGCAAATCCCGGGGGCACATCTTGTTCATCGATGTTGAGCAAGACAACGCCACGACGCCCCACGCTCACCCAGATCTCCGGAGTTCCACCGAGGTCGAGGATAGTTTCTACGTCGGCAAGAAAGGCACCAAAATCTTGGAATCTCTTTCTGCGGAACCAGCGCGCGATCCGCATAAGAACACGATCCGACAAAAGGTCGCGTTTATTGGGAGATGCGTTGAGCAGGAATGGAACATTGCGCTCCGACGAATGGTTCACCGACTCAGCGAGGCCTGAACTCGGAGCCTCTGATTGTACTTTATGCATATCTGTTTCCGTTGGCCGAAGTTTCTACCTTTTGTGGCAAATGTATTTTTCGTTGAGCAGACAGTTGTAAGCCTTCCCAAAATGCGCTTTCTGCAACCAGAAATGCTTTCCATGGATTCTCGGTTTGCAGAGACTTACGAGCGGCGTTGATCTGGCAGACGGGCAGGTAATAAGCAGCCATCCAAAGGGGGAATTGCTTCATAACATAGTAGACATGGCTGCGGATAAGATATCGAATTGCCAAATTGGATCGATATCCGGTAAGGCTGCTCACTTTGTGGTAGACAGCAGCAGTCGGTAAATATAAGAGTTTTATTCCTCTCCGATACGCTCTCAAACAAAAATCGGTATCGTCAAAGTAAACGAAGTACTTCGTATCCATCAACCCAACTCGCTCGAACACGTTGTTACGGATCAGCATGCAGCAAGTCGGACTGTACTCCACCTCGAGCGGTTGATCGAACCGGCCATCGTCGATCTGGTTGAAGCCAAAGTGCCACGACATACCGCGCCAGCGGCTGAAGGCCCCACCTGCTGACCAAATCTTGTTGCTGGGATCAAAATACAAAATCTTAGGAACGATCATTGCGCACTGGCTCTCGTCTAAGCCTCGCAAAAGCGTGGCAAACAAGCCAGCGTCGAAAACTGTGTCATTATTAAGGAGCAATACGAAAGTGCAGCCATCGCGAAGAGCAGCTCTAATGCCAACATTGTTTCCCTCAGCCACTCCTGTGTTGTCCACATTTCGAATTGGGACGATGCGCGCATCGGAGTAACCGGAAACAAGTCTCAGAGTCTCGTCACTCGAGGCATTGTCGACCACATAGAGAATGAAGTCCGAATGTGATTGCTTCAGTACTGAGTCCATGAATCCAGGCACCACGATAGCGCTGTTGTAAGTCACTGTTACTACACCGATACGAAAGGAATTAGCCATGCAGTAACCCTCGTTCGGACATCTCACGCAGCGATTCTTCGTAGCGAGCGCTGCACGGCTTTTGGGTAGCGGCCCAATCCAGAAAGGCGATCAATCCGTCGCGGTATGAAGTTTGAGGCACAAATCCAATAGCATGTTTCAGTTTTGTGACATCCGCAAAGTTGTGGCGAATGTCTCCCTCACGGAAAGCGCCTGTCACTCGGATTTCTGTGTCTAAAGCGAAATATTCGACGATCTGCTCCGCGATCGAGAGCACGGTAACACTGCGACCGGTGCCAACATTGAAGCTCTCCGAAGAGCCCACATCCGTTGTCAGACAGCGCCAGGTTGCCTCGACGACGTCATCGATAAAGACGAAATCGCGGCTCTCCTGGCCGTCTTCAAAAATCTGAATGGGTTTGCCGCAGCGAGCAAGATTGGAGAATATGGCGAGAATGCCGGTGTAGGGATTGCGCAGAGATTGCCCCGGACCGTAAACATTTTGATAGCGCAGCGCACATACCGAAAGGCCGCACGCTGGCGCGAGCATGAACGCAATCTTTTCCTGGACAGATTTCGTGAGGCCGTAAAAAGACAGAGGCTTATGAGGCGAGTCCTCACTCGTTGCCACTGCAGTGCAGGGCGCACCGCATTCTGGGCACAGTGGATCGCACTTACCCGCTTTCAGTGCGACAGGCGTGCGCCCAGGCGGATAAACATTTCCATGTTCGGAGCAGCAGTACTTACCTTCTCCATAAACAGCACGCGACGAAGCCAAAACGAGCTTCCGCGAGCACAATCCAGGGTTATTGATTAGGACATCTAAAATGGCGGCGGTGCCGCCGATATTAATTTGCTGGTAGCGTCCAATTTCGTACATGGACTGACCGGTACCGGTTTCTGCCGCCAGGTGCACGATGGCATCTCTATCACTTAGAACCCTTGAGAGGATATTTGTATCGCATACGTCAGCGCGACAAAGTTCAACGTGGTCGGCCAAGTCTGAAGCGAGCGTCTGATCCGTTCCGTGAATCTGGGAACTGAAATTATCCAGTACCGCGACAGAATGCCCCTCAGTCAGAAGGCGCCGAACAAGATGCGTGCCGATAAATCCTGCGCCACCCGTGACGAGAACGTTCATGCTTGCCCCAGCCGGGACATGTCTTCTTGTGCGGGTGCACCGGCCGAGAAGTTATAAGTAAAGCACAACAGATTACGGAACATACGACAAGTCAAGGCGTTAAGGGTCGCCATCTTCGGCGAGAACTCCGGCTCGATTGCCTGTATGCTCAAGCCCGAACTGTGGAGTAACTGCTCGATGGTCCCCTTGGTGAAGAACTTCGTGTGTGTCCAATCGAGAATGCCTTCTTTTTCGTACGTGAATTTCCCGAATAGAAGTAGCGGTAAACTAACCTTAACGTTGCGAATATTGGGCAGCGAACCGATAAGCTGTCCGTTGGTACTGAGCAAGGCAGAGAGTTTGCGCGTAACTGCCCAAGGATCCGCCACGTGTTCGAGCACATGACTCGCGATGACGAGATCGAAACTTCCTGTTGGAAGCTCGTTACAATCAAGCCGTTCGATGTCTCCGACGATAACTAGATCTATCTCGGGCTTCTGGCGAGCGATGGCTGCAACTTCGGGGACCAATTCAATACCGGCAACGAAGGAGGCACCGCACTCACGCTTAAGGTAGGCCAGGGCTTCGCCATGTCCACAACCTATCTCAAGCACACGCTTTGGACTGCCTTTCACTAGCCCAAGCAGCAACGTACGAACATGCCCGTAATACGGGTCGTCAGCGCTGATCCGCATATTCTGCAAGACGCTCCTCCGCGGCGATCCATGCATCTTTCTCGCAGGAGTATTTCCGGATAAGCCTGGCCGGAATTCCCGCTACCATTGAAAAAGAAGGGAATGATTTCGTCACGACCGAGTTAGCGCCTACAACACAGTGCTCCCCGAGTTGAACACCAGGCAGTATGCACGCCCGGTAGCCGATAAAACAATTCCGGCCGATACGTACATCACCTTTCGTCACGAGTTTTTGTTTCATGATCAGTCCGCGAGCGGGTGACAGCCCATGAGAGTTATCGGAGATATAGACATGTTCGCTCAGGACGCTCCCGCTCTCAATGACCAGGAGTTGGCTTGCTACGATACATGCGTATCTCCCAACGTAAACGTCGTTCCCGATGACAAGCCGCGGCT
>Ga0335072_10010787_pt1 | contig 13131 bp, 11 predicted proteins | sample Lox_Sample_21_FD_206725 | JGI IMG/M metagenome (GOLD analysis project Ga0335072, IMG submission 206725) | Soil microbial communities from Loxahatchee National Wildlife Refuge, Florida, United States - Lox_Sample_2.1 | ecosystem: Environmental > Terrestrial > Soil > Wetlands | place: USA...
ATACGTGCGCGCGCCGTTGGGAATGTGCCCGTACTCGCGCAGCATGTAGGAGAAATCGCCGACCAGGTCGCGGGCCGCATCGAGGTGGCCGTCGGCGATGAGGCCGAGCATGGTGAAGTAGGAGTCCCAGTAATAGAACTCCCGGAAGCGTCCGCCGGGAACGACATAGGGCTGCGGCACGTAGAGGAGAGATGAGTAGGGCGGGGGCACGACCGGCTGACGGGTCAGCAGCGGCCAGAGTCTGGCGATATGGGCCTCCAGACTCCTGTCGGGCTTTGCAGGAGGTGTCCGGGCCTCCGCGGGGAACGAGAAGTTGTTGTTGACGAACTTCAGGAGCGCCGCGCGCGAGCGCAGGCGGGCGCGGTGATACCGCCGCAGGATGACCGGTGGCGGATCTTTCGGCGTGCCATCGACAAAGGTCTTGCCGTCCGGGAAGAGCGCGTCCATCTGCACCTGTACGAAGAGCGGCCCGAAGAGCTGCGCGGGCGTCGGCACGAACGTCCCGGGAGCCGAGACATGAGCGCCGGCGGCAATCGCCGTAGCGTTCACCGTTGTGAGGGACGAGAGGACGAGCAGGCCGATGAACATGCGACGAGCGAGCATTAACCAGTGCCTTGCGTGCTTTTGGTCGGTGCGATGGATTCTACAGGTGAGTCGCGGCCGAAATTTGAGTGGTATGTGGGGAGATGATATATTTTGATATTATATATTTAACCTATTTTCCCTCCGTCAGCGATGGATCTCAACCGCCAGCTCGGATTCCTGCTCAAGGACACCAGCCGTCGCTATACGCGGCGGTTCGAGGAGCGCGCGCAGGCGCTTGCGCTCACGTTGCCCCAGTGCCGGGCGCTGCTTTATCTCGAGAACAACGAGGGGGTCAGCCAGAGGCGCCTGTCGGAGCTGACCGAGCTCGACCCGATGTCGCTGGTGCGGATCCTCGATCGGATGGAGGCGGACGGGTGGGTGCAGCGCCGCTTCGATCCGGCGGACCGGCGGGCGCACACCCTCTGGCTGACCCCGAAGAGCAAGCCGGTTCTCGACCACATCGCCCATGTCATCGCCGAGACGCGCGCCGAGACCCTGCACGGACTGTCGAATGAGGAGCGGGTCAGGCTGATCGAGCTGCTGGAGCGGGTCCACGGCAACCTGTCCTCGCTCCCCCCCCTCGCCGCCGACAAGTCGCAGAGATCCTCACGATGAGCGCTACCAGCGTCCGCGGCGCCGAGCCTGCCCGAGAAATGCCCCGCGGCGATGCGCCGGCGCCGCTGCGCCCGGAAGAGCGTCAGCCCGCGGCGGCAACCAAACCCCTGCGCGAGCGGCTGCGCCTGCCGCTGATGTGGGGAGTGCCGATCCTCATGGCGGCCGGCGGTCTTTACGTGTACCTGACCGGCGGCCGGTATCAGTCCACGGAAGATGCCTACCTCCGCGCCGCGGAGGTGGCCATCAGCGCCAATGTGTCGGGGCGCGTCGGCGAAGTCGATGTACGCGACAACGAGGAAGTGCACCGCGGCCAGCTGCTCTTTCGCCTGGACGACCGGCCGTTCCGGATCGCCGTCGAGGCGGCGCGTGCGCGCCTGCAGGTCGCGCGCCTGCAGGTCGAGTCGCTGAAGGCGGACTACCGCCAGCGGCTGGCGGATCAGAGCTCCGCCCGCAGCGAGCTCGCCTACGCGGAGCGTGAATACCGCCGCGAATCGCGGCTGCTGGCGAGCGGCATCGCCTCGCAGTCACAAGTCGACAAAGCGCTGCTCGCCCGCAACGAGGCGCAGCAGAGCGTGGCGGCGGCGGGGCAGCAGATCACCGGGTCCGTCGCCAAGCTGGGTGGTCAGCCCGACATCGCGGTGAATGCCCACCCGCTGGTGGAACAGGCCCAGGCCGCCCTCGACCGGGCGCTGCTCGATCTCTCCTACACGAGGGTCACTGCGCCCTCCGATGGCATCGTGACCGGCGTGGAGCACCTGCAGGCCGGCAGTTATCTGCCGACTGCCATGCCCGCATTCGTGCTCGTCTCCACTCGCGATGTCTGGGTGGAAGCGGACTTCAAGGAAAACCAGCTGGCACGCATGCGCCCCGGTGATTCGGCAACGGTGAAGATCGACGCCTATCCAGGGCGGACGTTCCGGGCCGTAGTGTCGAGCATCACGCCGGGCACCGGCTCGCAGTTCTCCGTGCTGCCGCCGGAGAACGCCACCGGCAACTGGGTGAAAGTCGTTCAGCGGCTCGACGTGCGGCTGCAACTCAAAGGCAGCCTCCCGCCGGTGCGCTCGGGATTGAGTGCGATGGTCGACGTCGATACCGGCTCGCGCAAGGCGGAGCGTCAGGCCCACGGTGCGGGAGCTTGAGCCAGTCGCAGCATCGCGGGCTCATCACCGCCTCCGTCATTCTCGCTACGGTGCTGCAGGCGGTGGATACGACCATCGCCAATGTTGCGCTGCCGCACATAGGAGGCAATCTCTCGGCATCGCTCGATCAGATGGACTGGGTGCTGACCTCCTACATCGTGGCCGCGGCCATCATGACGCCGCTCTCGGGTTGGCTCGCCGGGCGCTTCGGCCGCAAGCGCGTGTTGGTCGGGTCGGTGATCGGGTTCACGGTCAGCTCCATGCTGTGCGGCATGGCGCTGTCGATCAATCAGATCGTCCTGTTCCGGGTTCTGCAGGGTCTCTCCGGGGCGGGTCTCGTGCCGCTGTCGCAGGCCGTGCTGCTCGACATCAATCCTCCCGAGCGACACGGCCGCGCGATGGCGCTCTGGGGCCAGGGGGTGGTGCTCGGCCCGATGCTCGCGCCGGTGCTCGGCGGCTGGCTGACCGACAATTACAGCTGGCGCTGGGTGTTCTTCATCAACGTGCCGTTCGGGGTCCTTTCGGCCATCGGCCTCATGGCTTACGTACGCGAGACGGAGCCGCGCCGGACGCGCTTCGACTTCCTCGGCTTCGGCGCGCTCAGTCTCGCGGTCGGCGCGCTGCAGATTCTCCTCGATCGCGGCGAGCTCAAGGATTGGTTCGGGTCGACGGAGATCTGGATCGAGACGGGCGTCGCCGTGGCCGCCATGTATGTCTTCTTCGTGCACTCGCTGACGGCACGCGAGCCATTCATCAGCCTGAAGCTGTTCAAGGACCGCAATTTCGCCATGGGCAACTTCCTGATCTTCATGGTGGGCGTGATGCTCTTCGCCACCATGGCGCTGCTGCCGCCGTTGCTCCAGGATCTGCTCAGCTATCCGGTGTTGACCTCGGGCATCGCCATGGCGCCCCGCGGCTTCGGCAGCTTCGTGGCCATGTACCTTGCCGGCAGGCTCATCGGCCGCGTCGATGCGCGCGGTCTCATAGCCGCCGGCATCATCATAACGGCTGTCTCGCTCGAGTTGATGTGCGGCTACTCCACTCTGATGCCGCAGACTCTGGTCTGGTCGACCACCTTCCTCCAGGGCCTCGGAACCGGTCTCATGTATGTCACGCTGACGAGCGTGGCCTTCGCGACTCTCGGAGTACAATACCGCTCCGAAGGCACTTCGATGTTCAACCTGCTGCGCAATGTGGGCAGTAGCATCGGCATTGCGGCAACCGGAGCGCTGCTGACGCGCAACACGCAGGTCATGCATGACCGTCTCGCTGCCCATATCCTTCCCTGGGGCGGCCAGATCCAGCTCCAGGCGCCTTTCAGCTTCACCGCGCCGGCCGGGCTCGCCGCGCTGAATGCGGCAGTGACCCGGCAGGCGCAGATGATCGCGTACAACGACGACTTCAAGCTGATGTTCATAATGACCCTGGTATTGATCCCCCTGGTGCTGCTGCTGCGCCCGGCGGCGCGCGCACGGCCACGGGAACCGGCCGTGATGGAATGAGACAAATGAGCGTTGACCTGAGGCGCAAGCGAGTGCGGGCGGCCGTGTCGGGAGCGGCTGCCGCGGCTCTGCTTTGCGCCTGTACCGTCGGTCCCGATTTCCACCGGCCTGCCGCGCCGGCGACGTCCGCATACCGGCCGGCGGCTGAATCGAGCCCGGTCGATGCGGCCGCCGCGATTGCGCAGCGGCGGGCGCCGGCGACCGGCGCCTACACGCAGCACATCCTGCTCGGCGCGCCCGCGGCGGCCGACTGGTGGACGCTCTTCGCCTCGCCGCAGCTCGATGAGCTGATGCGGCGCGCCATCGCCGACAACCGCAACCTCGCTGCCGCCAAAGCGACGCTTGCCCAGGCGCAGGAGCTGGTGGCGGCGCAGACGGGGCGGCTCTACCCGCAGGTGGGCCTGGAGGCCGGCACCGGACGGCAGCAGTACGGCAAGCAGTTCCTCGGCTCACTGGTGCCACACGTGTCGCCCTTCACCTATGAGTCCTTCGGCGCGAGTGTGAGCTACATGCTCGACTATGACGGCGCCACGGCTCGCTCCATCGAGGAGCAGAGGGCCCTGGAGCAGTACGAGCAAAGCGAATTCGACGCTGCACAGTTGACGTTGACGGGCGACGTGGCGGCGGAGGCCGTCGTCATTGCCGCGATGCGCGGCGAGATCAGGGCGGCGGCGGAGCTGCTCGCCGAGGACCGCAACAACGTGAGCCTGGTGCAGACGGCGTTCGCGAACGGCTCGGTATCGAAAGTCGACGTCCTGACGGCGCAGAGTCAGCTCGCAAGCGATCAGGCGCTGCTGCCGCCGCTCTACCAGCAACTCGCCATGGCGCGTCACGCCCTCGCCGTCCTGCTGGGGAACAGCCCGGCGGAGTGGTCACAGCCGGACCTCGAGCTCAGGGATCTGCGGCTGCCGCGGCAGCTGCCGGTGAGCGTGCCTTCGCGGCTGGTCCGTCGCCGACCCGACATCCTGGCGGCCGAGGCGCAGTTGCATGCGGCCACGGCCGCCGTGGGTGTTGCAACGGCGAACCTCTATCCGCAGATCAACCTGACAGCGACGCTGGGCAGGCAGGCGCTGACCCCGGACAAGCTGTTCGACGCTTCCTCGACGGCCTGGTCGCTGATTGCAGGGTTGACCCAGCCTCTCTACGAAGGCGGGACGCTGCGCGCCGAGCAACGGGCTGCGCTCGATGCGCTGCAGTCGAGCGCACAGCAGTATCAGCAGACCGTGCTCGATTCCTTCGGTCAGGTGGCCGATCTCCTCGATGCCCTGGAGCATGATGCACAGCTCGTCGCCGCGCAGGCGAACGCGAGAGATACGTCACAGTCGAGTCTGGAGCTCGCACGGCAGAGCTATCAGGCCGGCAACTCGGGCATCCTCCAGGTGATCGATGCGCAGCGCGAGCGCCAGCGCGCCGAGCTCGGGTTTCTCGAGGCGCAGTCGCATCAGTACCTGGATACCATCCAACTGCTGCTGGCGGTGGGCGGCCCGCTCACAGCCGGCCGCTGCGACGGTTCTTGTCGATGATGCCGACGATCAGGACTACGAAGGCGATGAGTCGTATCACGTAAGCGTGTGCCTGGCCGGCCTCATCGACCGGATGGTTGACCATGGCCAGCACCGTCCAGTTGACCGCCATGCCCAGGAAGGCGAGGGAGAAGTAGGCGAACAGCCGCTCCCGGGTGGACCGCCAGTAGCGCAGGAAGAAGAGCGCCACCACCAGACTCGCCATCGCCAGCACTCCCCAGGCAAATACTCTCATGGCGACGCCTACCGGCCTTCCCAGACGAGGCCGAACAGCAGCAGCGCCATGCCCGCCAGAGCGCAGCCTGTCCGGTACCAGAAGAGATCCGCCTGCACCGGCACTATCACGAGGTCGACGTACAGGATCACGTTGTCGAGCGCCAGCAACAGGAAGGCGAGACTGGCCCAGAAAAGCAGGCGCGTCCGGTTGGCGCGATAGCCGCGGAAGAGCAGCACCGCGCAGAGAATTCCGGTCAGCGCGCACAGGATGTATACCGCTTCGGCCACCGGCTATTCCTTCTTCTTTTTCAGCACGAACGCGTCGGCAAATGTCTGCAGCGCAGAGGTGCGCACACGCTCGATGGCATTCGCGCTCATGAGCTGGATGATCCTGATCGGGCGCTCCGCATAGTCCCGATCGAGGCGGCCCGCGGCCGCGTCGAGGCTGGAGGTGGCCGGCAGGTACGCGAAATGCGGCGCGGGAGCCGCTGCGGTGACCGCCACCAGGCCGGCCGTCCTGAGGCCTTCGAGCGCCGAGTCGATGAGCTCATCGCGCACCTGAAGACGGGCGGCGAGTCCTGCCACCGTCCATTTCTCATGGCGCGCGCGCCGCAGCAACAGCAGAACCTCGAGCTGCTCGTAGGTTTCGATGTGCTCGCGAAGGAGTGCACGCACATCTTCGGGCAGATCGCCGGTCACCCGGAATCAATTACCGGAAGCGGCGGCCAGATGCAAGCGCCCGCCGCAGACGGGCAGCCTGCGGCGGGCGCTGCTGGGAGAAAGACGAAGAATCGGTCGGCGTCAGGAAGCGCTCTTCACGACTTCGCAGTGCTGATGCGCCTTGCGCAGCTTCGCGCACGCGGCCTTGGCCTCATCCTGGGTCATGCCCGCGGAGCGAATCTCGATGGTCTTCGACTTGCCGGTCGGCGGCACCTCGACGACGTCCTGCAGATCGCTGCCGAACTTGTCCTTCAGGTGCTTGGTGAGCTTGTCAGCAGCGGCCTGCGAGCGGGACGAGCCGAGCAGCAGCTGATAACCCGTGAGCTGCTTCAGCGCAGCCTGCGCGTCGGCGGCGTGCGGCGAATTGGGGTACTTCTGCAGGAAGTCCTGATATCCGGCGGCGGTATTGGTCGACTGCGCGCTGGACCAGGCGGCATCCGATTGCAGACTGTTGACCTTGTCCTGCGCGTCGGCGGCATGCATTCCGTTCGGCTCGGCCTGCAGGTACTGCTGGTAGCCATCGAGCGTGTTGGCGCTCTGAGCGGTGGTCCACGCCTGCTCGTCCTGCAGGGCGTTGATGCGGTCGCGGGCCTGCGCCACGCGGGCGTCATCCGGATGCTGCTGGATGAACTGCTGGTAGGCGGCTACCGTGTTCTGCTGGTTTGCCTTCTGCCAGTCGGCGTTGGGATTGGCGCAGGCCGCGAGCACGCCGGCAGTGACCACGCAGAGAACGAGCAAGGACTTCTTCACCGCAACCTCCGAGCAAACAGCAACATGTGATGTGAAACACGTAACTTACCTCAATTCCTGAGATTTTGCACGCGGCGCGCCTCACCGGGCCATCGGCTCGGCGGATCAGGCGGCGCTCTCCGCGCTGTAGCGGGCGAGCAGCCCGGTCGCCACGGCGTAGCGGAATACCCGCGAGAAGAAATAGGCTGCGAGCACGATGTCGAGGGCCGCGATCGCGGCGCCGACCGCCAAGTTTCCGCCCGAGAGGTGCCGACCCGCCAGCACCGCCCGCATGCCCTCGAAAACATACGACGGCGGCAACAGGTGTCCGACGGCCTGCATCCACCGCGGCAGAGTCGCGAGGGGGTAGAAAACGCCGACGAACGGCGATAACAGCGCCGGCAGCGGCCAGACCAGCCATTCCGATGCCGGCCCGAGACGCAGAACGAGCGCGCTCGCGAGGATGCCGAGCGCAATCCCGAAGCCGAAGAGCACCAGGAGGAACGGCACCAGCAGGGCGCCCAGCGACAGGAGCGACAGGCCGAACACCGCCGTCGACAGCACGAGCATCACGGCGAGGCCCACCATGCCCGTCGCCACACTGGTGATCACCAGCCCGAGGATGTACTCCGGGATCGTGAGCGGGGTGGCGAAGAGATTGAGGAAGTTGCGCGACCACACGTCCTCGAGGAAAGCCGTGCTCACCCCCTGCATGATGCGGGTGAAGAAGTCCCACATCAGCACCGCACCGAGGAGACTCGGCACATAGTCGAAGCGGCCCGCGGCCATCGAGTTGAGGTAGCGGGTGATGAATCCCCACATCACGATGTCGATGGCCACCCACGCGAACAGCGGCAGCGAGCGCACCGGGCTGCCGCGGAGGAGGTAGAACTGGCGCAGCAGGATGCCCGCCACCGGCTGCATTCTCATCCCGTGCTCTCCAGCGGCTCGGCGAGGGACTCGCTCGCGAGGCGGATGAACAGCTCTTCCAGCGTCGCGGCGCCATGCTCGCGCGGCAGGCGCCGCGGATCGCCCTCGAGCAGTACGCGACCGTGAGAGAGGAAGAGAACGCGGTCGCAGACTTCCTCGACCTCGTACATGTTGTGCGAAGTCCAGAGGATCCCGCAGCCGGTCTCGGCGGCGAGACTGCGGATGCGGGCGCGGATCGTTTGCGCCGCGGCAGGATCGAGCGAAGCGGTCGGCTCGTCGAGCAGCAGCAGCCGCGGCCGGTTGAGGAGCGCCTTGGCGAGCGCAACCCGAGTCTGCTCCCCGGAGGAGAGCAGGCCGCACCTGGTGTCGCGCAGGCGCTCGAGGTCGAACTGTCGCAACAGCTCGGCGACCCTGCGCCCGAGCCCGGGTATCCCATAGACCAGGCCGAAGAACCGGAGATTCTCCGCGACCGTGAGGTTGCCCGGGAGTGAGGCATAGACGGCGGAGAAATTGACGGAGGCCAGGGCGCGCGCCCGCTCCCGCGCCAGATCGATACCGCCGATGCGCACGCTGCCCGCGGTCGGGCTCAGCACGCCGAGGACCATGTTGATGGTGGTCGTCTTGCCGGCGCCGTTCGGCCCGAGGAGTCCGACGACCTCGCGCTGATGCACCGCGAAGGACACGTGCTCGACCGCGATGACGCTCGAGTAGCTCTTGCAGAGCCCGGTAACGCTCAGGACCGGTTCACCAGTGACATGTTCGTACATCCATGCACGATACCGTATCGCGGTACCTCCAAGGGGAGAGGGAGAACCGCCGGGCTCTTTGTTAAATTCTGCTAAAGTGGCCCTCTTCTGGCAGCTTCCCGGTTGGCCCTCGCGTCGCGGCCGTCCCGCCAACGGCAGGACCGCGCCGCCGCTTCTACGGGTGCAGCGGATGGAAGAGGACCGGAGAGTCAGGAGTCGCTGTGAAACGCGGTATCAGCTTTCGGCTGCTCATCGTAGTGGCCTTGGTCGTCTTTCTCGTGGGTGGTGCCGTCGCCTTCAACCTGTTGAAGGCGCACTTCATCAAGCAGGTCATGGCCAAGAACGCCACCGTCCCCCAGACGGTGAGCACGGCCACGGCCGAGTACTCCGAGTGGCAGCCGCAGGTCCAGGCGGTCGGCAGCCTGCGGGCCATCCATGGCGTCGAGGTCACCACCGAAGTGGCCGGCCTCGTGCGCACGGTGGCCTTCAAATCGGGCGCAGATGCGCACTCGGGTCAGGTGCTGGTACAGCTCAACGCGGATCCGGACGTGGCACAGCTTCGGGCGCTGATGGCCGAGGCGAATCTCGCCGCGCTGACCTATCACCGCGACCTCATTCAGTACCAGGCGCAGGCCATCGGCAGAGCCCAGCTCGATACCGATATCGCCAACCTGAAGAGCGCGCGGGAACAGGAGGCGTCGCAGGCCGCGTTGGTGGCGAAGAAGACGATCCGCGCGCCCTTCCACGGCCGGCTCGGCATCACCACCGTCAATCCGGGCCAGTACCTCAACCCGGGAGACCCGATCGTCACCCTGGAATCGGTCGATCCCATCTACGTCGATTTCCGCCTTCCCGAGGATGAGCTGTCGCAGGTGACGGTAGGGCAGACGGTCCACCTGGGAGTCGACGCATTCCCCGGCAGGACTTTCGAGGGCAAGATCACTTCCATCGATCCGCTGGTCGATTCCTCCACCCGCAATTTCGAGGCCGAGGCCACGATCCGCAATCCCGAGCACAAGCTGCTGCCGGGAATGTTCGTCCGCACCATGGTGGATGCAGGTGCGACGGAGCGCTATCTGACTCTGCCGCAGACCGCGGTCGCATATAACCCCTACGGTGAGACCGTCTATCTGGTGAAGAAGTCGGCCAAGGCCGGTGCGCCGCCGACGGCGCAGCTGGTATTCGTCACTCTCGGCCCGACACGAGGCGACCAGGTGGCGGTCATCAAAGGGCTGAAGGCCGGTGACGCCGTCGTGAGCAGCGGCCAGATGAAGATCAAGAACGGATCCCCGATCTCGGTCAACAACAGCGTGCTGCCGCTCAACGAGCCGAATCCGACTCCCCAGGAGCAGTGAGGGGCACGCGTGAAGCTCACCGACCTCTTCATCCGCCGGCCCGTCCTTTCGGGGGTCGTCAGCCTGCTCATCCTGGTGCTCGGCCTGCGCGCCATTTTCCAGCTGCCGGTGACCCAGTTCCCGCAGACCGAGAACGGCGTCATCACCGTATCCACCACGTATTACGGCGCCGATGCGCAGACCGTGGCCGGCTTCATCACGCAGCCGCTCGAAGCCGCGATCGCTCAGGCGCAGGGCATCGATTACCTGTCGTCCGTCTCCAGCGCCGGCAGCTCCGTCATCACGGCGACGTTGGAGATGAACTACTCCTCGAGCAAGGCGCTCACGGAGATCAGCACGCAGGTCAACGCCGTGCGCAACCAGCTGCCGCCGCAGTCGCAGCTGCCCATCATAAATCTGCAGGCGAATCAGACCACTGACATCCTGTATCTCAATTACTCCAGCAAAGTCCTGGCGACCAACGACGTAACCGATTACCTGTTGCGCGTCGTGCAGCCCAAGCTCAACTCCATTCCGGGCGTGCAGACGGCCGAGATCCTGGGCGGCAGGACGTTCGCCCTGCGCGCCTGGCTCGATCCCGATCGGATGGCGGCCCATGGAGTGACCGCAGGCGACGTGTATTCGGCCCTGGCGTCCAACAACTATCTGTCGGCCGCCGGCGAGAGCAAGGGCAACATGGTCAGCGTCAACCTGACCGCCTCGACGGATCCACACTCGCTGGAGTCATTCAAGCGTCTGGTGATCCGTCAGGCCAACGGCGCCATCGTCCGGCTGGAAGACGTGGCGACCGTCGTGCTCGGCGCGCAGAGCTACGATTTCAGCGTCTCTTACAGCGGCCTGTCCGGAGTATTCATCGGCATCAAACCCTCGCCGACCGCGAACGTGCTCGACGTCGTGCGTCAGGTCAGGGCCGACCTGCCCGATATCGCCCGGCAGCTTCCGAGCGGTATCAACCAGGCGATCGCCTTCGACGCCACGACATTCATCAACGCCTCGATCAAGGACGTCATCAAGACGCTGGTGGAGGCGCTGCTCATCGTCACGGCGGTCATCTTCCTTTTCCTCGGCAGTCCGCGTGCCGCGGCGGTCCCCGCCATTGCGATGCCATTGTCCCTGGTCGGCGCCTTCATCGTGATGCTGGTGCTCGGCTACTCGATCAACCTGTTGACGCTGCTCGCGCTCGTGCTCGCGATCGGGCTGGTGGTCGACGACGCCATCATCGTCGTCGAGAACATCGATCGGCACATGAAGGAAGGCGCCACACCGTTCGACTCCGCGATCCAGGGCGCGCGCGAGCTTGGTGGCCCGATCCTGGCCATGACGGTCGTACTGGTCGCCGCGTACGCGCCGATCGCGTTCCAGACCGGCCTGACGGGCGCCCTGTTCACACAGTTCGCCTTCACGCTGGTCGGTGCGATCACCGTCTCGGCGATCATCGCGCTCAGTCTCTCGCCGATGATGTGCTCGCGGATCTTCAGCGCCGACATGGAGGATGGGCGCTTCGCGCGGCTGGTCGATCGCTGGTTCTCGCGTCTGCGTTCGGCCTATCAGCGGATGCTCGCGAGCTGGCTCGAGACCTGGCCGGTCCTCATCGTGCTGCTCGTGCTGCTGCTCGCCTCGCTTCCCTACCTCTTCGCCACGTCGACGTCGGAGCTCGCGCCGCAGGAGGACCAGGGCTTCGTGGCGTATCAGCTGATCGGGCCGCCCGATGCGACGATCACGCAGATGAACACCTACTCCGCGCAGGCGCTCGCGATCGGGAAGTCCGTGCCCGAGTATCGGGGCGCCTTCCAGATCGTCGGCGCGCCGGCGGTGACCCAGGGGCTTGGCGGAATTCTGTTCAAGCCCTGGAACGAGCGCACCCGCTCGGCCGACCAGCTGCAGCAGATCCTGCAGCAGAAGTGGAACTCGATCGCGGGCGCCGAGGTCGCGGCCTTCCAGTTTCCGCCGCTGCCCGGCTCCCAGGGCATGCCGCTGCAGTTCGTGATCACCACCAGCGAGCCGATCGAGAACCTCTACCAGGTGGAGCAGCAGGTACTGAGTCGCGCCAAGTCGAGCGGACTCTTCTGGTTCGTCGACGGTGACCTGAAGCTCGACGAGCCGCAACAGACCATCGTGGTGAACCACGACATGGTGGCGCAGCTCGGTCTCACCAACGAGGACGTGGCCTCGGTGCTCGGCGCGGCCATGGGCGGCGGTTATGTCAATTACTTCACCATTGCCGGCCGCTCCTACCAGGTCATCCCGCAGGTGCTGCAGAAGTACCGGTTGAATCCTTCCCAGGTGCTCAACCTGCACGTGCGCGCTGCGAATGGCTCGCTGGTGCAGCTCGGCACCGTCGCGCACCTGGAGCGCTCGACGGTGCCGGAGTCGATCAATCACTTCCAACAGCTCAACTCCGCGACCATTGCCGGCGCGCCCGCGGTGTCGCAGGGCCGGGCGCTGGCTTTCCTGCAGAAGGCGCTGCAGGATGTGGCCCCGAGCGGTTACACGGTGGATTATTCGGGCGCCTCGCGCCAGTACGCGCAGGGCTCCAACGCGTTCCTCTACACGTTCGGCTTCGCGCTGATCATCGTTTACCTGTCGCTGGCGGCGCTGTTCGAGAGCTTTCGTGATCCGGTGGTGATCCTGGTGTCCGTGCCGGCGGCGCTGTTCGGCGCGCTGCTCTTCATCAATCTGGGCGTCACCTCGCTCAACATCTATTCGCAGGTCGGCCTCGTGACGCTGCTCGGCCTGATCAGCAAGCACGGCATTCTGATGGTGCAGTTCGCCAACGACGAGCAGCGCGCGGGCAAGGCGAAGCTGGCGGCGATCGTCGAGGCGGCGGCCGTGAGGTTGCGGCCGATCCTGATGACCACGGCTGCGATGGTGCTGGGTGTGGTTCCGCTCGTCGTTGCGTCGGGTGCCGGTGCCGCGGGCCGCAAGGCGATGGGCTGGGTGATCTTCACCGGCCTTTCCATCGGCACGATCTTCACCCTCTTCATAGTGCCGGCCGTCTACCTCCTGTTGGCGGCCGATCACGAGAAGGAGCGGCAGCGGGTCGCCGAGCCCGCTATGCCCGCGACTGCCGC
>Ga0335072_10010789_pt1 | contig 13130 bp, 8 predicted proteins | sample Lox_Sample_21_FD_206725 | JGI IMG/M metagenome (GOLD analysis project Ga0335072, IMG submission 206725) | Soil microbial communities from Loxahatchee National Wildlife Refuge, Florida, United States - Lox_Sample_2.1 | ecosystem: Environmental > Terrestrial > Soil > Wetlands | place: USA: Florida...
ATCTAATATCCAATTGGCTTCTGTCAGACACCTTTGATCTCGCCGCCGTCCATCCGGACCGAAGCGCCGGTGAGCCAACGGGCTTCTTTCGATACCAGATATGCCATCAGTCCAGCAATTTCCTCCGGTTGGCCGTAACGCGCGATGCCAGCCTTTTCAGGGAACTGTCTCGTTGCTTCTTCCACGCTCATTCCGTGCTGAGGGGCCCAGCGTTCCATGAAGGAGCGGCGGCGCCCGGTCATCACGGCGCCAGGGACGACGCTGTTGACCTGGATGCCGTCTTTGATGCCCTGCTCCGCGAAGGCTTTGGCGAGCGCGATAATCGCGGCGTTCACGGCAGCGACTGCCGCAAAACCCGGTTTCGGATCGAGAGCAGCGCTTCCGGACATTAACACGACGGAGCCCTGGGAGGCCTTCAGTGCATCCCAGGCGTGGAGCGTAAGCCGGCGAGCACCGTGGAGCTTGAGAGCGAGACCGTCCTCCCACTGCGCGTCGGTCATTTCGAACACGTCAATTTGCGGCACGGCGCCGGCGATATTCAGCAGCGCGTCGATTCTGCCAAGACGGTCTAAAGTCCTGGCGACGATGACCGATGCTGACTGCGGCTCGCGTAGATCCACGGCACAAAGGAGCGGTTCGGCGCCCGCGGACCTGACGCCTGCCGCGGTTTTCTCCAGTTCGTCTTCATTCCTTGCGGCAAGTACGACGGCGGAGAAGTCACGAGCCAGCCGGAGTGCCGTCGCACGCCCGATTCCCTGGCTCGCCCCTGTCACGACAGCGACGGCGCCACTCTTCATAAAGTCCTCAAATCATCCGGAGACTGCGGCTTCTGCGGCTTCCATGATCAGATCAACGACAAGCGTGGGGGCCGTATACATGGGAGTGTGGTCGACGGCATGCGAGCGGGTGGTTGCGCGCATGCGGCCAGCCATGAACGCCTGGGTCTCCGGATGAATCATGCGATCCTCTTCAGCGATGAGATACCAGGATGGTTTTGTCTTCCAGGCTGGCATCTCCACCTTCTTCTGGATGCAACGCACTGAGATCGGTCGCTGAATCGCCGTCATGATGGCAAACCATCCAGAAAGACGTCGATGAGCGCGTTGGCCCGTATTCGTCAGTTGAGAGCGCCTGGGCTGCGGAGCACTTCCTCGAAGCCAGATTACAAGGAATGGATTGCGAGAGCCTATAGCGGCGCAAGCGCAAATCGACCGTAGGCAATGAAGGCCATGATGAAGTCGCGACAGCCTCTTGAAAAGGCGTGGCATCAGCGAACGCGTCCAAACCAAGTTGCTGGTAGATCGATGCGAGGCTTACACGTAGGGACGACGCCGTTGCAGCCGGCCCGGCGCGTGGAGAGTTCTCTCCGGTTACCCTTCGTCTTGAATCCTCGCAAATTTGGCCGAAACGTCCGGGTATTTCGAAAATAGCTCGCCGATTGCGGAGATCGCAGACTGCATGGCGGAGGGAGAGGGATTCGAACCCCCGGTACCCTTGCGGGCACAGCGGTTTTCAAGACCGCCTGTTTCAACCGCTCACACATCCCTCCGCAGGAGCGAAAGCCGCGGCTTTTGCTCATTGTACGACGGCCACGCAGCTCTCGACGGCGGCCTGCGATGAGCGCGGGAGCCCAGAAATCCTGACCGCCGCATGAAGCAAGCCGGGCCTGACGTCTTCCGCAGCCCCGAACCCCGCGCTCAGAGCTATTGCCGATTTTGCTATGCTGGCGGGGTGTCCGGAAGCCGCTGGGTAAGGGATGCCGCGCCTGTACTGCTTGCCGCTTTCGTTCTGCTCGGCGCCCCTGCGGCTCAAAATGTGAGCCCCGCGCCGCAGCAGCAATCCATGGGCGGAGCCAGCACCGGCGGAGCCCATGCCGCCATTCACGATGCGCAAAATCGCCCCATCACCGCCGGCGGCTTCGTCGCCAAAGGCCCCATCGTTTTTCAGGATGTGACCCACGAGGCAGGGCTCGACACCTGGACCCACCACATGGGCACGCCTGAAAAGCAGTTCATCCTCGAGACCAACGGCTCCGGAGTCGGCCTGCTCGACTACGACAACGACGGCTGGCTCGACATCTATCTCGTCAACGGATCGACGTACGACGCGCTCACCGGCAAAGTCACCCCGCCCCACGCCGCGCTCTTCCACAACAACCACGACGGCACCTTCACCAACGTCGCCGAGCAGGCCGGCGTCACCAACGATCGCTGGGGCTTCGGCGTTGCCATCGGCGACTACAACAACGATGGCTGGCCCGACATTTTTGTGACGAACTTCGGCAGGAATCGCCTCTACCGCAACAATCACGACGGCACCTTTACCGACGTCGCCGAACAGGCCGGGGTGCAGCTTGGCAACTGGTCCACCGGCGCCACCTTCGGCGACTATGACGGCGACGGCCGTCTCGATTTGTTTGTCCCCGGTTACGTCCACTACGACATCGACCATCCGCCCGTCCCCGGCTCCGCCGCTGTCAACTACACCACCTGCCAGTTTCGCGGCTCGCCCGTCATGTGCGGACCGCGGGGCCTGAAGGGCGAGCCGGATCATCTCTTTCACAACAACGGCAACGGCACCTTCACCGATGTCAGCGCGAAAGCGGGCGTCAGCGATCCCGGCCTCTATTACGGATTCAGCGCCGTCTTCGCCGACCTGAACAACGACGGCAAAGTCGACCTGGCCGTCGCCGACGACTCAACCCCCAACTATCTCTACATCAATAAAGGTGACGGCACTTTCGAAGATGACAGCTACGCCTCCGGCTTCGCGCTCAATGGCGACGGCCGCGAGACGGCCGGCATGGGGCTCGGCGTCGGCGACTATCGCAACAACGGCCTGCTCGATCTTCTCGTCACCGACTTCTCCGACGATTACAAGGTCCTCTATCGCAACGACGGCGGCGGCAATTTTACCGACGTCAGCTACCAGACCGGCATCGCCCAGGACGGCATTCCGTTTCTGGGATGGGCCGCGGGCTTCCTCGACTTCGACAATGACGGCTGGAAAGACATCCTCATGATCAACGGTCATGTCTATCCGCAGGTCGATCAGCACGACTGGGGAACCACCTTCGCGCAGCGCCCGTTGCTGTATCGCAATGTGCAGGGGAAAAAGTTCGAGCTGGTGCCCGCCGTCGAAGGCACCGGGCTTGCGGAAGTCTTCCCCGGACGTGGCGCGGCCTTCGGCGATCTCTTCAACGATGGAAAAATCGATGTGGTCGTCAACGTCATCGATCACCACCCGGTCCTGCTCCGCAACGTCAGTCATGACGGCCACCATTGGGTCGAGCTCAAACTCGTCGGCGGCCCCAGGAGCCCCCGCGACGCCGTCGGCGCGACCGTTTATCTCACCGCGAACGGCATGCGACAGCGCGGCGACGTGCTCAGCGGCGGCAGCTATCTCTCATCCAACGATCCTCGTGTGCATTTTGGCCTCGGCGACGCGACGCGTGTGGACCTTGTCGAGATTCACTGGCCCAGCGGCGCTGTCGAGAAGCTCAAGCTTCCCTCCATCGATCGCATCTTCACCATCGAAGAGGGCAAAGGCATCACCGGAGAACTGTGCACGGCATGCAAAGCGGAGTCGAAATGACGCTCGCATGCGATCGCGTCTCGCCCGGAAGAGAGTTGTGCGCCGCATGACCCCGCGCCGGGCCGTCCTACCCGTCGCGCTCGCCGGCTGGACTTCTCAGCCGTCCACCTCCGATCTCACTTTGGCTTCGGCCCCGACACCAAAGCCGCATCCGTAAATGAAACCGCTTTCCGCCCGCAGGAGGGGGCACACCATGCTGTTCCGACCACTCACTTCAATCCAGGTCCTGCTATGTGCTGTGCTCTGTGCCATCCCGGCCCTCGCTCAAACACCCGCCCCGCGCGTGGAGCAGCACGACGGCCGCTACGCCCTCATGGTCAATGGCGCGCCGTTCCTCATCCTCGGCGCGCAGATTAATAACTCGAGCTCCTGGCCCTCCACCATGCCCGACGTGTGGCCGGTGATCGAAGGCATGCACGCCAACACCGTCGAAGCGCCCGTCTACTGGGAGCAACTGGAGCCCGAGCGCGGCCGCTTCGATTTCTCCACCGTCGACATGCTCGTCGATCAGAGCCGTGCCCATCACGTCCACCTCGTCATTCTCTGGTTCGGCACGTGGAAGAACGGCGAGATGCACTATGCGCCCGAGTGGATCAAGACTGACACTGCTCACTACCCGCGCATGATCGATGAGCGCGGCGAGCCGATCCAGGTCCTCTCCGCCAACTCCTCCGCCAATCTAGACGCGGACAAAGCCGCGTTCTCCGCGCTCCTGCACCACCTCGCGCAGATTGACGCTGCCCAGCACACCGTCATCATGGTCCAGGTTGAGAATGAATCCGGCGCCATCGGCGCTGTGCGCGATCATTCCGACGCAGCGAATCGCGAATTCGCCGGCCATGTGCCGCAAGCCATCGTCACCGCGCTCCACAAGCAGCCCGGGACCTGGCAGCAGGTCTTCGGCTCCGATGCCGACGAGACCTTCCAGGCGTGGTCGGTCGCCAGCTACATCAATCAGGTCGCGCAGGCCGGCAAGGCGCAGTTCGCCATCCCCATGTACTGCAATGTCTGGATCCAGTACCCGCGCGGTTATCAGATTCGCGGACGGCTGCGCCCCGGCTTCGACTATCCCAGCGGCGGCCCCGTGCAGTCCATGATCGATGTATGGAAGACCGCCGCGCCCTCCATCGACATCCTCGGCCCCGACCTCTACAGCGCCGATCGCGACATCGAAAAGCAGGTCCTCACGACCTATCGCCGCCCCGACAACGCCCTCTGGATTCCCGAGACCGGCCTCGGCGATGCCTTCGCGCCCGAGCTGTTTTACGCGCTCGGCATGGGAGCCATCGGTTTCTCGCCCTTCGGCGCCGATCAAACTTCGTGGACGCTGAAGCCCGGCGACTTGCCGACAGCGCACGCGCAGAACTACGCGCTCCTCTCGCCGATGGACCGCGTCCTTGCCCGCGCGAATTTCGAAGGCAAGCTGCAAACCGCCGTCGAAGAAGAGGGCGCGCCCGAAAAAATCCTCGATTTCGGCCGCTGGCAGGCCCTCGTCGGCTTCGGCTTTCCGCAGCGCGACGGTGAGCAGCAACCGCCGGGCACGCCGAAATATGACGGTCGCGCCCTCATCGCACAACTCGCCCCCGATGAGTTCCTCGTCACCGGCATCGATGCGCGCGTGACCTTCATGCTCGCGCCCGGATCATCGGGCCACATGCAGATCCTCAAAGCCGAGCAGGGAATCTACGATGGCGATACCTGGAAGCCGCAGCGCATCTGGAACGGCGACCAGACCGACCGCGGCCTCAACTTCCGCGACGATCCGCAGGTCGTGCGCATCCGCCTCGGCACGTATTGAGATATTGCGTCAGACAAATTGCTCAAACACCTGGCGCATCGTCATCGCGTTCTCCGTCGTCGTGCCGCGCGGCGCGTTCGGACCCACCACCACCGCCTGGCCATGCGCCTCGCTCCACGCGACGAAGGTCGCCTGCTCCGCGCCGGTGAGCCGTCGCTGATCGATCCACGTGTAGTACGCGCCCATGTCCGCATCGATCAGCGATCCCTGCGGATCCGGGGCGTTGCGATCCCCGGTTCCGGCCAACAGTTCATTCATCGGCAGCTGCCTCTGGCGCGGAGCGTAGCGCAGCAGCAGCGTGCACGGCTGCGCCCGCCGCAGCGCCTCGCGCGCCGTCCACTGCACAAAGGTCGTGCTGAAGATCTGCGTCCCCGATCCCTCAGCCAGCACGCTGAGCTGAAAGCGGCTCAGCACCTCGTCACGCGCGTCCGCCGCCATCCCCACTTCCTTCAGGGTCGTCTCCGCCATGAGGGTGCGCAATTCCTCCGGCCCGCCATGTCCGCTGGCGATCACCGTCTGCATCCGCGACAACATCGCCGTCCGCACTGGCGCCAGTTGCATCCACGTCACGGCGCTCAGCCGCGCGTCGATGGAGAATGGCGGCGACCCGCCGTCGATATACCAGTGGCCGTGCGGCACGGGAGTTTTTCCGGCGCGCGCCGCGGCAACCTCGAGGATCCTGGCCCACGCGCCATTTCCATCCACCTGCGCGATGCGCACTCCATGCGGCGCGAGCTTGCGAAACAGCGGATAGCCATCCGCTCGCAGATCCCGGCCCAGAACCACAACCGCCAGTCGTGGTGCGGGCGGCTCTGACTCAGGAAACGCCTTCCGCCACGCGGCAGTGTAGGCCTCAGCCGTGGCGCGAAAGCTGTCCATCTGATGGCCGGACCACAAATCAGCCGTGAAAGCTTCGACAAATTCTCCCGGCCGCCGCACCCAGTCCACTTTGCTCAGGCTCGGCGACGAAGACGACAGCGCAAACCCGCGCATCGACTGCTCCAGATTCGCTGGCGCCAGCGATTCCAGATACGCAAACTGATCTTCGAGGTCTTTCCGCTCTGCGGGAAACAACCAGTCGAACTGGATCACCTGCTTCATCAGCAGCGCAGCGAACGCTGGCGGCAGCTTCTGAATCACCGCAAGATGCTGCACCGCGAAGGAGCGCGCCTGCGGCGGATAGCTCGCAAACGATTCCGCACTTGCATCCGCCGGCCGCATCACAACACCTCGGTGAGGAGCTTGCCCTGCGCCAATGGCGCAGGGAACCCCAGCAGCGAGCCCAGCGTCGGCACCAAATCGAGCGAGTCAACGGGCCGATCCACGGCCACGCCCTGACGCACGCCCGGCCCCAGCACCATCATCCACGTCGTCCGCGAGAGCGCATCGCCGGTGCGGTGATGCTGGAATCCGTTGCCGCCCGCATCGCCGTCCGCGTCGCGGCCAAAATCCGGCAGGATGAACATAGTCGTGCAGTCCCTGTATTCCGGCTCCGCCTGAATCGTGTTCCAGATCTGCACGCACAGCCGGTCGGAGCGCCGGATGCCGTCGATGTACAGCGAATACGCGCCCGAATGCGCGATGTCGATATCGTGGAGGGTGATCCACAGCAGGCTCGGCGCCAATTCCCGCATGAGTTGCCGCGCAATGTACACGGAAAGCTCGTCAGGACTGCTCAGCGTGAGCGCGTGCTGGGTGAAGTCGCCGACGGAAAGGCGCAAAATCTGGTCGAGCTGCTGCAATTGCACCTCGTTTCCGGCCAGCTCCGGCGTGTAATAGGGATCCTCATAGTTGTCCCGCAGCAAATGTCCGTAGTCCGAGCCAGCCGCCGCGGGCATCGCCGCGCGCAGCAAATGCTTCGGCAGGATCACGCCTGCTCCCAGGCCTTCCCCGTAGCCGCGATGATCGCTCTCGCCGATGCGATTGAATCCGTTGCTGGGCGCAACCACCCACGCATCGGTCGCAGGGCGGCCGAGCCCTTTGCGGAAGTATTCGAAAACGGTTGGATCGTGCGGAGGAACCGCGGCGAAATTGTCGAAGGTCTCGTAGACGCCCGTGGCCAGGCTGGCCGTCGCCACATAGTGGCCCAGAATGCCGTGATTCACGACCTGCGTGTAGAACGTGGACTGCGGAATCAGCACGCTCAGCATGCCCGGAATATTCTCCTGGCCCTCGGGCGCGAAAGTCTCCTCGTCGCGCGCTCCGCCGCCAAACGTCACCACCACCGCCTTCTTCCGGCGCGGCACGGCCGCCGCTCGCAGCGGAGAAAAGCCCAGCAGCGCGCCTGACGCGCCCACCTTCGCTGCGTTTCGCAGGAATTCCCTTCGATTCCAGCTGATTGCCCCTGGCGTGCCGGGGAGGTGCAAAGGCGAATGCCGCCAGTCCCTGCTCACTGCATGTTCACCAAAAAAGTGGTTACCTGCTTCAGGCGCGCGTCCACGCCCGCCTGCTCCTGCTGATTGTACTTCTGCTGCAGGGCAATTTCCGCTCGCGCCTGCTCGTGCTGCCCGGTATGCGACAGCGCCATCGCCAGCCGGTAGTGCGCCGAGGCATACTCGGGGCGCAGCCGGATCGCCGCCTCCAGCTCAGGAATACTCTTCGCCCACGCCGATTCCGTTTGCAGCAGCAGTCCCATCCCATAGCGCGCCTCCGGCAAATCCGGATTGGCGCGAATCGCGGCTGCGAGCAAGTGCCGCGCCACTTCAAGCTGCCCGCTGTCCGCCGGCTGATGCAGGATGCTCGTCGCCGCGTAGGTCGCCAGAATCGCATCCCTCGGATGCTGCTGCGCATACGCGGTCAGCGTCGTGCATTGCGGCTGATTGCCCTCGGTCAACACCGTGCAGGTGCGCCCCAGCAGCTCGGCATACATCGTGTTCTTCGGATTCTCGTCGAGCAAATCCGCGAACACGGGAATGGCCTGATCGTATCTGCCTCCGCCATACAGAGCGACCCCCAGCCCCAGGCGCATCCGCTGGCTATGCGGAAACATCCGTACTCCGGCCTCGAACTCCTTCGCCGCGGGGTCGAACGTCCAGTGGCGCAGAAATTCAATGCCCAGCATGTAGAGGTTGGCTTCCGAGGGATCCAGACGCACGGCGTTTGCATCGTGCTTCGCGGCGTCCTCGTAGTGTCCCAGTTGCTCGTCGATGTCACCGTAGAGCGATTGCGCCTCCGCTGAAGTTTCAACATTCGGCATGCGCGCCAGCAGCGGCTCAGCTTCCGCGGCGTTGCCGCTGTTAAAGAGCGCGAGAGCAGCGTTGTACAGCAGCGCCGCGTCGTCGCCGCCGTGCGCAAGGGCGGCCTCAAACGCCGTCGCTGCCTTTGCCGGCTGCTTCTCGAGCATCCACGCCTGTCCCAGCGCCTGTTGCGTTCCGGCATTCGCGGGATTCAGCCGCGCGGCGATCGTCAGTTCGCGCGCAGCGTCCGCCGTTCGCCCGAGTTTCAGGTAGGCCGTTCCCAGGTTCGCGTGGGCCACGTCGGAATTCGGCGCCTCGCGCGCGGCCGCGCTCAGCAGCGGAGTCGCCTGCGCTACGCGCCCGGCGGAAGCGTAGAGCAGCCCCAGCGATTCATTGATCTCGTAGTTGTCCGGATGGCGCGCCTGCAGCCGGCGCAGCAGCAGTTCGGCAGCGGTTGCGTTGCCGGCGTCCAGATCGGCCTGAGCTTCCTGGAATGCCTGGTTGTCCGCAGGCGTGATCGATCCGGCGGCCGCAGACTGCGCGAAGACGCTCGCTGCTGTCAGGGCGATCCCGCAGGCGAAACCCAGCAACCCCGCCTTACTGATCCACCCCAACAAACAGCCTCCCTCTGAAAGGCCCGCCGCCTGGCCGGGCCTGTCAGAGGGTAGTGTAGTTTCAGAAGGCATACTTCAGCGACAGCTGAAAGAACCTCGCGTCCGGCGTGTAGTTCTGGAAGCTGCGCGGTCCGGTGATGTTGCCGCCGTTCGAGTTGATGTTGGTCGTGCTGGGCTCGCCATAGGCCGGCGTGTTCAGTACGTTGAAGATGTCCGCGCGAAACTCGAGATACTCCTCGCGCCACGTCGGGAAATCCTTGAACAGCGACATGTTGATGCGTTCGTACCCTGGGCCGAAGACGCTGTTGCGCCGGCCGCCCAGCAACGCCAGCACGTCGGCTGGGTTCGTCACCAGGTACGGATATTGATAGCCGGGCTCGGGCGTCGTGTTGCTGCCGTTATAAGGCGCCGGACTGATCTCGTTGCCCGAGACCGGGTTCGCAAACGAGCAGGGGTTGTACCAGTTCGTCAGATTGCGTGTTTTGGTCGCGCAGGTGACACTGGGGTTCGTCGAGTTCGGCGTTCCGCCTGTTTTGAACGGATTCGCAATCATAATCGCCCGCGTACTCCCGCCTGACGGGCCTGAGTTGTTGGGATACACCGTGAACGGATTGCCGGTTTGCGCGAAGAACGTCAGGTTCGCCGACCAGTCGCCGATCGCTTCATTGAGGATGCCATTCTGGTTCATATGCGCCCGGCCCTTGCCCCACGGCAGATCGTAATAGCCGTTGAACGTGAACCGGTGCCGCGTGTCCCAGGGACTGTTGCTGTAGTCCTCGCGAATTGGCACCAGGTTGGTGTTCCGGTAGCCGCCGTCACCCGTGCTGCCCAGCGGCGTTGGAGCGTCATCCAGCGAATGCGCGTAGGTGTACGACGCGAGGAAGTTCATCCCGTTGGACATGCGCTTTTGCAGCTTCGCCTGCAGTGAATTAAAGCTGCTCTCGCCCGCATAGTTCGTGTAGGCGGTCCCGCCAAAGTCCGGGAACGGCCGGTACGGCTGCGAGCTGTTCGAGGAGTAGAGGAGCGCATCCGGATTATTGGGGTCGGGGAAGACCGCCAGATGCCGTGACGTATCTCCCACGTAACTGATCGTCGCCGCCATGTTGTTCCCAATGGCTCGCTCGATCGACAGGTTGTAGCTCATGGTGTACGGTGTCTTCGCCGTGTGATCCGATCCGCGCAGCGCCGGGGTCGAAATAAAGTTGGCCAGCCCCGCCGCCAGCGCGTTGGAGAACCCGTTTTCCAGGGAGACGCCGCCGTACGACGGATCGCTGATGCTCGGACAACTGCTCGCCGTGCAGCTGGGAGCGTTGAACGTGTCGGTGAACTGGAACGGATAGTTTTCGCCGAGGTTTGGATAATACCCGGTGCTCTCCAGCCCGCCATAGAAGATGCCGAAACCGGTGCGTACCACCGTCTTCGGATCCACCGCATACGACGCGCCGATGCGCGGTGCGAAGTTCAGGTGCTGCGCGTCCACCAGCGCCGGATTGTTCACGTACTCCAGCGTGATGTTGTCCTTGGCCAGCAGGGAAGTGAACGCCGACGTCAGCGGATAGCTCCGCTGCACCGCAGGTATCTGATAAACGCCCTGTCCGAAGCCGGGGCCGGTTGCGCCCGTCACGTAGTAACTCGCCTGATAGCCGCCCACGTCTTTGTAGGGCTGGTAGAAGTCGTAGCGGAGCCCGAGATTGAGGGTCAGCTTCTGGTTCAGCCGCCAGTCGTCCTGCGCGTAGAACGCCCGGTACCAGTGCGCGTCGCCGTTGATGAACTCATTCGAAAGCTGAGCGTAGTTGTTCTGGTCCGCCAGGAAGTCGGCGACTCCGAATCCGGTATAGCTCGCTCCCAGATTGCTTGTGTACAGTCCGTTGAAGCTGTAGGTTCCGCGCGGATACGGCGGCTGCAGCGTAGAGAAACGCACGCTCTGGAAGGACACGCCGAACTTCAGCGAGTGGTTCCCCTTGATCTTCGTCACGTTGTCCAGAATCTGAAACACGTTTTCGTGCTCGTTCGTGACAAAGAATGTCGTGCTGCCAAAGCTCGAGATGCCGCCAATGCCGACGTTCGGCAAGCCGCCGTTTTCAGGAAATCCGGCGCCATACGGAATGCCGCCCAGCCCCAGCGTCGGCGCGATATCCGTGTTCGCGTTCGGCTGCAGATACCCGTCGTGCAGGTAGTTGTAACCGAAGCGGAATTCGTTCGACAACGAGGGGGAAAACTCATGCGACTCGCTGGCCACGAAGTTCTGGCCAAGGTTCAGAATGTTGCCGTCGTTGCCGAATCCGCCGCCATCCAGCGTCGTCCCCAGCGGCGGAGGATCGTAAGCCGGCTCGTGATAGTAGCTGTGCCGCGCGAAGATCTGGTCCTTGCTGCTGATGTTCCAGTCCATGCGCGCGTCCCACTGCCACGTGTTGTCCTCGTCTTTGGTGTTCACTTTGTAGTTGTTATAGGTGTTGCTGCCGTTGGCGTTGGGCATGGGATAAAGGTTGAGAATCTTCTGCGCAACCGTATCGATCTGGTTCGAGCACAGCACGTTTTCCTGCCCGTTGCACGACATCACATTGGCCGCGCCCCCTCCGGAGTTCGGCTCGTAGAGGACGGTAGGATTCGATGCGCCCGTCAGGCTGGTGTTCAGCAGTTCGCTGAAATTGCCCGTCCGCATCAGCGCGGTGGGCACCGTCTCTGTCTGCGGATTGCCGAAGATGATCCGGTTGGCCTGCACGTCGCCGAAGAAAAACACTTTGTTCTTCAGGACCGGGAAACCCAGCGTCGCGCCGAACTGATTCTCGTGATACGTGGGCACGGTCTGCGACTCGAAATCGCGCGCATCCAGATCGTTGTTGCGGAAATACTCCCACAGGTCGCCGTGGATCCGATTCGTTCCCGCTTTGATGCTGGCGTTCACCACCGCGCCCGCTGAGTGTCCGAACTCCGCGCTGTAATCGCTCGTCTGCACCTTGAATTCCGCCAGTGCGTCCGGAGGCGGCTGCACCACGTAGCTGGCCCCGTTCACAAAGTCCACCACGTTCGTGTTGTTGTCCACGCCGTCGAGGATGAAGTTGTTCTGCTCCGCGCGCTGCCCGTTGGCGTTAAAGTCGCCCTTGCCCTGACCGCGCGAGCCCTCCGGCGGATCCACGCCCGTCGAAAGCTGCGTGATGTACACCCAGTTGCGCCCGTTGAGCGGCACGTTGTTGATGGTCTGCGCGCTCATCACCTGCCCAACGGAGCTTTCCTGCGTCTGCATCAGCGGCGGCGCGGTGGTCACCGTCACCGTCTCTGAAACGGACCCGGGTTTGAGCGTCAGGTTCACGCTGAGGCGCTGTTGCACGTCGAGGTGAACATTCTCCTGCGTCGTGGTCTGAAATCCCTGCGAGCTCGCCGAAACCGTGTAATTGCCTATCTTGATCGGCGAAAACGTATAGATTCCATTGCTGTCGGCTTTACTCTTCAGCACCAGGCCGGTGTCCTTGTCGGTCAGCGTAATGTTAGCGCCGGGGACAACGGCTCCCGTGGAATCCTGGACAATTCCAGTGATTGTTCCCTGATCGACCTGGGAGTATGCGGCGGGAGCAACAGAGATCAGCGTGAGGGCGAAAAACGCGGGGAGTAACAGATGCGCGAACGTGCTGATTCGAACGGACGGCAAGGGGGTACCTCCTTCGAAATCGTTCAGATTTTGGATCGCGACAACCTGGGGGCTATTCTTTGTATCCGCTTACATTCATTGGGGTAGTATTAACCCTTTTCTTATCGACGCAAATGTATAGCTGACTAACTTCGGTATTGTCAAGCTGCGATCCCAGCCCGCGGAATTGAAATCCGGAATCCGGCGAAGCGTTGCAATTCAGGCGCAAGTTGGCGCACCGGCAGGGCGGTTCGATCCAGGCTTGCGCGAAGGTGCCAGGAATGCCTTCGCTTCTTTCGCCGCCGGGGATTCGCGCCGTGCGC
>Ga0335072_10010790_pt1 | contig 13130 bp, 10 predicted proteins | sample Lox_Sample_21_FD_206725 | JGI IMG/M metagenome (GOLD analysis project Ga0335072, IMG submission 206725) | Soil microbial communities from Loxahatchee National Wildlife Refuge, Florida, United States - Lox_Sample_2.1 | ecosystem: Environmental > Terrestrial > Soil > Wetlands | place: USA...
TCGAGCAACACCAAAAAATCGTTGCCGAGCCCTTCGTACTTCAACAACATCAGCTCACTGCCCATCACGGCCACTCCCCCAGTTTCCCAACAACGCAGGCAAAAGTTCCAGCGGGTTTTCGGCCGCACCGAACCAGCGCACCCGGGGGTCCCGGCGCCACCACACCCGCTGCCGCCTGGCGAACTGCCGGGTGCGCCGGACAGCTTCGTCGGCGGCGTCGCTGAGCGGCATGCCCAACTCGATGTGGGCGAGCAGTTCTTTGTACCCGAGAGCTTGCCGCGCTGTGCGGGACAAACCTCCGGGAGATGCCATCAAGGTCCGCACCTCCTCGACGAGACCGAGCGCGAGCATGGCGTCGAAGCGCCGCGCCACCCTTTCCGCAACGACGTGCCTCGGGAGCCACACCCCAGCGATCCGCCAATTCGTTGGCGGGAAAACGCCGACACCGGGCCCGTAACTGGAAAAAGGCCTGCCGCTGCCGAGGGTTACTTCCAGGGCCCGCACCAACCGCCGCCGGTTGAGCGCCCCTATCCGCTCGGCGGCCGGCGGGTCGGCCTCTTGCAACCTCCGGTAAAGCAGTGCGGTGTCGGGCTCCTTTTCCAATTGGCGGCGCAACTCCGGCCAGCGCCCAGGGATGCAGTACCGGTCAACCAACGCATGAAAATAGAGCCCGGTCCCACCGACGAACAAGGCCCTGTGGCCGCGCGCCTCGATGGCTGCCAGCGCGTCCGTCGCCGCCGCTTGAAAGCAAGCGACGTCCCAATCCTCACAGGGCTCCGCCACATCGAGCAGGTGATGGCGGACGGCGGCACGTTCCTCGGCGCTCGGCTTGGCGGTGCCGATGTCCATGCCGCGGTAAACCTGCATCGAATCGGCGCTCACTATTTCGATGTCCCCGAAGCGCGCTGCCACCTCGAACGCAAGAACCGATTTGCCCGAGGCCGTCGGCCCGACGAGCGCCAGCGGCCCACTGCCTACCGACGAGGTCAGTTGGCCATCACCGGGATCAGCTCGCGGTGGCGAGGCGGCGAGACCAAGCGGAGGAACTTGGCCCGGAGAAAATGGGCGGCCGCGCTCTCGACCTGGGCCTCGATGACGCTCCCGGCCCTCAGCGCAGCATGGTCCACGTGCACGAGCTTGTTGTGCCTGGTCCGCCCTGAAAAAGTCTCGGGGCCGCCCTTTTTGGCCTTGCCCTCGATGAGCACTTCTTCGATCAGGCCGACCCGAGCCTGGTGCCTTCTGACGGCGCTGCGCTCCACGACCCCCCGCAGCCGCTCGAACCGCTCGGCGCTCACCTCGGCGGGTACGAAGCGGTCCTGCCAAGCGGCCGCTTCGGTACCGGGCCGCGGCGAAAATATGAACGTGTACGCGCTGTCGTACTCAGCTTCGGCAACTACTTCGAGGGTCCTGTCGAAATCGCCGTCGGTCTCACCCGGGAAGCCGACAATTATGTCGGTCGTCACAGCTAGATCCGGGATGGCATCACGTGCTGCCGCGAGCCTGTCCAGGTACCTTTGTGCCGTGTAACCACGCCGCATGAGCGCCAGGACCCGGTCACTGCCGGACTGGAGCGGCAAATGAAGATGCGGGCAGACAGCTTTTTCGACCGCCATTGCCTCGATCGTCTCCGGGCGCAAATCCTTAGGGTGCGGGCTCGTAAAACGGACCCTTTCGATGCCATCGACGCGCGACAGTGCGCGGAGCAGGTCGGCGAACAAGGGCCTGGCTTTCGGCGACTGGGCGTCTGCCCACTCCTGACCGGTCTCGTAGCTGTGGGCTCTCCAGTCCGCCGCCGCGCGCGCCTTGAGCGCCAAGTCGCGCCCGTAGGAATTGACGTTCTGGCCGAGCAAGGTGACCTCGACGGTACCGCGCTCGGCCAAATGAGCCACCTCTCCGACCACCTGTGCGAACGGGCGGCTGATCTCTTTGCCCCGTACCGACGGCACGATGCAAAAGGCGCACCGGTTGTCGCAACCGACTTGCACCGTGACCCAGGCGGAAAACGGGAGCTCTCGCCTGACGGGCAGCGCGGAGGGGAACTCGTCATCCTCGTTTGCCGCAGCTTCGAGGACCTCGACGACAGGCCCTTCTGACCTCGCCCGTTCGAGAAGGTCGGCAGCATGGCCGACATTGTGGGTGCCGAAGACAGCATCGACCCAGGGGGCGCGCTCGAGTACTTTGTCCCTGTCCTTTTGCGCGAGGCAGCCCCCGACCGCGATCTGCATCGAAGGGCGGCTTTGTTTGAGAGCGCGCAACTGGCCGAGGTTGCCGTAAAGACGGTTGTCGGCGTTTTCTCTGATGCAGCACGTATTGAAAACGACCACGTCTGCGTCGTCAGCACCCTGGGCGGCGACCATACCTTGTGACTCGAAGAGGCCGGCGAGACGTTCGGAATCGTGCTCGTTCATCTGGCAGCCAAAGGTCCGCACGAAGTAACGCTTCGCGCCGTCCGGCGCGCCGGCGCCCACGTCGTCTATGCCGTCTTGCCCCAAGCTCACCCAAAGAGCTTAAGGGCTGGGCCAGGCCGAGCGGTGCTCAGGGCTGCGCGACCTTGGAGCCCCGCTTCCTGGGCCCTTCGGCTTAGACCCGAGTTCCCCCAAGTAGGACATTTACCCACTCCGCTACCTGGTCTTCTTTAACCGGCGGCATTTCGTGGCTCGCTCGCCACCCCGGGACGCATTTGGCAATTCAGGAGTGACCGAGGGCGCGCCGAGGGTGAAGACGAGCTAACATTGGCAAGGTTGCCTCGGTTGAGCGGGTCCCCGCCAGCCTGCTCCCGAGGCGACCGACCTCTTGCCGACCGGGCCGTTCGTAAATGCACGCGGCACTTAGCGTTTTGGGCGCAAAGTAGCAGGGCCAATGGTCCAAACCCGCAGCGGCTGACCTGCCGGCCTCCCGCCAACGCTGGCGTATTCGGCATACCTAACTTTTCTCCTTAGACGGGCCCGTACGAGGGCCGCTGCCGCGGTTCCCGCTATCGCGCGGTCTTCGGATTTGTCCAACTGCCGCCGCTTTAGCAATCGCTTGCGCCGGCTCAATATGCTCGCGCAAACGTGCGCTGTTTTGTTGCTGCATGGCCGCCGCCGGGCGTCCTGACCGCCCTCGCCAACCTCCGGCGTCCCGAGACAGTCAACGTGCGCTGGTCGGCACGCGACCAGTGGCACGTGACCCTTCGCTTTTTCGGCGAGCTCTCCCCTGACGACGTTGAGCGCGCCACTACCGCTCTGGTTCAAGTGGCCGCAGCCTCGCCGCGCGCGGTGGAGCTGGCTGGCGGGCCAAGCACTCGTTTCCTGGGGCCGCGCCTGCTTGTTTGGCCCGTCGAGGGGTTGTCGGACCTGGCTGGCAAAGTGGAGTCGGCTACCGCCCGGATCGGCGAACCGCCGCCGAGCCGGCGCTTCAGCGGGCACCTGACCTTGGCCAGGACGAGAGGCACCGCCGATATCCGCCGCGAGCGCGGGTTGCTCCAGCCTCTGGAGATGTCTTGGAGCGCGACGGCGATCTCATTGGTGCAAAGCCGCCTCGGCCCGAAGGGAGCCAGCTATAGCGAGCTTGCCGAGTTCCCCCTGGGTGCTGGCGCCCGGGAGACGAAAGACTGAGTACCGTCCTTCAGGGGCCGGTGCCTCGGACCGACGCTGCAGCCCCGAGGCCCTTTTACTCGTTCAGGTATACGACAAGGTCGGAAAGATGACGGATGAACTCGCGGGCCTCGTCGTCGTTCAAACCCGCGAGGAACTTCACCAGGGGGGCGGCATTTCGTTCCCGCATTTGTGCCACTGCTCCTTTTGCAGCTTCTGAGAGGGACACGATCACGCGACGGCGGTCGGAAGAGTCGTGCTCGCGCTCGACTAGCCCGGCTTTGGCGAGGTCGCCTGCCACCAAGCTCGCGTGCGCCGTGGTCATCCTGAGACGGGCGGCCAGGTCGGATACCGGAGCGGGGCCGGCGATCCCGAGCGAGATGAGCATCGCGATGTGGCGTTCCCGGTGTCCTCCGACGGTCGTCAGGAGCTCGGGGACGTCGCCCGCCCGCCGCCTCAGGGCGAAACCAAGCTGGGGCATCAGTGGCGCCAGTTGCGCGATGTGGGGACGGATATTATTCAAGGACCCTTGATTGTTAAGTAGTCTTGAGTGTATTGTAGCAGGGTGAAGGTTGGCTGACGAAGACCGCGAGCGCGGCGAACCCGAGCCCAGCTGAACGGGCGCACGAAGAACGGAAGGGACGAAGAAGAAAATGGACCGCCAAAGCAAAGACCAGCACCGGTACCCGAGGCACGCCCCGCAGGACCGCAACCTCCGAGCTTCTGACGCCGACCGGGACGCCGTAGCGGAGACCCTCCGGCACCAACATGTCGAGGGGCGCCTCGACACCGACGAGTTCGCTGAGCGTTACGGCCGCTGCCTGGAAGCCAAGACTTACGCTCAGCTGGACGAGCTGGTCCAGGACCTCCCGCCCGGGCCCGGAAAGGCGCCTAGTGCCTCCGGGCCGCATACCGGACCATGGGCGTCGGGCCCCCGCGGGTGGCAAGGTGGCGGAGATGCGTGGGGACGCCGAGGGCCCCGGCGTTGGCGCTTGCCTTTGCCCGCCCTGTTGCCGCTCGTAGCCCTTGCCGTCCTGTTGGGGCTGACAAGCGCGCCCAACTTGTTGTGGGCATTGGTGCCGCTCACGTTTTTCTTCGTCGTGCGCCCACTCGTGCGGGCAGCTTCGGGGCGTTCGGGCGCACGCTGGCACGGTGGAGCGTGGGGGCGCTGCGGCATCTGAGATCAAATTCGGGCTGGCTCACGCTCCGGAGGAAGCCCGAGCTCGCCGGCCGGGCCGGCGAGGTCTTCAGCCTCGATGTGCAGGGTAGGCAGCACCCGGTCGAGCCACGAAGGCAGCCACCAGTTGCCGCGGCCGAACACGTGCATGAGCGAAGGCACCAGGACGGTGCGGACGACAAACGCATCGATGATGATGGCAACGGCAAACCCGATGCCGAACTCCTGGATGACGAGTGCGTTATTGATCAGGCTGAACGACAAGAAAACGAGGATCATGATGAGGCCTGCGGCTGTGATCACCCGGCCCGTTTCTGCCTGGCCGTTGGTTACGGCGACGTCGTTGTCCCCGCCGCTCATGATCCACTCCTCGTGCATACGGCTCACGAGGAAGACCTCGTAGTCCATCGAAAGCCCGAACAGGACGGCGAACATCATCACGGGCAGGTAAACCTCGATCGGCCCGGCCTTGGCAAAGCCGAGGACAGGTCTTAGCCAGCCGTACTGGAACGAAGCGGTGATCGCGCCGAGCGCCGCCCCGATGGACAGGATGTTCATCGCAGACGCTGTGAGCGGGACGAGGAGGCTTCGGAACACCGCGGCGAGGAGCAAGAAAGCCAGCACGACGATAACCACCACGAAGAGCGGTAACTTGCGCGTCAGCACCTTGGAGAAGTCGATGCCGCCCGCTGTCTCACCCCCGACGTGAACGGCAAGCGTCGAACCCGCCGTAGCCCCCGGCACCTCGGCGCGGATGTGGTTGACGAGCGCGGTCGTCTGGGGCGCCTGAGGGCTGTAGGCGGGGTAGACGATCGAAACGACCGCCTTGCCGTTGGGGCTTGTCCGAGCCGGCAACACCCGGGCGACGCCCGCTGTGCTGTCGAGGCTGCCGACGAACCCCTCGAAGCGGGCGAGGTCGCCCGGCCCATTTATCTTGCCCACGACTTGGAGCGGGCCGTTGAAACCAGGCCCGAAGCCCTCGGCCAGGAGGTCGTAAGCCATCCGGCTGGTCGAGTTGGACGGGTCCTCCCCCGAGTCGGCGAGGCCGAGGCGCATGCCGAAAAAGGGAAGCGCCACGATAACGATCACCACCAGGCTGAGGACGCTGAAGATGGCCGAGCGACGTTGGACGATTGCCGCCCACATGCTCCAAAAGGGGCTCCTGCCGCGGTCGACGCCGGAGCGGTAGCCGTCCGCAGAGGTGGCACGTAGCGCCCGGCGGTCCCGGCGGGAAAGCGCTTTGTCCCCGTAGAAACCGAGCATTGCCGGCAGCAACGTGATCGACGAGAACATCGTGAGCAGTACCACGAGCGCCGCTCCGAGCGCCACTCCGTACAAGAAGGTGAGCCCGAGGGCAAACATGCCGAGCAAGGCGATGCACACCGTCATCCCCGCGACGAGCACCGCCCGCCCCGAGGTGTTGAGCGAGCGTGCGGCCGCGTCCTCGGTGCTCCTGCCCGCCAGCAGCTCACGCCTGTGCCGGTTGACGATGAACAGCGAATAGTCGATGCCCACTCCGAGGGAGATCAGTTCTGCCAGCTGGGTGGCGAACTGCGGGACGGAAAAAGCGTGCGAAAGGATCCCGATGAGCGAGGTCCCTATCCCGATGGCGACCACGGCCGTGAGGAGGGGGAGGAGGGCGCTCAGGAAGGAGCGGCGGAACGCGAAAAACAGGACAACGAGCGCAAGGAGCGCCCCGACCGCGAAGTCGCTCGAGCCACCCCCCTGGCTCTCCCCCATCTCGACCGCCGCGCCGCCGAGCTGGACGTTGAGGGTGCTGGAGCTCGCCGACTGAGCAACACGTATGAGCCGTTGCGCTTGAGCCGTTGAGATGTCCTGGGCCTGGGCGTCGAGCTGCACCGTTGCGAGCCCGATCGTGCCGTCCCTGGAGATCAGCCCTGAGCGGTATGGAGAAGTGACCTCGGCAACGAAGGGCAGGCGCCCGACGCTGGAAAGCATGGCGTCCACGGCGGACGACGTCGCCGGGCTCCTCAGGGTGCCGCTCTTGGCCTGCACCACGATCTGGTCGCTGTCGCCGCTCTGGGTGGGGAAATTGGCCTGCACGATGGCGAGCGCCTCGCTCGAGTCGGTAGACGGGAACGAGAAGTTGTTGCTGTACTTGGACCCGACCGAGTGGGCGATACCAGCGACGACCACCAGCGCGGCCAACCATGTCAGCAGGACTAACTTGCGGCGCCGGAAGCACCAGCGGGCGAGCGTGGACATGACCTTAAACCCTCCGTGTGTGGTGAGGAACGCGGCTCATCGTCAACGCGACATCGACGTGACATCCGTCATCGTTGAGGCCGGCCAGTTGTGGGACCGCCAGCGCTGTGCGCCACGGAGCAGGTTAGCCGCCCCGGGGCCTTGGCCCTACCCAATATGACCCTGATATGACCCCGAGATAACCCCGGGCCAACCCTGGGCCGGGGTAACCCCGCACCCATGCATGGCGCCGTATGACCTTTGGACGACGACGGCGCAGGACCGGCGGACGGCTCCCGGTCGGCCCGGTACGGTCCACCACCGAACATACGTTTGGTAGTATTGTGACAAGAGTTACAGAGGTGCAATTTCGCCAAGGAGCCACGGAGCCGAGGAGCGACCCCCCAGCGATGGGGTGCCTTCGCGGTGCAAGACGCCGGCGGTAACGGTCACACCCCCTCAATAGGTTCTCAGCCGACCAACTACCAAGACACAAATGAGAGGACGGTCCCCCACGGTGGAACGTGAGAAGGCATTGGAGATGGCTCTCGGCCAGATCGAGAAGCAGTTCGGCAAGGGCGCCATAATGCGCATGGGCGAAAATGCCCACATGCAGGTCGAGGCCATCCCGACCGGCGCGCTTTCCCTCGACCTGGCGCTCGGTATCGGCGGGCTCCCCCGCGGCCGCATCGTCGAGCTGTTCGGGCCCGAATCGTCAGGGAAGAGCACCCTGGCCATGCACGTCGTCGCCGAGGCGCAGCGCAACGGAGGGATCTGCGCCTACATCGATGCCGAGCACGCCATGGACCCGGTGTACGCCAAGGCCATCGGGGTAAACGTCGACGACCTCCTCATTTCCCAGCCCGACACCGGGGAGCAGGCGCTCGAGATCGCCGACATGCTGATCCGTTCGGGTGCGCTCGACGTGATAGTCATCGACTCCGTCGCCGCCTTGACGCCACGAGCCGAAATAGAAGGCGAGATGGGCGACGCCCACGTCGGTCTCCAAGCGCGCCTCATGTCCCAAGCATTGCGGAAGTTGACAGCCACCTTGAGCAAGTCCAGGACCATCGCGGTCTTCATCAACCAGCTCCGGGAGAAGATCGGAGTGATGTTCGGCTGCTTCCAGTACAACACCCGCGTGACCCTGGCCGACGGTACTCAGGAAAAGATCGGCAAGATCGTCAACCAGCGCTTGCCTGTCGAAGTTCTCTCGTACGACCCCGAGCAAGATGCAATTGTGCCGAGGAAGGTCGTGAGCTGGTTCGACAACGGCACCACCGACCAATTCCTCCAGTTCACGGTCGCTCGACCAGGTGGCAATGGCAAGTCCCAGTTCGGTTGCACACCCAACCACCAGGTCCGCACGCCGGGAGGATGGAAGGAGGCGCAGCAACTTGGTGTTGGCGACAGAGTCCTCGAAGCAGTGGAGCACCGGCTCTCAGATTTTCAGTGGCAGGTTCTGCTCGGAGCGCTTATGGGCGATGGAGCTTTGTCGCCCACCCGCAGTGCTCACGGTGGCCGGTTCCGTTGGGGGCACGGTGCCAAACAGCAGCCGTACGCCGATTGGAAGGCCTCTCTCTTCGGGAACCTGAACCCAAGCCGTTCCACCAACGCCAAGGGCGATGTTTTCTACGACATGACTCCCCTACCGGAGCTCGCAGAGCTGAGGTCGGCCGTCTACCTGGCCGGCAAAAAGGTCCTCAGCGAGGACTACCTGAAGGCTCTAACGCCCCTGTCGCTTGCCATTTGGTACATGGACGACGGTTCTTACAGTGAACGTTCCAAGGGCCTGCAAGCTCGTACCGCCGACGGGAGTGGCCGTGCCGAGATCTGCGTGGAAGCGTTGGAACCTACCTCACGTCAGCGACTGGTCGACTACCTCGCCGGCACTTGGGGCATTCATGCTCGTATACGGCTAGCGGGCCGGACAGCGAAGGCGGTGCTCAGCTTCCCCAAGGACGAGACTGCGAAGCTCCAGGCGCTGGTCGCCCCGTTCGTCCACCCATCAATGGAGTACAAGCTCCAACCCCGGTTCCGCGGCCGGTTCGCTGTCGAGCCCGTGTTCGCCTCCCCGCGCCAAACGCTCGTTCCCATGCCGGTCGTGGACGTCCGGCAGAAACCTCGTACTCGCAGTATGCGTAGGTTCGACATTGAGGTCGAGCACAGCCACAACTACTTCGTAGACGGCGTCATGGTCCACAACAGCCCGGAGGTCACCCCGGGCGGCCGGGCGCTCAAGTTCTACTCCTCGATCCGCCTCGACATCCGCAGGATCGAGTCGATCAAGGACGGAGCCGAGGTCGTCGGGAACCGGACGCGGGTCAAGGTGGTCAAAAACAAGTGCGCCGCACCTTTCAAGCAGTGCGAGTTCGACATCATGTACTCCAAGGGCATCAGCCGTGAGGGCTCGCTCCTCGACGTGGCCACCGAGTTCGGCATCGTTCGCAAGTCGGGTGCCTGGTTCACCTACGAGGGCGAGCAGATCGGGCAGGGCCGTGAAAATGCCAAGGCCTTCCTCAGCGAGAACCTCGAAATGATGATCGAGATCTCCGAGAAGGTCCGTCAAAAAGTCGGGGTAGGCGCAGCCGCAGCTCCCGAAAGCGACGCAGACGACCCGCTCCTGCTCGAAGACTGACCTAGGGCAACGACAAAAGGGAGCGCTCACATATTCGCAAATGCGTACCCCGGTCGGCGACACGCACGAGGTTCGTTGCGCTCGCGCTCCCTTTTGACGAAAAAGTTTCAGCTTTTTTGTAGCATCCCACTGCAAAGGGCGCGATACTTGTATCGTTGTGGTCAAAATAGACGCTTGGTAGTTCGTTCGCCAAGCCTTTGCCCGTGGCCCCAGGAGGCTGAGTTGTGGCGCCTTTTAGCCTGGCAGGTGAACCCTTAACTGCTGAACTGGACTTGACGACCTCGTCTCAGTCCAGCGAGCTGACTGAGTTCGAGGACCGCCTCGGGGTCGTGAAGGCGCTTGTCGACGCATTGGCCCGCGCGAGCGACGTGCACAAGGTGATCGAGTTTTCCACAGACCGTGCGCAGGCTATGACTGCCCTGCAATCGGAGCCTTTTTCCTACACCCGGGACCAGGCCGAGGCAGTGCTCGACATGCCTTTCCACTGGCAGTCGGCAGATGTTGTGCAACGGCTACGTGCCGAGCGCGACGAGCTGGAAGTTCGCTGCGCAGAGCTGCGTGAGCACGTTACCGAGGTCGTCACGCTCCACTGGTTCGGGTAGGGCGCCTTACACCGCGATTTAGCGGTGACCGAAATCCGGAGGACTAGTCGCGCTGCTGTCGCTTGCTCTAATTAGCGACAGCTTGTGAAGTTTCTCCGTTTTGGGCAATTAACGAGCGCCGCAACATGTCAAGGGCGTACGTCGCTGCCCGCTCCCTGATCAGTTCACGAGTGCCGCCGAGGGAGAGGGGTGACACGCTAATGCCGCCGTCGTCGGCGACTGCGACAAAGACCGTCCCAACCGGTTGGCCGTCCTGAGTGGACGGGCCGGCCACGCCCGTCAGGGACAAACCAATATCGGCTCTCAGGACCTTTTTCACGCCTTGCGCCATTTCGCCAGCGGCCTTTTCGCTCACGACGGGGCCCGGCGTCACCCCGAGCAGGTCTTGCTTACGGTTGTCGCCGTAAGGGACTACCGCCCCGGCGAACCAGGCGCTCGCACCCGGCACAGAAGTCAGCCGGGCACCGACCAACCCGCCTGTGAGGGACTCGGCCACTCCGAGCGTGAGCCCGGCGCCGCTCAACAGACGGCCGACCAAGACCTCGAGACCTTCCTCGTCGACGCCTCCCACCGAGTCGCCAAGGAGCAGGCGCAGTTCGGCCTCTTCTACGTCGAGGGCATGCTGTGCTTCGGCGTCGGCGGCTGCTTGGTCGCGGCCGGTCCCCCGGGCAGTGATGCGCACCCTGACGCCTTCGGCCACGTTGGCCAGAAAAGCGATCGTGGTGCTCGTACCTTCCAGCGCCACCACCCGGGGCGCGACTATCTCGGCCACTTTGGACTCGGGCACACCCCAGACCCGCAAAAACCGGCTCTTTACGGTGGCGTGCCCGCCCGAACGACGCACGAGGTCCGGCACGATGACCTTGCCGACGAGGTCTCTCATCTCCGCCGGCACCCCCGCCACTGCGTAAACGACCTTTTCGCCAAAGGGGCAAATGAGGCCGGGAGCCGTGCCGAGCTCGCCGAGGACCGCCGTGGCGCCCTGCGGGACGTCAGCTTGCTTGTAGTTGGTAACCGGGACTTCACGGTTACGAAAACGTTCCCGGAGCCAAGCCTCGATCTCGGGGTCCCGCACGAGAGGCGCTCCGATCACCTCGGAGATGGCTTCGCGAGTGATGTCGTCCTGAGTCGGGCCGAGCCCGCCGCAGCAGATGACGGCATCGGAGCGTTCCAGCGCCGAGACCAAGGCCGCCGAGATCCGCGCGTGGTTGTCGCCGACCTTTGCCTGGTAGTAGCAGTCGATCCCGGCCTCGGCCAAACGTTGGCCTATCCACGAAGAGTTGGTGTCGACAATCTGGCCGAGCAGCAACTCGGTCCCGATCGCAAGGACCTCACAGTCCACCGTGCGCGCCCCCTTCAGGCCCGGGTCGCCAAGGTGCGGCGCGATGCCGCCCTCGAGTCGAGCAGGTACTGGGCCGCGCTCGTCCAGGCAAGGATGACTGCTAACCATAGGGCCACGCGCGAAACGGTGAGGCGAGAAGACCAGGCGACCGGTAACAGTACGAGCCCGACAGTGAAGAACTCGACCAGTGTCTTCACCTTGCCGACCCAGCGGGCCGGCACGCTGACACCTTGCTTGGCGACTGCAAGCCTGTAACCAGTGATCAGTACCTCGCGGACGGCGAGGAGGGCGACAGGCACCCAGGTGAACTTCCCGAGCGCGACCATGGTAACGAGGGCGCCGAGGACCATGAACTTGTCGGCCAGCGGGTCGAGGAAAGCCCCCGAAGTGCTCGGACCCCGCCGCCGGGCCAACCACCCGTCCGCCACGTCGCTCATGGCGAGCGCCACCCAGAAAAGCAGGGCCGCCCACGAGGGGGTGGCGCGGACGACTATCAGGACAAGTAACGGCGTCGCTGCCAGGCGCGCCACCGTCACCCCATTGGCCGCCGTCCGGATGCGACCGGTGGCCAGCACCGGCGAACCGCTCACGACCGCTCCTTTACCCGGTCCGCTACGGGGCGGCCGACCAGGTCGGGCCCGACCGTCCCGGTTATCCTTACCTCCGCCCACGCGCCGATGGGGAGCTTGCGGGGGACGCGCACGACGCCGTCGATCTCAGGCGCTTCCCGGTGGCCCCTCGCCTCGCCCGGGGCGTCCACGAGGACCCGGTAGGTGGAGCCGACCAGATCCCGGCGGCGGGCGAAGGTGACCGAGTCCTGCAGCTCGGAGCACTCCCTCATGCGCTCAGCCACAAGCCACGACGGTACATGCCCGTCAAGCCCGGCGGCGAACGTCCCCTCCTCGGGCGAAAATTGGAAGAAACCCGCCCAGTCGAGCTGGGCCTCCTTTAGGAACGCGAGCAGGTTGTCGTGGTCTTGCTCGGTCTCGCCCGGGTACCCGATGATGAACGATGACCGCAGCGCGGCGTCCGGGTAAGACTTCCTGATACGTGCGACCTTGGCAAGGAAGCGCTCGCCGTCCCCGAAGCGCCGCATCCTCCGCAACAACGGCCGCGAAACGTGTTGGAGCGACAGGTCGAAATAGGGGCACCCGCTTTGCCCGATCGCCTCGACGAGCTCATCGCTCAGCCCCGACGGGTAGAGGTAGAGCAGCCGCACGCGCTCCACACGTTTGCGCACTTCCCCAAAAAGGTCGACAAGACGTCCCTCAGCTTTCGCCCGAGTGCCAGACGCGTCCCGGCCCCAGGAAACGAGGTCCTGCGCCACGAGCACGACCTCCTGGGCGCCCAGGGCCTCGACCTCTGCCAGTACCGCCGTGCTTGCCCGCGACCGCTGAGGCCCCCTAAAAGACGGGATGGCACAAAAGCCGCAACGCCTGTCGCAACCCTCGGCAATCTTGACGTAGGCCCAGGGCGCCGAGGCGGGAGGCCTTGGCAGGTTGAGGAGGTCGAAGGAAGGCAGGACCTGGGCAGCTGGGCCGACGTCGGCGACCGTGCTGATGGCGCCGACCGTGCTGATGGCGCCGACCGG
>Ga0335072_10010791_pt1 | contig 13127 bp, 15 predicted proteins | sample Lox_Sample_21_FD_206725 | JGI IMG/M metagenome (GOLD analysis project Ga0335072, IMG submission 206725) | Soil microbial communities from Loxahatchee National Wildlife Refuge, Florida, United States - Lox_Sample_2.1 | ecosystem: Environmental > Terrestrial > Soil > Wetlands | place: USA...
CGGAGTAGCAAATCCTTCGCGATCATGGAAACGAGGCGCGGGCGCAGGGCTGGGAGCACACCGGGCCGCGGCGAGGCCGCCGGTGACCGGGAAGCCAGGCACTCACACGCCAGGCACTGACACGCCAGGCACTGACACGCCAGGCACTCACACGCCAGGCACTCACACGCCTGCCGTGGCCTCGATGACCAGCCGCCGGGCCGGAACGGCCGGGCGCGGACCAGCCGCCGGGCCGGAACGGCCGGGCGCGGACCGTCCGCCACCCTCGAGCCTCGATCGCGGAACCGGCCTAACCAGCCAGCCACGCCAGAAAGCGGCCCTTTGACCAGCAGCGGCCCACGGCCTCGGCCCGCGGCGCCGACCGGTCGAACACCGCCACGCCGATGATGCTATGGCCAGAGGCGCGGCGATCGCCGAGCGTCGGTATCGCCGGCGCGACTCCGACCCCCTCCGCTGACACCCACGCCACCGCCCGCCCGGCCGCCGCTTCGCCGAGGCGGCGCAGGAAGCGCAGGCGGCTCTCGAGCGGGAAGTGCGACAGCGCCCACGTCGTGGTGACCACCGGCAGGGCGTCCGCCGGCACCCGGGCGAAGGCGCCGGGCAGCACCTCGAGGGCGTCACCTCGCAGCAGCAGCGGCGGAGCCGCCGCCGCCAACGCCATCTCCGCTTCGAGCCTCGCGAGCCGCTCCGGCTGATCAGGCTGATCCGGCCACAGGCAGGCGCGCAACCACCGGGCGTCATCCGGGTCGGTCACGTCGACCGGATCGGGGTCGACGCCGACCCGGGCGACGACCTCGGGCATGGCCCGCGCCGGGATGGGCCGGTCCCCCACGAGAGAACACGACAGCTGCACCGCGGATGACGGGTCGCCCAGCGACTGCCCGCTGCTGTACGTGATGCCAACCCGATCGACATTGAGGTTGAGCCCAGCCGAACAGCCCACGTCGATCAGCCCCACCCCATCCGCGCCTACCCGGCGCGCCGCCTCGGCAATGGCCGGGTACAGCACGGCGCAGCGTCCGGTCTCATCGCCCCGCGCCTGCCGCCGCTCGGCGATGGCCGCGACCGAGTCGGTCATCCGCAGCAGCGTGTCGATCGCCGCGCCCGCGGCAGCGTCACCGTCCGCGGCGGCATAGGCTGCGGCCAGCGCCGGGGCGCGTCCGGCCAGGGCGAGGTCGTGCAGCGCGGCGAGGATCACCGTGGGGTGCCGCTTGCGCGCCGGCACCGCCTCGATGGCGCGCAGCGCCTCGCCGGACTCACTCAGGGCCATGGCGACGCGCTCGTACAGCGGCGAGGTTCCGGCGGCGTCGACCTCACCGAAGTGCCGGTACGCCTGAGCGAGCGTGCGGGCCCGGCCCGCGGGTACGGTGGTCGGCCCTGGCATCCCGACGATTCTAGCCAAGCACCCTAGGCCAGCCCGCGTACCGCGTACCCGGGCGGGATGTCACCGCGGATGGCCGAGACCATGCGCAGCGCGCGCCGGGTCTGGCCGACCTGGTCGACCCGGAACACCCGCGCGCCGAGCCACGCGCCGACCGCCGCCGTGGCCAGGCTCGCGGCCGGGTCCTGGCCCGTCAGCGAGACCAGCACCGGCCACCCGGCAGCCACCACTCCCGCAAGCTCCCGGGCGCTCGACACCACGATGATCCGCTCCGGCGTGACGCCCGCCGCCACCGCCCGCTCCGCCACGTCCAGCGGTCCCGCCACCCCCGCCCCGGACGCCGCCGCCGCCTCGCCCGCCCACCGACCGGAGCCGCTCATCAGGTCAGCGCCTGCCGCGCACGCCTCCCGCGCCACCTCCGCCCGCCCGGTCCGCACCCCGATGACCAGCTCCGGGTACGCATCCCGCACCACCGCCACGAACGGCGCGACCTCCCGCTCCCCGGCGACCTCCACGATGTCCGCGCCCTCGGCCACCACCGCGTGCACCCGCTCCATAGCCGCGGCCGGCTCCCCGGGGCCCGGGGCCACCACGGCCATCACCAGCAGCCGGGACGCCTCGAAAACCCGCCGCCCCAGCCGCAGGATCATCTCAGGCGCGCCCGTACACCGGAATCGCCGCGCCGGAGATGAGCACCGCGTCGTCAGAGACCAGGAAGGCCAGTACCGCCGCGAGCTCGGACGGCTTGGGCCAGGTGTCATACGAAGCGCTCGGCAGGGCCGCCCGGTTGGCGGGCGTGTCGATGATGCTGGGCAGGATGCAGTTGACCCGCACCCCGTCCGCCCGGCCCTCCACCGCGGCCTCCTCGACCAGCCGCACCACGCCGAGCTTGCTCACGCTGTAGGAAAACGCGGACTCCCACTTCGCCACCGCGACCCGGCTCGAGACGTGCACGATCGCGCCGCCGCCCCGCGCGGCCAGCATCGGCAGCGCGTACTTGGTCACGATCGCCGCGGTCACCAGGTTCAGCTCGAACTGCCGCCGCAGCACGCCCACGTCGAGCACGGACAGGGCCTGCGGCGGGGTGTACCCGCCGATCAGGTTGACCACCGCCGTGGCCGCCGTGACCTGCCCGAACGCCGCCGAGACGCTGGCCTCGTCCAGGGCGTCCACCGCGACGTAGGACACCCCGTCCTGCCCGTGCGCGGGGGCTGGGATCCGGGCGTCGAACGCGAACACCGACGCGCCGTCGTCCCGGAACCGCTCGGTGACCGCCCGCCCGAGACCGCCGGTCGCACCCAGCACGATGATCGTGCGTTCCGTCATCTCTGCCTCCCTCGGGGCTGGTCACAGACCGTTTCCCGTCCGATCATGGATCAGATCTTTTATACCGAACGGGCCGTGGCCCCAGCGTCCGCCACGCGATAGGAGCAGTCCACATGCGCATTGCGGTCCTTGGCGCCGGATCGTGGGGTACGACCGTGGCGTCGTTGCTGGCGGGCCGGCACGATTGCACCGTCTGGGCCCGGGACCCCGAGCTGGCCCGGGAGATCTGCGACCGCGACGCCAACTCACGCTACCTGGCCGGGTTCGCGCTGCCGCCTGCGCTGAAGGCCACCGCGGACCTGGAGAAGGCCGTGCACGACGTCGACCTGCTGGTGGTCGGCGTGCCCACGCACGGGTTCCGGGCCATCCTGGCCGACGCCCGCCCGTACCTGCGGCCCTGGATCCCGGTGGTCAGCCTGGCCAAGGGCTTCGAGCGCGGCTCGCTGCTGCGGATGACCCAGGTCATCCGGGACGAACTGCCCGGGCATCCCGCCGCCGCCCTCACCGGTCCCAACCTGGCCAAGGAGATCATGGCCGGGCAGGCCGCGGCCAGCGTCATCGCCACCGGGGACCTGGACGTGGCCCGGGCCCTGCAGTCGGTCATGCAGCGCGGCGTGTTCCGGATCTACATCAACCACGACGTGACCGGCTGCGAGATCGGCGGCGCGCTGAAGAACGTGGTGGCCATCGCCACCGGCATCGCGCAGGGGCTGGGCGTGGGGGACAACACCCGGGCCGCGGTCGTGACCCGCGGACTGGCCGAGCTCACCCGGCTGGGCGTGGCCATGGGCGGCGAGCCGATGACGTTCTCCGGCCTGGCCGGCATGGGCGACCTGATCGCCACCTGCATGAGCCCGCTGAGCCGCAACCGGACGCTCGGCGAGCAGCTCGGCGCGGGCCGCACGCTGGCCGAGATCACCGCGCAGACCCGTACCGTGGCCGAAGGGGTCGGCACCGCCCACACCGTGCACGAGCTGGCCGAACGCCACGGCATCGAGATGCCCGTCTGCAACGAGGTCTACCGGGTCCTGATCGGCGAGATTCCGGCCTCGGAGGCCTACCGCGGCCTGACGCCGTACTATCAGGCCGGCCACGAGCGCGAGCCCGGATAACGCAGGTCCACGTACCATGTGGTCATGCCTGACCGGTGGCCGTTCGACGAGTGGAAGCGGAACCTGGGCGAGGTGCTCTCCCTGTCGTCGGCCGCGGCCGCCTCGCTCGGCCTGCCCCAGCCCAGCCTGCTGATCGGCGATCCGTTCACGGCGATCGTGGACACCGCCCGGAACTGGCTGATCGGGAGGCAGCGGACGTTCACCCTGGCCGGGCTGGACCTGACGCTGGTCCTGGAGGACCTGTCGGTCGAAGGCTCGGATCTGGCCAAGGCCGTGGGCCAGTACGGCCAGGTCCGCATCCTGGCCCGGGATGTCGAGTGGGACGACTACCGGCTCGACCGGCTGGAGGTCCAGGCCAGGAACGTGCACCTGCGGCCGGGCACCAAGCCGGTGCTGGTGGCCGCGCCGGTTCTCACCGAGGCGTTCGTCTCGGCCGCGGCCGCGTCCCGCTGGCTGGCCGCCGTGTCGCCGCGGCTGGTGCTGGCCACGCACGCCGGCGTCCCGCAGGTCGAGCTGGTGGGTGCGCCGTGGGCGCGGCTGGAGGTGGAGGCCGGCGCGGAGGGCAAGTCGATCCGCGTCGTGCCCCGGGCCGTGCACCTGCTCGACCGGCGCGTGTCGCTGCCCGGCATGCCGGCCTTCCACGTCCCCCTGCCCGAGCTGCCCTTCGACGTGACGCTCACCTCCGTGGAGCCTGCGCCGGGCGGCTTCGTCATGCGCGGGCTGCTGCCGGAGTGGCAGCGGTCGCTGTCCCGGGCCGACCTCGAGCGCCTGCTGACCACGATGCGCGGCGGCAAGGACCAGCCCGACCTCTAGCGCGGGCTCATCCGGATCGCCCCGTCCAGCCGGATCGTCTCCCCGTTGAGCATCGGGTTGGTCACGATGTGCGCGGCCAGCGCGGCGTACTCCCGCGGGTCGCCGAGCCGGGCCGGGTGCGGCACCTGCGCGCCCAGCGACCTGATCGCCTCGTCGGGCAGGTTGCCCAGCAGCGGCGTGTTGAACAGGCCGGGCGCGATCGTCACCACCCGGATCTTCAGCCGGGCCAGGTCCCGCGCGATGGGCAGCGTCATGCCGACGATGCCGCCCTTGGACGCGGAGTAGGCCGCCTGCCCGATCTGCCCTTCGAACGCCGCCACCGACGCGGTGTTGACGATCACGCCGCGCTCGCCGTCTCGGTTTCCTTCTTCCTCGCCGATCTGGCTCATCCGGTACGCGGCCAGCCGGATCACGTTGAACGTCCCGATGAGGTTGACCTGGATGACCCGGGTGAACGACTCCAGCGGGAACGGGCCGTCCTTGCTCGTGGTCCGGGCCGCGGTGCCGATGCCCGCGCAGTTGACCACGATCCGGGGCACCCCGCCCGCCAGCGCGCCCGCCGCGTCCAGCGCGGCGTCCACGTCCGCCGGGCTGGTCACGTCGCCGGCGCTGAACGCGACCCGCGGTCCCAGTTCCCGTGCCACCGCCAGGCCGTTCGAGCCGGGCAGGTCGAGAATGATCACCGACGCCCCGGCGTCGTGCAGCGTCTGGGTCGTGGCCAGGCCCAGGCCCGATGCCCCGCCGGTGACCAGGGCGATGTTTCCCGCGATGTTCACCAGCACTACGGTACTGGCATGAACGCACCGGGACCAGGCCATCAGGGACCGCTGGCCGGGGTGCGCGTGATCGAACTCGCGGGCATCGGGCCCGGCCCGTTCTGCGCCATGATGCTCGCCGACGCCGGCGCGACCGTGCTCCGGATAGATCGACCGGGCCCCGACCTTCCTGGCCCCGCCGCGGCCGGCGGCCCAGCCAACGCCGTCCCGGCCGCCGCGCGGCCCGAACGGGAGTTCCTCAACCGCGGCCGCCAGTCCGCCGTGCTCGACCTGAAGCATCCCCGCGCGGTGGACGCGCTGCTCCGCCTGATCGACGCGGCCGACGTGCTGCTCGAGGGCTTCCGGCCCGGGGTGACCGAACGCATGGGCGTCGGCCCCGAGACCTGCCTGGCTCGCAATCCGCGCCTGGTGTACGCCCGGATGACCGGCTGGGGCCAGGACGGCCCGCTGGCCACCACGGCCGGGCACGACATCGGCTATATCGCCCGCACCGGCGCCCTGCACGCCCTGGGCCGCGCGGGCGGCCGGCCCGAGTTTCCCGCCAACCTGCTCGGCGACTTCGGCGGCGGCGGGATGGTCATGGCCTACGGCATCTGCGCGGCCCTGGTCGAGCGGGCCACGTCCGGCCGCGGCCAGGTCGTCGACACCGCCATCGTGGACGGGGTCGCCTCGCTGCTGGCCATGCCGCTGATGCTGATGGCCCGGGGCCTGTGGCGCGACGAGCGCGGGGTGAACCTGCTCGACGGCGGCGTGCCCTGGTACGACGTGTACGAGACGGCCGACGGCCGGTGGATGGCGGTCGGCGCCCTTGAGCCCCCGTTTTACGCCGCCCTGCTGGCCGGCCTCGGCCTGGCCGACGCCCCCGACCGCTCCGACCCCCGCAACTGGCCCGCCCTGCGCACCCTGCTGACCGCCCGCTTCCAGGACCGCACCCGCGACGAATGGACCGCGACCTTCGCCGGCACCGACGCCTGCGTCGTACCCGTCCTGTCCCTGACCGAAGCCGCCCACGACGACCACCTGACCGCCCGCGGCACCTATGACACCACGGACGGCTTCACCCAGCCCGCCCCCTCCCCCCGCTTCTCCCGCACCCCCGGCCACCTGCCCACCCCGGCCCCCGCCCCCGGCCAGCACACCCTGGAAGCCCTCACCGCCTGGGGCCTCCCCGACGCCGAAGCCCTAATCGCCTGCGGCGCAGCCCGCCAAGCCCCGCCCCCGAGCCCTCCACCGCCAGCTTCCCCCAGCCCCCCATCAACGTGATGCGGCCCGCTGGACGCCGACGACTTCGAGAGCGCCCTTGGCCTGGCCGCCGGCTTTCTTGGCCCGGAGCGCCTCACCCGGTCCCGGGCACGAATCCGGCTCGTTCGTAGCGGCCGTTGACGAGCCTCTTGTTGGCCGCCACCGCCTCGGGCTTGAGGACCGCGATCCGGTCCGCCATCCGGGCCACCTCGGCGTCCAGGTCGCCATCGTCGACCACCCGGTTGACCAGGCCGATCTGCACGGCCACCTCGGCGTCCATCATCTCGCCGAGCAGCAGGACCTCCTTGGCTCGCTTGAGCCCGAGGGCGAACGGGGTGATCGGCAGGGGCGGGCCCCAGCCGTGGTTGATCTCCACCTCGCCGAACCGGGCGCTGCTGGCCGCCACCGTGAGATCGCGCCCTGCGCCAGCCGCCTGCCGACCTCGGTCGACCCGGTGAAGGTCAGCTTGCGCGCTGCCGGGTTGGTCATGCGGGTGTCGCTGGAACTGGGCGGGCACGCCCCGTTCATCGTGTTCCCCGACGCCGACCCGGCGCACGCGGCCCGCGGCGCCGCGCTGGTCAAGTTCCTCAACACCGGGCAGGCGTGCATCAGCCCGAACCGGATCTTCGTGCACCGCTCCACGCCGAGCCGTTCCTGGCCGTGCTGGCCGACCGGGTCGGCAAGCTGAAGGCCGGCAACGGGCTGGAGGAGGGCGTCACCATCGGCCCGCTGATCGACCAGGGCGCGCTGGCCAAGATGGACGAGCACGTCACCGACGCGGTCGGCAAGGGCGCCACCCTGGTCTGCGGCGGCCAGCGGCTGACCGGCCAGGCCTACGACGCCGGCACCTTCTTCGCCCCGACCGTGCTCACCGGCGTCACCCCCGGCATGCTCATCTACCGGGAAGAGACCTTCGGCCCGATCGCCCCCGTCGTCCTGTTCGACGACGAGGACCAGGTCATCACGATGGCCAACGACACCGGCTACGGCCTGGCCGCCTACCTGTACACCACGGACATCTCCCGCGCCATCCGGGTCAGCGAAGCTCTGCGCTTCGCCATCGTCGGGATCAACGACATCAACCCCACCTCCGCCGCCGCCCCGTTCGGCGGCATGAAACAAAGCGGCCTGGGCCGCGAAGGCGGCCAGGAAGGCATCACCGAATACCTCGAAACCAAGCTCGTCGGCATCAGCGTCGAGCCCGCCGCCAGCTGACCCGCGACGAGCGCGTCCGCGACGGCGATCACGTCGTCGGCCGGGTCGCCCGCCAGCAGGCTCCAGCCTTTGGCCCGCAGGAAGTACAGGCTCGCGTCCGCCTCGGTCGTGAAGCCCAGGCCGCCCTGCATGTGCGCCGAGGTAGTCGCGCCGTGCGTGGCCACCTGGGCCGCGTAGGCGAACGCGGCCGGTACCAGCCGTGCTTCGGACGGCTCGTGCTCCAGCATCCCGCCCGCCCGACCAGGTTCCGCGTGCCCGACATCCCGATCTACATCATGCCCCGCGCGCCCAGGTCCTTCTGAGGGCCAGGATCTCGGCGGTGCTGTTCTCCCGGGCGATATACGGGATGTCCAGTGCGTAGCGCATCCGCTCCCGCGGGATCCGGCGGTACACCTCCGCGACGTCTTCCAGGATCGCACGGTACAGCTCCGTCCCGGCCATGCAGAAGACGTCGATCAGCACCAGCCGGTCGCCGGCCCTGAAGATGTGGTCGTCGTCCAGGTCGCATCGACCCCACCAGGGCGTCGACTCCCGGTACCGCGCATCGATCGCCTGCGCGGCCCGGCGTACCTCCTCGAACTCCGGATCACTCGCCCTGGCCCGCCACTGCTCGGCGAACTGCTTGACGACCGGATGACCCACCGGAGCGACGTATTCCAGGAACACCACCGAACCGCCGCCCTCCAGGTCGGCGGCCAGCTCGATCCTCGGCAGCCATCGATTGCCGGCGCACTCGCGGCACAGATCCACGAATGCCGCGTACGCCGGGTCGAACGGACATACTCGCGCGACGACGCTTCCCTCCGGGGACCGCAGCGCCACCGCCCAGTCGCCCACCCCGCACAGCACCCAGCCCGCTACGGCCAGCTCGGCCAGGACCTGGCGATGAGACAGCGACTCCCAGGGCAGGCCGGGAATGAACGGAAGGCCCGCACCCAATCCAGGCACGGCGGCATCGTAACGGCACGCCACCACGCGACGCACCAGATTTATCCGGCCTGCCCGGCGCCCACCCAGCCCCGCGACCCGAACGCCCCGCGAGCCCGGTACGGTACCCGCATGGAACGGATCGCAAGCCGACCGCCCATTCCCCGCCGGTCCGATGGACCGCCACAAGCCGCCCGCGACCCATCGCGACCGCCGCGCCACCATAAGCTAATATCGATACTTTGAGAACTATAAGTGGCTTACCAAAATGTAAAATCCGAGCAGCATCACGGGAACTGTGGCCCGCCCTGACGCGCCCCGCCCGAACGTTCTCGGCCGGACCTGTACTGACGAGTAAAATTGCTCGTGCCGCCGACGAATCGAGGACTCGTGCCCAAGGCCGTCAAGGTGTCGCGCGAGCAAGAACTCCTCCGCAATGCCATCCAGCTGTTCAGCCGCGGCGGCTTCCGCGAGACGAGCCTTCAGGAGATTGCCGACGAGCTTGGCATCACCCGGCCACTGTTCTATTATTATTTCGAATCAAAGGAAGATCTGCTCTGGCGCATCATCGGGCATCTGGGCGACACCCTGCTCGAGCAGGCCCGGCCCCTGGCGGTCGCGGACGAGCCGCCCGTGCAGCGTCTGACCCGGCTCTTCGAGCGTCATGTGACGACGCTCCTGGAGAACGTGGACGCCTTCCGCATCTACTTCGCCGAGCGGAACCAGCTGTCCGGCAAGCGGGACCTGCGGCTCAAGCGCGGCGAGCGGCTCTACCACGAGCTGATCACCGAGGTGATCGTGGAGGGGCAGCGCCAGGACGAGATCCGGCCGGGTGACCCGCACCTGGCCACCAGGCTGGCCATGGGCACGGCCAACTCGCTGCTCCGCTGGTATACCCCCGCCGGGGCGATCTCAGCCCAGGAGCTCATGTCCGCCACCGTCGAGTACATGCTGGCCGGGCTGACCGCCAAGAGCTAACCGGGCGCGGCTTATTGCGTGCTTCGGCCGCGATGCGGCCGAAGCACACCGACTCCGACAGGTTGCCGCCGTTCGCCGGGTACAGCAGCCCGACCGCTTCCCCCAGCTCGCCCGTGCCGTACAGCCCCGGGATCGGCTGGCCGAACGGGGTGAGGATGCGGGCGTGCTCGTCGCGCCGCGGGCCGCCGCAGGTGTTGGGGCCGCCCGGGTACAGCGGCACGCAGTAGTACGGCGGGCGCTCGAGCGGGATCAGCGAGTCCGCCGGGCGCCCGAAGGCGTCCTGGCCAGCCGCGCAGCCCTCCAGCCCCGTGAAACCTCCCGGGAGTTGTCCGGGCTCCAGTCGTAGTAGCCGGCGCCGACCGTCCCGCCGAGGCCTCCCGGGCCGTGGTCCCGGGCGGCACCCGCGTGCTCGGGCGGGACTGGGCTCAGGACTCGATGGCCTCGGCACCCTCGAACTCCGGATGCTCGGCGCCGCTGATCCGCTCCAGCGCCAGGTCGGTGCCGACCTGGTCCAGCCACGGGACCAGGTCGATCCCCTATGCCGCCCAGGCCCGGGACACCTCGACGGGGATCATGCCGCCCGCGCACCGGTCCAGGTACGCCGTGGCCCGCTCGACGTCGTTGGTGGCCATGACGATGCCGCCGGACATCGACGTGCTCGGCGTATGGCGGGCCTCTGGCTGCTTCTCCAGGATCAGGGCGGTGGCGCCGAGTTCGGCGCCGGCGGGGCGGCCGCCGCACCCGCCCCGCCGAAGCCCACCACGACCAGATCCGCCGACCGGTCCCATTCACTGCTCATGTATCCAGTGCCTTTCAGGACGTGAGCGCCAGCCCGGCGACGTAACCAAAGGTGACGCCGGGCCCGAGGGTGGCGCCGCCGCCCGGATACGTGGCCCCGAAGATGCTGGCGACCGCGTTCCCGGCCCCGAACAACCCGGGAATCGGTGGCCTCCCCAGTTCCGCAGCACGTCCCCTGCTCGCCCGGGCCTTCGGCGTCAGCCACGAACTCGTGCTGAACACCATCGCTTCCGCCTCGCTGACCGGCATCGAGGCCTTCGACCTGGTCTACGATTCCGCCGGCGACATCCTCGCCGGCTGGGACGCGCCACGCCCGTCAGCCGGGTCCCTGCTTCCCGATAGCTGAAAAGAGGGCGTAGCCCCCGGCCGTGGCCGGGGGCTGGCGCCCCTGGGTCAGTTGCTGGTGGCCTAGGCTTCCGGCTCCGCTTTCGCCGAAGCGGTCTCCGCGGGCCTGGGCGCCTCAGCCGGACTGGGCGACCCGGACCAGGCCGGGCGCGACGGGGCCTGCTGGCTCGCCGAGGAGGTCCTGCGCTGCTTGCGGACGAACATCACCACGCCGGCGGCCAGACTCGCCAGCGCCAGCCAGCCGCACGCGGTGTGCAGGTAGCTCTGGCGGACGATGCACCCGCCCGAGTTGAGCGCCGCGACCGCGTCGCTGCACGGAGGGAGATTCGAGTTCGTCGCGAAGAACACGATCGTGAACACCACCGTGGCGATGACTGCCTTCGTGATCGTCGGTGTTCTGGTGAACTTGATGTTCATGGCACTGCCTTTCACCGGGTCGGGGCCCTAGGTCGGGAGCCGGTCCGCCGGCCGGTACCGGGTGCGGGTATCCGGCCTGGCCAGTGGAACCATGACTTCAGGGTGGCCTCAGCCAGCACGTGACGGCAGGGGCCGGGCGGCCCCATCGGGCTGGCCAGGGGTGGGCCGAACGGCCCATTCAGCCCCTCAGGGCGACGGGGCGACCGATTCGATGCGGGCCTGCATGGCGTAGCGGACCAGGTCCGCGCGCCTGCGGGCGCCGGTCTTGTCCCGGATCCGCTCCAGATGCGATCGCACCGTGTTGACCGAAAGGAACAGCCGTTCGGCGATCTGGGCGTCGGTCGCCCCCCCGGCCACCAGCGCCACGATCTCCCGCTCCCGTTCCGACAGCAGGCCGGCTGAGCCGTCTACCGTCGCCTGGCCGGCCGCGCGAACGGCGGCCTCAACCCCGGGACCGGGCTCGGCCGCACCTCTGGCCAGGGTGACGGCGTCGGCCTGGCTGAGCGTGCGGCCGTGCCGGTAGGCGGCCTCGAACGCGGCATCGCCCGCCTTGGCGCGCAGCCGGGCATGGTCGCGGTCGCGTAGCCCTGCCTCGAGAGCCTCAAGAGCCCGTCCGGCCCGCTCGTATCCCCCGTCCGCCACGCCGTGCAGGGTGGCGGCGGCGATGGGGTCGCCGTCCGCGCTGGCGGCCAGGGCCAGGCCGAGGAGCGCGCCGTTGACATACGACTTGACCCCGGTGCTCCGAGCCGTATCCAGGCTGTCGATGAAGTGGCGGCGGGCGTTGCGGGGGTCGGCGCCGAGGAGGTCGACGAAACCCAGGTTCAGCCGCAAGCCGGCTGACAGGTTCTGGTACCCGAGGTGGTCGGCGAGCACATTCGCCTCCTGAAGGTGCGCCCGGGCCGCCCGCAGTTGCCCCGTCGTGAGCTCGTCGATGCCGAGGTTGGCCAGCGCGGTGGCGAGCCGGTAGTTGTCTCCGGTCGCCCGCGACAGGGTGAGGACTTCCTCGTGGTCCGCGACGGCAGCGTCCGGATCGCCCAGCTCGCCCTTGAACACCGCGCGACGGCCGAGAATGTAAGCCATCAGCCGGGGATCTCCAGTTGCCCGGGCCAGCCCGACCGCTTCGTCGATCCGGGCGAGCGCGGCAGGCAGATTGCCATGTTCGAACCTGAACCAGCACAGCTGAGAGAGCGCGTCGGCGGCGATCCCGTCATCGGCGAGACCGCGGGCGATCGTGATGGCCTCGTCGGCCAGGGACGGGATCGCCGACTCGTCGCCGAAGCGATCGAGCATGTGGCAGGCCGCGGTGAGGGCGCGGGCCCGGCCCCGGGTGGGCAGCTGGGCGTCGGACCGCTCGAGCAGGACGTTGAGCGCCTGGAGGATTTCGCCGCCGTGGCCGCGCATGTTGCAGAACCAGCGCAGCCCCGCGGCCAGTTGCAGGCCCGGCTCGGTACCGTCCGGATCGGCGAGGCTGAACGCCAGGGCGGCGCGGATGTTGTCGAATTCGACCTCGAGCCGGTCGAGCCACCGGGCCTCGTCCGGGCCGCGCAGGTGCGTGTCGGCCGTCTCGACCAGGGCCAGGTAGTGGTCGCGGTGGGCGGCGCGGGTCTGGTCCAGTTCGGAGCCGGCCCGCAGGGCGAGGCGTTCGGCGGCGTAGTGGCGGACCGTCTCCAGCAGCCGGTAGCGGGTCGAACCGTGCATAACTTCGGCTTGGACCAGGCTCTTATCCACCAGGGCGGCCAGATGGTCCAGCACCTGCCAGTCTCCGGCGTCCCCCGCGGTGACCGCCTCGGCGGCCGC
>Ga0335072_10010793_pt1 | contig 13125 bp, 8 predicted proteins | sample Lox_Sample_21_FD_206725 | JGI IMG/M metagenome (GOLD analysis project Ga0335072, IMG submission 206725) | Soil microbial communities from Loxahatchee National Wildlife Refuge, Florida, United States - Lox_Sample_2.1 | ecosystem: Environmental > Terrestrial > Soil > Wetlands | place: USA: Florida...
ATTGAGACAGCGGACGATGATCGCGCCGCGCGTGCTCAGCCCGATCTCCGTGCCCTGGTAAATGTCCCCGATGTCGAGGACAAGAGAGTTGGGATTGGCTTCGCGCCAGCGGCGAATCTGCGTGGCGCAGCGGGCCAGTCCTCCAAGATTGGGATGGTCCTGGTAATCGACGGTGGGCAGGATGTGACCATGGAGGTCGGTCGTGTGGAGAACCGAAATAGTGACAGCGCCGGTCTCCTGCGCAAAAAGGGGCCCGGGCAGCGCCGCCAGCAAAGCGCCGCCGCCCAGCGAGCGCAAAAACCGGCGCCGGGTGAACGCGGGCACGTGAATGTTCACCGGGCGAGGATAGACTTTCGTCGCGCGGCCCTCAAGCCGCGGCTTTGACTTTGGCGCGGAAGAATCTATTGAGAAAACATGTCCAATGGTCCCGGCCCCGGCTCCGCCGGCAACGTCATCGCGAACGTTAAGGGGATGAGCGATCTCGAGATTTGTTTTTTGCCGGCGCAATGGCTCGTGCTCGAAAAGGAGAAACGGGCGGGCGCGGTTTGCGTGGTGATCGACGTGATTCGCGCCACCTCGACCATCGTGGCGGCGCTGGCAAGAGGCGCGCGGGAAATACGGCCCGTGGCCGGTTTGGCCGAGGCGCTGGCTCTGAAGGAGAGCAATCCCAAAGCGCTGCTGGCGGGGGAACGCGGCGGATGTCCACCACCGGGCTTCGATCTCGGCAACTCGCCCCGCGAAATGACGGCGGAAAAGGTGAAGGGCCGGGAGATGATTTTAACCACGACGAACGGAACGCGGGCGCTCGCAGCGACTGCGGGCGCGCGCGCCGTGGTAACGGCAAGCCTGCTGAACCTCGAGGCGGCGGCGGCCAAGCTGCGTGAGTTGGGCCCACCGTGGCTGGTGCTTTGCGCCGGGCACGAGGGCGGATTCGGCGTCGACGACGCCATTGTGGCCGGAGCGATGGCCCAGATACTGGGCCGGGATCATGCTTTCGTCTCTCTCTACCAATCGGTGCGCGGTGATCTGGCCGAATCGTTGCTCGGGAGCCTTGCCGGACAGGAACTCGTCAAAGTGGGTATGGGAGACGACGTACCTTTCTGCGCGGAGCTGAATCAATTCGCTTTGGTTCCGATGCTCGGCGATGATGGGGTGTTGCGGGTGTGAAGAGGTTGCCGCGGACCATTGGAGGCCATGAGCCTGCGAGTAAATTCCTTTACGCCGGTCCGAAAATTGTTAGAGTTTTTCTTCACGCGCAAAGCGTCTGGCCAGTTTCCGCCGGTTTTCTCTTACGGGCCCTTAGCTCAGCGGATTAGAGCGTCTGACTACGGATCAGAAGGCCATAGGTTCGAATCCTATAGGGCCCATTTGTCTTGGAAGTGGCGGCTTCGGGATCGGTTAAAATTTCCCGGTCTTGGCTAACCGGGCGGGAGGCTCTACCTTTTCCCTCGCCATGATCCGCCTCGCCGATTACGTCGCTCAAACTCTGGTCCAAAAAGGTTGCAACCAGGCTTTCCTAATTACGGGAGGGATGGCCATGCATCTGAACGATGCCTTTGTCCTGTGCCGGGGACTTTCCTATGTTTGCTGCCATCACGAGCAAGCCTGCGCCATGGCCGCCGAGGGTTACGCGCGCATCACCGGAAAGCCGGCGGTTCTCCATGTGACCGGCGGCCCCGGCGGCGTGAATACGCTGAATGGCGTGTTTGGCGCGCATACCGATTCGATTCCGATGCTCATCATTTCGGGCCAGGCCAAGCGGGAGACTTGCCTCTCGTCCTACGATGTGCCGGGCTTGCGCCAGCTCGGCGACCAGGAAGTCGAAATCATTCCCATGGTCAAGGGAATCACCAAATACGCGGTTTACATCCGCGAGCCGGAAAGCATCCGGTATCATCTCGATCGGGCCATCCATCTGGCCACGTCCGGACGGCCCGGCCCCTGCTGGCTCGATATCCCGATCGACGTCCAGTCGGCGAAAATCGATCCGGAGGCGCTCCGTCCCTATGACCCGGCGGAGGATGCCGTCGCCATCGACCGCGCCGCGCTTGCCCGCGTTTGCGGCGATGTTCTCGACCGGATCGAAAAAGCGGCGCGGCCCGTCATTCTGGCCGGGAGCGGGATTCATCTCGCCCACGCGCTCGATCTTTTTGAGCGGGTTGCCGCGCGGCTGGGTATTCCGGTGACCGAAGCGTGGACGGCGCCTGACGTTATCCCGACCGATCACCCGCTTTATTGCGGACGCCCCGGCACGGTCGGCGACCGTCCGGGCAATTTCACCGTCCAGAATTCCGATCTCGTTCTTGTGCTCGGTTCGCGCCTCAACATCCGCCAGGTCAGCTACAATTGGCAGAACTTCGCCCGCGCCGCGTATAAGATCCAGGTCGATATTGACCCCGCCGAGTTGGCCAAGCCGACAGTGAAACCCGATCTCGGCATTCAAGCCGATTTGAAGGACTTCCTCGAAGAACTCGAACGCCAGGCCGTCGCGCGGAACTTCGACGCAAGAAAGGCCGCCTCGTGGCTCGCTTGGTGCCGCGAGAGGGTCGCCCGTTATCCCTCCGTTTTGCCCCGGCAGAAGGAAGGCCCGGCCATCAACCCGTATCACTTTATCGACCAGGTCATCCGCCGGCTCGGCGACGGGGACATCGTCGTATGTGGCGATGGCACCGCCAGCGTCGTTCCGTTCCAGGTCGGCTTCATCAAGCGCGGGATGCGGATGTTCGCCAACTCGGGCAGCGCTTCGATGGGCTACGACATTCCCGCTTCCATCGGCGCGGCCATCGCGGGCGGAGGGCGCCGGGTGGTTTGCTTCGCCGGGGACGGCAGCGGTCACTTCAACATCCAGGAACTCGAAACCATCCGATTCCACCGGCTGCCCATCAAGATTTTCATCCTCAACAACGACGGCTATCTCTCCATGCGCCTCACCCAGGGCGGATTCTTCAAGGGCAACTTCATCGGCGAGGGCCGCCGCAGCGGCGTCTCCTTTCCCGACTACGCAAAAGTCGCCACCGCCTACGGCCTGCCCGCCATCCGGATTGAGGAAGCCGATTTCGGCCCGAGGCTCGACAAATTCCTTTCGCTGGAAGGCCCGGCGCTGTGCGAAGTGGTGCTCGATCCGAAGCAGGAATTTGAGCCGAAGCTCACCTCGCGCCAGTTGCCCAATGGACAGATGGTGACTTCCTCGCTCGAAGACATGGCGCCGTTTCTCTCGCGGGAGGAACTGGCGGAAAACATGCTGATTCCGCCACTTTAAGGCGGCTCAAAGCGAAACCGACTTTTTCTCCCAATCCGTCTTGATCGCTTCCGCCAGTTCCCACGCGCTGGAAACCGAGATGCCCAAGGGGCGGACCAGGCCGTCGCGCAAACCGTAGACCCAACCGTGAACGGCGAGAGATTGGCCCCGCTGCCAGGCATTCTGAACGATTGTGGTTTGAGCAGCGTTGATCACCTGCCGGATGACATTGAGTTCGCACAGGCGGTCGATGCGCGCCGACTCGTCGGCGATGCAGGAGAGATGAGCGGCATATTTTTCCTTCACGTCTTGGACATGGTGAAGCCAGTTGTCGATGAGACCGAATTTTTGCTCTTCGACCACGGCACGGACGCCGCCGCAGCCGTAATGGCCAACGATGAGGATATGGCCTACCCTGAGCACATCGACGGCATACTGCATGACGGAGAGGCAATTGAGGTCACTGTGAACGACGATGTTGGCGACATTGCGGTGAACAAAAATTTCGCCGGGAAGCAGGCCGCAGATTTCATTGGCCGGGACACGGCTGTCGGAGCAGCCGATCCAAAGATAGTCGGGAGCCTGCTGGCGCGAGAGAGCGGGAAAAAAATCGGGATTGCGCCGCCGGATGTTTTCCGACCATTCGCGGTTGTTCTTGATGAGAGGATCGAGCGGATGCACCGTGCGCCAGAGTGCCCTCCCCGGCAAAAAAGATAAATTAAAATCATGACGCGGTGACTGATCCCGCCGCCCAAACAAAATCTACTTCTATGAAGAGTGGAAAGGGTTCATCCTTGCCGCGCAGGCCCCATGGCGAAACGATTTACCAGAAAGAAGGCGGTTCAGGTTGAGGTTTCGACGACGCCGGACGGAAACGTTGTGTCTGTTTCTCCGCCGTTCCGGTCGAATCGCGATTGGTTTTGGGGACTCGCCCTCATTCTGGCCGTCATTCTGACCTATACGCCGTTGTGGCAGGCGGGATACATCTGGGACGATGATGCAACTGTAACAGCCAATCCATGCATCATCGGGCCTCTTGGTTTAAAGGAGATTTGGACAACCAAAGCGGGGCAATTTTTTCCGTTGGTGCTCACTACATTTTGGATGGAACACGCCCTGTGGGGGCTAGTTCCGTTGCCCTATCATTTGGTGAATGTCTTACTGCATGCCGCCTGCGCGGTAGTGCTCTGGCGGGTTTTGCGGAGTTTGCAAATACTTGGAGCTTGGTTCGGTGCCGCGCTTTGGGCGCTCCACCCGCTTCAGGTCGAATCGGTGGCCTGGATCAGTGAAATGAAGAACACCCAGTCGGGTCTGTTCTATCTCCTGGCCATCCTGTTTTTCATTAAATATCTGCAGGCCAAAGAATCCGGCGACCGGACCGGATATCACTGGAATTATGCGCTGACGTTGCTTTTCGCGGCGCTGGCCATGATGAGCAAAACATCGACCGTTATTCTCCCCGTGGTGCTGGGCTTATGCGCCTGGTGGCTCGAAGGCCGGTGGCAGTGGCGCCATCTGGCAAAATTGGCGCCCATTTTTTTAATGGCAGTCATCGCCGCAGTCTTAAGCCTGTGGTCTTACCGTTCGGCCACGTCCGTTTTTGCCGAAACACAAGCAGTACGAACCTGGCCGCAACGGATCGCGACGGCGGGCGATGTGATTTGGTTTTATTTGGATAAGTTGCTTTGGCCGCATCCGCTGATGGCCATCTATCCGCGCTGGCAGATCGATGCCGGGCAATGGATTTCCTACCTGCCGCTGTTGGTGGCAATCGCCGGTTTGTTTGTTCTGTGGCTGAAGCGGAAATCGTGGTGGGGCCGCCCCTGTTTTTTCGCGGCGGCTTATTTTCTCGTGGGCCTGTTTTTGTTTCTCACGTTGATTGAGCAAAGTTATTGGGAATATTCTTTTGTCGAGGATCATTTGCAGTATCTGGCCGCCATGGGTCCGCTCGCCTTGGCCGGAGCCGGTTTGGCCCGGATTTCAGACCGGGTCATTCCCGGAAAATGGTGGATGCGGTCAGCTCCCGGCGCGGTCTTGTTGCTAATTTTCGGGATCTGGAGTTGGCAGCGAGTGTCGGTTTATCAAAACGAAGAGACGCTCTGGACGGACACATTAGCCAAAAATCGAAATTGCGGAACCGCCTATGATAACCTCGGTTTTGCCCTTTATCAAAAGGGACAGATAAACGAGGCTATCTCTCAGTATCAAAAGGCCCTGGAACTCAATCCCCGGGATGATCTGGCGTATAACGATCTTGCCCAGGCTTTCCTGCGGGAGGGGCAAATGGACCAAGCGATTATCCAATTACAACGAGCTCTGGCGGTGAATCCAAACTCCGGCGTTACCTACGTGAACCTCGGCGATGCGCTTGCCCAAAAAGGGGAAGAGGATCAGGCGATGACCCAATATCGAAGGGCCTTGGAAATCAATCCTCATCTTGCCGAAGCCCACGACAATCTCGGCGCCGGCCTGTTGCAAAAAGGAGAGGTGGATGAGGCGATGGCCCATTTTCAGCAGACTCTTGCCCTCGAACCCGGCAATGCAAAAGCGCACAATAATCTCGGCTGGGCATTTTTACAAAAAGGAGACATCGGCCAAGCCATTGTCCAATACCGGGATGCGCTGGCCATCAATCCTCATTACGCCAAAGCTCATAGTAATCTCGGGTGGGCTTTGTTACGCCAGGGGCGGATCGATCAGGCGATAGATGAATGCCAAAAAGCCTTGGCCACCGATCCCGATCTTGTTCCGGCCTACAATAATCTTGGGAATGCCTTTTTACAAAAAGGGCGGGTGGATCAGGCGATCTATTGTTTTCAGCAAGCTCTGCGCTTGAAACCAGACTATGCCGACGCGCAATACAATCTGGCCAAGGCGCAAACCATGATCGGACAAAAAACGGGCCCGAAATAAACCATGGTTCGCGAGCAAGTGCCCGGCGAATGCAAAATCTGTTTCAATGCGTACAGAAAGGATTCATTCTAGAATCTAGATCTCCATGGCGAAGCGATTCCAGTACAAGAAGGCGGCAATCCGTGATTTTTCCGCCAAGATAAATCGTCGAACTGGCTTGGCTGAATTTCGCCTGCCTCATCCGAATCGCGACTGGCTTGGGGGGATGGCCTTGATTCTGGCCATCGTTTTGACTTACACGCCGGTCTGGTGGGCGGGGTTCATCTGGGATGACGCGGCGCATGTGACGCCCGTGGGAATGCGCTCCATGGAAGGTTTGAGGCGCATTTGGTTCTATCCGGGCGCGACCCAGCAATATTATCCACTCATTCACAGTATCTTTTGGGTGGAACACCGGCTTTGGGGCGATGCGCCGCTGGCTTATCACCTGGTTAATATCGTTCTGTTTTCCTGTTCGGCGTTGCTCCTGCTCAAAATTCTCCGGCGTTTGGAAGTGCCCGGCGCGTGGCTGGCCACCGCCATCTTCGCCCTCCATCCCCTGCAGGTCGAATCGGTGGCCTGGGTCAGCGAACTCAAAAATATGCTTTCGGGATTATTCTATCTCGGAGCGGCCCTGCTTTATCTGGAATTTGACCGGACGCGCCAAACCAGGGTCTATGTTTTCTCGCTGATTCTGTTTGTGCTGGGTTTGCTCTCCAAAAGCGTCATCGCCACTTTGCCGGCGGCTTTGCTGGTGGTTTTCTGGTGGCAACGGGGAAAGTTGTCGTGGAAACGGGACGCGGCGCCGTTGCTGCCCTTTTTTGCGGTGGGGATAGGCAGCGGACTCCTTACGGCCTGGGTCGAGCAACACTTGGTGGGAGCCGAAGGCAACGATTATCATTATACGCTGGTGGAACGCTGCCTGATCGCCGGACGGGCGATCTGGTTTTATTTGGGCAAATTGGTGTGGCCGGACGACTTGATTTTCATCTATCCGCACTGGGATATGAGCGGGACAATCTGGTGGCAATATTTGTTTCCGGCGGCGGTCTTGGTTTTGGTGGCCGGCTTGGTTTGGCTGAGCCGGTACTGGCGTGGGCCTTTGGCGGGATTTCTTTTTTTCGCCGGTACGTTATTTCCCGCGCTCGGTTTTTTGAACGTCTATCCGTTCCGTTATTCCTTTGTGGCGGATCATTTTCAATATTTGGCGGGTCTTGGGGTGATCGTTCCGAGCGCGGCGGGGCTGGTTTTGATCGCGGATATCACTCTTCCGCAGAAGCCGTGGCTGCGGTCGGGCCTGGCGGGCCTCTTATTAATGGTGCTTGGAGGATTGAGCTGGCAACGGGCTTGGGCCTATGAAAGTGAGGATGGACTTTGGCGGGATACGCTGGCCAAAAATCCGCAGTGTTGGATGGCCTATAGCAACTATGGAGTGAATCTGTTTCAAGAAGGACGAATGGACGAGGCGATGGATCAATTCAATAAAGCTCTGGAGATCGATCCCAACTATACCGATGCGCACAACAATCTTGGTAATGTTCTTCTCCAGGAAGGGAAAGTGGAGGAGGCAATGGTTCATTATCGAAAAGCTCTGAAAATCAATCCCAATATTGCCGAAACTCACTACAACCTGGGCAATGCTTTTTTGCAAAAAGGGCAAGCTGATGAGGCGATCCCCGAGTATGAGAGGGCTCTACAAATAAGGCCCAACTACGTGGAAGCCCATTACAATTTCGGAAAAGCTCTCACCATCAAGGGCCGGAGAGATGAGGCAATCGTCCAATACCAGGATGCCGTAAGAATCGATCCAAACTATGCCGAAGCCTACTACAATCTCGGCAACATTTGCCTGCAACAGGGGCAATTGGATGAAGCCATCGCACAGTATCAAAAAGCCGTGAACATCAATCCCAATTATGCGGATGCCCACAACAATCTGGGCAATGCTTTGGCTAAAAAAGGAGAGGTGGATGAAGCCATGGACCAGTACCAGCAGGTTTTGAAGATTAACCCCAATTACGCCGACGCCCGGAATAATCTCGGCGTCATCCTTTTGCAAAAGGGACGCATCGATGAAGCGATCGTTCAGTATCAAGAGGCGTTGCGCCTGCAACCTGGCTTTACCGCAGCGCAAAATAATTTAGCCCGGGCGCAAGCCATGCTTCGGCCAACGGGAAGTGGCAAGTGAATCCGGAACCGGATTATTTGCCTAAAAAATCTTTCAGCTTCCCACCGGCTCCAAAACGCCCAACGCAAGTCCCAGCGAACGGAATTTCTCCCGCACCGCCTTGGCGAGACCGTGGCCCGGCTTGAAGACTTTGGTGGGGAAGGATGACGTCACGATGCTGCGCAGGTGATCGGGCGACTTCAGGTGCCAGAGAGCCAAAGCCTGGATGAGAATATTTCCAATGGCCGCCGCATCGGCTGGACCGGCGATGACCGGCAAACCTGTGGTGTCGGAAATCAATTGATTAAGCACTTCATTATTGGAACCGGAGCCCACCACATGAAGCACTTTTATTTCCTCTCCGGTGAGCGATTGCAATTGCTGCAAGGTTTCAGCGTGGCCCAGCGCCAGGCTTTCGAGGATGGCGCGGATGATCTCTCCCGGCGTGGCGGGAACCGGCTGACCGGTTTCGCGGCAGAAAGCGGCGATTTTTTCCGGCATCTCTCCCGGTTCGTAGAAACGGGGGTCATCAAGGGCCAAATGGGACTTGGCCGGGCCGGCTTCGCTGGCCAGCCGGGCCAGATCGTCGCAGGAGTAGGTTTGTCCGGCAGCCTCCCAGGCGCGGCGGCATTCCTGTACGACGGAAAGGCCGGCGGAATTTTTGAGGAACCGGATGGTTCCGCCCAGTCCTACTTCATTGGTGAAACCAGCCTCACGCGCCTCGTCGCTCATGATTGGCGCGCGGAGTTCCACCCCGAATTGGGAGCAAAGACCGGAATGGAGATATGCCCACTGCTCTTCCGCCCGCACGGGGACGGCGGCCGTGGCCGCCGCCGTATCGTGCGAGCAGGTGGCCACGACACGGGTGTTAACCAAAGAGGGATGTTTGCGCAGGGCATCGATGACCGGCCCAAAGGCCGTTCCGCTGGGCACCAAACGCGGCAAAATCGAACTGGGCAGTTCCAGGGCCGCCAAAACCTTGGGTGACCAAGCATGGGTTTGCGGGTTGTAGAGTTGGGTCGTGCTGGCGAGCGATTCCTCGCAGGCCGCCACACCGCAAAGCCGGGCATTCAAGTAATCGGCGATGGGAAGGAAACGTTCGGCTTTCTGGAAAAGAGCCGGGTCCGCCTGCTGGCCAGCTTCGATTTGGAAAAGGGTATGGAGTGGCATTAAAGGAATGCCCGTTTCGGCGTAAATGGCCGAAAGGGGCATTTTTTTCAGCAAGCGGGTGGTATCTGTGTCACCATGACCATAAGAACCGCGGACGGGTGGTTGCAGAGGTTTGTCTTCCCCGTCAAGCAGGACATAATCGATGCCCCACGAATGGACGCTCAAGCCCGAAATGGGCAGATTCAATTGGGCCGCTTTTTCAATTCCGGCGAAGATCTCTTTTTCCAATGCGGCCAAATCCCAGCAAACATGGCCATTGACCTTTTGCGTCTTGCTGGGGAACTGGTGGATTTCCGAGAGGGTTAGTTGACCCTTGGCCAAGGTACCCAGAACGATTCGTCCACTCTCCCGGCTCAGGTCACATGCTAGATAATAGGTGGTATTCATAAAAAAACGACAAAGCAAAAAGTAATGGGCTGGAGGGAAAAGGGTTTTTCAAAACCGCCTCGGATCAAACCTCTCCCACCGCAAAACTGGAGGGGGTGAAGGTTGCCATAGTTTCAAAACAAGACAAGCAATTAACTCATCTGTTTGACACGTTTACAACTATCTTCCTATGAGGATACAAGCATTTCCCACCCAGTCAATGCGGAAATAGGGCTTCGAGAATTACGGCGTCTCGAAGCCACGCGAGTTATGACTTTGTGCTTGTAGTAATTGTAGTAGTATTACCCAAGTAGAAATTTCCAGAATCCTTCCGGCGCATGGACCCTCACCAGCGCCAAGCCGACCAGCGGCAGATGGACGCCCCGGCGATAGGCGACATAGCGTTCTTTCCATTCGGGGCGGTACTTCCGCTTGAACTCGAAGAGGGATTTATAGCCGTAAATATGATCGAGATTTCGAAAAAGGAATTGCACCAGTTTCTCTTCCGCCACGAGAGGAAGGGACGATGGTTTGGCGTTGGCCAGCGGGGCCATGCCCAGGCTGATATCATCAATCCCGGTCCGGCGGAAATGGGCGATGGATTCGACGAGGACAAAATCGATGATGTTGCCAGCCTGCGGACCCGCGCGCATGAGATCGAGTGTCCTTCCCTTGCCCCGCGCGAAGGGACGCCAGGTGGCGAAGGCGAGAGCCCGGCCCGAGACATCGAGGGCCACTCCGGCGCCGTGACGGCGAATTTCTTCAAGAGAGTAGGAGCCCATGTCAAAGGTCATTTCCCGCGTCCTTTTGCCTTCGAGCCAGCTATGGGAAATGGCTTCGAGTTGCCGTTCCAGCGCTTCATCGATTCCATCGGCGGCGGTGTACCACCGGAAACTCACCCCGAGCCGCCGCGCCCGGTTGCAGATCGTGCGCAGATTCTGAAAACTTCTTCCCCTGAGTTGAAATGTGGCGGCGCGCAGGCGGGCTTCCTCGCCTATTTTGAAAATGGAGAGTCCCGCCGCTTCGTAAGCATGGAGCAGATTGCCGTTGACCTCGTAAAAAACCGGCTCCCAATCCTGCTTCCGGCAAAAACGGACAAATTCGGCGATGGCCTGAGGTTGGAGAGCCGGATGGCAGACGGGATCGGCCAGGGCGACGGCAAAGCTGCTCGAGAGAGCGTAGGGAACGGCCGCCCGCCCGTCGAAGGCGAAGAAATAGCTTTTATCGTCCAGCAAGGCGAAGGCGTGGAGAGGATCCTGCCCGTAAAGTCTGATCAAGGGGCGGAGCTTCTCCCGTTGTTCGGGAGAGGCCCGGCGCCGCAGCAAGACGGGGCGCAGAATCAGCGCCAATCCCAGGACCGACGCGGCGGCCCCGCCCACCCGCAGAACCGAAAAAAGGTGTTTGGCATGGCTGGTTAATGCCGTCTCCGTATGGGTGTTTTGCACCAGGACCAGTTCAGCCGCGGCTTGCAGGCAACCCGGCCAACTGTGATCTCCCGTTATTTCCTTGTGCAGAGCGTGGAGCCGTACCATTCCAAAGACCAACAGGGTCAATGTTATCGTGGTCCAGATGATGACGGCCGAATGGACCGACCGTTGATCCGAACGGGCCGTGAAGTAGCGGTGCTGGGAAAAAAGAAAGCCGATGAGGGTCAAACTTACGAGACCCTGCGGCCAGACAGCGGCGCGACCCAAATGGAGGATCGGAGCAATCAAAAGCGCCCCGATCGTCAGCAGCCAGGCCACCCGCTTGCCTCGCACCAGACCCGACGCCAGGCTAAAGAGCATCACGGAGGTGAGCAGCATCAGGAAGCGCTGGCCTTCGGAAATCTGGAAAGGTACCCAGTGTCCCAGCCGGTAAATTAACTTCGGTTCATGCCGCAGCAACGCCGAAACGAAATTAACCACGGCAGAGAGGCGGACGGCCCAGGCGAGTACGACCACGCTGGTTGGCTGCCCCAGCGGGATCTTGTTTTCAACAACAGGGAGGATTCGCTGGAGCGCGTCGATTTTCGCGCTTTGCCGGAGCGACGCCCAGGGCGAAAGAGCGGTGGTATTCATCATTCAATTCGCGACTTTTTCCGGGACGGAACTGGCGGCGGGTGTATTGGCTAATGGAACGCCCGGCGGAGAGGCGACCCAGGCGGCGCTCGCTCCCAACTTGAGCAGAAAATCGGGACAGGCCGACTGGAAGTCGTGCCACGCGCTCGGATAGACCAATTTCTGGTGCGGCGCGCTGAGTTGACTGAGCCAGGCGACTGAGTCAGTCGGGTCCCAGTCTCCATGCCACTGGGCTACCCGCATGGCGCCGAGTCTTTCAGCAAAATCGGCCAAGCCGAAGGTCCCCGGGCCGCTGGGCGGAATATCCATTTTGTCCAGGGTACGCAAGCCATAGCGACCCCGGCTGGTTGGTGAAATCAAAAGCAACCCGGCGATCCCGGGAGGCGGATTCGGCCCGCCCGCCACCGCCACCGCCTGTTCCGCTCCCATCGAGTATCCGCCGACAATCAGCGGGGGCGGACATCCCCTGAACGGCGCTTCAGCCGCCCGGGCAATCCGGGTCATGTCGGCCTGTAAGGTCGGCAAATCGTAATCGGTTTGGGAATAATCGGCGCAGTCGAAGCTAATGACATCGAAGCCTTGTTCCTGGAGTCCCCGGGCGACCTTTTCCTCAAAATCGTCGCGCCAGCCTCCGTCGCCCGATCCGAAAAGGATGATCGCCTTTACCGCTGGCTTTTTGGATGGAAAGCGTAGAAAAGTGAAATCACCACGAGTCAACGGTATGGTTAACACCTGCCGGGTTGGATCTGTCCCGGCAAATTCGGGCTGCACCGATTCTCCTCCCCATGATTCCCAAGCCAATAAGGCAACGCCACTTAAAATGGCAAGAAGGTATATCCGAAAAGTCCATGGGCTGGCCACAGAGCCAGGTACTTGTCGGTGCAACCGAGGCATGTTTGTTAAGACGGATCATTAAGCAATGGAGCTACATTTTTCTGCGGATAAAAATCCTACAAATTAACGGCGACTAGCCGCTCTTCTCGACTTCGAGAGGAACAGCAACCTCTATGGGCTATTCCCGATTATCCGCCGCCGCCATGACCGCCTGAACCCGGCGGTGGTGGCGGTCTGGGCGGAGGAGGAGGGGGCGGCGGCGGTGGTGGTGGCGTGGATGGTGGGGGAGGCGGCGGTGGTGGCGCGGATGGTGGGGGTGGCGGTGGAGGGGGCGGAGAAGGCGGCGGTGGCGGCGGCGGAGGGGGGGGAGGGGGGGGAGGGGGGGGAGGGGGCGGCGT
>Ga0335072_10010794_pt1 | contig 13125 bp, 7 predicted proteins | sample Lox_Sample_21_FD_206725 | JGI IMG/M metagenome (GOLD analysis project Ga0335072, IMG submission 206725) | Soil microbial communities from Loxahatchee National Wildlife Refuge, Florida, United States - Lox_Sample_2.1 | ecosystem: Environmental > Terrestrial > Soil > Wetlands | place: USA: Florida...
AAGCGGTCATCGGCCGAATCGTCAACGAGCAATACTTTATACTTGTCTTTGCTCATTCCCTGTTGTGTCTATTCACTTTTTGCCGAGGGTAAAGTAAAATGTCGCGCCCTGGTTGACTTGGGCCTCGGCCCAGATGCGTCCTCCGTGTTTGTGAATGATTCGTGAGGTCAAAGCCAGACCCACTCCCGTGCCTTCAAATTCTTCGATGCGATGCAGGCGTTGAAAAACCCCAAAGAGCCGTCCCGCCAAGGCCATATCGAAACCGACGCCATTGTCGCGCACGAAGATGACATCCTCATCATCTTCCCGGAGGAATCCAATCTCAATACGGGCAGGATGGCGCGGCCGGGTATATTTAACGGCGTTGGAAATGACGTTATCGAAAACCTGCCGGATAAGGCCGTAATTGCATTTGAGAGTGGGAAGATGGCCGGTTTCCCAAATAATAGAACGGTCTTTGATGTCTCCCTTGATGCCCGTCACAACTTCTTCGACGATCTCATTTAAATTGACGACGTTAAAATCAAGCTTCTGCCGGGCCACTCCCGACAGATTAAGCAGATCGTCCACCATTTGTCCCATCTCCCGCGATCTGGATCCGATTCGCTCCAAATAATGCCCCGCTTCGGGAGGCAAAGCGGAGGAGAATTCTTCCTGCAACAACTCGGCGTAGCCGTGAATCTGCCGGAATGGCGCCCGGAGATCATGGGCAATGGAGTAGGTGAATGCTTCCAATTCCTGATTGGCCACTTGAAGTTCTGCGGTTCGTTCCGACACGCGCTCTTCAAGCCTGAGATTGGCTTGGCGCAAATCTTCCTCGGCTCGCATGCGTTCCCGGACTTCCACCTGCAAGGACTCATTGGCGATGGCCAATTCCTCCGTTCGCTGTTTAACGCGGGCTTCCAACTCATCGTGGGCCACGCGCAGGGCTTCGGCCTGCCGCCGGACCTGTTCGGTGATTTTGTACATCTCAACAAAGAACGCCACTTTCGCCCGCAATATTTCCGGAATGATGGGAGCCAGGATATAATCGACCGCCCCCAACGAATATCCCCGGGAGACGTGCGTTTCCGTATCGTTGACGGCGGAAACAAAGATAATCGGAATATTTTCCAGGCTTTTTCGCTCGCGAATCAAAGCCGCCGTTTCAAATCCATCCATGCCCGGCATATTGACGTCCAAAAGAATAACGGCGAAGTTTTGAGCCAGGAGATATCTCAAGGCTTCGCGTCCGGATGAGGCGTGAACAATGTTTTGACCGAGGCTTGAGACGATAGCCTCCATCGCCAGACGTTTATCTTTTCGGTCGTCGACGATAAGTATATTGGCTAGATGGAATGGCGCGAGAGGCATCCGCTCCAACCCTGTCCCCGGCTGCTTGGGCAGGGCCGCTTGGGTACGGCGGTCAACGGAATGCTTTTTCTTCCGCGTGGTCAGCGATGAAGCCATAAGCGCAGCATGGATAACAGTTCAGCGCTGTCGACCGGCTTGGCGATATAATCGGAAGCGCCTGCCTCGATGCACTTTTCCCGGTCGCCTTTCATGGCTTTGGCCGTGACGGCGATCATGGGCAGCGTCCTGAATTTGGGAAACTTCCGAATGGCTCGCATGGTGTCATAGCCATCCATGTCAGGCATCATGATGTCCATCAAAACCGCGTCGATGCCAGGCTGGGACTGTAATATTTCGAGGGCAATTTTGCCTGTCTCCGCCGAGACGATGCGCATGTCATACCGCTCCAGCAGGCTGGTCATGGCGAAAATATTGCGAATGTCGTCATCGACAATCAGAATATTTTTCCCTTTAAGCAAAGTTTCCGCCTGATAGAGCCGTTCGATGATTTCACGCTTCGATGGCTTCAAGTGGCTGATATCCTGGTGGAGGAAAAGAGTGCATTCGTCCAAGAGCCTTTCTTCGGAATGGACTTCTTTTAAAATCATGGCCTGGCTCAAGTGCTTAAGGTGCAAAGCTTCTCTCTTGGAGGTGTTTTGCGTAACATAGGCCAGAACCGGAATCTCCATAAGATGAGGATCTTTTTTGATCTCTTCGATCAGTTTTAATCCCGTCGTGTCACTCAATTCCGAATCGACCACCACAGCGGTAAAGGGATTATCCCGCATTTTCGTCAGCGTCTCCTGGCCCGTGGCGGCGCCGGAGATTTGCAGATTGGGCTCCTCCAAAAGATTGGCGAGATGTTGTCGGCGGCCATCGTCCTTACTGGCGATCAGCAAATGCCGCACGGAGGTCTTGGCGACATGATCAATCCGCACAAACACCTCCTTGAGTTCTTCCTTGGATTTTAAAGGCTTGTTCAAAACGCCCACGGCTCCCGCTCTTAAGCCGCGCGCCTGGACATCCTCTGTGGTGATGATATAGACGGGAATATGCCGAAGCTTAAGCGCGTCTTTGAGCCGAGCCAGTACCCGCCAGCCATCAAAATCGGGCAGATTGATGTCGAGAGTTATCGCATCGATTTTGTGTTCCAAGGCGATCGTCAGAGCCTCGGCTCCGCGTGGAGCAATGAGAGCCTTGAATCCGCTGTCATGGGCCACCTCCACGAGAAGTTGCGCAAAACTAATGTCATTTTCCACGACGAGGAGAACACGGTCTCCCGGCTGAATATTGTCCGCATCATCCTCCCAATCGAGCGCTTCCGAAATATCCGATTCGGGTGCGAGTGCTTCGGCCGGGACTTCCAGTTCCAGCGGAATCTCCCTCGGATTGGAGTCGGAAGAAATCTGCGCTTGCCGTTTGGCGGGCTTCACCGGCACGAAGGTTTGTGGCAAGTACAGGGTGAACGTGCTTCCTTCGCCGGGGGTGCTGACCAGCCGGATTTCGCCTCCAAGTAACCGCGCGATTTCCCGGCTGATGGCCAGGCCCAAACCCGTGCCGCCGTACTTGCGGCTCGTGCTCCCGTCCGCCTGTTGGAAGGCCTCGAAAATAATATGTTGCTTCTCCGGCGGAATGCCAATGCCCGTATCCGTGACGGAAAAGACCAGAACCGTTCGGGCCTGGTTCAGCGTTTCATTATTTGGATTCCATCCCTCTTGGGCCGAACTAATGGTCAAGGAAACCTTGCCGCTTTCGGTGAATTTAAACGCATTCGACAAGAGATTTTTGAGGATCTGTTGCAACCTCTTCGCATCGGTTTGAATGGTCCTGGGCAAGTCCGTAGAACGGACCACCTCGAAATCGAGCTTCTTGCTGTCGGCAAAATGCCGGAATCCCCTTTCAACATAATCCTGGAGCTCGCGCAGAGTGACATCGCCGACGTCGACGATGACGGTGCCGGACTCGATCTTGGAGAGATCGAGAATATCATTGATGAGCGCCAGCAGGTCATTGCCGGCGGCGTGAATGGTCTTGGCATACTCGACCTGCTTGGCCGAAAGATTTTGATCCTTATTTCTGGACAAATCGTCGGAGAGAATCAAAAGGCTGTTGAGCGGCGTCCTCAATTCGTGGGACATGTTCGCCAAAAATTCGGATTTGTACTTGGAGGTCAAAGCCAGTTGCTTGGCTTTTTCTTCCAGCGCCTGGCGGGCCTGTTCCACCTCGGTGTTTTTCCGTTCCACTTCGACATTTTGATCTGCCAGCTGCTTGGCCTTTTCCTGCAATTGCTGATTGGTCTGTTGCAGCTCCAGTTGCTGGCTTTGCAGTTCCTTGGTAAGGGATTGCGACTGTTTCAACAGATCTTCAGTCCGGGTATTGGCTTCGATGGTATTGAACACAATGCCGATACTTTCCGTCAACTGATCCAAAAAGGCATGATGGGTGGGACTGAAATGATCAAAGGACGCCAGCTCCATGACTCCCTTGACTTGTCCTTCGAAGACGACCGGCAGCACCAGAATGTTGATCGGGTTGGCCTTGCCCAGACCCGAGCTGATGGCCATATAATTTTTGGGTGCGTTGGTAATGACAATCTTTTGCTTTTCCACCGCGCATTGCCCCACGAGCCCCTCGCCCAGCTTGAAGGTGTTCTCCGTGTTTCTGCGCTCGCGATGAGCGTAACTGGCCAGCAGCTTAAGATAGAGTTCCCCATCGTCTTTGGAGGAATCGATCGTATAGAAGACGCCCTGCTGCGCGGAAACGACCGGCGCCAATTCGGACAGAATGAGCTTGCCCACCGTCAGCAAATCCTTTTGGCCTTGGAGCATGCGTGAGAATTTGGCCAGATTGGTCTTGAGCCAGTCCTGCTCGCTGTTTTTCAAAGTGGTATCCTTGAGGTTTCGGATCATCTCGTTGATGTTGTCTTTCAAAGCCGCCACTTCACCCAAAGCTTCCACCGTAATCGACCGGGTCAGGTCGCCCTTGGTCACGGCGGTGGCCACCTCGGCGATGGCGCGAACCTGGGTCGTTAGATTGGCCGCCAGCTGATTGACGTTCTCGGTCAAATCTTTCCACGTTCCGGCGGCTCCCGGCACGCTGGCTTGACCGCCCAGCTTGCCTTCAACGCCGACTTCGCGAGCGACAGAGGTTACTTGGTCGGCGAAAATGGCCAAGGTGTCGGTCATGCTGTTGATGGTGTCGGCCAACGCGGCGATTTCTCCCTTGGCTTCCACGGTCAGTTTTTGTTTGAGATTTCCGTTTGCCACCGCGGTGACGACCAGCGCGATGCCGCGCACCTGATTGGTCAAATTACCGGCCATCAAATTGACGTTGTCGGTCAGACCCTTCCAGGTTCCGGCAACGCCTTTGACCTCCGCCTGTCCACCCAATTTTCCCTCGGTGCCGACTTCGCGCGCCACGCGGGTCACTTCCGCGGCGAAGGAGCTTAGCTGGTCGACCATGGTATTGATGGTGTTTTTCAATTCCAAAATTTCGCCCTTGACGTCGACGGTGATTTTCTTGGAGAGATTGCCGTTGGCCACCGCCGTGGTGACGTCGGCGATATTGCGCACCTGCGACGTCAGATTGCCCGCCATGAAATTCACATTGTCGGTCAGATCTTTCCAGGTTCCGGCCACGCCGCGCACGTCGGCCTGTCCCCCCAGCTTGCCTTCGGTGCCGACCTCGCGCGCCACGCGCGTCACTTCCGAAGCGAAAGAGTTGAGCTGGTCGACCATCGTGTTGATCGTATCCTTCAACTCGAGAATCTCGCCGCGCACGTCGACCGTGATCTTCTTGGAGAGGTCTCCATTGGCGACGGCGGTGGTGACATCGGCGATATTGCGCACCTGGGCGGTCAGATTGCCCGCCATCGAATTCACGCTGTCGGTCAGATCCTTCCAGGTTCCGGCCACGCCTTTCACGTCCGCTTGCCCGCCGAGTTTCCCTTCCGTGCCGACTTCGCGGGCCACGCGCGTCACTTCCGAGGCGAAGGAGCCGAGCTGATCCACCATGGTGTTAATCGTGTTTTTGAGCTCGAGAATTTCGCCTTTCACATTCACCGTGATCTTTCTTGATAGGTCTCCATTGGCCACCGCCGTGGTGACGTCGGCAATGTTGCGCACCTGAGAGGTCAGATTGCCCGCCATGAAATTCACGCTGTCGGTCAAATCTTTCCACGTGCCCGCCACCCCGCGCACATCGGCCTGTCCCCCCAGCTTGCCTTCGGTGCCGACTTCGCGGGCCACGCGGGTCACTTCCGAAGCGAAAGAGTTGAGCTGGTCGACCATGGTATTGATCGTGTCCTTCAACTCGAGAATCTCGCCGCGCACGTCGACCGTGATCTTCTTGGAAAGATTGCCGTTGGCCACCGCCGTGGTGACGTCGGCGATATTGCGCACCTGGGCCGTCAGGTTGCCCGCCATCGAATTCACGCTGTCGGTCAGATCCTTCCACGTTCCGGCTACGCCTTCGACCTCGGCCTGTCCGCCGAGTTTCCCTTCCGTGCCCACCTCGCGCGCCACGCGCGTCACTTCCGAGGCGAAAGAATTGAGCTGGTCGACCATGGTGTTGATCGTGTCCTTCAACTCGAGAATCTCGCCGCGCACGTCGACGGTAATCTTTTTGGAAAGATTGCCGTTGGCCACCGCCGTGGTGACGTCGGCGATATTGCGCACCTGCGCCGTCAGGTTGCCCGCCATCGAATTCACGCTGTCGGTCAGGTCCTTCCACGTTCCGGCCACGCCTTTCACATTGGCCTGTCCGCCGAGTTTTCCTTCCGTGCCCACCTCGCGCGCCACGCGGGTCACCTCCGACGCAAAAGAGCTCAATTGATCGACGAGCGTGTTGATCGTGTTTTTCATCTCCAAAATTTCGCCCTTCACATCCACGGTGATCTTTTTGGACAAATCGCCATTGGCGATGGCCGTGGTCACGTTGGCAATATTACGCACCTGGGCCGTCAGGTTGCCCGCCATCAAATTCACGTTGTCGGTCAAATCCTTCCACGTTCCCGCCACGCCTTTCACATCGGCCTGTCCGCCGAGTTTCCCTTCCGTGCCGACTTCGCGCGCCACGCGGGTCACTTCCGAGGCGAAGGAACGGAGTTGATCCACCATGGTGTTGATCGTGTCTTTCAGCTCGAGAATCTCGCCGCGCACATCGACCGTGATCTTCTTGGAAAGATTGCCGTTGGCCACCGCCGTGGTGACGTCGGCGATGTTACGAACTTGGGCCGTCAGATTGCCCGCCATCGAATTCACGCTGTCGGTCAGATCCTTCCACGTTCCGGCCACGCCTTTCACATCGGCCTGCCCGCCGAGTTTCCCCTCCGTGCCGACTTCGCGGGCCACGCGGGTCACCTCCGACGCAAAAGAGCTCAATTGATCGACCATCGTATTGATGGTGTTTTTCAGCTCGAGAATTTCGCCTTTCACATTGACCGTGATTTTCTTGGACAAATCGCCATTGGCGACTGCGGTGGTGACGTCGGCGATATTGCGCACCTGGCCGGTCAGGTTTCGCGCCATCGAATTGACATTGTCGGTCAGGTCCTTCCACGTTCCGGCCACGCCTTTCACGTCGGCTTGCCCGCCAAGTTTCCCTTCCGTGCCGACTTCGCGCGCCACGCGCGTCACTTCCGACGCGAAGGAGCGAAGCTGGTCCACCATGGTATTGATGGTGTTTTTCAACTCCAGAATTTCGCCTTTAACGTCCACGGTGATTTTTTTGGAGAGATCGCCGTTTGCCACCGCCGTGGTGACCGTGGCGATATTGCGCACCTGGCCGGTCAAATTTCTCGCCATCGAATTCACGCTATCGGTCAGATCCTTCCAGGTTCCGGCCACGCCCCTGACTTTGGCTTGCCCACCCAGTTTGCCTTCCGTTCCCACTTCGCGCGCCACCCGCGTCACCTCGGAAGCAAAAGAACTCAATTGATTGACCATGGTGTTGACGGTTTTTGCCGTGCGAAGAAATTCGCCTTCGAGCGCCCGGCCTTCGATTTCCAGGGCCATGGTCTGGGTCAGATCGCCTTTGGCCACCGCACCGATGACACGGGCCGTTTCACTGGTGGGATGCACCAAATCGCTGATGAGGGTGTTGACCGATGCGATGGAATCGGCCCAGGAACCGCTCACTTCGCCAATGGAGGCGCGCTGGCTGATTTTGCCTTCTTTGCCCACCATCCGGCTCATTCGCTCCAGCTCCTGGGACATCCTTTCATTACGCTCGACAACGTCGTTGAAGGCATCGGCAATTTTGCCGGCTTTGCCATCCCAACTAAGCGGAAGACGAACGGTAAAATCGCCTTTTTTCAATGCGGTCAAGGCGGTCAGCAGACAGGTAAGATTCATTTCCTCGGTTTGTTCTTCTATTCTTCCTTTAGAGAGCCGTCTCCTGTTGCCGGTTATGAGTGATGGGGCGCCGTTCGTTTTACCATTTGTTTTCATATAGAGATTCTGGGCATGAGCGGATTACAGGTGAATAGATGATGGCCAGTTCATCACATGAAGCTAAAACGACGAGAAAATGGATGATGCTCATCGGTTTTCAGCCAGTGGAATGGTACTTGCCGTGGAGAAGCAAGAGGCTCGCCACCTGTGACAATAAATAGTTATCTTACGAAAAAAAGATTGTCAAAAACTATTTGCCCTCTTGCATATTAAATCACTATGCCCCCAAATTAATATTTAATACTTTCATTTCTTTCATATTAGGGCCGCCCCATTGCATTTTGCACTTAATTGGCTTTAAAAGCCGTGCAAATTGAAATATTATACAGGCGAATCAAGGCAATGGAAAACCCCTATGCTGCTAGTGCCGCACGTCTTCTCTCGCCGCCGAATCAACGGTGCGCTTTGGCGGATGGAGGATCTGGCCCCGGAGAAAACTTAGAAAGTATATTTCAGTCCGGCGACAACCAGATGTTGCTGAATCTGATCCGGCTTGAAGCGATAGTCGAGACCCGTGCCGCCGAAATTAGATACCTTCACATCGGTGCCAAGGGCGTCGATAAATTTGTATTCCGAAAACAAACTCCAATGATCGTTCAGCGCAATATCAAAGCCGGCAAAAGCTTGGCCGGCAAAATCGACGTCGTCGCCCGTGATGCCGGTAAAATGCGCTCCCACGGCCGGTACCACCGCATCCGAATGCAAGGAAAGATATTCGCCTCCAACGCCTGCTCCAATATAGGGAGTAAAGAGCGTGCCGGTTTTCAAACGTAGAATGCCGTTAAGGAACCAGGCAGCCGAATTATAGGAGGTGCTGCTTGATCCGCTGGCGCCGAGAAACGATCCGGAGCTGGTGCTGGTGGTTCCCAGATAGAGGGCTTCGGCCTCGACGCCGGGTTGCAGGCGAAGAGCATCTGTCAGGCCGAAAGACTCGAAATTGTAACCGGCTTTGATGCCGCCAGCACCACCCCAACCGGAACTGATGCTGGAAGACGGGACAATCGTCGTGCCCGGCGGAACTCCGATGGCGGCCGCCGAAGCTGAAGTGCCGGTGAAGGTCTGGCGCTGATTGCCATAGCCGGTGGCAAACTGGGCGCCTCCGTAAACGCCAACATAGAATCCAGCGTCGGAACGAAGCGAGGGCGGGGTAACCATTTCCTTCGTATCGGTTGTCAGTTCGGTTCCGCCATGCGCCGTCAGGGATACGGCCATCATCAAAATGAGGCCGGCGATAAGTTTCGATTTCATTGTGTGGATGTCCCGATTGTTATGTGAGAAAAAAATGAAGTTAACTCGTATGCATTTCGTTGGGAATATGCCGGCCAATATAGAATTCTTGTTACGGCTGCATGATTATTTGCGATTTCAACTTGCGACTGCTTCAGGCAGATCCGATTCTTCGAGAAAGCGCGGAGATGGAACCGTTTTAATCCGGTCAGGACCGATTTTTGAATCTTGCGGCAACGGAAAATAGAGAGAGATGACGGTTCCCTTGCCAACCTCGGATTGAAGATCGATTAATCCGCTATGGACCTGCATGAGCCCAAAAACAACGGAGAGGCCCAATCCCATCCCTTTTTCGACCGGCTTGGTGGTGTAAAAGGGTTCAAAAGCATGCATCCGGGCCGTCTTGTCCATCCCTTTACCCGTATCGGAAACTTTCAAGCAAAGGTAGGGCAGGTTATCCAAGGACAAAGAATGGGATGAATCGAACTCGACTATTTCGGTTGAAACGGTAATTCGTCCTCCCTGGGGCATCGCATCCCGGGCATTCATGATCACATTGGTGAGCATGTGGCTGACCTGACATGGATCGGCGAAAATAGGAGGTAAATTGTCGTCCACGTGGAGAACCAGTTCCACATTCGGAGGCATCTTGGCTTTTAACGCCTCCGCCGTGTCCCGGATCCGGGGGACAATATTAAACAAAGTAAAATTGGCATCCGTTTTCCTGGCGAAAGCGAGCAACTCTTGCATGATTTGAGTGCCGCGATCCGTCGCTTTGCTGAGGGTATCGGCAATCTTGACCACTTGTCCCGGACGGTGGGCTTCCATGGGTAAAAGAGCAAGATTCATCCTGAAAATTTGCAACATATTGTTGATATCGTGAGCCAGCCCTCCGGCCACGGTGGCAATCGCCTCCAGCCGGCGCGCTTCATGCAAACGTTTTTTCATCGCTTGAAGCATGGCCCGCTCCGCCGCTTCCGCCAAAGCGCGGCGAACCGCGGGAATAAGCCGGTCGATCCGGTGCTTAAGCACATAATCGGTCGCTCCGTTCTGCAGCGATTCGATGGCCGTTTCCTCGCCTATCGTGCCTGAGACAAAAATGAATGGAACTTGCGGTTTAAGAGCATGCGCGATCTCCAGCGTTTGCCCCCCGCTTAATTGAGGCAAGGTATAATCGGCCAAAATGAGATCGTAATTGAATTTCTCCAGCTTTTCAAAAAGCTCCTCCCGGGTTTCTATCCGATGGATATCGCAATCCAATTGGTTCTTTCGCAGTTGGTACTGCACTAGCTCCGAGTCATAGGGAGAATCTTCCACATGGAGAATACGCAGCTTCTGCTTCATGGAAGATTAATTAACTTTTTACCGGCTCCCAAACATCTAAGCGATGGGCGTGCCATCATTTCTAATGGGATGAAGGATGCTGATAATAAGCATGTTGGATAAGATGGCCACGCAGGGAGGCGCCTCGACTTATGAAATTTGCAAGAAGAAAAAGGCCAATGTCTTGCGTCTTGCAACCTTCCACGAAGTAAGTAGTAAGGGCTAATGGGAGAAAGCCGCGCTTTCTTGCCACACCGGATGAAAATCTTCCGCAAATTCTTCGATCATTTTTTCATTTAAGAGCGGAATATCCTCTGGGCACCTGCAAGTAACCAGTCCATGATCGGTAACGACAGATTTATCCTTCCAGATGGCCCCCGCATTAGCCACATCTCTCCGTAGAGAATAGAAAGAAGTCAGCACACGATCCCGTATCACATCGGCTTCAATAAGTAATTTGGGACCATAGCACAGGGCTGCCACCGGCTTGCCGCTGGCAAAAAATTGACGCACAAAATCTATCGCCTCCGGCATAGCGCATAAGGTATTGACATTTTCGATGCCTCCGGGGAGCACCAAAGCGTCAAAGTCATCTTCTGTCGCGTATTTCAAGTTGATATCCACGGAATAGATGGCTCCCAAGTCGTCTTCACTCCATGACTCCACTTCGCCATATTGGGGCGATACCAAATAAGTTGCCGCTCCAGCTTCAATAAGCGCCTGCCGCGGTTCGGTTAATTCGGCCTGTTCAAAGCCATCCATGACGAGAATGGCCACTTTCTTTCCGTTTAATTCATAATTCATAGGATATTTATCACAAATTTGATCTCTTTTTAGCTTGGGGCGTGCCACCCCAAGATGGTGAATATCATAGCAGAGGTCCGACTCTGAAAAGGCCTCGAGCAGGGGCTGCCATATTCGCAAGTCGCCACGGACCCCCGCAGTATTTAATGCAATTTGCCGAATCTTAAATGATCGGAGATCATCTATTCTTCAGACCCAGGCCATTTCCAGCAATTCCTCGGAATGAAACGCGATCCTTCGCAGAGTCTTACGAGAGCAACGCAGCGCCGGCGAGCCGGGGAGATTCAATCTCGGACTGGTTCCGTCCCGCGTCCCCCCTGCCGGGGGAGATGAAAAACGTCGGCCACCGCCTTGGAGAAAGTGGCGAAGGTTACCGGTTTGGTTACATAATTGACCACTTTGAGTTTCTGACATTCCTCAAGATCGGCGGGATCGTTGGAAGAGGTCATGACAATGACGGGAAGATTGCGAAAATCATCGTGATCGCGAAGGCGGCGCAGGAGTTCAACGCCACTTAAAGAGGGGAGTTTGAGGTCCAGAAAAAGCGCGATAAGCTCCTCGGCGGCGGATTGGCCCTCGCCGGTAAGAAAATCGAGAGCCTGGCGTCCGTCGGAAATAAATTTGACATGGGCGTCGATGCCGCTTTTACGGAGCTGGCGCAGCAGGAGCCTGCTATCATCGTCATTGTCTTCCACAATAAGAACGCGGACGGGGTTGGGATTGGCGCTCATAAACTTAAAAATGGACTAGTTTGCAAAAGAAAGACTTTGGGGAAGTGATGGACGGATAAAATGTTTTTGGTCAAGCCAGAATGCGCGAATGGAACATGCCAGAAGGACCATTTCACGCAAGGAAGAAGGTTTGACGAGATAGGCATTGATTTGGAGCCGGTAGGCCGTGGCCACATCCCGCGGTTCGGTGGAAGAGGTAAGAGCGAGAACCACGAGAGAGCGAAAAGCGCCGTGGTTACGAATCCATTGGAGAGTTTCCAGGCCCCCGAGCCGTGGCAGCTTGAGATCGAGCAGGATAAGATCCGGAAAAACGTTTTCTCCGCCGGATGTGGCCATGGCGAGAATATCCTGGAGATGGGCGATAACGGCTTGGCCATCGTGGTAATGCTCGATGCGATGAGTGATTCCGGCTTCCCGGAGGGCGCGGGTGGTGAGGAAAGCGTCATCTTCATTATCTTCCACGAGCAGGATGGTACGTGAAGTATCCATTATACAAAAGCCCGGTTTAGCTCGATCCAAAATCTGCTCCCCTTCCCCTCTTCAGATTCAACGCCGGCTTCGCCCTGCATATTTTGCGCCGCTTTAGCCACAATGGCCAGACCAACGCCGGTTCCACCGTAAAGAGAAGGCTCATGGATTTGGACAAACATTTGGAAAATGCGTTGGTGATTGCAAGGAGCAATGCCGATACCGTTGTCCTCAATCCAAAGGCGAACGCGGGAGCCACGTTCCTCGGCCCAGACCCAAATCTCTGGATGGACTCCCGCCGCGACGAATTTGGTGGCATTGCCGAGGAGATTGGAGACGATTTGAGTCAGGAGCGCCTCGCGCCCGGTAACCGGGGGCAATTTACCCCGCACCTGGATGTTGACGGCGGGAGGATGGAGCGCCGGGTCATGTTCGATAACCTCACGGACGATACGGTCGAGGTCTTGCGGGGTTAGGGGTTCGGCTTGGCGGGAAAGGCGGGTATAGGAGAGAAGATCCTGAATCAAACGGTCCAGGCGCTCGGAAGCGTTCTTGATCCGGGTCAAATAACTCTTGCCTTCGTCGTCGAGCCTGTCGCTGTAATCTTCGATGAGAGCCTGGGAAAATCCCTGCATGGCCCGAAGAGGAGAACGGAGATCGTGGGAGATGGTATAGGAAAAGGCCTCGAGTTCGATGACGCTCTGTTGGAGTTGGGTCGTGCGTTCGGTCACTTTCTTCTCAAGGTTTTCAGAATAAGTCTTCAGAGTGTTCTGGGCGCGCCGGAGATC
>Ga0335072_10010796_pt1 | contig 13124 bp, 11 predicted proteins | sample Lox_Sample_21_FD_206725 | JGI IMG/M metagenome (GOLD analysis project Ga0335072, IMG submission 206725) | Soil microbial communities from Loxahatchee National Wildlife Refuge, Florida, United States - Lox_Sample_2.1 | ecosystem: Environmental > Terrestrial > Soil > Wetlands | place: USA...
CCGCCCCCGGCGGCATTCCGGTTCGGCTGCGCCGGCCGCATCGGGCTGGGCTTCATCTGCCGGGGCGGCGCCGCTGCCTGCCGCGCGACCCGCATACCGCCCCCTCCACGGCGCTGCGCCCATGCTCCGGGCGCCGCCAGCATGGCCAGCAACACGGCCAGCGCGAACGCGACTCTGCGCCCGGGCTGCGCGCCCCGCTCCGTGGTTTGCCTTTCGTGGGTCATACTCCGACTTCCCCAAAGCAGACTGCCAATATCCCCGGGCCGGCCTGTTGTCTGGATCCCCATCAGCCTTCGCCCGTCTTTCCCGGTTGCTCTACCCGATTTACAAGCTGCCGTTCCGCGCCCCGCTGTTGTCGCCTGTATCCTGCTCCATCGCATTCAGCTGCTGGAACACCTGCTGGTTCTCATCCAGCGACTGCAGATCCTGAATCACCGGCGAGGCCGCCTGCACCGGCGTCGGCTGTGCCGGATGCCCCGATCCCGCGAAGCCCGCATACATCCCCCCGCCCACCGCCACGGCCAGCGCCAGCGCCGCCGCGGCCAGCGGCCGCAGGCTCATCGAATTCCCAAACAGCAGCCGCGCCCGCAGCCGCTCCAGCCATCCCGCCGGAGCCGCTTCCTGCTCCTCGCGCAAACGCACCGCCATCTTCCCGTCGAAGTACGGCGAAACCTCCTCGGCCGTCCACGCGTCCATCAGCGCCATCGTGGACTCCAGCTCCTTCAGTTCCTTCCCGCACTCCGCGCAGTCGGCCACATGCGCGCGCACTTCCACCGGCACCCGCTCCCGGTCCAGCAGCAGGTCCGGCAACCGCTTTTGCACTTCCCGGCAGATCATACAATCCTTCTCCCGTCCGTTAATCCTGCTCGACAAACTCTTTCAGACGCTCCCGCAGCGTCTGATACGCGCGGAACAGCAGCGACTTCGTCGCCGACTCGCTCAGCTTCAGCACCGCGCCAATCTCCCTGTAATCCAGCCCCTGATACTTATGCATTAACACCGCCGTGCGCTGTCGCTCCGGCAGCGCCATCACGTGCTTCCGGATGGCCTGCATCCGTTCGTTCTTCACCAGCTCGTCTTCGGCGCCCGGCCGGGCGTCGGCTACATCCGGCGTCGTGCCCGTCTCGGCATCCGGCTGGTCCAGATACACGGTCTGCGCCGCCCGCTCGTACTTCGTGTCCCGCGCATGGTTCACGCCCAGGTTCGTCGCGATCCGGTACAGCCACGTTGTAAACTTCGCTTCCGCCCGGTACGTCTGCCGCGACCGGTACACCCGCAGGAAGACCTCCTGCGCCAGCTCTTCGGCCACCGCCTGATTGTGCACCATGCGGTACATGAAGTTGATGATCGGCTTCCGATATTTTTCGATCAGGAAGCTGAACCCGGTGTCATCGCCTTCCCGCACCCGGAGCATGATCTCCGCGTCGGTCATCGCCCGCCAGTCGGCCGGACCCGCTACCCGCGTCCCGCCATTGGCCGGCCGTCCCTGCAACACCCCCGAATTGAGAGCCGCAGTCGCCATATCCCTGCTAACCCCGTTCGGGTCGGTGAGTTGCGGGGAAACTTCGTCGTTTTCCTCGCCTTCCAGGGGGTCGTTTTCCCCGTCCGCTCCCTCCCTGCCCTCCGCCTCCCAGTCCTCCGGGAACGCGTCGGGGGGCTCCCCTGCCTCATCCGCCTGCCCGGACCCCTCCCCGGCTTCCTCCGGGTCGCGGAAGTCCTTCATTTCCGGGTCTTCCGGCTCAGGCGAGGCGGATCGAAAAGCCATATCTGCCTGATCATTCTACGTTTCAGCGCCCTTGTCACCCCCGGGCCAGCCCCCGGTTTTTCTTCTCCGCCGCCCGCTCTCCTCTGAACGCTGTCGATGCCCGTCCGCTGAACGCTGTCCGCTAAACGCTATCCCCTATCCCCTATCCCCTATCCCCTAAACCCTATCCCCTGCTTTTTGCTATTCTGATCCAGTCCCACCCCGCCCGGGGCGCATAACTCAGCGGTAGAGTGCCACCTTCACACTCTGCCATAACCAGCAGAATCAGAGAGTTAGCAGGCATCGCGGGGAACGGTTAAACGCTTTAGGAGCAGGCGGGCACTGGCTCCGTTCCCCGATTCGTTCCCACGCAAAGCTGGCTGCGATTGACACCCAGGAGCGGCGGCACTCGCGGTGGCACTCTAGAGGGGAATTATTACTGGAGTACCTTGACACCTCGTTGAATCCGGGTCAGGATTGCGTCAAAGGAGACTCCCCTCCATGCAATTCATGGTCCGCGTTGAAATGCATCACGCCACCGAGGAGATGTACGAAAATTTGCACCGCCGCATGGCCGCGGAAGCCCTCAGCCGTTTCCTAGTGCATTCCAGCACCGGCCAGCAACATCACATGCCCACCGGAACCTATTGGACCGAGTCCTATGCAACCTCGGAGGCGGTGATGGCGGCGGCCATTCGGGCGTCAACTGCGGTGGACCGTGAAGCCATGATTACCGTTTCAGGCGGGAGTGGTCCAATTCGCTTCTACAACTGCCCGCTAGTAGCGGAAAACAGTTTGGCGAACATCGGCGCGCTGCTCACCGCGCTCACCGGGCCGAAACCCGCAAGCACCGTTCCGATCCCAGAGGGTTTGGATCTCTGGGTTTCCCTGCTGAAGGCAAAGTAGGCGAATCGCGCTCCGCGCACTCGCACCTGGCATCGCTTCCCGTCAAATAAACGGCCCGCCTCCCGGCCAGGGTTGCGGGCCAATCCAAGAGCGTTTTCGCAAATTTGGGAGAACGGAAACTGATGAGCGGGAGACTAGTCGCGCCCCGGGTCACCCGTCAATAGACTTGTCTCAACGCTGCCGCGTTGCTCCACTGGTCCTGGCATTCCTCCAGCCGTGGCTGTTAACTGAATTGACTCGTTTTATTCCACTTTTCCACATGGCTTCCGTTCTATCCGCAGGGGAATTCCGCAGGCGTTGGGCATACACTCACTGCAGCATAAAAGGGGCACCGGCCTCCAAACCGGCACCCCTTTTCTGCGGGTCGCGCCCATCGTGCCGGGAGTCCACGCTAACGGAGCCGTCCAAAGCCCGCTAGCGCCCGGCGCGTTGGTCCCTTCCCGGAAAAACAACAATACCCCCAGCATCAGCCCCGTGCAATCCGGCGAATAGTGGAAAACGCCGCCCCCGGTAGCTAGATCCTCGCGTCTGGCAGCCGATAGAGCCGCTCCAGCCAAGCATGTGAATCATCGTGCTGGCGGGAGAGGAAGCGGCCGATGCCGGGTAAAATGCCGGGGCCAATGCCCGGCATCGGAATCACAACCCACCGGCCTGGCTCGCCCGTGATTGTTGCCAATCTGCCGTTGGTGCCTTGAACTTCCCAGCCGCCGCCATCCCGTGGGGTGTAACGCGTGTACATCATGGTGCGGCCTCCTAATGTGCCCGACCTCAAGCAGTCTTACACACCTGCTGATGCATTTCAAGTAGTTTATTATCAGCAGTTTATGGACGCCAGACCGGGACGCGAGCGGCGGACGCTAGAGGGCGCGTCAAAAAAATTCTGTGCTAAGTGCTGCGCGCGCGCCTCGCCGCGTCGCCGCGTAAGTCTTGCGCAATCTATGTTGTCCCTTCCGAACCTTATAGGTTGCAAACCGGAAGGTTAGAAGGTTGACGCTATCCCGCGCTCATGGGATATAGACCCTTAGAGAGGAATATCGGGAAATGAACGGAACGGGAATGGACAAGTTTCATCAGCTCGTATCAGAAACCCCAAGCGCTTGCTGGGCCATCGTGGGCAATCCTGCCGCCCGCGAGTTCGCCGTTTTCCGGTTGGGTCTGAGTCTGACAACGGAGTCCCGAGAGATGCTGCCCGGCTTCGCTGCGCGCGGGTTCATTTTCATTGGTGTCGCGGGCATCGTGGACGGCGTGCCGCAGACCCGGCTTGCCGTGCCTCTTGATGCGGAGGCGCTGCGCGTGGTTGTGGCGCAGACAGTCCGAGTTATCGAAGAGGAAATAGAGGCGCGGCTTGCAGAGCCGCCCATCGCGGAGCGCGCAACGGCGGCGGCCTTTGATTCGTACATGCGCTTCTTGATGCAGATGCCGGATCCGCGCACAGACGCATAAGGAGTTTGGGCGCAAAGCGGAGGGGTCCCTTTTGCGCCCCGGGGCGGTGCACTTACCGTCATCGCCCCCAAATTTTCACACCCGGTGCTGTCCGCGTAGAAAGGCGCGGACCGTGCGCGCTGGCTGCCTCCGGCACGGAGGACGAGGGGCGTGCTGCACTACCCGCGAACCGAAGGGGAGAGCGTAGCGGCATCTTCGACACTGGAGCACGCAACATGGAAAACATACTCACTCTGAAGCGCAACCGAAAGGTTGCACTGGACAAGGCCGAGGCTATTCTGGCCGCAGCCGAACACGCGAAACGAGACTTGACGGTCTCTGAGAAAGAAAACTTTGCCGAGGCAATGAAGGAAGCCACCGCTTGCGACGGCACCATCGCCGCTCGGGACCAGTTCAACACGCTGAAGGCATCAATGCTGATGCCCGGCGCGCCCGGCACTGTCGCCGTTGATCCCTCTTTCCAGTCTTTTGGCTTCCCGGTACGGGCGGCTGAGGCGATGAATCCCGAGCTGGGAAAAGCACTGCACGGTTTTTTCCGCTCGGGCGGCAAATCGGCCGGTGGTGAACTGCTCGCATTGGCCGATGGCGAGGGAGGATACCGGATCCCCGGCTCTGAGGCATACACCCGGCAGCGTGCTGCCAACGGCTCGTTTCCGAAGATCATGGCGGCCACCTATGAGGGCACGCCAGACGGCGGATCGGACGCGGCGGGCGGCTATGCTGTATCCGTTCCCACAGTCCAGCAAGTGGTCCCGCTGGCTCTCCCGGACCTGGGTATCTATGACGCCTCAATGGTGATTCCCACCGTTAGCGCCGTAAAGATCCCGGTCCAGGCTAGCTTTGGAACGTCCGCGATTAAGGCCGAGAGCACCGGCACGATTGCGACGTTCGGCGGCACGGACCCAACCCTGGGCCAGATCGAACTGGACGCTTACATGGTCGGCGCGGTGCGCATTGCGAGCTGGGAGCTGTTGCAGGATGTCGCGCTGTGGCAGGAGTTCATTGTGGATGACCTTCTGAAAGGCCACCGCATTCTGGAGGACTCGCTCCTGGCCACGGGCACGGGCACCAACCAGCCCACGGGCGTATTCGGCAACACTGCCACGGGCACCGGCTCTGCGTATGAGCTGTTGGGCACGGCCGCAGACTCGCAGACGCTGTTGAACTCTCTCTTCGACGTGACTAGCACGCTCAAGGGCGCGTATCAGGCAAACGCGAGCTGGGTTATGTCCCGTGCGACGGCCCTCACCATCCGGCGCGCACAGATGCAGACGAATCTGTTTGCACCTGTGGCCACCGTGGACGCCGATGGGACCGAACGCATCCTGGGGCGGCCCGTCTACTTTGATGTCAACGCGCCAGCACTTCCCACCTCTGCCTCTTCCGGGGTGGTCCCCATTCTGTTCGGGGACTTCAAGCAGGGGTTCATTGTGGGCGTGCGCGGAGGCGGCGGAATCAACGTGAAGCTGTTGGACCAGCCGCTTGCTATGCAGGGGCAGCTTGCCATCCTCGCGTATCGCCGCATTGATTCCAAGGTGCGCCGCAGTGAGGCAATTCAGGCGGTCACCATCTCCCACTCTTAACCATTTTGCGGGGAGAATGCAACGCGCGTCCGCCGCGCCGGTCACGGGTCCCGCAAGCCCTTCCGGGTTAAGTCGCCCGTGACCGGATTAGCGGACAGCTTGGCAGGGGAGCACTGTTACAGCTCGCCGCCAGTCGAGACCACCACAGTCCCCTGCACCGCGCCTTCTCCGGCGGGTTTGGCAGCCGTGGCGGACACTGGCACTCTCTCGGTGTAGTAAACCCGATTCCGGCGCGTTGGGGAGCGCGCCGGGGCCGGGCACTCTCGCGCGTGAAAGCAGGGACGCCAATGGCCAACCCGGTTTGGGTTCTCTCCGTTGACCTTCAAACAAAGACAGCCACCTTCCAGTCCGGCATGGCGGACGCGGCGAAGAGTGCGCGCAGCGCCTTCCGTGACATCGGAGACGCGTCCGCCGAAGGCGCGGCGGCCATCGGCAAGCACTCAATGGACATCCGCCACACGCTGGGGCTGGTGGATAACGTGATGCGCGGCGATCACATGCGGGCCTTCGTGGACATGATCCGCATTTATCAGAACAGCGCCATTGTGATGGGCCTGTTGCCCTTCGCGGCCGTGGCTGGCGGGTTTGCGCTCATCGCGGGTCTTGCGGTAGGCGCGGCGGTCAAGATGCATGAGTGGCGGCTGGAGCAGGAAGCGCTGGGCCGCGCCATGACGGACATGGGCACCGCCGGGCAGGAAGCCTTTAACAAAGTGCGTGACCAGCTCCTGGAAGCTGAGAAGCACGCGGCCGAGCTGCACCACAACTATCTGGAAGCGCTCACGCTGGAATTGCAGCTCATTGACCATCAAAGTCTGGAAGAGCTGATTAAGCAGTTTGACGCGCTGGGCAACGAAGCGGATAAGGTCTTCAAGCGGCTGGAGGGCCACTGGTACACGCTGGGCATCGGCTCAGACGGCGCGCAGCACGCGCTGGCTGAGTTCAAGAGTCAATACGATGCACTCAATTCCCAGGGAAAAGGCGGAGAGGCGGGGGACCTCCTGAAAGGCACGCTTAAAAGTGCGCAAGATGTCCTCACGGCCATGCAGCACATCAGTGCGCAAGAGAAGCAGACCGGCGGGTGGTCTGTTTCAAACAAGCAGGATTCCGACGCCTTGCGCAAAGCGGGCATCACCAACGTCACGCAGAAAGAGGTTGAGGCGCAGAAAGCGCTGGTGGACACGCTCCAGCAGCAACTGGATATTGCGGATGAGCTGGCGAAGGTCAAGGCGCAAGACTCGGCCAACGCGCGTACCCAGACAGACCAACAGGCCAGTGCGCTCCGCTCCGCAGCGGCCAAGGAAGCCGTGGATTCCCAGCTTCGCGTGGCCCAGTCCGTGCTTGCAGGAGAGAAGGCCACGGCGGACGCGCAGCTTGCCGTTCACCGCGCCGGGCTGGAAGCGCGGCTCCAGTCAGACCTGGACTTCGCCGCCCGGGACTTCGCGGCTAGGCAGGCGGCCAACGCGGGCGAGCTGGCTGCGCTGGACAAGGGCGGCAAGGATTACCAGAACCAGGTCAAGGCGCTGAACGACAAGGCGCTGGAAGAACAGGCGCAGTATGACGCCCAGGTCGCCGAGCTGAAGAGCCGGGCGGCCCAGGAGATGGCAGCGCGTGACCTTGCCAATCTGGAGGAAGCCATCCGCTCGCAGATTGCGGCCACGCAGGAAGGCAGCGCGGCGCGCGTGGCGGCCATAGATGCCGGGATCCGCGAGGAGCAGGCCCAGCAGCTCCAGGACACGCAGTTCTACCGGGACCTCCTCACGCAGCGCGTGGAAGTGGCGCGGCAGATGGCGGACGCCGAGCGGAAGCAGAGGGAAGAGGCAGGCAGCGAGGGAGCCGGGCACACCGGGCGAATGAGCGAGCTGCAACTGGCGGCCGAGAAACAAGCCGCCGCGCTGTCTAACTCCGGCCATCACGTTTCGGCGTCTCAGCGCATCGCGCAAGCCCAGCACTTTGCGGATGAGGAGTACCAGATTAAAAAAGCCGCTTTGGACAAGCAGATTCAGGCGCTGGATACCTCGGACAAGGACTACATCAACAAGGTCAAGGACCTTCAGGACAAGGAGGCGGAGCTAACCCGCGAGCACGAAAACGAACTCACCCAAATCAAGGAACAGGCGGAGATTCAGCGCAACAACACCATCATGTCCGCCGAGCAGCATTACCTTGACCAAATCGCGCAGGGACTCACAAACGTAATCATGCGGCATCAGACCTTCGCGCAGATGATGACATCACTGAGTAACGAAGTGGTGTCGGGGATGCTGCACAACGCCATCATGTCCATGATGACGCTCGACATGGATAAGGAAAAGCAGGCGGCGGCGGCAGCACGCCAGATGTTCGTAACGGGAACGAAGCTACCGTTCCCCGCAAACATCGTAGCCGCGCCCGTCCTGGCGGCCGGTGCGTTCGCGGCGGTCATGGCGTATCAGGAAGGCACGGACAGCGTGCCCGGCGTCATGCCCGGGGACCGCGTGCCCGCCATGCTGGAGAAGGGCGAAGGCGTTGTGCCCGGCGGCGTGATGGACGGACTGCGGGACGTGGCGCGCAATGGCGGATTCAATCAGAAGCCCAGCATGGTGCTGCACGTCCGGCCCACGTATAACGTGCAGGCGATTGACGGGGACGGAATGCAGGCCGCGCTGGAGAAGCACAGCGACCAGCTCGAACAGCACATGCAGCGCGCGGTGCGGAGACTCAACAAATGAGCATGTTGGATCTTGCGCTCCAATGCGCTGCGCGCGGGTGGTACGTCTTTCCGTGTCGCGGCAAAATCCCGATTCACGAAGGCGGATACAAGAACGCCGCCGTAGACGCGGACACCATCCAGCGCCTTTGGGCATCGAACCCGAACGCCAACCCGGCCATTGTGCCCGGCGCGTCCGGCTTCACAGCCCTGGACATTGACCACGGTCTTGGGGATGAGGAGAGCCTGCGCGCGTTCATGCAGGCGCGCGGCTTGCCTCCCACCTTCGCGGTCCGCACCGGGAAGCGGCCGGAGTTCCGCGTCCAGCTCTATTACTCCGGCTGCGCGGGTGAATCGCTCAACGGCTGGAAGGATGGTGAGTTTGGCGGCGATCTACGCGCTACCTGGGGCCACGTGATGGCACCCGGCGCGATCCACCCGGAGAGCGGAGAAGCCTATACCATCCTGTGGGATATTCCCTTGGCACCTGTGCCCGCGTGGGTGCGCGGGCTGCGCTCCTCCATCAAGGAGCGGGTCAAGGATGATGGCGGCCCGATCACTGAAAACCGCAACAGCACCCTTACCAGCATCGCAGGCAAGCTGCGCAATGCGGGTCTGGGCCACGATGCACTAGAGGCGGCATTGCTCGCCACCAACGCCAAGCGCTGCGCGCCGCCGCTCGATGATGAGGAAGTGTGCCGCATCGCGGATAACGCCCGCAAGTGGCCCCTACCCGATGGCGCACAGGCCACGCTGGGCAAGCCCGCAGACTGGCGCACGCTGTTTCACACCAGGGAAGAAGTTCTCCAGTGTCCGCCGCCGACATTCCTCATTGACCAGTTTCTTGCGCGCGAGGCGATTTGCGCGATTGCCGCCCCCGTCGCACAACGAAAATCCCTCATCGCTCTGAACATCGCCCGGTCACTCTGCACTGGCGAGCCGCTGTTTGGCTCGCTCCGCGTGATGAATCGGCCGAGCCGCGTCTTGTACCTTTGCCCCGAGATGGGCCTGGTGTCGCTGTCGGACCGCATCCGCAGAATCGGCTTGGGATCCTGTCTTGGAGAAACGCTGTTTCTGCGGTCAATGAACATGCGGACCCTGGAACTGCTTGATATTCCAGATGCGGCCCTGGATGGCGCGGTGCTCATCATCGACACGGCAATCCGATTCCTGAAAGGCGACGAAAACAGCTCCGAGGATATGCAGGTATTCAGCGACACGCTGTTTGCTATCCAGCGGAGACAAGGCCCGGCCGGGGCTATCGTGGCCCTGTATCACAGTCCCAAGGCGACGAAGGACGCCTCCGAGCTGACGCTGGAGAACTGCTTACGCGGGAGTGGCGAACTGGGCGCGGCCATCACTGACGCCCACGGCACGCGACTCCAGGATCCGAGCGCGCCCTATGAGTCGCTGTCTTTCATCCGGCACATCAAGTGCCGGGACTACAAGGGCCTGGATGGCTTTGAGGTTTCAGGGGACCGGGAGACCGGCATTTTGCGGACCGTTGGCGACCCGTTCGCCACCAAAGCCACATTGAAACTTGGGACGGGTGGCACCAAAGCCAACCGTGACGGGAAGGATGAAGCGGCGCGCGCGATCATTCGGGCACATCCGGGTCTGACGGTTGCCGCGCTCATCGACAAGCTAGAAGAGGCGGGAATTGACCGTAAGAAGACATGGGTTACTGAGGCGCGAATGGAAGCAGCGCGCACCGGAGCGCGGCGCGCATCGGCTTGATGACCGTCGCGCCCTAGGAAAGAACACGACGACGACGCATCACCCTCACCGCCGTGGGGAATTTCATTTCATTCATTCCCCCCGAACGGCTTGGGTTGAGCAGCGGGCGGCGTTAGCGTCTGCCGCGCGGAAGCCATTGGAGGGAAGCGAAATGATGAGCAAACTGCACGGGTTTGAGCTGGAGGTCACGGTCACGGACTACACGCCGCGCGTGCGAGTCAGCAACGCATTCAGCGGTGAGCTGGTGGTGGACACGGATGCACTCAGCGTGACTGGCATTGAGCGCATGGCGGCAGTGTTCGCCCGCGCCGCGCGCATGGCTTACAACGAGCTGGAGTTCTACACGCAGGCCGAGCATGAAAAGCGGGTCAAGCGCAGACGGCGGCAACAGTAAGACTCCAAATGACTTACAGCCATTTTGCCCGTAAAATCTTGAAAACAAAGGCTATATTAGACCGCCGCAACCCTTTTTTCGACACAAACGAGAATAAATTCGAATTACTTTCGCCTTTTGTTCTCTATTCTCGGAAAGTGAGCACGCCGCATGACCTTTGAACCGCTGCTAAGTGACAAGGAAGCCGCAAAGATCCTCGGCGGCCTTCATCCCAAGACAGTCCAGAGGATGGCGCGGCGCGCCGAGCTGCCCGCATATCGCGTGGGTCGCTACTGGCGTTTTCGCGCCAGTGAGCTGGACCGCTGGCTGGCGTTACAATCGCGCCAGGCCAGTCCGCCTGCTCAATGAGGAGGTTCAATGAGCAGACGGTATCAAGAGGGCTGTCTGTACCGCGAGAAACGAAGGACCGGACCAACCGTGTGGGTCTTTCGCTATCGGGACGGGCAGCGTAACCGCAAAGAGCAGTTAGGAACTGTGGAGCAGTTCCCTACCAGGTCTGACGCGCTCAAGGCTTGCGAAACGCTCCGCAGAAACATTAACCGTGATGCCAGAAACCCGCGCACGTTTCGGGAGCTGGCAGACCACTACACCACGCACGAGCTGCCCCGGAAATCCCCGTACACCGGGGACGTTTACACCGGGTATCTCAACACGTGGATTCTTCCGAAGTGGGGAGACTTCAGGCTCTCCGATGTGAAGGCGGTAGCGGTTGAGTCCTGGCTTAATGGGACGAAGACACTAGCGCCGGGAAGCAAGGCAAAGGTGCGGAATCTGATGCACGCGATTTTCAATCATGCGATGCGTTGGGAGTTCGCCAGCGTGAACCCCATCACTCTTGTGCGGCAGTCAGCCAAGCGGACGCGAGTCCCCGAAGTGCTCACCGCCGATGAGATTGAAGGGTTGCTCTCCAGGATGCAGGATCCGTGGCGCACGGCGGTGTACGTTGCCGTGACCACCGGCCTTCGCGTCTCGGAGCTGCTTGCCTTGAAGTGGGAAGACGTGGACTTCGCGGCGGGCGAGATTCGCCTGTCACGTGGGGTCGTGCGCCAATACATCGGAAGGATGAAGACGGAAGCCAGCCGAAAGCCCATTCCGCTGGATGCGGGACTGGCTGACGTGCTGACAAGCTGGCGCGGGTGCTGTCCGTACAATCAGGACGCGGACTTCATCTTCGGCAGCCCGGACAAGGACGGGAAGCAACCGTACTGGCCCACCGCTGCGATGGAGAAACACGTCCGGCCCGCTGCAAGGCTCGCCGGAATCCAGAAGCGGATAGGCTGGCACACGCTGCGCCACACTTTTGGCACTCTCGTGAAGGCCGAGGGCGCGGACGTGGCGACAACGCAAGCGCTGCTCCGCCATGCTAACGTCAGTATCACGATGGACCGTTACGTCCAAGCCGTGACTCCGGCGAAGCGTGAGGCGCAGTCTCGTGTTGTAAAATTGATCCCGTTCCCATCCGTTCCCACGCGGGCTTCAGGTGATGCTGCAACCGCCTGATTCTAAACACTAGGGCGCATAACTCAGCGGTAGAGTGCCACCTTCACACGGTGGAAGTCGTAGGTTCGAATCCTGCTGCGCCCACCAGCCAAATCCCCAATCGCTCGCAAAAGAGGTCCTTCGGCTCGCCGTGCTCGCCCAGGATTTCGCCTGCGGGCTCGGACGCCCGCATCGCGGCTCAAGTTCGAATCCTGCTGCGCCCACCAGCCAAATCCCTCCCAAAATCCCCGCCCGCCGGCCATCCAGCCCGCGAAATCACCCCTCTCCCTCAACCCGCAACCCCAAACATCCCTCAACGCAATGAGGGCCCCGCACTGAGCGGAGCCCTCAAGGTGAAGCATCCGCGAACCGTTCGGTACACCGTGGGTGCAAGCGAGACGCAGATGAAGAAATCGTAATAGACGTTTGCGCAGGCACGGAGCGTCAAACCGTGCCGATCCGCACACTTCGGTAACAGCGGCAGCCGGCGCCCGCCATTCCCGGTTTCTGCCTGGCCTCTCGATCGCTTGCCCTCGCACCCGCGACGGACCTACACTCTGAAACCATCCCCACCAGGCCCGCCTCGGAGCACCCCATGAAGCTCTCTGTCTTTTGCGGCGTCAGTGTCGACGGCTTCCTCGCCCGCCCCAACCACACCTTCGACTTCCTCGACACCCCCGGCCAGGGGCCGCACGGTTTCGACGAGTTCTGGTCGAGCGTCGACGCCGTCCTCATCGGCCGCCGCACCTTTAACGTCGCCCGCTCCTTCCAGGGCCCATGGGGCTATGGACAGAAGCCTGTCTTCGTCCTCACCCATCGCCGGCCCGACTTCTCGTCTCTCACCGGTGCGGTCGTCGAAGCCATTGCCGGCGATCCCGGCGCCATCGCCGCCCAGCTCGAGGCCCGCGGCTTCCGCCACGTCTACATCGACGGAGGCCAGACTATCCAGCAGTTTCTCGCCGCCGGCCTCATCGACCGCCTCACCGTCACCCGCGTCCCGGTTCTCATCGGGGACGGCGTACCGCTCTTCGGACCCATCCCCCGCGACATCCCTCTCCGCCACATCGCTACCCGAACGTACAAGGGCGGCCTCGTCCAAACCGAGTACGCCATCGATCGGAAGCAGCCAAAGCCGTCAAAGAAGAAGGCAGC
>Ga0335072_10010797_pt1 | contig 13124 bp, 11 predicted proteins | sample Lox_Sample_21_FD_206725 | JGI IMG/M metagenome (GOLD analysis project Ga0335072, IMG submission 206725) | Soil microbial communities from Loxahatchee National Wildlife Refuge, Florida, United States - Lox_Sample_2.1 | ecosystem: Environmental > Terrestrial > Soil > Wetlands | place: USA...
TCTCGCTCGCCGCACCCGTCTGCCGCGCGAGCAGCTCCCTGAGCCTGCTCCTCGCGGCTCCGATCCAGGCGAGCTTCGCTTCGCTCGCCAGCCGCCGGTCGTCCTGCACCAGCTGTGCGATCAGCTCCCCCACCGCGTCCTCCCCGCGCCCCCCGGCCGGGTTCAGGGGCGCCGAGCGCGCCTGCGCCAGCAGCGCGAGCTCGTAGCGTTCGAGCATCTGCAGCGCCACCTGCGGCTGGCGCGCGAACACCGCGAGCTGGCGCACCAACAGCTCGGAGTGGCGCCGGTCCTCGCGGATCTGATCCACGAGCCACTCCTGATAGTGGCTCACCCCCTCGGCGGTGGCCCGGTAATAGAGCCTTCCTTGGTGGCCGCCACCCGCCTCTCGCCCGCCGCCCGCCGGCGCCCGCGAGGGGCGAGGACTCTCCTCCACGAGACCCCGCGTCCGCAGCGTCTTCAGCGCCGCGTAGATGTGGGATTCGCTGCTCAGCGGCCGCACGTCCCCGTAGAGGCGCTCGAAGCGCTGGCAGAGCTCGTAGCGGTAGCTCGGCCGCTCCACGATCAGCCCCAGCAGCGTCCACGACACGGGCGAGGTGATCGCCTTCGCGTCGCGCGCTCGCGGCTTCATCTCCTCTGCCTTGACCCGGTCAGCATATTGAGGCTTCATGAACTGTCCACGTTACTTGAAGTTCACAAGGCTCGGACGTCACATTCCCTACTCTACCTCCTGCGGCGGCGAGATTCTCGCTCGCGCTGTTCCTGACTCCGAGCCTCCGTTTGGGCCAGTGTTTGCGGGCCTTGAACGATCCCTCAGACTAGAACCCTCAAAGCTTGGCTTATCAGCCAGCCGCGGCGCGAGCATGATCTGCGCTGGCGTGAGGAACGACACGACTACCGGCACGGCCAGGAGAGGACGCACTCGCCGTCCGCGGCATTCCGCGCGGAACACTGCTGGCGCGTCAGCCGTCACGCCACGTCTCGCCAGTCCAGGGCCGGACGTCACCCCCACGACGTCCGGCCCAACGCATCCCGGCGGCTCGGATTGGAGAGGTTCCGAGCCGCCCGAGATCGAGCGGGCAACTGAGGGGTGGGACGCCAAGAGGGAAGGCGCCGAGCGGGGCGACGCCAACCGGGGAGGCAAACGGCGAGCCGCCGCGCGGGGAGGCAAGCGCCGAAAAACGGGGACCCCGCGCGCGCGCGCGCACGCGCGCGCGGGCACCCCAAAAAGAACGTCCACCGGCACGCCCTCACAGCCGCCGGCCGCAAGCGGCGGGGCGAGCGACGGCGAGGAGCGGGTCGCGATCGAGCTCACCCACGCGCAGATCGAGGAGGTCATGCGCACGGCCGGGGACGCGGGCTCGATGGCGGTGCTGCTCGGGGCCCTGCGGGAGACCCCGGGGGCGCCCGTGCTGGGAGTGGCCGGTTGGGCCCAGCCGGCGCAGCTCGAAGACCGCCGGCTCTCCCGCTCGCTGCTCTCGGGGCTGCTGGTGCTGTTCTGCTTCTCTCCCGACGGGGGCTATCTGGGGATCGGCGACATCGCGCGGATGCTCGACATGAACACCAGCACCGCCCATCGCTACGTCAGCACGCTGCTGTCCGTGGGCCTGCTCGAGCGCGATCCCGAGCTGCGCAAATACCGGCTCGCGGGCGCTCCCGAGCCAGAGGCGATGTGGAGCGTCTGAACTAGCCGCGCCTCTCGGCGCTCGGGCCGGCCCCCCTCCCGCCGCCGTGTGAGGGAGAATCACACCATGCACGTGACCGCGAAGGCCGACTACGCCGTGCGGGCGGTGATCGAGCTGGCGGCCTCGAGCAGCCCCGAGTCGCGTCGCAAGGTCGACGAGCTGGCGCAGGCGCAGGCGATCCCGGTGTCCTTTCTGGAGAACATCCTCACCCAGCTGCGCTCGGCGGGCCTCGTGCGCAGCCAGCGGGGCCCCGAAGGCGGCTACTGGCTGGCGCGGCCCCCGGAGGAGATCAGCCTCGCGCAGGTGATTCGCTCCGTGGAGGGCCCGCTGGTGGGCGTGCGGGGGCTGCGTCCCGAGGAGATCTCCTACAAGGGCTCCGCGGAGTCCCTGCAGCAGGTGTGGATCGCGCTGCGGGCGAACCTGCGCAAGGTGCTCGAGCACGTGACGCTCGCCCAGGTGGCCTCCGGGGAGCTGCCCCCGGAGGTGCTCGAGCTCACCCGCGAAGAGGAAGCCTGGCAGACGCGCTGATCGCGGCCGTGGGCCGGCGGTGCTCGACGTTTGACACCTCTTGGAGTACCATTTGGTATGCGGGATCGCGTGAGGGCGGCCCGTTTGCGGCGTCCCGAAGCCGAAGCGATCGACCCGATCGACCCGATCTACCAGGAGAGGAGAACTCCCGCCAGATGTCAAGCACGACGTCCGTCGCCAATCCCGAGGAGCTCAGAGAGGTCACCGAGGCCACCGAGGCCGCGGAGGCGGCTGTGGATGCCATCACCAGCTCGGCCAACAAAGAGGCCGCCTTCTCGATGGCTCTCAGCCAGGACCAGAAGGACATCCGCGACTGGGTGCACGGCTTCGCCGCCGACGTGATGCGCCCGGCGGCACACGAGTGGGACGAGAAGGAGCAGACGCCCTGGCCGATCATCCAGGAGGCCGCCAAGATCGGCCTCTACGGCTTCGAAGGGCTGGCCCAGTTCTTCGCCGATCCCACCGGCCTGACGCTGCCGATCGTCAACGAGGAGCTCTTCTGGGGCGACGCCGGCATGGGCATGGCGATCATGGGCACCTCCCTGGCGGTGGCGGCCATCTTCGGCCAGGGCACCGGCGAGCAGATCGGCGAGTGGATCCCGCGCTGCTTCGGCACCCCCGAGGACGTCAAAGTGGCGGCCTTCTGCTCCTCCGAGCCCAACGCGGGCTCCGACGTGAGCGCGATCCGCACCACCGCCAAGTTCGACGAGGCGAGCGGCGAGTGGGTGCTCAACGGCCAGAAGGCGTGGGCCACCAACGGGGGCATCTCCGACGTGCACGTGATCATCGCCTCTGTGGACCGCGAGCTCGGCGCCCGTGGGCACGCGGCGTTCGTGGTGCCGATGAGCGAGGCCAAGGGCATCAGCCAGGGCGCGAAGGTCTCCAAGCACGGCCTGCGTGCCTCGCACACGGCGGACGTGTACCTCGACGACTGCCGCATCCCCGCCGGCTACGTGCTGGGCGGCAAGGAGAAGCTCGACGAGCGGCTCGCCCGCGCGAAAGAGGGCAAGAAGAACAAGTCCAACGCCTCCATGGCCACCTTCGAGGCCTCCCGTCCCACCGTGGGCGCCCAGGCGCTGGGCATCGCCCGCGCCGCCTACGAGTACGCGCTGGACTACGCCAAGGAGCGGGAGCAGTTCGGCAAGAAGATCGTCGAGAACCAGGCGATCGCCTTCACGCTGGCGCGCATGAAGCTCGAGATCGACGCTTCGCGGTTGCTGGTGTGGCGGGCCTCGTGGATGGGCCGCAACCAGGTGCCGTTCGAGAACGCGGAGGGCTCGATGTCCAAGCTCAAGGCCGGCGAGGTGGCCGTGTGGGTGACCGAGCGGGCGATCCAGATCCTCGGCGGCAACGGCTACACGCGGGAGTTCCCCGTCGAGCGATTCCACCGGGACGCCAAGATCTACGACATCTTCGAGGGCACCGCCGAGATCCAGCAGATGGTGATCGCCCGGGCCATCTCGGGGATGCACATCCGGTAGCTCTGAGCGCGACCGGCGACGGTTGCGGGTTGCCAGTAGCGGCCACAGGCCGTAAGGTCAGATCATGTCCATGATGCCCCGGCCACGCCTCAGCTACGCCAACGTGGTGGCCACGCTGGCGCTCGTGTTCGCGATGAGCGGCGGGGCGCTGGCGGCCAACCACTACCTGATCAACTCCACCAAGCAGATCAACCCCAAGGTGCTCAAGACGCTGCGGGGAGCGCGGGGCAGGACCGGTGCCGCCGGTCCGCTCGGCCCCGTGGGGCCCCAGGGCGTTCAGGGACTGACGGGCAAGCAGGGCAAGAGCGAAAAGGGCGAAAAAGGCGAAAAAGGCGAAGCTGGGTTCTCGGCCCTCTCGAAGATGCCGTCGGGTGCCTCGGAGAGCGGCGACTACGCGATTCGTGACGAAAGTGTCGAATCCGGCTCGGTGCAGGAGGCGGTGACGTTCCCGATCCCGCTCTCCAACGGCATCCCGCACGTGATCTACACCCAGATCGGCAAACCGGTTGAACCCGACTGTCCCGGCCCCGGACGTGCCGCGAAGGGATTCCTCTGCATCTACAGCGCCGAAAGCGGCAACGTGGGGCATCCCGTGGTGGAAGATGCCGAGGAATCGCCCGCGACCCAGGGCACAGGCGGCGACTACGGCTTCGTGCTCAGCTGGACCGTGACGGAAAAAGGCCCCCACGACATGGGCACCTACACCGCCACAGCGCCCTGAGTTCCCGCTACCAGCCCTGGTCGGCGCCGCAGTGGGGACAGGCCACGGTGGTGGAGACGGCGGCGGCGAACACGAAGCCGCAGGAGCAGGCGTAGCAGGCGTTGTCGATCGGTCCGCCGGCGGCGCGGGCGCGCTCCACGGCGGGGTCCGCGTGGAGGGCGGGCGCCGGGCTCGGAGCGGGGAATGGCGCGGGCGGGGCCTGGATCGCGGGGCTCTTGGCGTGGGTGTGGGCGGCGGGGGCCGTCGGGCCTGCGGCCTGGGCGGCGGCCTGTGCCCGTGCGCCACGGCGCTGGTGGCGGCGCAGGGAGTGGCGCTCGTTGAGGATCGGTGGCAGGAGGTCGGTGGCGCGCATCGTCTTCTGTACAAGAGACGCTTCGGACGGGCAAAGGTTTCGCTTCAGAGCTGCAATCTCCTACTCGCGGATCGCCCGAACTGCCGCGCGGCCGGGGTGAGCGGGTTGGCGGGAGCGGCGTCTGGATGGTTGGCTCGTGCGATACTCAGCGGCGATGAACCCCGCACGCAAGCGAACGGTGCGGCTGACGGTCGCCCTCGGGGCAGCGGTGGTGCTGGCCTCGGCGCTGATCTACACCAGCTTCAGCGCGGCCTCGCCGGCGCTCACGCCGAGCCAGCTCGTGCGGGAGGCGCAGCCGGGTCGCAGCTATCAGCTCACGGGCACGGTGGTGGGCGGATCGGTGCACCGGCACGGGGCCACACTGGACTTCAGCGTGGCTGACCGGGCGGGGGGCACGCAGATCCCGGTGGCCTACACGGGGACGGTGCCGGACCCCTTCAAAGAAGGGCGAGAGATCATCGTCACGGTGCAGCGGCAGGGGTCGAGCTACATCGGCGAAGCGAACTCGCTGATCACGAAGTGCCCCTCCAAGTACAAGACGGCGCCTCCCAGCCAGAAGCAGAGCTATTGATGGCTCGGGCGGGCAGGGGCTGATGGCGGGCCTCGGCGACGTCTGCCTGGCGCTCGCGCTGCTGACGTGCGGCTGCGGGATCGGCGCGTCGCTGTACGGGGTGCGCAGCGGGCGCATGGAGTGGTGCGACTCGGGTCGCCGGGCGGTGTACCTGCTGGCGGGCATCCTCACGATCGCCTTCGCGGTGCTGGAGATCGCGTTCCTGCGCAACGACTTCTCCTTCAACACCGTGGCGGACACCTCCTCCACGACCACTCCCACCTTCTACAAGGCGGCGGCGGTGTGGTCCTCCCAGGAAGGCTCGCTGCTGCTGTGGGCGTGGCTTTTGTCGCTGTGGTCGAGCCTCGCGCTGTTCCTCACCAGGCGGCGAATGCGGGACATCGCGGCGTACGCAACGGCGATCCTGCTCGGCTTCGGGGCCTTCTTCGTGAGCCTGATGGTCTTCTACGCGAACCCCTTCCAGACCACCAGCCCGGCGCCGGTGCAGGGGGCGGGGCTGGATCCGCTGCTGCGGTTCCCCACGATGATGATCCACCCGCCGATGCTCTACTCGGGCTACACGCTGTGCACGGTGCCGCTGGCGTTCGCGATGGGGGCGCTGCTGGCGCGGCGGCTGGACGTGGAGTGGATCGCCGCGGTGCGGCGGTTCGCGTTCGCCGCCTGGCTGTTCCTCGGGGTGGGCATCATGCTCGGGGCCAGGTGGTCCTACTCGGAGCTCGGCTGGGGCGGCTACTGGGGCTGGGACGCGGTCGAGAACGCCTCGCTGATGCCGTGGCTGACGGGCACGGCGTTCCTGCACTCGCTGATGATCCAGGAGAAGCGGGGGATGCTGAAGGTGTGGAACGTGTCGCTGGCGCTCGCCACGGGGACGCTGGCGATCATGGGCACCTTCCTCGTGCGCAGCGGCGTGCTGAACTCGATCCACGCCTTCGGCGGGCAGACGCTGGGGGTGCCGTTCGTGTGCCTGATCGGGGTGCTGATCGCGGGCTCCATCTACCTGGTGGTGAGCCGCCGGGGGCTGCTGCGCAGCGAGCACCGCCTCGACAGCCTGCTCTCGCGGGAGTCCATCTTCCTGGCCAACAACCTCGTGCTCGTGGGCCTCTGCTTCGTGATCTTCTGGGGCACCTACTTCCCGCTGATCTCCGAAGCCCTCACCGGCCACCCCGCCTCGGTGGGGCCGCCGTGGTTCGACCGCTACACGGTGCCGCTGGCGCTGATCCTGGTGCTGCTGAGCGGCATCGGCCCGGTGATCGCCTGGCGGCGGGCGACGCTGGCAAACGCGCGGCGCAACCTGCTTGCGCCGCTGCTCGTGGGCCTGGCGACGCTCGGGGCGCTGCTCCTGCTCGGCGTCAGCGGCAAGCCGGGGGCGCTGGCGATGTTCAGCTGCGCGGCGTTCGTGCTGGCGTGCGTCTCCCAGGAGCTCCAGCGGGGGGTGCGGGCCAGGCGGGCGACCACGCGGGAGTCCCCTCCCCAGGCGCTCGTGGGGCTGGTGCGGCGCAACCGCAAACGCTACGGCGGCTATCTGGTGCACGCGGGCATCGCGGTGCTGTTCGTGGGGGTGGCGGCCTCCTCCTCATTCCAGCACGCGGTGGAGCCCACGCTCGCGGTGGGCCAGTCCGCCAAGGTGGGCGCCTACCGGGTGCGCTACGTGCGGCCCACGGCCACGATCACGCCGAAGTACGACGCCGCCCACACGGGCGCCACGCTCAGCCTCGGCGCCGTGGTGGACGTAAGCAAGGGCGGGCGGCACGTCACCACCCTGTACCCCAGCGAGGGCTTCTATGACTCCGGCGAAGCCAGCCAGGGCTCGGTGGGGCACTTCATCGGCGGCCAGCCCGTCAGCCACGTGGCGCTCGACGGGGGCCTCACGCGAGACATCTGGAGCGCGATCGCGCCGAACATCGAAACGCCCCAGCTCAAGCACATCATCGAAGTGGCCAACCGCACGATCCCGATCGTGCGACCCGACGAGGGCATGATCGCGATCGCCTTCCTGGCGCGCACCTACCTGCAGTCGCCGCCGCCGGCTCAGTTCCACTTCATCGTCTCTCCGCTGGTGATGTGGATCTGGATCGGCGGCCTGATCGTGGTGGCGGGCGCGCTGATCGCCATCTGGCCGGCGGGCCGGCGCCGTGAGCCGGTCTCCATCCGGCGCCAGACGCGGCTGGGGGCGCGGCTGGAGGCGGCGCGGGAGGCGAAGTACCGGGAGCTGCGGGACCTCGAGCTCGACTACCACACCGGCAAGCTCTCCGACGAGGACTACCGGCTCACGGACGCCGCCCTCCGGAGCGAGGCGGTGGAGATCCTCGAGCAGCTCGACGAGCTCGACGAGCTGGAGGAGCCTCTAGGCCCAGGGGCGCTTGAGCAGCAGGATCGCGTTGAGCGCGAACAGGACGGCGAAGACGACGGTCCAGCGGTTGAGGTTGCGCTCGACCATCGAGCCGCCCCCGAGCGGGCCCTGGCCGCTGCCGACGCCGAAGGCGCCGGAGAGCCCTGAGTCCTTGCCGGAGTGCATGAGCACGAGGAACACGAGCACCACGCAGATGATCACCTGGATGAAGGAGAGGATCGTTTCCACGCCGGCAGGGTAGCGCGTTCAGGCGCCTTCGGGCGCCGGGAGGCCGGCGGTCGCACTCGCGCGCGGCGGGTGTCTAGGGGCAGGGGACGGTGGCCGTGGACTGGGCGGTGGTGCCGTCGGCGAAGGCCACTTCGGTGGCGAAGGGAAAGCCGCCGGCGGGGCAGCTGGCGGGTATCACGATCTTGCCGGCGGCGGCGTGGGCGCGGGGAGAGTCGCCGGTGAAGGTCAGGGAGAGGGAGAGGAAGGAGGCGTCGGGCTCGTACATGACGGTGGGGATGGGGGGCACGGCGACGACGGTGCGCCAGCCGTAGGGGGGGTTGTCGGTTTCGAGCACCTCGGTGGAGACGGCGCTCTGGTACAGCGGCGTGTAGCCCTGGCCGAAGATCAGAAACGAGAGCTGGCCGGCGTGGTTGGGACCGCGGAAGACCCACAGGGTGGCCTGCTCGGGGACCGCCTGAGAGCCGGCGTGGACCTCCATGTGGGCGTGGCCGTTTCCGACCTGCGATCCGGCGGGGCAGCCGGAGGGGCCCTTGCGCTTCAGGCGGGCTGGCTGGCAGATCTTCACGCCGCCGGCGAGGATGCGAAGGCCCGCCGGCAGCCGCACCGTCACCTGGCGCAGGGGCGGGGGGATGCCTTCTTCGCCGCCGCTGAAGCGGTAGGAGAGCGTGAAGGCGGTGCTCGCTCCGAGGCGGTCGGGCAGCAGGGAGGGCTGCAGCGACACGGCTGCTTCTTCGGCGAGCGCCGCGGGCGCGGCGGCCAGGGCGCCCGCCGCCAGGCAGGCCGTCAGCGCGGCCAGCGCACGACGGGCCACAAGCGGGGCGCGCCTCGCGAGGGGGACGCGCACGGCTACTTGCTCTTACGGCAGGGGACCGAGCGCTTGGCGGTGACGGTGGAGCCGTCCTCGAAGGTGATCTGGGTCTCCACCGGCCAGCTGCCTTTGCACGTCTTGGGCGTGATGATGCCCTTGACGTGCTCGAGCACGCGTTTGCCGTGGATCTTCTTGTAGTAGGCCACGTTTTTGGCGCCGAGGGTGATGTAGGCGGTCTTGGCCGAGGCGTCGGAGGCTTCGGGGAGGACTTTGATGAGCGGCACGTTGAGGCTGAAGCCGAGGCCGTAGGGCGCGGGGCCGGTGACGACGGTGGCGGTGAAGACGAGTTCGATCGACACGGGGGTGGAGCCCTTGAGGAAGATCAGCACGCTGATGTGGCCGGGCTTGTTGTCGGCCAGGAAGAAGTCGAGGGTGTAGGGCTCGTTGACGATTTCGCCGCCGATTTCGTAGGTGCCTTCGCCGCCGCCGAAGCCCGCCTTGGAGTCCGCGGGGCAGGCTTCGGGACCCATGTTCTTGAGCTTTTCGGCGCTGCAGACGCCCGTGCCTTCGAGGTTCAGGGTGGTGCCGGCGGGTCCGTACACGTTGACGTGGGTGATCGGCGAGGGCACTGGGCCGGTGGTGGAGCCGATGACGCCGCGGCCGAAGGCGTTGGCTGGCACGCCGGTGAGGTCGGGGGAGAAGCCCGCTTCGGTGATGCTGAGCGTCTCTTCGGCCTGCGCGAGGGGCGCGAGCCCGAGCGCTAGCGCGCAGGCGACGAGCGTGGCGACGATTCCTGGCTTGAGCATCCGATCCTCTCCTCTTTCTCCCATGGCTCGCCGGCGCTGACCGGCTCGGTTGGACACCGTGAACCCTAAACCCGTGAGGAGCAAGAATAGAGCGGTTTGCGACATTCCGCCTCGTATCCCGCTACGGTGGGCCGCTGGAGAATCGGCGAACGGGCGTTCCGGGGCCGGCCAGCGCGATTACGATTCCTTTACCGCTTGATGATTGTGTGCCGATATGAATCACCGGTGGCGTGCCCGCGGATCGTGGGTGGCGGCCGCATCCGACCGATCATGAGCCGAGGGAAGACACCGACGACGAGCCTGAGCGGCGGCTGCCGATGAGCGGCGCCGGGGGCGTGGAGGAGCCACGCAGGGGCCCGCGAGGGCTGCTGTGGCGCACGCTGCTGAGCGCGCTCGCCGGCGGCGGCATCTCGGTGGCCAGCCTCGGCGGACCGGTGGGGGTGGCGGCCGCGGAAGCGCCCACGGAAACGACCTCCACGAGCGAAACCACCACGGCGCCGACGGAAACGAGCACCTCCACCACGCCCGAAACGCCGGCCGAACCGCCGGCCACGAGCACCCAGCCGAGCACGCCGGACACGACCACCACCAGCGCGACCAGCACGCCGAGCGCGCCCGCGCCGGCGCCGAGCCCGGCGAGCACCACCACGCCGACGACCACGAAGCCGGGCTCGTCCTCCGGGGCGAGCCACGAAGCGCCGCGGGTGCTGGTCAAACGGCGCCAGCAGGCGAGCACCGGCGCGTCCGCCGGCGGGGGCGGACAGGCGAGCGGTGGCAGCGCGGCGGAACAGGAACAGGCTGAAAAGGCCGCGGAAAAGGCGGCGGGGAAGGGCAACGTGGCGCTGCCGCCGCAGGTGGTGGCCGGCCAGGCGAGCGCCCTGGCGGCGGCGCTGAGCGGCGCGGCGGCCTCCACGCAGGCGCTGGGCTTCTACCGCATCCCGCTGTTTCTGCTGCCGATCTACCAGGCGGCGGCGGCGCAGTACGACGTGCCCTGGCAGGTCCTCGCGGCGATCAACGAAGTGGAGACGGACTACGGCACCGACCTCTCGGTGTCCAGCGCGGGGGCCGAGGGCTGGATGCAGTTCATGCCCCAGACGTGGCTCGAATACGGGGTGGACGCGCTGAACGCGGGCTATGCGGACCCCTACAACCCGGTGGACGCGATCTTCGCGGCGGCCCGCTACCTGAACGCGGCGGGGGCGGCCCAGAACCTCGACCAGGCGATCCTCGCCTACAACCACTCGGAAGCGTATTTGAGCTCGGTGCTGCTGCGGGCGAAACTGATCGCGGCCTACCCCGACCAGGTGATCGCCACGCTCACGGGCCTCGTGGACGACCGCCCGCCGGTGACGGGCAAGCGCATCGGCTGGGGCGCGGCGGCGCCGCTGACGCCGCTGCCGTCCCACTCGAGCGCCACCGCGGGAGCCAGCACGGCGGCGAACGGGCCGCTGGTGGCGAGCGCGAAGGCCGCCAGGGCGCCCTCGCCGGCGGCGGCCGCGGCGGGAGCGGGCGGCGGGCAGGCGCGGTACGTGGACGTGACCAGCGAACCGAGGGCCAAGGTGGTGGCGGTGCAGGACGGGCGGATCGTCAAGCTCGGGCACAGCCACGCGCTGGGCAGGTACGTGATCCTGCAGGACCTCTACGGCGACACCTTCACCTATGCGGACCTCGGCAGCATCGCCGCCAGCTTCCTGCCGAGCAGGGCGCAGGCGGCGGCGCAGGACGTGGCCACCGGCGACAAGCGGGGGCGCGGGCAGGCGGTGGCGGGCACGAGCTCCGGCGGGGGCAAGGTGCGGGTGTTCGCCCATCCCGGCAACCCCGACGCGGTGGCGGCGGCGAAGGCGGGCGGCGCCGGCGGGCGGGGCGACGGGCGGGTGGCGCTGGCGAGCGGCTCGGTGGTGCCCCAGGGCACGGTGCTCGGCCGCGTGAGCACGCCGCCGGACGCCAAGGACGGACACCTGCGGTTCGCGATCAAGCCGGTGGGCGATCCCTCGACGATCGATCCGGGGGCGATTCTCGCCAACTGGACGCAGCTCGACACCGCCCTTCACCCCCAGGGCGTGAAGGGCTCGCCGACGCTCGTGGGAGCGACGGCCAGCGACGTGTTCCTGCTCTCCAAGAGCCGGCTCGAGCGCGAGGTGCTCGCCGACCCGGGGATCGCGATGAGCGGCTGCTCGCGCCAGGAAGTGGCGTCGGGCAAGATCGACCGGCGGATTCTCGCGGCGCTGGCGTTCCTCTCGCGCAGCGGCCTGAAGCCGACGGTGGGGACGCTGGCGTGTGGCGGCTCGGCGTATGCCACGAGCGGCTACGTGCAGCCCGGCCACGACGGCGACGGGGCGGCGATCGTGGCGATCAACGGCGTGGCGATCGCCGGACACCAGGGGGCGGGGACGATCACGGACACCACCATCCGCACGCTGCTGACGCTGCAGGGCCAGTACTTCCCGGCTCAGGTCGTGAGCCTGATGCGCTACCCCGGCGCCCCCAGCACGCTCGCGCGGGCCGACCACGGGAGCTACATCGAGATCGTCTACGCGCCCTCTCACAGCCGCTCCACGGCGGCGATCCCCGTGCACCCGCACGCGGCGGCCGGCGGGCACGGCGCGAAGGCGGCGGCGGCGAAGGCCGCCAAAGCGGCTGTCGCGGCCGGAGTGGTGGGCGGCCTCAGCGCGGCGCAGTGGGAAGGGCTGATCTCCCGTGCCGGGGCGCTGCCGGCGCCGAAGATCGCCGCCAAGAAGAGCTCAGCGGCGATCCCCGACGCCAAACGGTAGCGGCGGCCGGCGGAAACGTCAGCCCGTGGGCGAGGCCCCGGCGGGAGGCGGCCCGGCTGCGCCCGGAGCGGCTGCGCCCGGGGCGCCGGCGGGGCGGGCGAAGCGCAGGTCGCTGGCGCACTTGACCTGAGCGGCCTTGAACGTCGCGCCGGTGGTGTCGAGGCCCTTGGTGTCGAAGATGGGACCCGTGCCGGAGGTGTTGGGGGCGGGCAGGGCGACGCCGTTCTGTTTCATGCAGGCGGCGAACTTCGCCAGGGCGGCCTTGTAGGCGGGGTTTTTCAGGCGGGCGCCGCCGCCGAAGAAGCGCCGGTGGCCGAAGGCGCCGCCGCCGCACTTCTTGATGGCGGCTTCGTACTGGGCGCGGGTCATGCCCTTGGGCAGCTGGGGGCCGGTGCCCGGCTTGACGATGCCGCGCGCTCCGTAGGGGCCGCCGCCGGGACGGAATTTGGGCAGGGTGATGCCCTCCTTTTTGAGGCATTCGCGGACCTTGGTGAAGCGGGTGGCGCCGGGGCCACCGGGTGCGCCCGAGCCGGCGGCGCCCGTGCCGGAGGCGTTCGCGGAGGCGCTGGTGGTGGCGGTGTTGGAGGAGCCCGAGCTGCCGCAGGCGCTCAGCAGCAGAGCGGCGAGGGCCAGGAGGAGGACGGCGAGAGCAGGATACTTGGGCGATTTGAGGCTGAGGTGAGGCATTGAGCTCCTTTGTCGATTGGTGTGCTGCATAAGCGACCGGTGCATGTTCTCAGCCGCCCTTGCCGAAGAGGGCCGGTTCCCCGCCGCCGCCACCTTCACCGCCACTGCCGCCAGTGCCACCGCCGGCGCCGGCGCCACG
>Ga0335072_10010798_pt1 | contig 13122 bp, 11 predicted proteins | sample Lox_Sample_21_FD_206725 | JGI IMG/M metagenome (GOLD analysis project Ga0335072, IMG submission 206725) | Soil microbial communities from Loxahatchee National Wildlife Refuge, Florida, United States - Lox_Sample_2.1 | ecosystem: Environmental > Terrestrial > Soil > Wetlands | place: USA...
GCTCTCGAGCCAGCATCCGCATTCTCCTCTCGGCACCCATCCTGCCCTGCCGCAATTGCCTTTCGTTCTCCTGCCTTCGCTCTTCTCTGGCCTTCATGCGTTCTCGAGCGGCTTCGTCTTCGCTGCCCGAGTCGGATCTCGAAGAGTAGGATGAGCCAGAGTATGATCTTGCTCTTGACTCTCGCCTTGGCTGCTTTGCAGCATTCGCCCTTTCTTCCCTTGCCTTTTGCGCCAGCATCCTCAAATGTTCTTCCTTCTGCAACTTCTCTTTCTCTGCCAGTTTTTGCTGCATCTGCGCTCTTTGCTTGACTTCTTCTCGTGCATGTCTGTCGGCGGTGAAAAGGGCCTCGGCGAACTGCGCAAACTTGTCGTTGATTGTTACATCTTGTAGGCCTCGTCCGTCCGCCGCTAATCGCTTATCCAGCGGAACAGTGTAGCCCTTTGGATTCTTCCAATTCGAAACAGGAGGTGGAATCTTCCACGCCTCCTGGTCTTCGGCGGTGAGTTTCCGCGGGGGAGAATGCATGACGGGTGGTGGTGGACTAGGCGGTCCTCGTGGGATCTTTTTGTGCTTGAATTTCGGCGGCTCCATAGGATCTTGCTGCCTCTCCACAATCTTCATGATCCGGTCGTTCTTCTTGCTCGTGTCTCCCATCTGGTTCGCAGGGGTATATCGCACGTACGTAGCTTCCGCCCTTCTTCCCCCCTTGACATTCTTGGGTTTCTGCGCCGCAACTGCCCCACTCACGAGCTTCTCCAATGCTAGCTTTGTCTTTTCTGTAGCTGCGGCGACTTCCTCTTCACTTGGCCTCTCCAAGCTGAGATCACCAGCATCAGCTCTCTGACGTAGTGGTATGAGATCCTTAAAGCTCGAGTGGACGATCCGGTTTTCGCTGTGGCCCTGTCGGGCAATAGCATCGTACTTGACCTTGCCTTCAGCATCGACCTGGATAGCTAGCGCGTTTGATGTAGATGCTGTGCCTTTGCGACCCATATCAAGTGGGTATTGTGCGACTGGAATTTCCGGAAAGGCACCACCGTCGCCGAAATCTTCTGCGGATCGTGGTCGCCATCCTGAACGTTGGCCGTAAGCTGGAGGCCCCGGTCTCTGTAGAAGGCCCAAATTAGTACTTCCATAACCCCCTGAAGCCCTTCCATAGATAGTACTAACCTTCAATACAATCTGTGACTCGTCGAGGGCTCCAGGCCCGACTATTCGAGGTCCCTTCGGCTGAGCATGTATTGGGATCTCTTCATCTTCGCCGGTATATTTTGGCTTTGGCAATGCACTGAAGAGGCCTGAGGCGACGGAGGCCATAGCACAAAACCAAGACAGAAAAAGGGTGAAGGATGAGATGCTGCTGGAATTAAGTATGCACGGGCGGTATTCGGGGCGTCTCTCGAAAACTTGAGGGTGCCAAGATTATGTTTGTGCCAAGCTTTTACAGTTTTCAGCCAGGCCATTTCTATCAACCGAAAGATAACGATTGCTTGACATCGTGCTAACTAAGCAAGTTAGGGCTATCGAACTTCACAGGAAACTTCTCTGACCAAACAGAAACAACCAAATCCGATTGATCTGCCTGCGTCGTCCTCCGCTAGCAATACGCACAAAGGCTTCGCTTTCGCCTTTACACCGCTTCAAAGTCCTGCAAGGGAAGCGTCAAGGAAGAAACCTGTGCCAAACCAAATCATGCGTCTACTTGATACGCACAACTTCAAGATCAGAGAATTCAGAGACGACGAAATCCCGCCGTACGCTATACTGTCACATACGTGGGATGAGGAGGAAGTTATCTTTCAGGATATGGAAGGAGACCATGAAGTGGACAAGAAGGGGTATTAGCGCTGCCGCTTATGGAGCTGACCATATCAAGCGCCTGGGATATTGAGATTCGATCCGACGGCCTGAATCTCATCAGACCCTGGATAACCGGGAGGAGAGGCTTGAGGGTTTCATCATGGATCCGGCGATCAAATTCTTGCTCTAGTTTCGACCGCGGGGGGCCATTCACTAACGAATTCAGCTGTCAGATTCTCTTGAGCGTAAATTAAGGATAAGTTGAATCTTTTGTACTCAGAGGGATGATTGATCTAGGTCTTAAAAGATGACCAGCATAGCATTGAAGATTAACTTACTTGTCCAGTCATAGCCTCCAGATTTCAGTCGCATGTGATCCCATGTTTGCTGCCATTCCATTGGTAATCTCTCCACGAAATAAAGCATTTCTGCAACCAGGAAATCATCGCCAAAGTATTGAAATGGTCTTCCGCCAAACAGGAATGTGAATATCTGCCCAGATAGATGTCAGTATATTTCCCTAAAAGTTAAGTTTCAGGCAGAGCGTTCTCACTATAATGCCTGCACGCCACAGATCAAGTCTGTAGTCATAGCTGTCCGTAAAAATCGTTTCCGGCACTTTTAGTTGTCGAGGTTGGGCGAGTATTTTAGGCTCAGCTCCTTTCAGGAAAGCCTCTCCCAAGTCAAAGATCCGAAGATCTTCATCGTCTTCATCTACCCAGCTATCCCAGCCCGCTGTCTTTACCAGCTGGTTAGGCACGCCTTCATCCAATGGCTTACCATCCCGTCGAACCAATTCCTCTGATTTCGGTGCCCCAAGGACTTCGAAGAGCTTCTCTTCTGTCAACTGCGACAAACCATTGCACGTGAAAGCAACATTCATGCCACTTAAATCTGCATAAGTCAGTTGACCGAGAGCGTGAAGGTCTAGCGCAATGACTGCACCCCACCATACCTCCATGTGCATAGCCAATCTCATGTAGAAAGGTAATGGCTTGTAACAGCTGTTTAGACATTTTTAGAATAGTTTCTGGCTCGAGGACATCCCCCCCTTCATAGATTTCTCGGGCGACTGCATCAACAGTCGGACCAAGTAGCTCAAATACCAGGCACTGATGGGTACCATTCGGCCCTTGATGAAGGAAGTGGTCGAGTAACTGGACGATATACTTGGAGTGGAGGCGCCCCTGGCAATGCCCGGCTAGTGATAGGAAAGTATGGAGTTCTGGAGATTGCTTCGAGCTATCGGCTGTGGTGATTTTGATCGAAACCCACTGTTCGCGCCTTAAGTTTATCAGCAAGAGACAGAATGCGACTCGCGTCTTACAGTGACATACTCTTTGTCCTTTGCAAGCCAGACGGTGGAAAAGCCACCCCAGCCTAACTTGTGGTGTACCTTGTAGCGGCCACCTTTGAAAGTGTCACCAAGGCAGACCGGATGATATCCACCAGGCCGATAGCCCAACATCGACTCTTGGGTGAAAAAAAGGTTTGAAGGCCGATAGATAGACGTCGGATCCATAACGGGATTAGGAACGCGATAGGGGGACGCTGGAAAATAAAGAAGTGTTGGGGGAAATCAAGGGCAGGGGGCCGAGTGTGAAGAAAGGCAACGAAAGGCGCCAATATTCTAAACGACGCCTGTGTGCGGAGGGCAATAGGGACCTTTTCTCTTAGCGCAAAAACTCATATTTTGCAAACTCAGATCTCGACAAATCGCATATGAGGACGCTTATGATTAATTTGTACCTCACGGGCGTGTATCTGATGGGTGGTGTCTCTTAGGCGTGTACCTCACGGCGTGCATCTGATGAGCGAGTGTCTCTTAGGCGTGTACCTCATGAGCGTGCATCTCACGGCAGTGGTCCTCACTGGCAAGCCTCAAGCCTGGGCCCGATGGGCGGGCCTAGGCAAGCTTTTAGGTCGGGCTCGGGTTTGCCCTGCCTAATGGCCCTCAACCAACGAGCCTTAAGCTCAGGCCTGATGGGTGGGCCTGGGTAAGCCTTTGGGTTGGTCCCACGCTTGCCTACCTAATGCGGACCACTGCTTCATGGGCGTGTACCTCACAGGCGTGCGCTCCATGGGGCATACATCTCATAGGAGTGTACCTCACAGGAGTGCACCTCATGGGCGTGTACCTCACAGCTTGCATCTCATGGGTATGTGCGTCATGGGCGTGAATCTCACGGGCGTGCACCTCATAGGCGTACGCCTCATAGACGTGTATATTATGGTCTTCTGTGATCCGCTGAGCAATGTCAAGGTCGAAATAGGTTGGGTTGTGGTAAAAGAGGTGGCTTACGGCCGAGGTAAGGTCGATCTCCATTTCGACGGCGGCGAGGTCAGATGAGGTCGGAATCTTTCAAGATTAGCAGGATTCGAACGAGCGGAAGATCACGATCACAAAGACCTAGCCGTCGCTAATAGTGCATCAATATTGATGAAGTTGTGTAAAGTGTGTTGAGATTTGAGTTGTGAAATACGAGCCACTTATGCCTCGATCATGGTTAAGGGATTGTCACCTCTTCCAGCTACCTTTGACCTTTCACCAACACATCGTGCTACAATTGTCTTGAACATACCACTCCTGAGCCGATAATGTCTCTTTTTCTATCAGCTCGGCTTTGGTGGGGCAAGAAACGCTTTGGTGACTTTGGGCCAAGCGTAGTCAGAGTGAAAGATCGAATTATCAAAGGTCCATGTGAATCGGCTGAGCTTGAAGCCCTAAAATATGTCGCGCAATACACGTCCATCCCTGTGCCCAAGGTCCACCGAACCCATCACGTTGACGGACACCTCTACATCGAGATGGAATATATCGAAGGAGAAACGCTTGGAGCTGCATGGCTCCGCCATCTTCTATCAGCCGAGAAGAAAGCTGTCATTGAAGAACTTGCTGGTTATATTAGACAGCTTCGACTTCTCGAACCACCACAAAGACGAATAGTCGCTTCAGCGGAATTTAAACAATGCCTCGATTACCGGATAGGCTACGCTCCTACTGGGCCTTTCCTTAACCATGAAGACTTCCACTCTTTTCTCCGCGGACACATTCCCTTGGAGAGTTGTACACAGGTCTACGGCGAATCTGTCACCCTGTGTCATACCCGTCAGTATCGAACCACCTTTTCCCACGCAGATCTCTGTCCACGCAATATCATCGTGCGCGACGGTAAGGTTGCAGCGATAGTTGATTGGCAATTCGCGGGATGGTATCCGGAGTATTGGGAATACACCAAGGCGCATTTTGGACTTATGGATATGCCTGACTGGTACGCCGAGTTTCAGCGCGCTGTAACGAGATACGACGACGAATTAGCAGCGGAACGTGCTCTATGGCGGCAGTTTGATCAACCGGGAATGGCGCATCACTGGATTTATAGCTCACCAAGATCTGTGGAGGAATGATCGCTTGTCCTTCCTAATGATGATCCTCCTTATTGGGGTGGTGGTTGTGAGGAGGGATACATCTGAGTTGTGGGTATCTCTGCAGACCATTAAGATCATAGAGTACAGACACAGGAAATGTTCTTTGCAAACGATTGTGGTATCATACTAGCAATATTACGCAATTTGAAATTTGCAGCTCGCCAGGACCGAGCAACATCCCCCAGTTCCCCCCCCCAGCGCCCATCAGTAGTCTACCTGATCTAGCTTCGGTATCTCAGAAAGAAGAAACTAACAGAGAAACAGAGCTCAAGTCGCTGACCAATGCTGCCTGTTCATACCCAGCGTGAAACTGTGAAAATGAGAAGTGATACTCCGTTTCCTTCGCATGACCCCAATATCAAACTCTCTGACCCGCATGTGTTCTTGTGCCAACGTACAGCTCGAAACTTATTACACCCTCATCATGCTCTGGCCGAGTGCGGGTAGCAGGCCATCTTATCTTCTGCCAAGAGGGCTCTTTCAACGGGAACTGTGTAGTGGAATTTCGCAGCAGCTTTGACCTCACTGCACTTGGCTCACAATCTCGTTAGCCCTTGTCAAGCTCTCCACCATCTGCTGACACTCCTTCCTTCTCCGAATCGTGTAATCGCTTTCTTTCAGGAGGTCCTCCAGCTCGGTTGCTCGGTACATCTGCTCTAAAAGCTCTCGTTGCATCTCGTCTTTCGTATATCTATTATAGCAGATCAGTATACGGTTCCTTTCGACCAGAAGGTATGACTTACTGTACAAGGGTCAACATGATGGCTTTCGGTACCATGTCGATCATTGTTCTCCGAGTAATGTTAAAGTAGCTGTTGATCAGTAGTTTAATGACCTCCACTTCCTGGTTCTCCCTCTCACTCAACGTCCCACTCGCCTTCAGCGTCGCAGGTGGCGGTTCCATGGCCGCCATCTTCTTCTTATTTTTGCTTGCGAAGAAGGAGCCGAAGAATCCTTCCTTTGGGTCTGTGCCATCCACAGGTAAGCTAGGTGATGCGGCACGCGGAGGCACTGATGGAGGAAGAGGTTTGCCTGTCTTTGGATCGACTTGAGTTGGCTTGTTGGCATTATGTCGATCATTGACAATGGCCATGGCGCGATGGCCATTGAGGAAGTCTGGATGACCGGTATTGATATAGCAGGCTTCCATGGCGACAAGGTCGCGGACCAGCTTGTTCGTGGGGTCCATGACCTTCTTGAAGAAGCTGATGACAACAGCATGAAATTTTTCTTTCAATTGCGGATAGCGTCTGAAAAGTGGCTTTTGCAGGAGTTGGCCCAGAATTCGCACAAGTTCGTCATAGACTAGAGAGACACATTTCAGCGACGGGTCTTCAAGTCGCTTGATCTGCTGCTTGACGATAAGTTCGAAGGCGGTCGTGCCAACAAAGAGCGCTGGTGCGGAACCGGAGGAGTTGTATAGGATTGTTCGGATATCGATGTCTTTGACCTGGTCGAATGGATCAACGGCTTTGATCCCGTTCGCGTAGAGCTCGTGGAAGACAAAGGAGATACGCGCGCCACCGGACAGCTCGACGCTTGAGAGCTCCTGATTATTGCCGTCTAGAACAGTCCTATACTCGTTGCTAAACTCCGTGATGATGTTGAGGACGATGTTGGCGCTGTTACCGAGGAGATCGCCTTCTCCTAGTTGCTGAAGTTCCTGGCTATATTTCTGTAGCGAGCTGGCGATCCGAGACTTGATGTCTGGTAGTGTTTGCTTGATATGCATCATCAAGATCTAAGACGGCAGTCAGCAGGTTCTTTGGCGCGAGTACACACACGTCGATCATCTCATACCAGATTGAGCTTTCGGGCGAGATAGGGTGTGCCACAGTAAGAAGCCTTGTTTCTGTACGCTTTATGGTTCTCGAAAAAGTTCTTCTCGGCTTCCAGAGCAGCAGTTATCCGCTTTTTGTTCTCAATGTCTCGTTGTCCTCTGTTCACTACAGGCACATAGCCTAGCCGAAGAGGAATAATTCGTCCGGCAAGAATATCAACAACATCTGTGCCTTCGTCCATGAGATCCACTTTCGTAAGCACTCCAATCGTCCGCTGACCCTCTGGGTCGACTTCTCTTGCGAGCTTTAGACCGTCGGAATTGGCCAGATCCACATTTGCAGCTGTTACTGCCAGGATTATCGAATTTGGCTTGCCGATTTGCTTCAACACCATTTCCCGTATTTGCTTCTCGATATCTTTTGGTTGGTCTCCGACAGGTACTTTCGTCAATCCCGGCAGATCGACCAAGGTCAACGTAAGAACATTCGGCGAGTAGATTCGAAGGTTGATGGGTGCAGGTGAGATCCCGACATTGCGGCCAGCTTTAGCTTCTGTCTCTTTCACGATCTCGTCTCGAATCTTGTTGAAATCGTAGAACTTTTGCCCTGGAATGTGCAGGAATTCGCCCCATTCGTCCACATTCGCTTCCTTATCTGTGGTGGCGTTGAGCTCTTTTTCGGTGACGCCATTTGTTTGCAGATTTGTAGGAGACGGTCGATTAATGAGTTGAAGAACGAGCGGTCGCCGTGTGACTATGCCAGAACCTCTAGGTAGACTGGACAAAGTTATCAGTATGCGCCTTTTGTGATTTCGGTTACTTGGAACCAGAGCCATACAAGTCTCTACCAACAATGTTCTCCAGCACCGAACTCTTTCCGCTTGATTGTGAGCCGACCACAACGATCTGTGGCAGGTCTATAGGGTTTTGTACCTGCGTAAGAATTTGTTAGGCGGATGTCGCGTGGATGAACGCGGATTGGCCGGGGGCGCCATAGAGTCTCAGGCTTACTCCGACTGTGGTGAACACATCCTGAAGCTTGTTGACCAGAGCGATGAGTGTCGGGTCATTGACGTTAATGCTGATCAACGCAGTCAGTATTGTGAACAGTGTTCTGGCAAACTAAAGCACTGACGAATAGCCCGCTGGTGTGGCCGCCATGACTGGCGCAAACGATAAAGGATTGCTATCGCTCAGTACAGATTTTGGTGATATTGGAGTAATGCTCGTGGACTCTGAAATTCGCAAAGCCTGAGTGAGTGCGGATTGTTGTCGCGGACCTGACGGCCGTGCTGTCGCAAGCGTTGGCGAATATTGGGACGTGGCTTGTGTGGCTTGAACTTGTGAGCCTTGGCGGCCAAAAAGTTCGTGTGGCTTGAAAACAGGCATCCTTCTTATTCGTGCCGAACGCGTTGCTAGCCTGGCAAAAAGGAGATCCAGTGTCTTTCAGGCGCATAGTAATAGGTGGAGAGCATCCGGTGTACACGTCAGCTGGCTTCTAGGCACACCCTTTCCCATCGTCACTGGTTGCAGATGCGTCCACAACGGTGCATCACGAGATGTTGACAAATGTGGAACATTAACAGGTTGTATGTATGTACACTATGACATACCTCAAACGCCCGCAACGGGTTGGGGGATCGAATCCGATTCAAATCTAAAGGCCATTCTGAACATCATATGCACTCATGCGCTACAGAACCCTGAATACTCTCTTCATCACCGTCATGTCTGAGGGGATATCTCTTGAACCCTATACACTGATTCTGAGGAGGGACTCCGTCCAATTGATGCTGCCATAACCAATCTAAATGCTGCCATGCTAGAAACCAAGTTCGATTCTTGCCTTTATTGATGATGTGCCCACGCCGTGATTATGCTAGTCCCTAGAGATTGCTGTCACCAGCAAATGTCGACCTGAGAGCACTCGTTCGCGTATAGCTGTGGTTTGAGGGCGGCCGCCGCTCACCGATGGGCGTAATCCCGTCGTTCGGGGCTACGGAACTGGACCATCTGGGTTATTGCGTCAGTCATTGTTTGAGAGTGGGTATTGACGCTTGAATCGAGACTTACATCCGAACTCTTCGGTCATCACCAGCCGAGGCAAACATTCCAGGATCTACAGGATTCCAAGCCACGGCATTGACACAGCCGTTCCCATGTCCTTGGAGCGTCTCTATGAGAGCACCATTCTCCTTGTGCCATATATAGACCTTCGAGTCTGCCAGAAATTAGGTCTCAAGATCAAGGTTGGTCCTTCATGGAAGATTGGGAACTCTTACCTTCACTCCCACTAAGAACAAAGTTTTCTGCGGCTCCACCAAATGTACTGCGGATGATGAATTCTCCTTGTTTCTGACCCTCGAACCTGCGTATAACATTCGCGGTTTTGATATCCAGAAGTTGTACCTCGCCGCTGGCCAAACTGACCAGCATAAATTTGCTGTCACGGCTGATGGTAACGCTTGTGGACTTGCACGGGAAAATGAACTGATATTCCTTCTCGCGGGTGTGGAAATTGTATACGTAAAGAGACCCTTCTGAGTCAATGACGACGAGTCTTTCACCATCAGGACTTATTGCGCAATCTTGGGCACGGTAGCCACCCTCCCAGCCGTGAAGTTTAGCTTCTGATTGAAGGCCCCAGGCTCTCCAATGACAGAGGTTCAGCTGCTTATCCAAGCACGAGGTCACAAAGGAACGGGAATCCGGAGCCCAAGCAGCTGCGGAGATGGGGTAATTGGGCGTTTTGAGATCGATTGTCATAGTGCATCGTCCGGAGGCAACGTCCCATACTCGAGCATTTGTGTCCAGGGAGCAGCTGACTAGCTTTGAATCATCTGGACTCCATGAGACGTAAGTGACCCCCTTCGTATGACCTTCCAGCCGGTGAAACGGTGTGAAGCTGGTAGTATCATAGATGATTACGCGTTCGTCTTTACCGGCCGTCGCCAGCCACCTGCCATTGTGCGAGAATTGGACATACCAAACCTCTTCTGTGTGGTGATCAAGCTCAAGCATCGTCCGTAATGGGAAGTCCTCGCGGTCGCAAAGGTGGTCGGAATATAATGATGGAGCGACGGAAGTGTTGTGATAGAGACAATTGTTGATTTGGCTCTTTTTGACTTGGTCAAGCAGCTCTGCTAGTCTGTGGTCTCGTATCATCACAGAAGGAGATATGCACCTCGTCAATTCCTGTAACAGCGCTCTCCTGGACTCTTCAATCGTCCCCTCCCAGTGTGCCTGGGCTCGCAGGTCTTCCTTAGGGCACATCAGTAAGCTCGTTAGATGATGGAGCTGGTGAACATCATGGTTCAAGGGCGTCAACTCTTGTCGCAGGACCATCAATGCCAGGCTCAGTTCCCGCTGTTCGAGAAGCTCAAGAAATTTCTGCTGTCGCATCCAGAAAAGCATCTGGCCCCGGTCTGCCCCTTCGGCGAGTACTAAGCCGTTATCTTCCAGTCTGTCATACGGTCCGTCCCCACGACCACCATCATGCGAGCCTAGTAATAAATTCTCCGCCTCAGTCCATTGTCCTTCTAGGATAGCGATGCGAAACGCGGCCACCGAGGGGCTTTCTAGTTCAAACCCGCTTTCGTGACTGAGACTCGCCGCAGCACCGTTGTAACCCATGTCTAGCAATCCCTGTATCAATATCCTCGTCACCTCCTCTAGGTCATGACCGAAATATGTCGACGGCCGGACAGGAGGGGGGGTCTTGGCCGTACCATTCGATTGAGAGGACCCAGATCCGTTGACGGTGCGTGGGGTATGGCCGTTGAGCGAGGCCGACGTGTGGGGTTTTTTCGGTGTAGATCCGTTTGCGAGTGGCGAAAATCCATTAGAAACTGAATGTTCAGATGTGTCCACGGGTCGCATATTGGTCTCTTCCAAGCGCCTGCGCTTGTGTGGGGGGCTATTTCTTCCAGCCTCAAGCGGCTCACTGTTCTCTGTCTCGACTCCCGGTCCACCACGTGTTCTCAAGGCCCCAAACGATTCAGTGCCTGTTGTGTTGAATCCTGGGACCGCAGAAGAGCGGCGACGTCGACGTCGACGGTTATTAGGTGACAGTAACTGCTCGTCTGCGGTAGGAGGTGTCTGGGTGGAGGATAGAGCGTGTTGGTCTAAATGCTGAGAAGTGGATTCTTGTAATACAACAGGAGGAATCGAAGTCGATGGAGTTTGGGAAGAAGAACCAGTGTTATTAGAGGAGTTCGGGGCAGTCGAAGTGGATGGGTCGTCGGTAATGATTGGGGTGGAATTTGGGGTGGCTTCGTCTGCCAGGTCGAAATGGCGGCGAAGCCGCCACTTCTGGAGCTGCGGTCACAGATACGTCCTCGTCAGGATCGTCCGCTCCGGATCGAGTCGCAGTTACCCTCACGCGACCTCTGACGCGGAGGTTATGCTATTTGCGTGTGCACTAGTGTGTTCTAAATGCCTCCCACTTCAGGTCCTGCAGTGTGGATGGGTTCTTGCTCCAGTGGCCTCCACTGGTACCATGAAGGAGCCCCCACTGTGTCGCGATACTCTTGCCGCAGCTGCTGTTCAAGGGTATTGTACGGGTAGGTTTCCGTTGTTAAATGTTCAGGGACTGGTCGTACACGCCTTCAATGCGTGCTAGATCGTGAAGAGTCGGCAAATATGCTTGTAAGATGATGCGTTATAAGAAAAGAGGTCGAGAGGTCGAGATAGCAGGTTAACTAGTATGATGTCGGTGTCTTAACAAGCTACCGAGACATTGGCTGTCGGAGAACTGCCCGGCCCGCATCTGCCCTCGATGTAATCCCACTCATCTTGTTACCAAGGAACACACTTGTAAAGTTGGCGCTTTATGGATTTACTCAGCCTTTGACACAGCATTGAGACTCGTGAAGTTGGGCCATGGCCCTCTCAAACTATTCTACATCTTATCCGGGCTTGAGAGGACCCGATAAAGGACTCCCCGATATAAGCGCCAGGACACCAATCTCGTAGATACCATGGTTACGAGCCTACCTAACTCACAGGAATAAAGATTTCAATAACAGGACGATGGTGCTGGCTATCTGCAAAGATATGCCAACAGTCTCAAGTCGTGCTCCTGGTCATACCGGGTCGCTCAGATGACCTGGCACCGTCAGGGAGCAGCCACGCTCCAAAAAGCTGGGCAGATGGCTAGATCATTCGAAATCGTGGAGCAGCCATTATGGCAATCATGCTTAACCTATAACTTTCCTTGCTTCAGCAGACTTCTGCACTCCCGCATGACATTTATCTGGCATGTGAGACGGGATGCAAAGCATTTCCAAATGTGTAACAATTCGAGCTATCGGCACCACATGATCATAATCTTCGGTAATCTTCGTCACGATGCTCCTCCATGTGTTTTTGTACCTACCACATTTACCGTAGAAGGATTTCCTGTAGCACTTTTAGGATCCGAGCAGACCCTTGACCCGCAGCGTACCCTATCTGTGCCTTGAAGTGCTAACAAAAAGCATGGCCGGGCTCATCATGCATTCTGACATCTGCGTTCTGTAACTAACAGGGATTTGGTCATCGGAAAATGACGATATGATGGGCTGAAGCTTCCCTTAGCGTCCGCTCCGAGCTTTGTGCCACTATCGCCCGCACTCGATGCTTGCATGCTCGGCCTGCAGCGCAGACCACGCCTTGTTTCGAGACCTTCCCTGTTCGAAATCATCACTAAGAAGAACATCGAAGATCTCTCAGATCTAGGCTTTTTACAGCACAACCTCGGCCTCCCTGACCTTATCGAGGACATCGACGAGCAGCCCTACAGCTCCAGAAGCTTCGTGTCGAATTTCCCTGTCCCGATACAAGCCCTCCATTCGACTGCTCGCACAATCAGGATGCCTTCCAAGGAGAGCGGCATTGGTGACAAGGACCAGAATGGCTCTATCTTCGCTATCTCGGGCCCTGTCATCACCGCAGAGAACATGATCGGTGTTGCTATGTACGAACTGGTGGGTACTTGCTAATCCCCTGCGTAGAAGATACATGGCAAAGCAATGGTACTGATAGCCCAACAGTGCAAAGTCGGTTATGAAGAATTGGTAGGAGAAGTGATCAGAATCGAGGCAGACAAGGCCACGATCCAAGTATACGAGGA
>Ga0335072_10010799_pt1 | contig 13122 bp, 8 predicted proteins | sample Lox_Sample_21_FD_206725 | JGI IMG/M metagenome (GOLD analysis project Ga0335072, IMG submission 206725) | Soil microbial communities from Loxahatchee National Wildlife Refuge, Florida, United States - Lox_Sample_2.1 | ecosystem: Environmental > Terrestrial > Soil > Wetlands | place: USA: Florida...
CTCTCACCCCGAGACGCAGTAGCCCCGCGGCGCTAGAAACACTGAAGCCATGCTCTGTCCCTTCACCGGCCGACCGCATCGCCTCCTGCGGCTGCGCTCGGCCTGGTGGTGCCGCGACTGCCGCCAGGAGATCGAGTCCTGCTGCGACGGTGAGGGGCCGCGATACGGGAAGCGGTTAGCGTGGGATTTGCGCCGGCCGGCTCAGGCGGTATCTCCAAAGTGGACCAGTTCGCGTTCCGCAATCAGGCCGGCCGCGAGTGCCAGGGCTCGTAGCTGGTCGGAGGTCCCAGCCGGTATTTCCATGACCACGTCGACAAGTTTGCGAACACGCCTGACACGCGGAATGTGAACACGCGCGATCCGTTGTCCGGTGGGAGCCTCGAGCTCGAGCGCAGGGGTTCCCGGGACCGCGAGCCGTTCGAATCGCATCACGGCGATTTGGCTGGCGCCGTCCGTCACCGAAGCGGAGAGTGCCCTGCCATCGACTCGGCTGACGTAGATGGGGTCGGGGGCGTCGACAGGGACGATTTCGTAGCGCCACTTACGCGAGCCGAGCACTTCCCAACTGGTCCCAACTTCGTGCAGTCTGAGGACGCACCGGCCCTCCGTGTCGCGGATCTCATACGAGCGATGGCGCTCGGCGACCGCCACGCCGATGGGGGTCCCGTCCCGATTGAATAACTGAAAATCGTGCCGGTGCTTGCCGCAGGCGACCACCACCGGCGCTGTCATCAAGGTGCCGCCCGTGCGGGCGTGCGAGAGGCGCGCTATCAGCAGCAGCTTCGCTATGTCCTCGCTCGATGACGCCTCCGGTCGCCGCCGCGACGGGTTCACGGCTAAGTCCTTCTGATTCGTGGGCTGGGGTGGATCGATCGTATAGCCGCATGGGAAGCTGCGACGATCGACGCGAGTTACTCATGGGTCTTGGCGATCGCGCAGCCCGCTGCGCGGCGGGCGGCTGCCGTCGAGGCGGCCCCGGGCCCTGGCTGCGGCTCGAACTCTGGCGCCAAACTCCGCGCCGCCCGACCTCGGCGGCGAGTTGGTAGCGCTTCCTACGGCGGCGCGTTAGACCTGCTCGGCATGAGCGGTGGAAATGAATTTGTGGTCCAGGCGGTCGTGGGTTCGAATCCCATCGCTCACCCGGAGGAAGGGCCCGCAACTCGAACGTCGTGAACGGTGGCGTCCGCCGCGACGAAGTTGAGGAGCCGCTGGGCTTCGGCCACGACCGCGTCGTGCTCGCGCAGGTCCCTGAACGGCGCGATCTCGAGGACCGCGGCGTCGTCGCGGCGCGTGACGGTCCAGGTCGCGGTGAACACTCCGTCCACGAGCAGCGTGCCCGAGCGCGCGCCCGAGCCCGGCAGGAGCGGAATCGGCTCGCCGGCGGCGATGACGCGCGTGCGGTCCGCATGCGACAGGAGCAGGTTGTCGTACTCGGGCAGGAACCGCGGTGGAGCGGGTGCGTCCGCGTCGGGGCGGGGAGCATCCGGCAGATCCAGAAGCTCAGACCCTTGCTCGTCGCGGAACACGCGCAATCCTGGTCGGAGGCGGTCGACGATCTCGGTGAGGCGGGTCAGCCCGGACCAGGCCTGCACGTCCCGGATCGTCGCCGGACCGAACGCGGCCAGGTATCGACGCACGACCTCCTCCAGCGCATAGCCGGCGCCGAGCGGCTGGCCGAGCCAGTCCTCGGCGGTGGTCCAGCGCGCCGCGCCGCTCTGTCTCCACACGCCGCGCGGCGGGACCTGGACGAGCGGGATCAGGTAGGTGACCGCGTAGGCCAACGACGCGGGATCGACGTCCGGCCAGGTCTGCGCGAGTGCAGCGCCCAGCTCCGGGCGGGTGAGGGGACGCTCGGAGGCGAGTCGTCGGCCGGCCTCGAGCAGCGCCTCGGCATCCGCTCGGGAGACGTCGAACGGCGCGCCGGCGAATCCTCGCTCGAGCACGGGCTGGATCACGGGACGCAGGCGCACGAAGTCCCGCGCGCTGACCAGGTGGATGGTGGCGCGCATCAGCGGACCTCGCACGGCGCGCCGTGTTGTGATCAGCTCGGAGAGCTCGCGTGGGTCAAAGCCGTCGAGTCGCGTCCACAGGCCCACGTAGGGGGCGAGGGGCGCCTGCGCCTGCATGCCCGCGAGCCGCTCGATCACGTCGATTGCCGTCAGGTGCGACGCGCGCTCGAGCAACAGCTGGCGCGCGAGGGTGGCGCGCCCTAGTGCGCGGAGACTGAGCCGGTCAGGGAGCCGGCGCGAGGTCAACGCCGTCGCCGAGGTGTCGCCGGTGGAGAGATGGCCCGAGCATAAGTGTCGCCAGAACAGATCCCGCCACCGTGGTAACGAAATGGTCACAGGACGAGGACGTGGGCCCGGTTACGGTTCCCGCCGCACCGGGGGCGCGCTCACTCGAATCCAGCCAAGGAGGACTCCCTTGTCGACCATGCCGGAAGGCGTACGAGGTGCGCTGCTCAAGCGCGGCCATCAACTGCTCGCGGGCGTCGGATGCGCGGCGGCGTTCTGCTTCGCGGCCTCGTCCGCGCAGGCAGACCAGTGGCACCACGGCCACCACGGGGCGCCGCTCATCCCGGGCAACCTGCTGCTCGCGACGAGCGAATACGCCACGCCAGACATCCAGGCCGGCGTCACCCAGCTGCCGCCCGAATGCACGATGGTCACGCCGACCGACTGCGCCACCGCGGTCGCGGACGGGTTCTATCCGTTCTCGTTCGACAACGACAGCGTCGACGCGTTCTTCGGGATCACCTCGCCCGTTAACCTCGACGAGCTCACCCCGTGGGGCCAGCACATCGGGACGATTCCCGTCCCTGACAACCAGTTCGTGACGAGCTTCTCCTCGAAGTCCGAGTTGGCGCTCAACCTCAGCCCCGAGGGCAAGTACGTGTCGTTCCTCGGGTACGCGGCGCAGCCGGCCGAGGTGGACGTCTCCAACGCGAACACCCCCGGCGTGATCGACCCCGGGAACGGCGACCTCGGCCCCTACTACCGTGTCGTCGCGCAGCTCGACCGGTGGGGCCACTTCACGTTCACCGAGACCAACGCCTACAGCGGCGACAACGGCCGGGCGGCGATCACCAACGACGAGAACGGCCAGGATCTGCTCTACACGGCGGGCAACGCCGGCCAGAGCAAGAATCCCCCCGCGGATGTCGTCTCCTCGACGGGCGCGCAGTTCATCACGCCGGCAACGGTTCCCGAGGCCGATCAGAACCCCGGCCAGCCGACCCCGCTCGGGAGCTTCAACATCACCCAACTGGGCGACCCGCTGGATAAGTCCACCAAGGACAACAACTACCGCGGGATCGCGATCAACAACAACGTCATCTACTACACGAAGGGCAGCGGCGGTAACGGCGTCAACACCGTGTACTTCGTCGACACCACGGGCAACGCGTGCCCGAACGGGATCGGACTGCCCGAGCCGGGTGCTCAGCTGCCGACGTCTCCGCCCATGTTCACGGTCGAGAACCTCGGGGGCACGACCAAGAAGCCCAACAACGCCCTGGTGCCCACCAACATGTGCATCCTCAAGGGCTTCCCGAGCAATCTCGTCCCGGCCACGAACACGTATCCGTCGACCCAGTTGTTCCCGTTCGGGATGTGGTTCGCCAACTCGCACACGCTGTACGTCGCGGACGAGGGCAGCGGTGACAACCCGTTCGCGAACGGCGTGTACACGGACGCGACGGCGAGCAACGAGCCGAATGCCGGCCTCGAGAAGTGGGTGTTCCAGAACGGGCAGTGGAATCTCGCCTACACGCTCCAGAACGGGCTCGACCTCGGTCAGCCCTACACGGTGCCGGGTTACCCGACCGGCATCAACTCGGGCAGCGGACCGCTGGACTCGGGCACCGGACTGCCGTGGTCGCCGGCGACGGACGGACTGCGCCAGCTGACCGGGCGCGTGAACCCGGACGGCACGGTGACGATCTGGGCCACCACCTCGACCGTCAGCGGCGGCGGGGACCAGGGCGCCGACCCGAACAAGCTCGTGGAGATCACGGACAGGCTGGATTCCACGAACCCCGCCACCTCGAATTACGAGCACTTCCGCACGATCGAGACGGCCCACTTCGGCGAGGTGCTGCGCGGCATCTCGTTCACGCCGGGCACGTCGACGAGCCAGGGTTGGGGCTGGGGCGATCACGCCCGCTGAGTGAGATCCCGTCCGCGGCCGGCACGAACATGTGTTCGTGCCGGCCGCGACGATTCTCCACGCTGACCTCGACTCGTTCTACGCGTCGGTCGAGCAACGGGACGATCCGCGGCTGCGCGGTCGTCCCGTGATCGTTGGGGCCGGCGTCGTCCTGGCCGCGAGCTACGAGGCGAAGGCCCGGGGCGTGCGCACGGCAATCGGCGGCGCGTCGGCGCGGCGTCTGTGTCCCGACGCCATCGTCGTCTCGCCAAGGATGTCCGCGTACTCCGAGGCGAGCAAGGCGGTGTTCGCGGTGTTCGAGGACACGGCGCCGGTCGTCGAAGGACTGTCGATCGACGAGGCCTTCCTCGACGTCCGCGGGCTCGACCACATCTCGGGAACGCCGGTCGAGATCGCCGCCCGGCTGCGCCGACGGGTGCGCGAGGAGGTCGGTCTCCCGATCACCGTCGGTGTCGCGCGGACCAAGTTCCTGGCCAAGGTCGCGAGCGCCGTGGCGAAGCCCGACGGGCTGCTCGTCGTCGAGCCCGACCGAGAGCTCGAGTTCCTGCACCCGCTGCCGGTCGAGGCGCTGTGGGGCGTCGGGCGGGTGACGGCGGCGAAGCTGCACGAGCGGGGGATCACCACCGTCGGTCAGGTGGCGATGCTCGCCGAGCTCGAGCTCGTATCGATGCTCGGCCGCGCGTCGGGCCGCCATCTCCACGCCCTCGCGAACAACCACGACCCGCGTCCGGTCGAGGTCCGCCGGCGCCGGCGGTCGATCGGCGCTCAGCGCGCGTTGGGCCGCCGGCGCCGGTCGCCCGAGGAACTCGCCACCGTGCTGATCGCGCTCGTCGATCGCACGGCGCGGAGGCTGCGGGCGGCGAAGCGGGTGTGCCGGACCGTCGTGCTGCGCATGCGCTTCGCGGACTTCTCGCGAGCGACCCGGTCCCACACGCTGCGCGAGCCGACGGACCAGACACACACGATCCTCCAGGCCGCCACCGGGCTGCTTCGGGCGTCGCGGCCGATGATCGAACGGCGCGGCTTGACGCTGCTGGGGATCGCCCTGGCCAATCTCTCGGACGCCGGCGCGGTCCAGCTCGTGCTCCCCTTCGATCGGGCCCGCGATCTCGACACGGTCGTCGACCGGGTGCGCGACCGGTTCGGATCGGGCGCGATCACGCGCGGGGCGCTGGTCGGCCGCGACCCGGGGGTGTGGGTTCCGCTCCTGCCCGACTGACCGCGAGCCGAGCCAGCGCGGCGCGCACCTCGGCATCCCGGCGCTCCGCCTCGGCGTCGGTCCAGCGCCACCGGACGCCCGACTCGATCGCGAACGTCGGGCGGTCGTGGTCCTGGACATCGTCGACCTCGATCTCGATCGCCACCACGCCCTCGACGAACTCAATGGCTACCACGCGCGCTTGCCCGTGTGCCGTGACGGCGACGTCCGGGGCGATGATCGTCAACGACACGCGCGGGTCGGCGCGCAGCCGCTGGAGCGAGCGCCGGCCGCCGGCGAGGGCGATCAGCGCATGGCGCGGGCCGGCGTGGACGGCGGCGGACACCGGGATCGCGTGCGGCGCGGCGCCGGCGGTGGCGAGGATCGTGACCGTGCCGGCGGGCCATTCGGGCAGCACGGGGTCAAGCGGCACGGGGTCAAGCTACTGGCCCGGGCCGGCACGAGGCGTCTGCGCGACCTGCAAAGCACGACATTCGGGGCGAAGCGACGAGGGCGCGGCGAGCTGTGCATGTGGCGCCTGCGTAGCTCGACACGGCCGGCGCCGTTGGTGCCGTTTGTCGACTTATGCGGGTCGGCGCCAGACCTCACGCCACCCCGCGCGCCACACACAACCGCTGCAGGCGCTCCATCGCCTCGCCGGCGCGCTCGGGCAGGACGTCGAGCGCCTCGGCGGCGAGGCGCAGATCCGCGATCGTCACGCCCCGCGCCTCGAGGGCGAACCGGCCCAGCCACCGCACCGCCGCCCGCTCGTACCGGGACGGGTCCCCGCCCCGCAGCACCAGGCAGATGCGCAACGCGTCATCGAGCGCCACCGTCGGCAGCTCGCGCGCCGCGGCCACCACCAGCGTCTCGTTACCCGTCTGGAGGGCGCGCCGGAAGCGCGCGTAGGGATTGCCGTCGCTGGTCATGCGAACACATGTTCGCCCAAACGACGGACGGATGCGTCGTCGCCGCGCCGACGCCCACAAAAGCGGTCCCGAGAGCCGGGATTCACGCCGTGCACGTCGATCCGCCCCGGAGTAGGCTCAGTAAAGAGGCGGTTTCGGTGGGATGAGGAGCGCATACGCGAGGAGGTCTTCGAAATGGCGGTGAAGGGGGCGGAGCTCGAATCTGAGCTGATCGACACGGTCTGCGAACGGGTGCGGGAGCGGCTCCCGTCGGACCAGGCGACGCCGTGCGAGGCGTTCGTCCGGCAGTACTACCAATGGGTCCCCCCCGAGGATCTCGCCGACCGCAACCCGCTCGACCTGTACGGCGCGGCGGTGGCGCACTGGAACCTCGCCCAGCAGCGCGCCCCCGGCGAGGCCAAGGTGCGCGTCTACAACCCGGACTTCGAGCAGCATGGCTGGCAGTCACCGCACACCGTGATCGAGATCGTCTCGGACGACATGCCGTTCATCGTCGACTCGGTGACGATGGACCTCACCCGCAAGGGCTACGGGATCCACCTGGTGATTCATCCGGTGATGCGGATCCGCCGCGACGAGGCCGGGCACATCGTCGAGGTCCTCGATCCCGAGGCCGAGAGCGATGGCGCGATCCCCGAATCGATCCTCCACGCCGAGGTGGGGCGCGAGCACGATCTGGACAAGCTGGACGCGCTGCGCCGGAGCATCGAGCGCGTGCTCGACCAGGTGCGTGCGGCGGTTGAGGACTGGCAGCAGATGCGCGAGCGTGCGCAGGCCCTCACCGACGAGCTCGATCAGATCCCGCCCCCGGGCATCGACAGGGCAACCATCGACGAGACCAAGGCCTTCCTGACCTGGCTCGCCGATGAGCACTTCACGTTCCTCGGCTACCGCGACTACGAGCTGACCGAGGGCCAAGACGGAGAGGACGGCGCCGGGGCGCTGCTCAAGGCGATCGACGGCTCCGGCCTGGGCATCCTGCGCGGCAACTCGAACACGCCCCCCAAGCGGCTCAGCCCCAAGGCGGCGGCGTTCGGTCGCGAGCCGAAGATCCTGCTCCTGACCAAGGCCAACTCCCCGTCGACCGTCCACCGGCCGGCGTACCTGGACTACATCGGCGTCAAGCGCTACGACGAGGGGGGGCGCGTGGTCGGCGAGCGGCGCTTCCTCGGCCTGTACACCACCCGGGCGTACAAGGCCAGCCCGCGCTCGATCCCGATCATCCGCGGCAAGGTCGAGGGCGTGCTCCACCACGCCGGCTTCCCCCCGGCCAGCCACGACCGCAAGGCCCTGCTCGAGATCCTCGAGTCCTACCCCCGCGACTCGCTCTTCCAGATGGAGACCGAGGAGCTGTTCGGCGTGGCGATCGGGATCCTGGGACTCGGCGAGCGCCAGCGTCTGCGCCTGTTCATGTGGCGCGACCCGCTGGATCGGTTCGTGGAATGCCTGGTGTGCATCCCGCGCGACCGCTTCAACACCGAGAACCGGGAACGCGTCGGGCGCATCCTCCTCGATGCCTTGCACGGCGTCGCGCTCGACTGGAACCTTCAGCTCAGCGAGTCGCGTATCGCGCGCGTGCACTACATCATCCGTTGCGGCGAGGAGCCCGCCGGCGACTACGACGCGGCCACGATCGAGGCGCGACTCGTGCAGGCGGTGCGGGCCTGGACCGACGACCTGCGCGAAGCGCTGCACGAGGATCACGGCGAAGAGGGCGGTACCGCGCTGTTCCGGCGCTACGAGCGTGCGTTCCCGCCCGGCTATCAGGCCGACTGGGTGGCGCGCTCGGCCGTGGCGGACATCGCCCGGATCGAGGAGTTGGCCAGCACCGAGGACCCGATCACCAGCCTCTACCGACCGCTCGAGGCGCCCGAGGGGATCGTCCGCCTCAAGCTGTTCAGCGCCGGCGGGGTGCTCCTATCCGACGTCCTTCCCACGCTCGAGCACCTCGGCGCGAAGGTCGCGGACGAGCGGCCCTACGAGATCACCCCCGCCGACCGCGAGGCGGCGTGGATCTACGACTTCGGCCTCCAGGCCGACCCCGAGAACACCGAACGCGTTCGTGACCTACTGCACGACGCGTTCCTCGGCGTCTGGCGGGGCGAGCTCGAGGACGACGGCCTCAACGGACTCGTGATGAAGGCGACGCTCACCGGCCGGCAGGTGTCGATCATTCGCGCCGTCGCCAAATACCTGCGCCAGGCCGGAATCGGTTTCTCGGACGCCTACATCGAGCGCACCCTTACCGGCCATCCGGACATCGCTCGCCTCCTGGTCGAGCTGTTCAACGCGCGTCTGGACCCGGACAACGCCTCGGAGGCTCTCGCCGAGCGGATCGCCACCGAGGTCGACGAAGCGCTCGACGCGGTGCCGAGCCTCGACGAGGACCGCATCCTCCGCAGCTTCCTGAGCGTGATCCGTGCGATTGTCCGCACCAACGCCTTCCAGACCGAGCACGGCGGCAAGCCGCATCCGTACCTGGCCTTCAAGCTCGACTCCGAGCAGATCCCGATCCTGCCCCTGCCGCGGCCTCAGTTCGAGATCTTCGTCTACTCGCCGCGGGTCGAGGCGGTCCATCTGCGCGGCGGCAAGGTGGCCCGCGGCGGGATCCGCTGGTCCGATCGGCGCGAGGACTTCCGCACGGAGATCCTCGGGCTGATGAAGGCCCAGATGGTCAAGAACGCGCTGATCGTCCCGGTCGGCGCCAAGGGCGGTTTCGTCGTGAAGCGCCCGCCGGCGGAGGGCGGGCGCGACGCACTCACGAACGAGGGCATCGCCTGCTACAAGACCTTCCTGTCGGGCATGCTCGACGTGACCGACAACATCGTCGAGGGCAAGGTGGTCGCGCCCGAGCGCGTGGTTCGCTACGACGATGACGACCCGTACCTCGTGGTCGCCGCCGACAAGGGAACGGCAACCTTCAGCGACATCGCCAACGGCGTCTCGGCCGACTACGGCTTCTGGCTGGGCGATGCGTTCGCCTCGGGGGGCTCGCAGGGCTACGACCACAAGCAGATGGGCATCACGGCGCGCGGCGCGTGGGAGTCGGTCAAGCGCCATTTCCGGGAGTTGGGCGTGGATATCCAGTCGACCAACTTCACCGCGGTCGGTATCGGCGACATGTCCGGCGACGTGTTCGGCAACGGCATGCTCCTCTCTCGCCACACCCGGCTGATCGCGGCGTTCAACCACCTGCACGTTTTCCTCGACCCCGACCCGGACGCGGCGAGGAGCCACGAGGAGCGCAAGCGCCTGTTCGACCTCGAGCGCTCGAGCTGGAGCGACTATGACGACTCGCTGATCTCCGAGGGCGGCGGCGTGTTCTCGCGAAGCGCGAAGTCGATCAAGCTCTCCCCCCAGGTTCGCGAGGTGCTGAACGTCGAGGCCGAAAAGCTCGCTCCCAACGAGCTCATCCAGGCCATTCTGAAAGCCCCCGTTGACCTCCTGTTCAACGGCGGTATCGGCACCTACGTCAAGGCCTCCACCGAGTCGCAAGCCGACGTCGGCGACAAGGCCAACGATTCCCTCCGGATCGACGCGCGCGAGCTGCGCTGCCGCGTGGTGGGAGAGGGCGGCAACCTCGGGCTGACCCAACGGGCCCGGATCGAGTACGCGCTCCTCGGCGGTCCCGATAACAAAGGCGGCCGGATCAACACCGACGCGATCGACAACGTCGCGGGCGTCAACACCTCGGACCACGAGGTCAACATCAAGATCCTGCTCGACGGGCTCGTGGCCGACGGCGACCTGACCGCGAAGCAGCGCAACGAGCTGCTCGCCGAGATGACGGACGCGGTCGGCGAGCAGGTGCTCTACGGCAGCTACACCCAGACGCAGGCGATCAGCCTCGCGCTGGCCCAGGCTCCGCCGATGGTCGACGTCCACGCGCGCCTGATCCGCTACCTCGAGCAGAACGCCGGGCTGAACCGCAAGATCGAGTTCCTGCCCTCGGACGACACGATCGAAGAGCGCAAGGCAGCGCACCAGGGCCTGGTCGCCCCCGAGCTGGCGGTGGTCATGGCCTACATCAAGATCCACCTCTACCGCCAGCTGCTCGACTCCGACCTGCCCGAGGACGGCTACCTCGCCCACGACCTCCAGCGCTACTTTCCGGCCCCGCTGCCCGAGCGCTACGCCGAGCAGATGCGTGGCCACCGCCTCAAGCGCGAGATCATCGCCACCGTCGTCGCCAACCAGCTGGTCGATCGAGCCGGCACGACATTCGCCTTCCGGCTGATCGAGGAGACCGGCACCCTGCCGGCAGTCCTGGCCCGAGCCTACGCCACGGCCCGCGAGGTGCTCGACATGCGCTCCTTCTGGGAGGAGGTCGAGCGGCTCGACAACCACGTCTCGGCGCAGACCCAGCTCGGGATGATGATCGAGGGCCGGCGGCTGGTCGAGCGCGCGACCCGGTGGTTGGTGCGGGCCAACCCGTATCAGGTCAGCATCGCGCAGACGATCCGGCGGTTCCGGCCCGGCGCGGAGATGCTGTCCGCATCGCTACCCGACGCCCTCGAGGGCGCCGACCGCCAGGCCTTCGACGGCCGGGCCGCCGAGCTCGAGCACGCCGGCGTCCCCGGTGAGTCGGCCCGCCGGGCGGCGGGCATGCCGTTCATGCTCGCGCTGTTCGACATCGTCGAGGTCGCGGCGGCGACCGAGCGCGAGCCCACCGAGGTGCTCCAGGTCTACTTCCGCCTGGGCTCGCGCCTGGAGCTCAACTGGATGCGCGACCGGATCATCGACCTCCCCCGGGCCAATCGCTGGCAGGCGCTCGCGCGGGCGTCGCTGCGCGACGACCTGTTCAACCTGTACCGGGAGCTGACCCGCAAGGTGCTCGACGCCGGCCGGGTCGATGGGGGCCAAATCGATGCGCAGACCGCGATCGAGGCGTGGTCGGAGCGCAACGCTGAGGCGCTCGAGCGAGCGCTGGGGATGGTCGCCGAGATCCGCGCCTCGCGCATCTACGACAACACCACGCTGCCGGTGGCGCTGCGTGAGATCCGCGCCCTCCTGCGCGGGACGAGCCGCGCCGGCATTCAGGAGGTGGGGTCGGTCACGATGGGCGAGTAGGGATGGGGCTTTTTCGGCGGTTGCCGCCTGAGCCGCTTCGCTGTGCAAGGCGCCAGCGCGCGTAGGCGATGAGGAGCAGGCTGGCGTCGACGAGGCCCGCGACGAAGAACGCCAGCGGTCCGGTAAGCAACCGGCCGGCAACCCGGGAGACCACGAACGCAAGCTATCGTCTCGCAAATCCCGATGGCAGACACCGTTACCACGACCGTTACCGAGCTGCCCGACTCGCGGGTGCGAGTCGAGGCGCACGTCGCGCCCGAGGAGGTCGAGCGACGCGTCCAGCAGGCCGCGCGCGAGCTCGGCCGCCAGCTGCGCGTGCCCGGCTTCCGTAAGGGAAAGGTGCCGGCGACGGTGGTCATCCGCCGGCTGGGTCGCGAGACCGTGCTCGACGAGGCGCTCCGAAGCTCGCTCGGGGGCTGGTACGCGGACGCGATCGACGGCGCCGGCATCGCGCCGGTTGGCGAACCCGAGCTCGACGTTCCGAGCGAGCTTCCCGCCGAGGGCGAGCCGCTCTCGTTCTCGATCGAGATCGGGGTCCGTCCGGTCGCCAAGCTTGGGCAGTACACGGGACTCGAGGTCGGCCGGCGCGAGCCCCACGTCGAGGACTCGCAGATCGACGAGGAGATCGAGCGGTTGCGCGACCGGCTGGCCACGCTCGAGACGGTCGACCGCCCGGCTCAGAACGGCGACCACGTGGTCATCGACTACGTCGGGACGGTCGACGGCGAGGAGTTCGAGGGCGGGTCGGGACGCGACCAGCTGCTCGAGCTGGGCTCGGGGCGGTTGGTGCCCGGGTTCGAGGATCAGCTGATCGGGGCCAGTACCGGCGACGAGCGTACGGTGACGATCACCTTCCCCGGGGACTATCCCGCCACGGAGCTCGCGGGCCAGGAGGCACAGTTCGCGGTCACGGTCAACGAGGTCAAGGAGAAGCGCCTCCCCGAGCTCGACGACGAGTTCGCCGCCGAGGCGGCCGGTTTCGACACGCTGGCCGAACTGCGCGAAGACATCGCCGAGCGCATGGGCAAGGTTGACGAGCGCGCGATCGAGCGCGAGTTCGAGGATGCCGTGGTCGAGGCGGCGGTGGCCGAGGCCGAGGTCGAGGTACCCGAGAAGCTGGTTCACGCGCGCGCGCACGAGCTGCTCGAGGACACCTTCGGGATGCTGGCCCGGCAGGGCATCTCCAAGGAGGCCTACCTGCGGATCTCCGACCGCGACGAGGAGACGCTGGCCCACGAGGCCGAGCCGGAGGCGGCCGCGGCGCTCAAGCGCGAGGCCGTGCTGGCGGCGATCGTCGAAGCCGAGGGGATCGAGCCGTCAGACGATGACGTCCGTGAGGCGCTCGAGCCGACCGCCGAGCGTCAGGGAGCCACGGTCGACAAGCTGTTCGAGCGGCTGCGCTCGAGCGGACGCCTGGATCGGCTCCGCGGCGAGGTGGCCAACCGCCAGGCGGTCGAGAAGCTGGTGGCCGAGGCCAAGCCGATCAGCGTCGAGCAGGCGAAGGCCCGCCAGAAGCTGTGGACGCCGGGCAAGGAAGCCCGGGAAACTGCGACCCGCCCACCCACCCACCCACCCTCGGGGCAGCTCTGGACGCCTGGTAACTGAGGCGCCGCCGCCGGGCTCCGCACAATCCCGCAACACTGGACGGAAGTACTACTCACGCTTCCCAGGGGGGCTCGGCCGGTTGCTACAGTCGGCAGGATTCCGGCCGAGGAAGCGAAAGAAGCGAGGACGATGAGCCCACTCGTACCGATGGTT
>Ga0335072_10010800_pt1 | contig 13120 bp, 10 predicted proteins | sample Lox_Sample_21_FD_206725 | JGI IMG/M metagenome (GOLD analysis project Ga0335072, IMG submission 206725) | Soil microbial communities from Loxahatchee National Wildlife Refuge, Florida, United States - Lox_Sample_2.1 | ecosystem: Environmental > Terrestrial > Soil > Wetlands | place: USA...
GCGACCTGAGCCGTCTCGCGCTCACCGTTATCGGTGGTATCGGTACTGGTATCCATCGCGATCCTGGCCGCCTGCAACGCCGTGCGCTCCGCCTGCGCTGCGGCCGGAAACACGCCGAGATCGTACTCGGCGTGCCCCTCGATATCGGAGAGACGATACAGGGCGCTGTTCATGGGTCCGATCTCGAGCGCCCCGATCGGGCGGGCGGTACGCAACGGCGCGAGGGCGCTGCGTGCCATACGCCGCGCGCGGTCGAAATGCTCGCGCTCATACGCCAAAATCGCGGCCGGATAGCTCCGCAGCGCATGGAAGATGACCCCCGTATTCCCGCCGGCCCGTCCCAACTCGCGCAGCGCCTTTGGGCTCGTGATCGCATCGGCGGCTGCGAGCGTTGCGCCGACGCCCACCGAGTCGCCGAGCTGCGCTTGCTCGAGTGCCGTGGTCGTCATCCAGTCGGTTACGTTATTCAGGTCATATGCGTGGCCCGCCCTTCCCTGCTCGATCGCCTCGATCAATGCATCCATTGCTTTCTGATCGTCTGCGATCGACGCGCGGAACTGCCCCGCCGCCCACGCGCTGGCCCCGAGCCCTGTGTAAGCGAAGCCGAGCTCGAGGACGTAGATCGCATTCTTCGGCTCGACTTTGACGAGCTCGAGGGCGGTCTGAACGGATTGCGCTCCGATGCGCGAAGCCCCGGACGGGTCGAGCTCGCTCATGGCCACTGCGCGCAACGCGTCCTCGAGACTCTGCTTGGCGATGAGCGCCTCGCCCTCCTGCGGATGCTGCGCCAGAACACGATCGGCGACCGCGAGGGCATCCGCGCCCGCGCGGCGCGCTTCCTGGTTGCGGCCAAGATGAGCCAGCGCGAAGGAAAGCCAGGCTCCCGCCTCGGCGCGTTGCGCGTCGGAAGTCACGTCTCTTTGGTGGTCGGCACCAAGCTGGGCAGCGACGCGCAGGGCTTCGCTGGCGGCCTGGACTGCCAACTCGTTCGGTGCCTGCTCACTACGACTTTGTTGAACCAACCACGCGAGAAGAGTGAGCGCCGTGATGTAAGCGCGGCGACTTTCGACAGACGCGTTGGCTTGCCGGGCGAGCGGGCGTAGCAGACCCACCGCGCGGGTGGCGTCGGCGTAAGCCTCCTCCCCCTTGTACTCAAGACCGAGAGTCCAGCCCTGCATCGTATACGCGCCTGCCAGGTCAACGGCGGTCGCTTCGGACTGATCGCCCCCACGCCGCAGCTGACTGAGAAGCGCCACGGCCTCATCCTCGGCCAGGAGGGACGCGTGGGGATCCCCAAGGAAGAAAAATGCGTGGGCACGATCCACGAGCGCGAGAGCGGCGCTGCGAACGGTCTCGGGATCTCTGAGCTGCGCGGGCAGATGGTGGAAGTAGTCGATCTCCCGCTGCGAGAGTTCGGCGATGGTTTGATAGCGGCCGAAGGTCGTAAGCTCATCCACGAGCTTGTCGGTCAGGTACCCGAGCAGCCCATCAGCCTCCTGCCGCGCCTGCTCGGAGATCGTCCGAGTCTGCCGTGCGACCTGCTCGGCTCGCCGCGCCCGCTGCATGCTGAAGAAGGCCGCTATGGTCGCTGCGATGGCGAGCAGTGCGAGGAGAGCGAAGCCGGCGGCCACGGTCCGTGCACGACGGAGGGCTCGGCGTGCGGCGTACTCCCGTTCACGCTGTTCGGCGAGCATCCGCTCGGTGGCTTCTCGTGCCTCGCGCTCGTGACGCTGATCGCGACTCGCCTTCACCACCCCCGTCAGAACATCGTGCGTGAGCTCAACGCGCCGCACATCCAGGCGCTCCTCGATCCGCAGGAGCCTGCGGTTGACGAGCTTCGTGAGCGCATCCGGAGCTGCCCCGGCAGTCTGGAAGCGCTTGAGAAGACTCTCCTCGGCGAGATTCTCCCGGTAGCCCGAATCGGTCAGCAGGTCATCCTCGATGGTCCGCCGCACCGTGTCCGGCTGGTCGGCAAGGGAGCGCTCGTAGAAGTTACTGAGGATCGTCTCGTGGGAGCCCGCGAGGAGATCCTGGGAGATCTCGCTGCGGCCATGAGCGATGCGCTGCTCGTTGAGCTCGCGGCAGATGAGACTCAGGAGTGAGGGCTCGACTTCCGCGTTCGCGAGCTCCGAGCCTCCCGCCACGAACCGCACGATCGCCTCGGCGACCTCCTCGGAGACGAGCGGCTTGGTCCGACGCAACCGGTTGCCCGGTTGGAGCACCGCCTCGAGCGCCTGAGTCCCGGTCATCGGCGCCAAGCGCAGTCGGTTCTGCGAAAGGCTCGGCATCACCTTCTTCAGGCTCTCGAGCGGAGCGAGATAGTCCTCGCGCAGCGCAATCACCACCCGGTAGTCGCTGCGCGAGAAGTCAAACCGCTCCGCCATGCTCTCGTCGCTCTCGAGCTTTGCCTCGAGCGCTCTGGGCGGACGATTCTCGATGAGGTCTGAGAACTCCTCGATGAATCTCGCCGCTCGGGTCCTACCAAACTCATCGCTATGCGTAAGCGTGAAGAGCTCCTCGAACTGGTCGAGGATCAGAAGCGGAGTGAGCTTCGCGCCTGAGTCATCCCTCAGCACATCGTCCCGGTGATGCAGAAACTCCCAGATCGACTCACCGGGCACGGCCACACCGGTCGGAGTCCACTTACCGGTTGCGACTGTCTTCTCTATCGCTTGCTTGATCTGCTCGGCGGGCTCGGGGCTGTCGCGTCCGTAGTCGACCCGCAGATACACCGGAACGTAGCCCTGCGCCCGGAGGCGCGGCACGAGGCCCGCCCGCAGGATCGAGGTCTTTCCCAGCCCCGACTTGCCGAATAGCACCGTGAGGAGCTTTCGCTGCACCCGACGGGTGAGCTCGGCAACCTCTCCCTCCCGACCGAAGAAGTACGCCTGAGTCTCCTCGGTGAAGGAGGCAAGCCCGAGCCAGGGATTCTCCGCGTCCGTGCTGGGCCCGGCGCTGTCGCCGTGACCTGCCGCCTCGCGCGATCGCGCGGTCGACTCGATGAGGTCCGTGGCGCTCATCGGCCTTGGCCGCGCAGAAGCGCCGCGAGATGTTCGGCAAACTGAGAGGTTACCTGCCCCCCGGGCAGCTGGGTGAAGTGCAGCGCGTTGAAGCGCTCGGGCACGCGCGCCTCGGCAGGATTCGTTCCATCGAGACTCACTGGCAGAATGAAGAGCGCCCCTTCGGCCATGTTGCGCGCGCGGTCGAGCGCATAGCTCCATTCCCTGCGGAAGTACCCCTCGAGCCTTCTCTGTGTCGTCGCCGAGATCACCGGGATGAAGTACGAGCAGCGCAGGATATTGCGCTGGATTTTGCGGTCGTAGTCGTCGCCGATTTGAAGGCGATCCATGTCGAACCAGGTCGTGATTCCGGCAGCCTCGAGGCTAGCCCTGATGCTCTGGACCGCCGGGAGATCCTCGCGCGCGTAGCTGATGAATACGGCGTTATCGGGCATCTCCAGCGCCGGCGGCACAAAGCGAGTGGGCGAGAAGTCGTGGCGGGCGGAACCGCTCTCGGCGCCTGAGTGGCCGGCGGGGCCGGCCGCCGCGAACGTGGCGTCCGCAACGGCCTTCCTCCGCCGCTGCCATCTTTCGTGCAGCTCGCCGACGAACCGCTCGGCTCCGGTGTAGATCCTGGTGCGCACGCTCACCTGCTGCAGGAAGGCGACCAGGCGCTCGTCCCCCGAGATCTCATCGGCGGCGAGAATCTCGCCGACCTCGCGCGGATCGGAGAGCCTGCGTCGCTTGGCCATTCTGAGGAACAGCCGCGCGAGCCAGTTCGAGAAGTTGCATCCGATCACAAGCAGATGACTGTGCTCAAGCTCGTGGAAGAGCTTCTCCGGCACGAGGCTCTCGTTCTGCAGCGCGCAGAGGTACTCGAGCAGGTCCTCATCCGAGATCACATACGTCGGGGATGCGGAGAGCTTCCCGAGAAGGTGATACACCACCGGACGCGAGAGCCGATCCCGCTCGGCGGACAGATCCGTCACCCGGTTCGGCGCATACGCGAGCACCTCGGTCGAGGAGGCCCCGCCAAAGCGCTCGAGATTGATCGCATTCTCGAGGAAGGAGTCGAAGGTCGTCGTGACGAAGAGATCGAAGTCCGTGATGGAGGCGAGTTGGCGCAGCGCAGCAGGAGGCCCGAAAGGCGCGTCCTTGAGCACTGAGCGCAACCGCACGTAGGCCTCTTCCCGGCGGCCGCGGCTAGCGAGAAAGAGGCACACCACATCATTGAGTGTGTAGCGCTCCGGGAGATTCGCCCGATCGATATTGAGCCGCACGGCGAGCTTGTCGGCCGCCCACTCGAGAAGCAGCTTGGGACCGCGGTCGGTCGTGACCCGGAGGAGCTCCGAGCCGACGATCGGGATCACACGCCGCTCCTCGATGAAGGAGAGCAAGTCCTCCCACGCATCCTCATCGAGCGTCGCGGCCGGGAGAATTGCAGCAGAACTAACGGTCATTGTTCCTTCTTGCGATGGCGCATCGCTATTGGGCGAGTCTCGGCCCCGTGTCCCGCGCCGTACTTGACCCTTCCCGTCGGCAGCGGGCGCAGCATCTTACCCTCGGGCGCGCCCGTTCGCGCAAAGAGCCACGCCGCTCGAGGCGCCCGTGATTGGCGGTCAATGAGGGGATTGCCACCCCGGCAAAGATGGGTCGATCAGTGAGGTGCCCGCTGAGACATTCGGCAAAGCGGCCCGCGGTCGGAGGTGTCGAGCTGCGTGGTTGCGAACCCGTGCCGGTGATTGGCCGGTGCTCAAAATCACTCAACGACAATTCGTGGGGACCTCATTCGGACTACCGGCGCATCAGGCGCTGGGAGATCGAGGAGGTGCTCGAGCAGGTGCAACGGCAGCTGAATCGCATTCCCGTCGCCCGGACGCTTCGTCGCTCAACCGTCGAGCACCTCTTCGGGATGATCAAGGCGTGAATGGGGGCGACGCACTTCCTGCCCAAGACGCTCCCGAAGGTCAGTACCGAGATGGTGCTGCACGTGCTCGCACACAACATCAAACGGACCATCAGCATTTTCGGGACGCTAAATCTGATCGCGGCGATCCGGACGTAGTCCGGTCGCGACTGAAACCGCTCACTGGTCTCCGCGCGCGGAGTCCGACACCGGGGCCGTCTCGCGTTAACTCGATGAGCGGCTGGCGCGCAGCGAACCGTTCAGTTCTCCCCGCGTACCCGCATTAGGTTGTGAAGAGCGCGCCGCTTGAACGCGGGGACGGCGTTCACAGCGCGCATCACGCTCCGCATCAGCGCCAGCTGAAACCGTCCGATGATCGGCCTGTGAATCAAGTTGGTCGAGCTCATCTGCTTTCTCGATTCACGGACCGCCTCGGTGCTGTAGCGAAGCATCTCGGCTTCGTATTCGCTGATGACATGCCCGAGCGACCTCGGCGCACGACTAGCCTCGACCAGCAATCGGCCGAGCAGTGCGGCGTCGCGAAGCGCCGTATTTGCGCCGGCACCGCGTCCAGGGGTCATGGTGTGGATCGCGTCGCCGAGCAACGTGACGTTCGAGCTCTGCCAGCGGGGTATCGGCACGGAGGTCCTGACCCCGACATATCCGATCGCGGAAGCCTGGGTCAATCGGATGAGCTCACGCATGTGAGGATGCCAATCGCGCGCGAGCTCGAGTCCCAACTCTCGGAGCTCCTCTGCGGATAGGGTGGCCGGATCTCTCGGAAAGTTTTGGCGGGCGCCCCAAAGCGCCCAGCCGATGCTGTCATCCTCGAGCGCGTCTGCAAACTGGGGCCAGCGCGCGGCAAAGCCCGGATCGGCTCGATGGGACGCGAATTCCAAGGAGTGGATGATGGCACCCATACCTTTCGGCGCCATAATCATCGACATGCCGTAAAGCATCTTCTCCGACAGCAGCGCCTTGCTTGCGGTTGTCATCGGAAGTTTGCCGCCGAGAGACACCATTCCGGTGTCTTCCAGCTGGGCGTTCGGAAGGCGCTGTTTGCGTACGGCCGAACCTGAACCGTCCGCCCCGATCAAGACATCTCCGGCCGCAGTACTTCCGTCCTCGAAATGGGCCGTGACCGATCCGTCCCGATTCCGTGCATAGCTCACGAGGCCCCTGCCGAATGAGACATTGTCCTCGAGTCCAGTGAGCAATACGCGCCGCAGTGTTCTTCGAATTACATTCTTCTCACCGTCCACGATGTCCGCGGAAACACCCTCCAGTTCGAAGCAGAGGATCTCCGCGAACTGCTCCGTCAGCATATTGAAATAGCGCGGTGCGCGGGCGCAGGTAGCGACGAACAGCTCGTAGATCTCCGGCGGAACACAAGCCTTGAGCGCACGGCTTCCGGCCGGGCTGATTCCTACACGGTAGCCTCCGCTGTCCGCGTTTGGTACGAGATCTCGTTCGTATACCGAAACGCTGACGTTGCCTTGCTTGAGAGCATGGGCGAGCGCCAGGCCGCCGGTTCCAGCACCGATGATCAACACATGCATGGCGTCGCTCACGAACCGCTTTCCGAATCCCCTGAGAGTTCAGCCGTGATTTGGCGCAGCCAGGATTCACTCCAGGTAAGGCGTGCAGCGCGCAAGTCCTTCACAATTGAATTGACCCATGTCAATTCCGCAGTAAGCACCGCGCGCAGATATTCGACTTCCAAAAGGAACAGTCTCGGGACCTGCGCGGCCTGATTCAGGCCCTGATCGATGCGTTCGCGCTCCGCGCCGATTGCTTTTGCTCTGAGCTCGAGCTGATACAGCGCGTCCTCCGGCGACAGCAATGGAAGAAAAGAAATCGCTGCAGGAAACTCGGGATATTCTCTCGCTGGCTTTGACAAAATCTCGCGCATCCAGTCGAGCGCGACCGCGCGACCCCGCGTCGTGATCTTATATACGGTCCGTTCCGGCCACCTATCGTCGCGAATCGTTCGCTGCGCAGAGATGAGACCTTCCCGTTCGAGCCGCCGAATCGTCTGATAGAGGCTGGCCCGCTGTGTGACGTTGATTACCTCATCCTTGCCGCGCTCTTTGATGAGACGCTGCATGCGATAGGGATGCATCGGCGCCTCGTACAGCATTACTAGCACCGCTAGAGCGATGGGAGAGCGTCTCGACGGCCGCATAGTATGGATATTACTAGTCATAAACATACTAAGCAAGCGCTGGGCCGCATTTCCGCGCAGAAGCGCACGGCAACCGGCCATGCTGGTCTCTCGGAGCGCGACTTTGGGGAAGGCCATGATCGCCGCGGAGGAATCGAAGGTCCGCTTTGAGCACGTGCGGTGGTCACCCGGGCGACGGCATGATGACGCGGCGGCCCGCGCTACACCCGACACTGAAGCTCCGGATCATCGGAGAGCTTGGTCCAGCCCCGTACAACGTCCGCTCGCGTCCGAAGGAGCCGAGACTTTCCCGGTTCAGCGTCGAAGTTTCCGCTTGCCGCCGTCTCGCGCGCGACCGCTGCCGCCCGATGATTCCAATGGGTGGAAGCGCGCCGTTTGCCCGCGCGGTCGCCTTGGCCACCACCCGGTGCTCGCGCAGCTGGCGGGCCCATTCCCGCCTTTATTCGCGCAGCGTCGCCTTCCGGATGCGAAACCGTCTCCCGTCGTCTCCCACTGACCCGACTGCCAAGAGTCGGCGCGCGCGGGAACAGTCGTAACGACTCCGTGCACGATCGCTGTCACCGCCATCGGATCGAACAGCTTCGCGGCGCGAGGCTCAACTCGGAAGTACGGCGATGCTCAAGCGCTCAATCGCTCGACCATGCGGTAGCGAGCAGCCACCAGCGTCCACACGCAGTTTTCATGTGGTTTTCATATGAGCGAAATGCGTCGGTCGAGGCAGAAGCGGGGAAGCTCTTGAATTTGGCGGAGAGAGAGGGATTCGAACCCTCGAAGGGCTTTTGACCCTTACACCCTTAGCAGGGGTGCGTTCGAATCTATCTCATTCCACGGCCATTCTGAATAATCCTGCTTTTCTAGGCGATTTCTGCATACCTGTCCATGGCCGTCTGCGGTAATGCTTCCGTACCGTTTCCGTACGGACTGACCGCTTGCGGGGATCCGTCTGGAGGACGCAACCCGCGATGACTTCCTGGAGTGGCGTGATCGTCTGCGGGTCGGGCGCTTGCCACGGACGGTGAATCGGCTCTCGAGGGCGGTTTCCGCCGGTCTCAACCGCGCAGTTCGCCTCGGGCACGTCGGTAATCCGGTGGCGTGGCGCATCGAGGCTCTGCCTGACGATGACGAGTCCGAGACCGCCGTATTTCTCAGTCCCGCACAGCGTACGGCCCTGATCGCCGCGGCGGCGCCGCAGGCGGCGGCCTTTCTCCGCGGTCTCGAGCTCACCGGAGCGCGTCCGAGCGAGTTGGCCGCGGCCACGGCCGGAGAAGTTGATGGCGAGCGGCTCCGACTTACGCACCGCAAGGGACGCCGCCCGAGGCTGCGCTCGAGATACGTGCTCCTCGATGAGTCAGGGATCGCGCTCTGCAAAGCGCAGTCAAAGGACAAATCGCCTGCCGCTTCGCTCTCCGTGAGCGCCAAGGGTGAGCCCTGGCGCCGGGACATGTGGGCCGCGGAAGTCCGACGTGCGATCACTGCACACAACAGAACCGCCCATCGACACGCACGGATTCCTGCCAAGGCCTCCGCCTATAGCTTCCGGCACGCGCGCATCAGCGAGCTGCTGCAGGTCTACGGGGTAGATCCGCTCACGGTCGCGGCTCAGACCGGCCCCAGTCTTCGGATGATCGAGCGGAGCTATTACAAGTTCATTCCGTCCGCGATGCGGGAGAAACTGTCGCGCCCAAAGGCAACGCCGGCGCGCCAGAGGGCCTGAGTGGTCTCCCGTCCGTTCACAGGCCTCACTTCGCCATCTCGATGAGCTCGATGTCTTTGCGCAGCATGGCGTTGACCAGGGTCGAAAAGTCGATGCCCTTGGCATTGGCGAGCCGCGTGAGCCGGTTCTGCACTTCGGCGTCCAGATAGACCGGGAGGCTCAGCGTCGAGCCCGGCCGATAAAACTTACCACGCGTGCCGGCTGAGAAGTCGATCTCGGCCGGCATGTCGTCGTCAGGCGTGTTTCCATTGCTCATAAGGATGACCTATCGGGGTTCGCTTTCGTACTGCTGGCGCTCGCGCCGCGTGGCTTCTCGCGCCGAAATGATCCGAACCTCAGCCGGCGCGGAGTCCTCGCTTTGGAAGTAAGTATGCGAGACGGCCAGAAGCTTGCCTTCAGCGGACATGCCCAGTGTAAACCACCGCTCCTCCGTCTGGCTGTGCTCGGCGTCGAAGACCGTCAGCGCCAGGGGATCGAGCAGCACGGTAGATCCCTCGGCAAATGTGACGCCGTGTTTTCCGATGTTGGCTTCGGCCTTTACAGTGTCCCAGGTAATGCGCACGGTTCGTGTCGGACCCGGTCGGCCGAGCTGCTCGTCCCGCTGCAAGAGATAAGTTACGTACTCGGCGCGGGCGGCGCTGTCGACGCGGCGACTGCGCTCGCGGCACCAAGCCACCAATGCGTCAATGTCGACCGGAACCTTTTGGACACTCCGGCCGACCGACTCGAGTTCTTGGATCGCTGCAAGCGCACCACGCTCCCAGTCCTCGAACGACTCATCCAGCGCCTCGACGTCGTCGGCGAGCTGGCGCAGTCGCTCCCAGGCCTCTCGTGTGTACCAAGCGAGACCGAGTTGCGTGTCGCTCGCCGCCTGGAGCGGCTTTCGACGCCGTCGGCTGCCGCGGGGACGCTTCGGTGGCGTCATCAGAGGCTTCTCCTACGCGACACCCAACAGCTCCCTGGAGAGTTGTGCGGCCTCCAGGTCAGTGAAACCCCTGAGCGCGCGGTCCAAGCTCGCCCGGGCGCTCTCCGTCAGTACTGAGTCGGCTGTGAGGAGCACCGTAGATTCCCGGTAGCGCTCGAACCAAGGTTCTGCAATTTCCGAGCAGAATCTGGCGATCTCGGTCGCACACGATTCTTGGGACTGCTCAGAGTCGGCAAATCCGAGGGAGTAACGCCTCCGAGTTCTCCCGACCAAGACCCGTCGCTGGTGGGCCCGTTAAGGGCCGCGGCTGCGGACGTGTCATTGACCACGCGAATACCGGCGTGTGCGCGAAAGGCGGGCGTGAAGGTGAAGAGGTGCAGGTGCAAGAACTCGATCACATGCCCTTGAGGTCGCGCCCAGAACGACGTCTTGCCGCGGACGAATCCAAGCGGCCGCAGCTTCGTACCGAGTAAGCGCCGGACGCGCTCGGCCCCCCGACGCTTGGCGATGACGTCCATTCGTTCGCCTAACTTGACACGGATTCTCTAGAAATACGCGCCCCGACGGTCCTCCGCGCGCGAAATGCACCGCCCCGCTGAGCTCGACGGCGGCGACGCCAATAGAGACGCATGCTCGCCCCGTGCCATTGCATTGATCTTCTCGGGCTGAGTTCGCACACACCGACTCGCGGCTTCGCGCGTATGACAAGAGCCGCCGTCTGGTTATCCTGCACCACTTCGGAAACAGTTCATGATGATTACATCCATTCGCCGGCACCGGTCGGTCGCCACTGGTGCTGTCGAGCATCCAGGGCAGTGCGCTTAGCTGCATGCAAGCATTTGACGCGAAAGTACAGACTCCCCAACCGCAAAAACCGGTTTTCCGTACCGTTTCCGTACACCGATTTTCATCGGATTCGCGCCAGCGCTGGAAGTGCTTGAAACTGGCGGAGAGAGAGGGATTCGAACCCTCGAAGGGCTTTTGACCCTTACACCCTTAGCAGGGGTGCGCCTTCGACCACTCGGCCATCTCTCCGGAAACCATGCTCATTCAATTAGATACGAGCTGGCCGAACGGCCTTGCCGCCGGCAGGGCCGTGATCATACTTGGATCGATTGCGCAACGTAAAGGCGAGCCTCGCCCCCGTCCGCGCCGGTCGACCGCACTATGCGGAGATGAACTCCTGCGGCCGATTGGCTGTCGGCGCCGGCTCCTGAGCCTGATCCCCCTGCTGCTCGCGCTTGATGCGCTCGTAGATCTCTTCGCGGTGGACCGCGACCGTCTTCGGTGCGTTGATGCCGATTCGCACCTGATTGCCTTTGACCCCCAGAACAGTGACGGTGACCTCGTTGCCGATCATCACCGTTTCACCGACCCGCCTCGTCAGGATTAGCATTTATAATTTCCTCCTTGTTTTTGTAGCCGCACCCGACCGGGGGGCCGCAAAAATCCGGCTCAGAATCTAACGAGTGTCACAAAAAACACATATCAGTGAAACCCTGAATCTGCACAGGCCACCCCCAAGCTTGCCGAGTCAACGCTTCCAGTTCGCAATCTTCTTGCGGCGCGGCACGAATTGATCGGGCCCGGGTGCGCCGCATCTAGGCGGATTGTGCGGTCTTCGCGAGCCTCGCGCGCACCAGCTCGACGACGCTTGCGAGAGCCGCATCGAGCGCCCGGGGATCGCTCCCGCCCGCCTGCGCAAAATCGGCTCGGCCGCCGCCCCGGCCGCCGATCTGGGCGGCCACGGCGCCGACGATCTCGCCCGCTTTGATACGGCTCGTTTGATCGGGCGTCACGCCGGCGACCAGCAGCACCTTCGCGGGGCCCTCGACCGAAGCCAGGACGATCACCGCCGACTTGAGTCGACTCTTCAACTGATCGACCGCCGTGCGCAACGCCTCGGCGCCTGCGCCGTCGAGTTTGGTGGCAACCACCTTCACCCCGTGCACATCGAGGGCAGCGGCTGCGAGATCCACGCCCTGCCCGGAGGCGAGCCGCTCCTTGAGCGTGCGGACCTCGCGCTCGAGCTCGCGCGCTCGCTCGAGCGCCTCGCGCACTCTCGCCGGCACGTCGTCCTCGGCGCCACGCACCAGCGCTGCCGCCTCGCGCAGCAGCGCCTCGTTGCGCTCGACGTATTCGAGCGCCGCATTGCCGGTGATGGCCTCGATGCGCCTCACCCCGGAGGCGACACCGCCCTCGGAGAGGATCTTGAAAAGGCCGATGTCTCCGGCGCGCTCGACGTGAGTGCCGCCGCAGAGCTCGAGCGAGAAGTCCCCGACGCGCAGCACCCGCACCTCCTGCTCGTACTTCTCGCCGAAGAGCGCCATGGCGCCCGAGGCGACCGCGTCCTGGTAGGCGCGCACCTCGACCTCCGCCGGTGCGTTGCGGCGGATTTGTGCATTCACCAGGCGCTCGATCTCGATCAGCTCCTGCTGGCTCACCGGTCCGGGGTGGGAGAAATCGAAGCGCAGCCGATCGGGCGCAACGAGCGAGCCTCTTTGCTGAACGTGACCCCCGAGCACGGCGCGTAGCGCCGCGTGCAGCAGGTGCGTGGCCGTGTGGTTGAGCGCAATCGCGCGCCGCCGGGCACCCTCCACACGCGCCTCGAGGAGATCGCCGATTTTGAGCGTGCCGTCGACCACCTCGCCGATGTGCGAGTGCGCGGCGCCGCGCTTGCGCGTGTCCTCGACGCGGAAGCGCGCACCGCTCCCCGCGAGCTCTCCGCTGTCGCCCACCTGTCCTCCGGACTCCGCATAGAACGGCGTGCTGTCGAGAATCACCTCGCCACGCTCTCCGCGGCCGAGCCGCTCGACGGCCGCCCCGTCCCGGAGCAATCCGATCACGCTCCCCTGCGCGGCGAGTGTCTCGTAGCCGCGGAAGCGCGTGCGCTCGAGGCCTCGCGCCGCGCCGCGCAACTCGACGCCGAAGCGGCTAGCCGCGCGCGCGCGCTCGCGCTGCGCCTCCATCGCCGCATCGAAGCCCGCTTGATCGATCGCAAGGCCGCGCTCGCGGGCAATGTCGGCCGTGAGATCGACCGGGAAGCCGTAGGTGTCGTAGAGCTTGAAGACGGTCGCGCCGTCGACGACGGCGCCGCTCAATCCCTTCAACTCGGCATCGAGGAGTGCCATGCCGGTGGCGAGGGTCTCGGCGAATCGCTCCTCCTCCTGCTTGAGCACGCGCTCCACGTGGGCCCGCGCCGCCGCGAGCTCCGGATAGGCTGAAGCCATCTGCCGCTCGAGCACACCGACGAGCTTGTAGAAGAACGGCTCCGCAATGCCCAGCTTGTAGCCGTGGCGGATCGCGCGGCGAATGATGCGCCGGAGCACGTAGCCGCGGCCCTCGTTCGCAGGCAGCACCCCATCGACGATCAGGAACGCACACGAGCGGA
>Ga0335072_10010802_pt1 | contig 13119 bp, 10 predicted proteins | sample Lox_Sample_21_FD_206725 | JGI IMG/M metagenome (GOLD analysis project Ga0335072, IMG submission 206725) | Soil microbial communities from Loxahatchee National Wildlife Refuge, Florida, United States - Lox_Sample_2.1 | ecosystem: Environmental > Terrestrial > Soil > Wetlands | place: USA...
CGCCGCAGATCCGGACACGCAGCGGCTGACGCTGATACCGGACGCCTCCTGCGAACCGGGGGCAGCGGCGCTCACCTGGTGCGGCGGCGGCCTGACCTTTGATCCGCCGGCGCTGCTGCGACGGATTGCGGCGCTATTGGCTCCGGCTGCGACTGATTCCACCCCCCTTTCAATCGAGGAAGTTCCATGAGTGACGTTTTGCGCCCGGGCGGCGAGGACCGGCCGGCATCGGTGATGGACATCCCGGTGACGCTCACCGTTGTGCTCGGTGAAAAAACGATTCCTCTTGGCCGGCTTTATGCGCTGGGCCGCGGTTCGATCATCGAGGTGGACAAGAAGGTCGGTGAGCCCGTCGACATTTTTGTTAACAACCGCCTGGTTGCGCGTGGCGAAGTGCAACTGACCGAAGAAGGCCGCCTGGCGATCTCGATGACCGAGGTCGCGTCGGCCGGCATCCCCTGAACGTCATTGCGACAGGAAAGCGGCAGAATGCCGAACACCATTCAGCAGCCGGCCCGTCGGCCGGAATCACAGGTCGCCGTTGAGGAAAATTTCTTCCTCCATCGCAGAGGATGTTCCTGCTGCCGCCTGATTGACCCACGGTTGCGTCATTCCTTCTACCTCGGCGCGGTGGATGCCGAAACCGATCAGGCGCAGGCCGTCGCCCCGGGACCGGTACGGCGTGCGCGACCTGTCTGGTCCTATGCGCTGGGGGCTGTCCCGCTGGGGGCGGTCCTGCTGGTTGGTTTGATGACCGTACCTGCGGGTGCGCAAAGTGTATCACTCAATATCGCGCCGGGTGGCAGCCAGGGGTTTGCGACGAATGTCGCAGGCATATTGGCGCTGACCACGGTGCTGGCGCTGGCACCGGGAATCCTGGTGATGGGCACGGCGTTCACGCGGCTGGTGGTGGTGCTGTCGATGCTGCGCACCGCGCTCGGCTTGCAGAACACACCGCCGAACAGTGTCATCATCAGCCTGGCATTGTTCCTGACGGCCTTCATCATGCAGCCGGCGTTCCAAAGTGCCTACGACAATGCGCTGCGACCGATGCTGGACGGCAAGATCACCCAGGAACAAGCGCTGGATCGCGGAATCAAGCCATTTCGCCACTTCATGGAAGACAACACCAGCGACCGGGACCTGGGATTGTTCATCGACCTGTCCGGCTGGAAGCCGGCACCGGCAAAGCAGCCGGCCGTGGCGCCGGAAGATTCGACGGCCGGCGGTGCCCCATTCACGCACATTTCCGATCAGGGTACAGCGCAGAGCATCGCCGACGCGAGCGAGATCGACGATGGACCGGTTGCGGTTCCCAGTACCAAGAAGGCGCAGCCGGGATCGGTCTCACGCGCGACCCGCGATGCGGTGCCGTTGCACGTGCTTTGTGCGGCGTTCCTGATCAGCGAGCTGTCGAAGGCCTTCCAGATCGGCTTCCTGTTGTTCCTGCCGTTTCTGGTCATCGACATTGCCGTCTCGGCGATCCTGATGGGCATGGGCATGATGATGCTGCCACCGGTCGTCGTCAGCCTGCCATTCAAGCTAATTTTCTTTGTTCTCGTCAGCGGTTGGGAACTGGTTGCCGGTTCACTGGTGCGGAGTTTTGCGGGATGAGCGGACAAGCGACAGAAACGGCCGCACGGCCGACGGCATTGCGTCCGGCGGGCAATCAGCAATTGGTGCCGCGGCGTGCGGCGACGGCCGAGAAGGCCGCGATCGTCCTGATGGCGCTGGACGACGAGAGATCACAACGCATCCTGTCCCGGCTGGACGAAGAAGAGGTGCGCAAGCTCAGCATGGCGATGGCGACGATGGGGCGCACCGACCTGGAAACGGTCGAACGCGTGGTGCTGGATTTCCGCACCGAAGTCGGGCGCACGTGCAACATCGTCGGCGGCGCCGAGGCCACGGAAAAGATGCTGCGGCGGTTCCTGCCGCCCGACAAGGTCTCGGAGATCATGGACGAGATCAAAGGGCCGCACGGCAAGAACATCTGGGAGAAGCTGTCCCACATCCAGCCGCAACTGCTGGCCGGCTATCTGCGCAACGAATATCCCCAGACCGCCGCCGTCATACTGGCCAAGCTGCCCGCGCCGCACGCTGCCAAGGTCCTGAAACTGCTGCCGAACCGGCTGTCTTCCGATATCGCGGTCCGGCTGGTGCGCATGAACAGTATCCAGCGCACGGTGCTGAACGATATCGAGGAGACGCTGAAGCGCGAGTTCTCCACCGAGCTGGCGCGATCGTACGAACGCGACAGCGCGTCGATCATGGCGGAAATGCTGAACCGGTCGGAGTCGGACGTGGTCGAGCGCGTGCTGGCGGCACTGGAGGAGAAAGAACCGCAGGCGGCGGCGCGGGTACGCCGTATCATGTTCACCTTCGAGGATCTGCGCCGGATCGACCCGGCGACCTTCGGTGTACTGATTACCGAATGCCGGGCCGAGCTGTTGCCGATCGCCCTTTCGAACGCTTCGGAAGTGTTGCGGGAATTGTTTCTCTCCCGGCTGTCCGAGCGTGCCGGAAAGATGCTGCTGGAGGAGATGGAGACGATGCCACCGCCGCGCCGCAAGGCGGTCGATGAGGCACAGACCGAGATCATCGCACTCGCCAAGCGCCTGGTGGACGAGGGGCGGCTGCAGATTCTGGAACCGGAGGAGGAAGAGCCCCAGCCGGACTTTTGACCAGACGGGTTTTGACCACCGGCAAACTCGCGAAATCGTGAGATTTCGCTTGCGTGCGAAAATCTGAGGATGTATTCAACCAGCGAATGATCCGTTCGAGTACTGTTTATTTCATGACGGCTTCCCGCGACACGAAACGGCCGATCGTCGTCAAGCGCCCGGTGGCGCGGGAGGAGGATCATGGTGGCCAATGGAAGGTGGCGTACGCCGACTTCGTTACGGCGATGATGGCCTTCTTCCTGATCATGTGGCTGCTGGCTTCTGCCACGCAGTCACAGCGGGAAGTCATAGCGAAATACTTCTCGAATACGTCCCTTTTCGACCTTCCGGCGGGCAGCGGCGTCCTGAGTGGCGGCCTGTCCGTCCTGGAAGGCAGCGACGTGAAACCCGAGCGTGGGGCGATGGTCCCCAAGGCTTCGGCTGTCCGCAACAATGCGAAAGGCTCCAAGACAGACGCGACACAGACGGCCGAGGCGAGCAACGATCGCCTGGAGCGGCAACGCTTCGAGGCCGTGAAGGCCGAATTGGAGCAGATGATGGCCGTCGGCGCATTGGCGCATGTGGCCGATAATATCAGCGTTGAAATGACCCAGGAGGGACTTCGTATCCAGATCTTTGACCGGGACGGTGAGCCGATGTTCACGACCGGATCCGCGGATCCCGAGCCCAGGCTGAAGTTGATCCTGGGGGTCATCGCCCAGGTGCTTGGCACGATTCAGAACGGCGTCATCATCGCCGGCCATACCGATGCCCAGCCGTTGCAGACACCTGACTATACCAATTGGGAATTGTCAGCCGACCGCGCCAATGCGGCGCGACGCGTGCTGGACGCCGACGGTCTGGCCGGCAACCGGATCCTGTTGGTTGAGGGGCGCGCGGGAACGGAACCCTTGTTTCCCCAGGCACCGCTGGACGCGCGCAACCGGCGCATTTCCGTTACGATCCTGCGCAGCGAAGTCGAAGCCAAATGGCGCAGCCGCGCCTCGTCACAGGACCAAACTGCCCAATAGCCCTCAAACATTGTTTCTTGATCAAGGAGAATCCTGCTCGTGTCCATTCTTTCCGCGATGAATTCTGCGTTGTCCGGCCTGAATGCCCAGGCGACGGACCTGAACAACATTTCCAACAACGTCGCGAATGCCTCCACCGTCGGTTACAAGGAGGCCGACACGGATTTCGACAGCATCGTGTTGAGTGGCGTCGGCAGCGCGTCGCCCAACCTTGCCGGGGTGACTGCCTCCACGAAGATGGATATCAGCACGGCAGGGCAATTGCAGACCACCGGCGTCGGCACGGACCTGGCGATCAGCGGCAACGGCTTCATGGTCGTCAATACGCAGGCGAATTCGGCGAACGGGTCATATTTGCTGACCCAGGCTGGGTCGTTTCGTCCGGATGCGCAGGGCAACCTGGTGAATGCCGCGGGTTACTACCTGCAGGGCCAGCCGTTGAACGCGGACGGGACGCCGGTCGGCTCGGCGGCCAGCAGCATCGCCAGCCTCAGCACGGTGAATGTGGCGAATTTGTCGGTTGCCGCCACACCGACCTCGACGATGACGTTCAATGCCAACCTGCCCAGTGCCGATACGGGTCCCACCGCAACGGCGACAAGTTCGTTGTCATCGTCGGAGACGTACTACGACGGTCTTGGCACGCCGCAGACGTTGACCTTCCAGTTCACGCCGACCGGGACCGCCAACCAGTGGACCATGAATATTTCCGACTCGGCATCCGCGACAAATCCGATCGGCATCGCGACGCTGCAATTCAATGGCTCCGGGTCCACGATCGGCACGCCCGGCACGCTGGAATCGGTGACCGCTACCACTGGATCCTATGACACGACGACCGGCGCATTCACCGTCACCACGGGCGGCGGGCAGAGCCTGCCCATCTCGATCGGGGCTCTGGGCAGCTCCGACGGCATGTCACAGCTCGATGGCGCCTATCAGACGACCAATGTTGCGCAGAACGGCTCGGCCTTTGGCCTGCTGCAAGGCGTGTCGGTCGGTACCAACGGTGTGGTCACCGCGTCGTTTTCGAATGGCGCCACCCGGCCGATCTATCAGGTCGATCTGGCCACGGTGCCGAACCAGGATGGGCTGACGCCGGTTGCCGGCGACGCCTACGCGCTGAATCCGTCTTCGGGCGTGCCGCAGCTCTATCAGCCGGGCACCGGACCGGCCGGCACGCTAGACGCCGGTTCGCTGGAAGGTTCCAACGTCGACATCACCACCCAGCTTACCAACATGATCGAAACGCAGCGTGCGTATTCGTCGAACGCCATGGTGGTGCAGACGGCGAACCAGATGATGCAGACCGTTGACACGTTGAACCAGCCATGAGCATCCAGAGCGCCCTGAACACAGCGCTGACGTCGCTGAACGTTCTGTCACAGCAGACCAGCGTCATTTCCAACAACATCGCCAACGCCAACACCAACGGATACGTCCAGGAAGACCTGCCGCAGTCGGCGTTGGTGTATGGCGGTGTGGGAGCGGGCGTGACCGCAGGACAGGTGCAGCGGCTGGCGGATGAGTCCGCTGCCGCCTCGGCCAACCAGGCCAACAGCGCCTCGGCCTACAGCCAGCAGATGGTCAGTGTACTGACCAATTATACCAACGTCCTTGGCCAGGCGACCGACAGCAGTTCATTGCCGTCGGTGCTGTCGGCCTTCGACACCGCGCTGACCACGCTGTCGAATACGCCGGGCGACGCAACCGCGCAGAGCCAGGCGGTGGCTGCTGCCCAGACCGTGGCGAGCACGTTCAACGGGCTGAGCAGCGCGATCCAAACGGCGCGCGAGCAAGCGGATCAGGGGATTGCGTCCGGCGTCAATGACGTGAACAGCATCCTGGGACAGCTCAGCCAGAATCAGGCGGCGATGCTGTCCGCTTCGGCACAGGGCCAGTCCACCGCATCCTACCAGAATGCCCAGGACAAGTTGCTGTCGCAGCTTTCGAATGACCTGCCGATCAAGGTCACACCGGACGGCAGCAGCGGCATCATGGTGTCCACCGACGAGGGCACCACCCTGCTCGATGGCACCACCACGTACAATCTGTCCTTTACGCCGACGCCCGACATTCCAAATTCCATGCAGGTGACCGCGGATCCTTCGACCGGGATGACAAGCGGGCTGTCACAGGTCACGGTGAACGGGCAGCCCATTCAGATGTCCGACAGCGGCTCCATCGCCGCCAACCTGCAATTGCGTGATGTGACGCTGCCGGCTTTCGCCAACCAGCTCGACCAGACCGCGTCGAACCTGATCATAGCGTTTCAGCAGGAGGATCCGACAACCGCGACGAGCGGAGGAGCCAGCTTGTTCACCGTCGCCAACGGGGCCGCGTTGACCCCGGGTGACCCGGCGCAAGTCACCGGCGTGGCAGGCTCGATCGAGGTAAATCCGGCGTTCGTTTCGTCCGAGGGTGGACAGAGCTGGAAGATTTCCGCCGGGGGGCAAGCTACTGCGCCGGGTGGCGCCTCCGACAACACCACGGTTCTGGCTTACATCGGGGCGCTGTCCAAGTCGGAATCCTACGACACATCGAGCGGCCTGCCGGCGTCGATGTCGGTGCTGGACGCCAGCACGCAGTTGGCCGGCCTGCAGCAATCGGCCCTGACCAACTGGACCAGCACCAACACCAACAACACGTCACAGGCACAGGCCGCGCAGACCGCCTTGTCCAACGCGACGGGAGTCAGCGTCGATGACCAGATGCAGCGCCTGTTGATCGTGCAGCAGACCTATGCGGCGAGCGCGCAGGTGATCGAAACCGCATCGTCCATGCTGAACAGTTTCCTCACGACCATACAGCAATAGACCGGAGGTGGATGATGATCGGTCGTGTCTCCAGCTTCGCGGGCCAGATGCAGCTGGACTATTCTGTCCAGTCGATGCAAAGCCAGATGAACCAGTTGGTGGGCGAGGTGTCCTCCGGCGAGGTCGCGAATCCTGCCCAGTCAATGGGCAACGACGCCACGTTGCTGTACCAGCTTGAGATGCAGTCGAACGAGCAGACGACGCTGCAGACCTCAACGACCAACGCCGGCCAGCAACTGGATACGATTCAGACTGCGCTGTCGAGCATAGCGACCGCAACGCAAAGTATCGTTTCCCAGGCGCAGGAAACGGCATCGGAGGCGAATTCGTCGCAGGGCTACAGTGTGCTCGCCAGCGAGGCCTCGTCGGCGATGACCCAGATCATCGACCAGCTCAACACGTCCTATGACGGCACCGCGGTGTTTGCCGGCGACGGCGGATCGACGCCGCCGATGACGGCCGCGGATGCGTCGAACGGTCCGCTGGCAACCATCAATGCCGTCTTGTCGAATGCTGTCGCTGCCAATGGCGGGAATCCACTGACCTCGGCCGACGTCACTAATCTGCTGACCGGCCCGGACGGGCTGAGCAGCGTGTTCAGCAACACCAACAGCAATCCGGCGCTGAACTATAATGGTTCGTTCTATAACGGCAGCACGGACGGCAATCCGACTTCGGTGCTGATCGGCACTGGCGAGACCGTGCAGTACAATGCCAGCGCCAACCAGCCGGCCATGAGCGACCTGCTGCAGGGGCTATCGATGCTGGTTATGCTCGGCGCGCCGTCGTCTCAGCTTGACCCCACCGCACAGAGCGCATTGCTGTCCGCGGCCAATACGCAATTGAGCACGGCGCAACAGGAAATGACCAACCTGCAGGGCTCGCTCGGTGCCACACAGTCGCAACTGACAGCGGTCGCGACCGCCCAGCAGACCGCGGCGACCAATACGCAATCGCAAATCCTGAACTATACCCAGGCCAATACCTATAGCGATGCCACCTCGCTCGATAACCTGCAGACCCAGTTGCAGGCGAGCTACGAACTCACCGCCCAGATATCGCAATTGAGTCTGGTGCACTACATGTCGGGGATAAGCGCGCCGTGATACCCAACGTCGGCAGAATGCCGAAACGAATTGCCTTGCTGCTGGGGACTGCTCTGTCGCTCGCTTTTGCGCAGCCCGCGCATGCGCAGGTGTTGCTGCGCGACCTGATCTCCATTGAAGGGGTACGCAGCAACCAGCTCGTGGGCTATGGCCTGGTGGTTGGCCTGCAGGGCACGGGCGATACGCTGACCAACTCGCAGTTCACCCAGCAATCGCTGAGCGCGATGTTGGGACGAATGGGCGTCAATGTGAACGGCCTGCAGATGCAGACCCGCAACACGGCGGCCGTCGTGGTGACCGGGTTGCTGCCGCCATTCGCGCGCGAAGGTTCGCCGATGGACGTGCAGGTATCATCGATCGGCGATGCCAGATCGCTGAATGGCGGCATGCTGATGGTGACGCCGCTGTTGGGTGCCGATGGCGAGGTGTATGCCGTTGCCCAAGGCCCGGTGATCATCGGCGGCTTCCAGGCGGCCGGTGCCGCGCAGTCGGTGCGCCAGGGTGTGATGACCGACGGACGGGTACCGGGCGGAGCGACGGTCGAACGCGAGGTACCGAACACGCTGGACGGACTCACCAAGCTGACACTGGCGTTGCGCAACCCGGATTTCACCACGGCTGTCCGGATTGAACGCGCGATCAATGCCAATCTTGGCAGCGATGCGGCGGATGCGGTCGATCTGGGGACGGTCGAGGTGTCAGTGCCGCCAAACTATGATCACCGCGTCACGGAGTTGCTGGCACGGATCGAGCAAATTGCGGTCCAACCGGATGTTCCCGCGCGCGTCGTGATCGACGAAAAGAGCGGTACGATCGTTGTGGGGGCCGACGTCAAGCTGGATCCCGTTGCGGTGACGCACGGCAATCTGACGGTGCGGGTGACCGAATCGCCGGTCGTGAGTCAGCCGGCGCCGTTTTCCAATGGTCAGACTGTTGTGGTGCCCCGCACGAATATCGATGTGAACGATCATGCCGACCGTCATTTGGAACTGATGCGGCGCGCTGCGACACTGAAAGACCTCGTGGATGGATTGAACGCCCTGGGGCTTGGGCCGCACGACCTGATCCAGGTGCTGAATGCATTGCGCGCGGCCGGCGCATTGCATGCCGAGCTGGTGTTCATTTAATACCAGCGAGCGTTGACGCTGACTCATTTGCGTCTTGGGCGACGAATCCCGGCGATCCATGTTTTCGTTGATAGCAACTACAAATTCGTGGATGGCCGGACCAAGCCCGGCCATGACACATGGGTCAATCTTGCCGCTGGCTGGTGTAACAGCGGGATCGCGGCACTGCTCGCAATGACACGTTATCTGTGCGCTACGTTACCACGCTGACGAAGGTTGGCGGCATGCAGCGACGTGCCGTACCACGGTCTTGGCCATGCGTCCTCGGTTTGATCCCGTTGTAGGGCGCCGCGACGCGACACCTTTCAGGTTCAGGTCCCGGTGGTTGGTGCCTGCAGGGCAGACAGCACGCTGGTCGGCAACTCGTCCTGGTGCTTGTTCCGCTGTGAATTACCGCCAGCGCTGCTGCGGTCCAGTCGGGCGACGACCGCCATCAGCGAGGTCATCATGGTCCGTTCGGTAATCGATGCGATGTGGCGTGACAGACCGGCAGCCGTCACTGACGACCCCGCGGATCCGCTGCTGGCGCCGGCCGTCGTGGATGATGCGAAATTCAACGAACCCGCAGGCATGGGCGCACCGACAGCAGAATAGGCCGCGGCCACTCGGTCCCGGATGTTGGCTACGAATTGCGCCGCACTATAGGCTTGGCCATTGCTGGCATAGAACAGCGATGGATTCGCACTGGCCGCTGCCGGCAGGATGCTGGCTGCTGCCTCTGCAGACGGCGCCTGAAGCATTTTCAGCGCGCCATTGCTGCCCAGGAAATGACCAAGATAAATCTCCGACGCATCGGGCGCCCGCCCCAGGCCGGTAGCCAGCCGGTCGGAGAGGCCGTGCAGGTAGTCCCCGGCCAGCAGCGATGAAACTTGCGGATCGCTGCGCAGCGCCAGGATGTGCTGACGCATCATCGGATCACTGACAACCAGGCGGCCGCCTTGCGGCACAATGGATGCAGCCTCCGTACCCAGACCTTGCGCCGCCCCGTACTGCCGGACGGTGTCCAGCCAGGTTTGCTCGGTAAATTGGAAAAGGCCCGTCGCTGTTGATCCGCTTGCCTTGGCATTGGGCTGAAAACCGCTTTCCATCTTGGCCGAAACCAGCAGGGTATCGAAACCGGTGCCGGTTGCGGAACTCGCACTCTGCAGCGCCGAGACGATCGCCGGATCGATGTGGGCGCGTCCGGACGGTGACTGCAGTTCCAACGGAGCGATAGGAATGGGCAAGAACTGCCTCCTGTCTGGCGGCTTTCGCGAAAAATGGGTTGGCACGCGAACGTGCGAAATGCTAGAAGCAAGGTGCAGTGCAACGCGTTTCCAGTCAACTTTTAAAACAGCAGAATTCGATCAATCATGTGGCAGCTCATTGGCCTCGTTGGCGTGTTCGTGGCCATTGGTCTTGGCTACACGATGGAGGGGGGCAATTTCGGCGTCATTGCCGATGCTGTCGGGCCAGAACTAACGATCATTTTCGGCGCCGGCGTGATGACCCTGCTGATCGCCAACGAATTCGGCACGGTCCTGAAGCTGGTGGCCGCGATTCGAAAAGTGGCCTCAGGCCCGCGCTGGCGCAAAGGCGACTACATGGACGCGCTTTGCCTGCTGTTCTTGCTCGCCCGTGTCGCGCGCCAGGAAGGCAATCTGATTCTGGAAAAGCACATCGAGGCGCCATCCACATCGGTCATCTTCACCCGCTATCCGCGGCTTTGTTCTGATCCGAGCCTGCTGTTCTTCGTCACCGACGTGTTCCGCGGCATCACCCTGAACGTCACCGATGCCCATAAGGTCGGCGAGATCATGGAGATCGAGATCGAAAAGCGGCGCCACGAGGATCTGAATATCGTCAAGGCGCTCTCCACCATGGCGGATGCACTGCCTGCCCTGGGAATCGTTGCTGCCGTTCTGGGCGTGATCAAGGCCATGGGTTCGATCAACGAGTCGCCTGACGTGCTTGGCCACATGATCGGGTCCGCGCTGGTCGGCACGTTCCTCGGCGTTCTGCTCGCCTACGGTGTGGTTGGGCCAATCGCCGGGCGCATCAGGGGCATCGTGGAAGAGGAAGGCTCCATGCTGGGCATGGTCCGTCAGGTCATCATGTCTCACCTCGACGGATTGGGGCCGCAACTCGCTGTCGAAGTGGGCCGCCGCTCGGTGCCATCCCGGTTTCAGCCCAGCTTCACCGAGCTGGAGTTTGTGGTTTCGGAGGTCGCCCGGACTGTCCGAACCAAGGTGGAAGCATGAACATGCACACTGTGCTGCGCGGTTCTGCCCTGGCCGCCCTGCTGGTACTGGCGGCATCACCGGTCCAGGCCAGGCCGCACTACCTGCATCGTGTTGTCGCCACGCATAAGGATGCTGCCGCGGACACGGTCCATCCGACACCGCTGGCGATGTGGGAGACCCGGTTGCGGCATGGCGGGCGGCTTGGATTCGTGCTCGGGCGGCTGCCGGAGCCGACGATGCAAACGGTGCCCGGCGGTGTCGAATTGCATTGGAATGCCAACGTCGATCCGCGCCTGACGGGCCGTGTCCGGTTGCCGGAAATTCGTGACGTGACGAACCGCCACGATGCATCAGGCACGACCGTCTCGGTGCAATTGAGCTGCGACTGTGGCGCTAACACCCGCCGCTTCGGCCGGGCCTTCGTGCTGGAGATCGGCGGCGCGCCCGTGCAGGCGAACGCCGGTGACAAGAAGAGCGATCTTGATCGGCTGCGCGAGAGCCTGCAGGCAAAGCTGGCCCTCGTTAATACGCTTCCGCCGCAGACAGCACCTGGATCTTCTCCCGCCGCGGCTCCCGCCGGCGGTGCTGGCGCCGGCGGCGCGGCTGCCGGTGCACCGCAAGCTGCGCCACGTCCGGCATGCCGGCAAAGCTTCAGCATGAATGGCTGGGCGGGGCGAGGCCATTTCGTCGCGGACCTGCGCACGTTGCGTGCGAAATTGGCCCAATCGAATGATGCGCCGGCCGATATCGCTGGCCTGTCCGAATTCTATCTGGGAAATGGCCTGGCGCGCGAGGCATTGGCGGTTACCACCGAAGCAAGGAACGTGCCCGCGGGATCGGATATACAGCACCGCCTGCTGCGCGATGCGGATCTGGCGTGGCTGCTGATGGGCCAGAGCATCGGTTCGGGCTCGGTTCTGCTGACCAACCCGCCGGATTGCGATCGAACCGACATCCCGTTGTGGCGCGCGCTGTCTGCCGCAGCCGCCGGCGACGCCGAAGGTGTCGCGCGCGACGCGAAGGCAGCCGCCGGCGTCCTGCAAATGCTGCCCGATCGCTTGATGCAGATGTTCGCGTATCGGATCGCGCAAGGGGCGCCTGACAATCTGTCGGTGCAACAAGCCATGGCCGACGTTGTGCGAAATTCCCCGGCTGATGATCCTGTGGAGCTGGCGGACCATTTCCTGCTGCAGGCGCGGGTCGCGCGCTACACCCATAACACGGCTAACGAAATAGAATTCCTGCAGCACGCGGCGCAGAACCCGGTGGTTCACGCCGGTCTGCTGGCACGGGAGCGGCTGGCAGAGCTGCAATCCGCGGCGGAGACGCCGGCCGGCGACCGGGCGGCCGAGGTTCTGGCTGATTATGCTCGCGTCTATCGCGACACGGCATTTGGCCAGAGCGCGGCTGCCGTTCTGGCGGAACGCCTGTTGCGGCATCGCGATTTCGCCGCTGCGTTGGAGGTGGCGGACGCCAGCGCCGGACCATGGGCGTCGCGCAATGCGGACAGCCGCGGCGCCAGTCTGGCGGCAGAGATCCTGCGCCGCCTGCTGGTGAAGGCCGATGTGCCGGGCCTGCCGCCAGCCTCGCGGCGGCTGATGTTGTATTGGCGCTACGCCGGCTACGCCACACCAGGCGAAAAGGGTGACGACATCCGCATGAGCGCGGCGCGACTGATGCTGGCGCAAGACATGCCGGAAGCGGCGCTGACGGTTGCGCGCCAGCTCTCTCCCGCAACATTGGCGACGCCGGCAGGCGCCTTGTTGCAGGCGACGACCGAAGCACGCGCGGGCGACGCGGCGCAGGCGCTGACCCTGCTGCAGGCGATTCCTGCGAGCGACGAAACGCATCGCATTGCGGCTGACGCACTCAGCCGGCTGAATCGTTTCGCCGACGCGGCTCATGAGTTCGATGGGGCACGGTCGGTGGCGGACCGTCTGCGGCGGGCGTCTTTGTTCTATCAGGCCAAAGCCTGGCCGGATGCCGCAGACGCCTATGCCGCGGTGGTGGGTGACCCCGCGCTGACTGGGGCTGTGCGTGACAACGCGCTGGAACGCTACGCAATTGCCCTGGCTCTGGCTGGCCGCACTTCGGTTGGGATCGTTGCGGGGGCGACGGGCCCCGCCGCGCGCATGTTCGGCGCACTGCCGCCGG
>Ga0335072_10010803_pt1 | contig 13118 bp, 10 predicted proteins | sample Lox_Sample_21_FD_206725 | JGI IMG/M metagenome (GOLD analysis project Ga0335072, IMG submission 206725) | Soil microbial communities from Loxahatchee National Wildlife Refuge, Florida, United States - Lox_Sample_2.1 | ecosystem: Environmental > Terrestrial > Soil > Wetlands | place: USA...
CAGATGACGGCTGTGACAAAAGCCCTGCCAAAACGCCCCTCGTAAACCCCACAAAATCAATGGCCGGATCGATAAGATCCGGCCGTGTCCAAACCTATACGTTGTGAAACATCAAATGTGCAACCAAATCGCAACTCGACGATGAAGCACTCTTGAGGAAGTCATAATGAGTCAATTGTGAATGATCAGTTTTTCGAACTGGCGGTTTCACGGCCAGGTGAAGCCAACGCGTTCGTAAATACTGCTGACGTCACAATACAAATCTGGCCACAGGAGTCTGTAAGAGCGTGGCCTAATTATCTAGATCGAAGCAAATGTTCACCAACGAACGCGGAACATGAACTGCATGGACCGCGGACCACCCGGTTGATAGAGAGATCCGCTTTGACCATAACTCTGGTTTAGCGAGAGAACGGGCTGCCCAAACAGATGATCGGTGAGATTGGGTTCAATGTAGCCAAAGTCTGGGTTGTTGAAGACGTTGAAGACATCAAAGCGGAGTTGGAGGAAAAGTTGACCGTAGAGGTGGATGTCCCTCTGTAGAGACAGGCTAAGCTGTTGGGCGTTGAAGCCGCGCACTAAATTGCGAGGGGCGTTGCCCTGGGAACTGACTGCCGGTAATTGGAACGCTCCGTCCGCAATACCGGGGCCACCGTTGAGTATGCGCCCACCTGGAAGAGAGCTGTCGGACAGGTAAAGCGGTCTTCCGGGAATAAGGTCTGCTCCAGAGTAGAAATGCTCGCCGGTTACGGGGTCGTGCAAGAGATTTCCGAGTACAGTCACGGGATAGGAACTGCGGAGAAAGTAGCGGCCGTCGACGGTCCACCCGGAGAGGGCATTCCGTTCCAAGCCAGGCACGCCCATTGCAGGAAGCATCCAGGAAACAGAGCCTTGCAGGTTGTGACGGACGTCTGTGTCGGCGTTGCCCCGCGTGGGTGTGGCCCAGGGATTGGGGCTTCCAAAATCGATGGCATGGGCCCATACATAAGACGTCAACCATGCAAGGTGAGAATGGTACTGGCCGTGGTAGGCAAGTTGCAAGGAGTCGAAACGTGAGGAATAACCTGAGGGGAAAGTGATCACCTCTTGAAGAGGGATTGATGGGTTAGCGACCTGACGCCGCAGGGGCAGCAGCAGGTCGTGCCCGGATGCGCCAACATAAGAAGCACTGACCGACGCGTGCCGCCCAACTGCTCGTTCCAGCGTTGTGTTCCACTCTAGGGAAAACGGATTTGAAAGCGAACGGGGAAAGAGATAGCCGAGGCTTTCTGCGCTGGGCACATCTGGAGACTCGGGTGCGGGGGCAGTGGCGGGAATCGAGGCGTTTTGCTGCAGCGCAGTGCTGGTGAATCCGAGAGCGGTGAATGCGGGCGCCGCGGCTCGATCTGGCGTATCGAAGACGACGCCGAGGCCGGCACGCAGAATGAACTCGGGGCCGGGCTCGTTATGTTGTGCAGGTCCCGGCTGCCAGGCAAAGCCGATTCGTGGACCGAACGCGTGCCAGTCCGTTTTCCAAAGCGGGGTTCCGCGAGGACGAATGGACAGAGTCGCGGGTGAATCGGGATCGCCATCGACGCGAAAGGCGTCGCGTCCGTCATAGCCGGAGGGGGGAGGGTTCACATCCCAGCGCAGACCGGCATTGACGTTCAGATTCCGCGCAGCGTTCCATTGGTCCTGAAGAAAGGCTGCGAACTGCTGAAAGACAGGATGAGCCGGTTGGTTCCTTCTGGTGATCAAGAAATCCGCAGCGTTGGTGAGGATGGAATTCAAGCTCAAGTAGTCGGCCTGGATGGTGTATGGCAGGGACTGCACGGCGCTGTGCAGATTTCGGGTGTCGATACCGAAACGCAGCAGATGCGATCCTCGCTGCAGGGAAAACGTGTCGCGGAGTTCGATCTGACGAAGCGCATTGCTTGCATTGTCGGTCCAAGCGGATGTGTCTCCAATGCCGGCAATGCGTAAGTACAATTCGCTGCGCGTTTGGTTTGAGACGCCCGGAGAGCCAAGCGCCGCGGGTAAGTCGACTGGCACCGCGCTCGCCGGGAGAGGATAAGAGTCGAACGGGTACTGCAGCGCCAACGATGACTCGGATTGGGAGCCGGTCCTTGCCCAACCTAGCCGGAGCTCATTGCCGGCGTGAGAAGAAAGCTGCTGATCCAGTCCCACTGTCAAACTTTGATTCGATTCCCTTAGGTTTGAATTCGTGAGCACGAAAGAAGATTGGCTACCGCTGGGAGTGTCTCCAAAGCGCAGGAATCCAGAAAGACGAGCACCGAACGTGTGATCGATGCGGAAATCCATTGAGCGGAGAAAGCTTGGCGGACTAGGTACGACCCCGAGGTACTCTGTGAGTCCCAGACCGCTAGGGCCCGGACACGAAGGACCTGTGCAGGGGCCAGCAGGAATAGAACTACCAAAGAAGGCGAGGAATGCATTCTGAACCGCAGCAGGAGCTTCGAGTAGCCACTGATTATTGGGAATATACAACACCAACGGAGCAGTTCTCTGCTGCACACGCATTTCTTCATAGGATCCGAACAACTGTGTCTTTGATTGCGTCGGCTTTCGATTTCTGAATACCAAAGGCATGCCCAGTGAGCCGCCAATATCCTGCTGGTAAAAGTAGAGGTAGTTTGGCGTGTTGTTGTATCCGCCGAACCAATCGGTCGCGTCGAAGTAGCCGTTGCGGAGATAGGCGTAAGCGGTGGCATGGATCTGATCCGTTCCGTGGCGTGTCAGAAGACTGAATTGTCCGCCGGGCGCACCTCCGTATTCGGCCGAAGCCGTGGAGGCGACGACGCGGAATTCCTGCAATGCATCGAGCGCAACTAAGCCATGAGTTGTTCCGAGTGACGTGACGCTCGCGTACTGACCGGCTGCCGGGATCTTTAGATCGGTGTCGAGTGAACCGGAGCCGAAGTTTCCAGAGATGCCGTCGACCCAGTAGGTATTGGTGTCGGGTGATTGCCCATTTACGCTGAAAGAACCGCTGCGAGGCACCTGCGGGCTGACGGATACCGAGCCCGGCGTCATGGCGATTAAATCATGAAAGCTGCGTCCATTGAGAGGGATGTTCTGCACTAGATACGAGTTGACGACCGTGGTCATCTGCGCGTCTTCCGAATTCAGGCTCTGGCCGCTCGCGTCAACCTCTACGGTTTGCTCCACTGTGCTGATACGCAGCTTGATGAGGAACTGGCGAGACTCGCCGACGTTGAGATTCAAGCCGGTGAGGTGAACGGCAGCAAATCCGTCGCGCTGGACCTGCATGCTATAGGGTCCAGGGAGTACTCCGGGGATTAGAAACTGACCGGCAGCGTCGGTCGTCGACGTATTCTCGTTGCCGGTTTGCAGGTTGACCAGCTTGATAGTGACGGAAGGAAGCCGCGCACCCAATGCGTCTTCCACCTCGCCAGACACGAATGCGGTACTCATCTGCGCATCGATGTGACTGGTCGCAAGGAGAAGCAGAACGAGAGTCCGGAGCGGCTTCCCGAGAACTGAACTTACAGATGAGTTCGATGGACTGGGGCGATTCACCGGTGATGCATCTCTCCCACCTCGTTTTGCTGCAGGTTTGTCAAGCGAACTGCGAACAAGCGCATGCAGTTCGCATCGTCGAGCGGAAGGTCCGCGCGGAGGTGAGCGATCGATTGCCGAGTCTGCCCGGCGGACAGATCAATTGTGCTGCCTGCAAACAGATTTACTACCTCTTGATTGATCGATTGAGCCTTTGCAAGAAGGTCGGACGAGGTGCGAGTAAATGCAGGTGCGTCAGCAATTCCGCGCGCATCGACCGGGGGGATTTTCGGGATGGATGGGGAAAGGGAATCCAGTTGCAAGCGGAGAATCTTGAGTTCCGTTAAGGTTGCAGCGGAGTGTTGGTCAACCATCTGCGCCCATTTGGCTCGAGCGTCGCGATTGAGGGAGAACGCGCCGCCAAGTCGAAGGATGGCTCCAAGGCGATCAAGCGCATAGGCGTGCTGCAACGCCGTTTGGGCGTGAGCCAAAGCGGATGCCATGAACTCCTGCTCGGCACTTCGCAGGTCCGTCCCCTTGAGTCCACTCGCCAGGAGCGCCTCCCGAACTAGTTCTGTCGCCGGCGCATCCGAGGCAGTTGCTGTAATCTCCTGGCGAAGCGCTTTGCCGCGGTGGCCTGCGGAAGAGGCTTCACGGGCGGAATAGATTTGGAAGTCGACCCGGCCGGCATCGGGGAGCGTAGCTATGCTTTCTCGAATGCCGGCAACCAGCCCCGCATCACTGAGCGTTCCTGTCATGCGCACACGGCCACCTGGGATTGGGCTGACTTCTATCGGCTGTCCGATGTCCACGTTTCGCTGGAATAGCTGAAACAGCACGGCGACCTCAAGGTTGGCGCTGCCGGAATCCATGACGGCGTTATTGCTGGATATAGGCGGGAGGTTGCGTTCGTTGGGAAGACCTGGGGTTGTTTCGCGTGACTGCGGGAACGTCAAAGGCGGCACGCCTCCATTTGGGAGTGTCCGCAGCAGAGTCTGCACAAGGCGAACCTCAAGAACACCTTCGGCAGTACGGAAGCGGATTCTTTCTGCCTGGACACGGTAATTGCGGTCAAGCACGAGGGTACGCATGAAGATGCCGTTCCGCCCATCCCCGCGCTGTGTAAGTTCAAAACCACTCAGACCGCGCGAGGCTTCGCCTTGTTGATGGACCGTGAAGGCGGCTGGAGAAACATCGCTCTGCCAGACGCTGCTTTCGACCAGTGCGCGATCGAGTTGGGTAAGTGCTGCGTTGTTCTCGATGCGAATTGAGGTGGTCCCGTTTAGGGAGTCAATCGAAGTGGCGAGCAGTCGCTGCTGCGCATCGTAGAGGCGCCGCACGGTCTTATCGCTGTTGCGCCAGATTTCAATTGAGCCAAGGATCGACGATTGCTGCGGTCCGGTGATTTGCTCGACACGCAGGGTCTGGTGAAGCGTCTCGGCGGCCGACGGAACCTTGGCAACAGCCTGTGCGCGGGCGAGTACATCATCCCAGGCGGGATGGGTGTACCGGTAGCCAGCGATTGCCAGAAACGCGAACAGGACGAGAGACGCAAATGCCACGACACCCGATGGAGCGATGCGGAGCGGCTGAGGCCCGCAGAGATTCTTCCAAAAGAACAGTAGTGACTTGCGCGTCTGAGAAGGCTTCTCAGATTCTGCGCTGAGAGCAAGAGCGGGATCGAGATAGTCGACCTCGGCGTGGATGCCGAGCCCGTCAAAACGAACGTCAAGGCGCAAGCGCCGGCTGTCGCTAAGCAGAATTTGTTGCGACAGTTGTGCCCTGGGAGTAGCAGGAGACTCGGGATTGAGCGGGATATGGGCTAGCCGATCTCCGAATTCGTCGAATACCTCGACGAAATGGACGGTGGCGAACGTGTCTACGCGGGATGAAAGCGAATTGTGAGCGCTTTCAATGGCATGAAATGCGGCGACACGGCCGTCGACTGCGATTGCCAGAAGACGGGGACGGCGCTCGAGCAGCTGCTCGCACCGCCGGCGCACGATTCGCATGGTTGCGTCGAAGCTCTTGGCACCCTCCGGTTTCGGTTCGCGATCGAGGGAGACATCGATACCGTCGAACGGGCCGTCGCGGTCGTCCAACTGCAAAGCCCGCTCCACGATGCTCAAGCAGCGTTCACATCCGGCGAGATGCGCGAGTTCGCGACACCCAACTGGAGTTGCAACGGATTGCTTATAAGAGTCGACAAGCTCTTTTTCGGCGATGCAATTCGCAGGATCGGCATCGAGGATGGCCGAGCGCAATTGCTGCAGGAGGAGATCGCTGGGAAGAGCGGCGCGGAGCAACTCCTGTTCTGCCGCCGCGTCTTGCGGCACGAGCCGGATCTTTTCGCCAGCAGATAGATGTTCCCGCAGTTCGGCCCGAGTTTCTTTGAGGCCGTTGTAAACGGCAGAGATGGGCACACGAGCGAGGCGAGCCGCGTCTTTTCTTCGATAGCCAAGGAAAAAATGCAGGATGAAGTGGCTCGAACTCTTGGAGACAGACTTTCTAGCTAAGACGTAGTTGCTGATCTGGATCAACTCATTCTGAACGTGCAGGGTATCCAGGCCGCGGTCGGCGGCAAGTCCTCCAAGCGCGTCGAAGTCTTCGATTTGGATGACGCGCAGCCGCTCTCGGGAGACACGGGCCAATCTCGACACGTACATATTCCGGAGACACATGAATAGGTAGTTGTCGAGATTCTGAACACGGCTCAAGTCCGGCTGGGCCACCGTGAAATGAAGACATAAGTCTTGCACGATTTCTTCCGCGGTGGCCTCGTCGCCACGCGCCAGAGTCCGGCTCCACTCCACGAGTTGTGGATAATAGCGGCTCAGTATCCGCTCAACAGAGTCGGAAGGGAGGACGCAAGAGCCCGGCTTGAGAACAGACTTCATCTATCGCTGAAGAGCGTCACCCGGCAAGAATCTATGCCCGAATCGAGGGAAAAACTGTGGTTGTTCTCATTTTATGAGACGCGCATGGGCGCCAGAGGTATGGAAGATCAATAGGGGTTTTTTCGAAGGCAGGGAATAGATTGCGGCCCCGCGATGCTCTTTAGGACTGAAGCCTTAAGGAGAAGATTACATGCCGGTTCAGAACCACCGCCGCGTCCGTTTTCAACTTGGGACAATTCTGATCTCTATGCTGCTACCGTGCGGTTCAGTTGCCGTTGGTCAAACCTCCTCCCCAGCTAGACAGTTCAAGTTCGATCCAAAGATTGACGTGTCCGCGGGGTTTATGGGAGAGATGACGTTGTCGCGAAACGAAGTTGGGGATTTTGTCCTCCTTCCGCCGCCCGGGTTTTCACGGTATTTCCTGAAGTCACAGTCTTCTTCGAATTCGGTGGGCGGTCTATCTACACTCCACGTCGGACTCAAACCATATCTGGGTTTCAACGTCAACTTCAGTTATTCGCAGTTCAAACAAGACTTCTCGTTCTATGGCGGCACCATTGATCACGGAACGGCAGCTGGATACGGGGACGTGGGGTCGCTGAATACCCGGATGTACGAATTCACGGCTTCTTATGTATTCGAAGGCCCGCGCATCAGGCGGTTCAGAACCTTCGGCCAGTTTGGCGGAGGGGGTCTTCTCTTTCAGCCCATCTCTGCCTATTTTGCGAAGGAAGAGACCCGGCCCGCGATGGTGTTTGGCGCAGGTACGGAATTCCCGATCAGCCCACATTTCTCAATTCGGGCGGAATATCGCGGTCTCCTATACAAGGGCCCGAACTACCAGACTTTCGCTAGCGGAAGCTATCCTCAGCAGCGGCTACTCACCCTGACAAGTCTGCCGGCAATCAGCTTCGTCTACAACTTCAAGTCTCCGTCGTATTGGAAGAAGACCAGCAAACGTCAATGGGGTCCTTATTAATGGCCGCGGTGGCCGGTTTGAACGGGACCGCGTCAGGATCAAGCTTCTTCTAAAGGAGGTCTGATGGCACTGATCGTTCATTTAGAGAGCGCCGCCCGAAAGATTCGGACGACAACCTACGCATGGACACCCGTCTTTCTGCAGCCACAACGTTTACGACTGAAACGCATCGCAACGGCGGCAAAGCCATCGAGGATGCGGCTTCAAGTGCTGAGGCGAGATGGATACGAATGCCGAAGCTGCAACCAGACAGGTGATGAAATCACACTCGAAGCGCGCCCGATCTGGTCATATGCCTCAAGCATCGACGAAATGATCACACTGTGCGTTCATTGCCGGATTGTTGCGGAGCAGTGGAGGATTAGCGCTAGCAACACGCAGGAATTCCTTAAGCAGCTTCTGGATCGAGTGGGCGAGGTGCAATGAGGAGAATCGACCCAGCGCTCAAAACGCAAACCACACTGTTGTCACTTGACCGAATAGTCGTCTTCTCGGACAGGACCTCCACATCAACATCCGTCGAGCTGTTGGGCTGACGCGTAAAGGTGTAGGTGTGTCCGGATGCGCCACCCCAAAGATTGGAGTCGATCGTGGTGAGGATGACATGGTTCGGATCGGACCAGTCGTAGTGCAAACGTTCCCACACACCACCTGCCCCTTCCGTTACATCAGCCTCGGTCCGGCTCCGTTGATGCACCGTGAGGTAATTCGTCCGCGCTATTGGGGAAGAGCGTCGCACGGCCAGGATCGAAATCGGTGAGTGCAGCGTCTGGCCTGCACTCGAATAGAGTAGACCGGTCGGTATCGCGATTCAACACTTCGTGACGGGCCGCGGCAGTTCGATTCCGTAAGAGAATTCCCTTACCCTAACATCACACTCCAACGGGTGCAGGTGCGGTGGCGCGCTCTGCTTGAACACTGAACGGAACATGATCGTGCCTGCAAATGAATTTCACAGCGGGCCGTGCAGTTATCGGACCGGAGGGAAGGCCTCCGCCCGGCATCACCCACTGGCCCACCATCACAAATTGCCGCAATCCCGGAAGGGTATTGGGTAAAGGCTTGAAACTGTCGCCGGGCGCAACCAGCCATCCCTCCATCGTCCCCTTCCAATTGCCGGTGTAGCGGAAGACAGTTGCCGGCGTTGATACATCAATGGTTTCGATGGCTTCACGCACTCCGGGGATCCGCTTTTCCAGAACGGCGATTACGCCTTCGGCGATGCGCTGTTTCTCTGCGTGATAAGCGGTGAGGCTGTCGCGACGAAGATCTGCCCAGTATCGAAAATTGCTTGTGGGGAGAATGCAGGTGACCGAAGTCTTGCCCGGCGGGGCGAAACTTGGATCGAAGTGGAAGAAGCGGAAGCCGACGCTGGAAAGCTCGGTGCCGGGGTCCACCATGATGGGCGATTCAAGAATCCGCGTCAACATTGGAGGCTGTTCGCGCATATCGACCGCCACGCCGAGAGACACCTGGTGATACGAAGCGAAGAGTTCTTTCTCGTCATACCTGTTCCGCGTAGCCTGGTCAGCATATTTGCCGCCCAACAGATCAAAGATGGTGGCGTGGCCATCGGCCGCGGAGATCACCCAATCGGCCATCACGGTCTCGCCGCCGGCCAATTGCACGCCCACCGCGGTGTCGTTCTCCACTAGGATGCGATCGACCTTGGCTTTGAATCGAATGTTCCCGCCTAAGATGACAATCTTGTCCGCGATCAGGCGAATCATCGCCTGCGATCCGCCGATGCAATAACCCGCGTTGCCCGTATTCATCCAAGCCAGAGAAAGAACCATGGCGATGGCGGACATCTTCCCAATGTCTCCGTTGGAAAAGAAGCTTTTCAGTAGCGGATCGGAGAAGCGGCTGGCATACTCTTTCCCGCTGATCTTGGAAAGATTGCCCAGTATCGGAAGGACGGGCAAGTCCCTTAGCATGTTCAGCCAGTTGTCAGCCAAACCGCCGGAAGGGTCGAGCATTTTGAACTTCCCGAGGCTGCGTATCGAGTGTGTAAGATGGCGAATCGCAATGCCGTCCTGCGGAGCGCGCCGCAGGAGCTCCGCCTCCAGGCGATCGACGTTCGTGTAAATGCTCAGACAGTCGCCACCGTCAGTTTCGATCCGGACAAACTCTTCTGAATTCACAAATTCCAGTTTTCCAATATCGAAAAGCTCTTGCCAATGAGAGTGAAAGTCTCCGTTGGGATTGGAGCCAACCAGCCAGTGCAGGCAGGTCTCAAACGTGTAGGGGCCGCGGCGCCAGCTCATCGCGAGGCCGCCGGCCATGTCATGCATTTCCAGCACTTCAACTTGGTAGCCACACTTCAGCGCATAGACCGCGGCGCTAAGTCCTGCGATGCCGCCGCCGATTATGACGATCTTCCGGCCATTCAGTTTCATTGTCCTGTACCCTCAGCTAGGCGCTTGGCGCGGCGAGATTTATTCTCTCAACTGCGGGTAAATGAACGACCACGAGAATTGCGAGGAAATTTGCCGCGATGAGAATTCAGTTTGGGTCCGCGCTGCGCCCGCGACCCTGCGACGCATTCTGAAGCCTGCGCCGCCCCTGCGCTGTGATAGGGGATACATAGCCGAAAATCCCACGGACGGACCTGCATACATCGTGGCGCTATATTTCATTTCTATGAATCAGAAATCAATCCTGATGCTTGCCGAAATTTGTGATTTGACACACTCAAGGGGCGCATCGACACGATGAGATGTAATGATCTGCAGAGACTTTCAAGGACTTATCTTCGCCATTCGCGCCACAATTCCAGCCCTTCCGCTCTGAGCGTTGGAGACGCCGGCTGTGATGGCTTCGCCTGAAAGCCATAATTAGTCATTTGCAACCCGAAGGAATGCAACGCCTTGGATTTTGGACCGCAGGACCGGCGACCATCCAGGCGACGGCTGCACCATGGTCGCGCTTGGGTAGGAGGTCGCGCGCCCTCGCAAATGCAGTCGTTATATCAGAAAAGGATGTCTTAGAGTACATCCACAGCGACTAAGGTTATGTCATCTTGCTGGGATGTTGAAGCCGGCTGCCAGCCTTTGAGTGCCTCAAGAAGCTTCCGCGACAACTCGCATGCCGGAAGTTCGCAGTTGTGGGTTAGAACTCGCTCCAGTTGCGCCTCTCCGAAGGACACGCTGTGTGAGTTTTCGGGCTCGACTAGTCCGTCCGTGTAAAGCAGGATGCGGTCCCCTGGTTCAAGCGAAATGTTTCGCACGGGGTATTGAGCATCCTCAGCCACTCCGATCAGTAGCCCGTTGCTCTCAATTGATACCAACTCACCGGACGCAGCTCTCCATTGCAGCAGTGGTGGATGCCCACGCAGCGGGGTACCATCCGGGGGCTCTGGTTTGCCGCTAGGCTATTCACCATCGGATTCATGCACCTCAGTTTCTGGCGAGGCGTCCTCGCCCTCGTGCTGTGGCCGTACTACATTGGTGTTTACATCAGTACATTGATTCGCTGATCGCAGTGGTCGCCGAGACGCATCGATAATGAATGAATCGTCCAGCTGCCTTTCACTGAAAGACGCTCGATCAGTCGAGGTGTGTGTGAAAGAAGACCGCGATACGGCGTCTCGCATCCATTGCAGCTGGTTCGTTGTAAGCGATTCCAGAGAATCGCAGCAATTTGAACCAGAACTGCTCTTTGTTGTTCATGAACGAATGTCCGGCATCCGGGTATTCCCTCACGTCGTGGGGAATAAGGGCGCGGGTCAAAGCGCGTTCCAACTCATCGGCCGCACCTTGCTCCCAGCGGCTCTTGCCACCGTAGCTTCCAATGACAGGGCAAGGCGCCTGAAGGAAGGTGTCCACGTCGGGCGGAAGTTTCCCGCCGTAATTGATGCTCGCCGCGGAGAAACCGTGGCCGGAAACGAGCATCAAAGCGAATCCACCCCCCATGCAGAAGCCAATCACACCAATCTTGCCACTGCAATTTTGATGACCAGCGAGCCAGGAACGGCAGGCCTCGACATCATCAAACGCCGGACCGGAGCGAGCAATAAGGTCGCGGGCTACCGAGCGAATGCAACGCAAGAATCCTCCCCTGTAGTAGAGATCAACAGCAAGAGCGAGAAAACCGGCTTCGGCAAGCCAATCAGCCTGATTGCGGTGGTCTTTGCTCATGCCACCAACATCGTGCAATACGATGACCCCCGGGTGCGGATTCGAATCTGCCGGCTCGGCAAGGTAGCACCGCATCTCTCCGCGCGGTGTCGTAATCGGGACTTCAGCCATCAATCGCTCCTGGGCTTCTCAACCCTGGACGATTGGCGATCCTACCCGTTTTTTTGTAATGAGGATGTATCGATTGGCACAAACCTTCGGCTTGTGCCAAACAAGATCGCCGTCGAGCCGCTAGCGACGGATCGGCCGCTGAGTGGCCAACCTACGGGATGCGCAAACACAGTTAAACGCATTCAGGGCGAGGGGACAACGATGCCCTGAGGCGGCCCCACCGCAGTGCTCCATCTGTGTGCCTGTTTTCTTTGGGGTTATGGTTGCGAAACGACTTGGGCACACTACGACCTTGATCGCACTTTAGGGCAGGTCGACCAATCGACGTGTTGCGCTTTGTTCGTGTCCGGAGTCCTATTCGGAGCCCTTCATAGAAACGCAGAAACGGACCGGTTGAGCAGGTCGGATCGAAAGCGCAGTCTCGGTTTTCTCAATGCGTCGCAACAGAATGTCGCGGAGCTTTCTGGCGTATTCGTCGTCCAATCCCAGGTGCGAGTACTCTTCCATTACATCAAGCGCATAGCGGAACTCGGTAGCTAAATGGGGACTGAGTGTTGTCACCATGATGGCTTCATTTTAGCGCAGCCTTTGGCCGGGGTGAGTTCTCCATCGGCACCCGACGAGCAACGAGAGGATCAGTGTCGTGCCGTTCCTGAGCAACTCGTTGATTTGCTGCCACGGTAGACAAAGATTCGTGTTTTCTTCGCCAGCCTAGAGACCGAGCCTGTTCTTCTGTCATATCGACATCGAAAAAGTAATGACCGCCATCGTGAATTGTGCTCATTACAGAACGAACGTCTCGCTCACGTTTCTGTTTCGCCAGAATGGCGTTGATCACGGAGACCATTTCGTATTGATTCTCAAAGCTGTTCTTCCAGGGCGTAGACCCGCCCGTCTCCATGATTGTCGACTCGTACTCGTAGGACCCTTTGCCCCGCCGAAACCCGACGACCTTCACCATGGAAAATCGCATTACTTGTTCCTCTAGCGCAATTCTAGTCTATGCGTTGCACTCGTACGATCGGATCGTCAATCCTGAATTGGCATGGAAGATGCTCTGCGTGGGCTGTATCTATGGTCTCTTAGGAACTCGGGGCCACGCTTGCAGTACCACAATGCTAACCACAATTGTGATGAGAAAGGCCGCAACCAGCGGGTGAGCTGGCCAAGTCGCACGAGCGAGGCCGGAAAGCCATGAGCCGGTGCCGGCGACAGTTGCAATCAGGGTCGCCGCAAGATTTCTGTTCATTTTGGCGCTCCTTCGACGAAGGATCACACGAGGCGCGTAGGGTGAGATGTGAGACGAGTCACAGATGGTAACCTTCGCGTCCAAATCGCGCGTTTCGCTAATTTGTCGAGTTTGCTCAGCGCGGTCTGAAGAGAGTTCAGATTCCGGTTCGTATCAACTCGAAGCCGGAAGTGGCTCGTTGAAACTTGCGTCCGGTTCCAAATAAAGCAGCCCGCGTTTTGCAT
>Ga0335072_10010805_pt1 | contig 13117 bp, 9 predicted proteins | sample Lox_Sample_21_FD_206725 | JGI IMG/M metagenome (GOLD analysis project Ga0335072, IMG submission 206725) | Soil microbial communities from Loxahatchee National Wildlife Refuge, Florida, United States - Lox_Sample_2.1 | ecosystem: Environmental > Terrestrial > Soil > Wetlands | place: USA: Florida...
GCCTGCGCCAACGTGGCCAACCTGATGCTGGCTAGAGCAACCGCTCGCGAGCGCGAAATCGCCATTCGCGGCGCTCTCGGCGCGTCTGGCCGACGCCTGATTCAGCAACTGCTTTCTGAAAGTGTGGTGCTCGGAATAACTGCTGGAGCGGTTGGTCTGGCCGCGGCATTCGCCAGCCTGCGCGTCTTTATCCGCCTGCTGCCTGCGGATACGCCGCGTATTCAAAATGTTTCGCTGCACTTGGGCGACATTCTCTTTACACTGGGCGCATCAGTACTTGCCGGCCTCCTTTTCGGATTGATCCCCTCTATCAAAATGGCATCTGTCAATTTGTTTGCCACGCTGCGATTGGGAAGCCGCGCGCTTGCGGGAAAGGGTTCCGCCTTCGGTATCTCCATGGTGCTCGTGATGGCGCAAATCGGCCTGTCGGTCATGGTGATAACCGCCGCGGGCCTCGTGCTGCATAGCCTTTATAAGCTCTCGCGCGTCGATCCCGGATTCCGCACGGACCATATCGTCACAGCGGAAGTTGCGTTGGACAGATCGGCCTGCCGGGAGCACGGACGATGCCAGTCATTCTTCTCAACACTGCTTGACCACGCTCAGAGCATTGCAGGTGTCCAGAGTTTGGCCCTCACCGATTCCCTTCCGCTCAGCGGACGCGATAACAACTATGTCTACGATGCGGAGGGTCATCCCCGTGATCCGCGGCAGGGAGCGATGCTGTCCACCGGTCGCACCGTGTCGCCCGGCTATTTCGAGGTGCTCGGCCTGCGCCTTGTCCGTGGCCGCCTGCTGAACGAAGAAGACGCGCAAGGCGCAACGCGCGCAGTGGTCATCAACGAGCGCATGGCAAACCGGCTCTGGCCGAACCAGAATCCCATCGGCAAGCACCTGCTTAACGTAGACGATGCACCCGCGCCCGCCGTTTGGGATGCGGCGAAGGCCTCCATCGTGGTCGGCATCGTACGCGATGCGCGGGAAGGGAGTCTTGAAGGCGGATACGACGACGAAGTCTACCTGCCTATGACGCCTACTCGCGAACAGCCTGTGATGTACATCCTGCTGCGAACGCATAGCACCTCCGCCGAAACAGCCGCGGCATTGCGCCAGGCCGTGGCCGGCATCGACTCGCTGGTTCCGGTGACGCGGGTGCGCACGCTGGGAGAAGTCGTCGCAAATTCAGTGGCTGCGCCGCGAGCCCTTGCCCTGCTGCTTCTGGGATTCGGTACGCTAGCCGTTTTGATCGGCGCGGTAGGCGTCTACAGCCTGATTGCCTACATCGTCAGCTGGCGCACGCGAGAGATCGGGCTGCGCCTCGCCCTCGGCGCACAGCGCTGGAACATTGTGCTCGCTGTTGTCCGCCAGAGCGTGCTGCTCGCAACAGGAGGCTGCGCCGCCGGCCTCATCGGATCGCTCGCGTTAAGCCGCTTGTTGCACAGCTTTCTCTTTGAAGTTAGCGCTCTCGACCCGCTCACTCTGTGTGCGGTGCCGTTGCTCATGCTCATTGTGGCATTGGCCGCAGCTTGGGTTCCCGCGCGCCGTGCCGCGGCTGTCGATCCCATGGTGGCGCTGCGCGGTGAATAGGAGGTTTTGATGCGAAGACTCAGGGCACTGTGGATGCGGCTGCTGCGGTCGCGGCGGAGTTCCGATGATTTTGATGCTGAACTCGAAAGCCACATTGCGATGGACACGGAAGATGGCATGCGAAAAGGCGTCAACCCTGGAGAAGCCCGTCGGCAGGCCCTGATCCGCCTGGGTGGTGCTGAGCAAACTCGACAAGCCTGGCGCGAGCGCCAATCGCTGCCCTGGATCGAGAGCCTCTTTCGCGATGTGCGCTACGCGTTGCGCGGATTTCGCCGCAATCCCGCCTTCACCGTAACGGTGATCCTGACGCTCGCATTAGGCATCGGCGCAACCACCGCGGTCTTCAGCGTCGTCGATCGCATCCTGTTTCGCGCCTTGCCCTATGCGCACAGCGACCGCATCGTCTCGGTCGGCCTCGTGCAGTCCCTGGAGCGCCAGGAATTCACGCTGGGCGGTTTCTTCTACGATTGGCAACGCAACCAGCGGCCCTTCATGTCCATGACGTTTGAGCGCGGCGTAAGCGAATGCAACCTGACCGAATCAAAGCCCGTGGCTCTCCGCTGTGCCCGAGTGGCGCAGAATTTTCTGCCCACGCTGGGCGTTTCGCTCGCGCTCGGCCGCAATTTTTCCCCCGAAGAAGATCAACCGCACGGACCGAAAGCTGCCATTATCTCCGATGCCCTCTGGCTCAGTCGCTTCAACCGGGACCCGGGTGTCTCAGGGAAGTTTGTCTCCATTGACGGCCATCCGGTTCGCATTGTAGGCGTGCTTCCAAAAAACTTCGAGATGCCTCGTCTTCAGGAAACAGACATTCTCGTTCCGGCGCAAACTGACATTGCGGCACAACACACGGTGAACAGCGGAATCGGCTATCCCATGTGGGCGTTCGCGCGGCTTAAGCCAGGAGTGAGCGCACCAGAGGCGGAAGCGGAAATGCAGCCCCTATACAAGCAAACGCAGCAGTGGATTCCAGCGGAGATTCGTAGCGACTTTCATCTTAAGGTTCGTTCCATCCGCGACCGCCAGATGCACGACGCATATGCAGCCGCATGGGTTCTTCTGGGTGCGGTGCTTGCCGTATTGATGATCGCATGCGCCAATGTGGCGAGCCTCTTCTCAGCACGCGGAGTCGCGCGAGAACGGGAGTTGGCCGTTCGTTCCGCGCTCGGTGCCAGCCGCCCAAGGCTCATTCGCCAGACCATGACAGAAGCGGTTTTGCTGGCTGTCGCAGGCGCAGCCGCCGGATACATGGTGGCGGAGGGTTTGTTGCGCGTTTTTATTGCGATCGCTCCTGCCGGCATTCCTTTCATGGCCGAGGCGCGCCTCGATCTGCGCATGATGATGTTTACCGCGCTGGTCGCGCTGATTTCGGCTGCCCTGTTTGGAGTCGTTCCCGCACTTGAGAAGCCCAAGGCATCCGTCTTGGTTGCGCGTGCGACGAAATCCGGCGCTCAAGCCAGATTACGCAGGGTTCTGGTTGCGGGCCAAATTGCAATCACCGTCATATTGCTTTTCGGCGCGAGCCTTCTGGTCAAAAGCTTCAGGAATCTCGAGACCCAGAGCCTCGGGATGCAGACTCGTCAGGTGCTGACTGTGCGCGTTTCGCTCGACAGCGAGCGCTACTCGACGGGCGACACGGTCATGAACTTCTATCTGCGCGCCGAGTCAGCTTTGCGGCATGTGCCCGGTGTCACCGCAATCGGCATCAGCGATTCGTTGCCGCCGGACGCCAACAGTTGGCACAATGGTTTTCGTTACTCGGAACTCTCTGTCCCTGGCCATCCGCCCACGCCGGCGGGAACGGGGGGAACCGTGGTGGCTCGTTCGGTCACTCCCGGATATTTTCGCGTTCTCCGAATCCCGCTGATCGAGGGTCGCGGATTTACTGAAGACGAGCGAAACACAAACGACAATTCTGTGATCCTGAGCAAGCTGCTTGCTGCACGCCTCTTTCCGGGCGAGGATCCTGTAGGCCAGCGACTTCAGCGCGGTACGTTCAATCCGTACTTCTCTCCGAATGGGCCGAAGGCTACGGTCGTGGGTGTTTCGGGAAACGTGAAGAATGCCGGCCTCACCGGCGATGAAGAACCTGAGCTCTATACGCTTCGAGGTAACCGTCCTGACGCGTGGAACGGCCACAACATCATCCTGCTTGAGACATCCCTTCCCATGGCCAACGTCGCCCCATGGGTGCGGTCGCAAATTGCGCATATCGATCCTATTGCTCCCGTCGAGATCGAGCCGCTGACCCAAACGATCGACACGCTCGCCGATCGCCCGCGATTCGAGACTGCGCTGCTCGGCTTCTTTGCCCTAACCGGCCTCGTCATGGCAATCATCGGTCTTTATGGCGTCGTCACCTTCATGGCTTTGCAGCGCACCCAGGAGATCGGTGTTCGCATGGCTCTCGGCGCCAGCCGCAATGACATTCTGCGCCTGGTGCTGCGTGAAGGTCTGCGCCTTCTCGCCTTCGGCGGCGCTGTCGGCCTGACCGCCGCGCTCGGCCTTTCGCAGGCACTTAAGAGCCTGCTCTTCGGCGTCGGCCCGCACGATCCGGCGAGCTTCGTCGCCGTCACCACACTGCTCGGGCTTGTCGCTCTCGTCGCAGCCCTCATCCCCGCACGCCGCGCCGCAGCTGTCGATCCCATGGTGGCTTTAAGAGCAGATTAGCGATGTCTCATGTGGCCTTTGTGCCGGCGTGGTGCTGAGCAATCCGCACCGCGCTTCTTTTTGCCGATGGTAAACTCCGTTGTGCAGGAAGATTGAATGCGCGCAACGGCAATTGAATTTCGGCTGCGGATGCTCATCAACGCCGCCATTATCATTCTCGGCTTCTGGGCTCCCTGGATCGAGCACTGGGGCATTGGCCGGCCCATCTCGACTTGGGAATGGCTGGCCCTGGCACTGAGCCGGCACACCGTTGCGAATTTCGCGTTGGCAACCACGGTGGTGATGATTGCCGGAGCGTGCATTGCGGCATTGGGAGCCCTCCTGCGCATCTGGGGCACGGCCTACCTGGGCACCGCTACCGTCCACAATCTCGATATGAAAGCGGGCGCAGTGATGGCCGACGGTCCATTTCGGTATATGCGCAACCCGCTCTACATTGGCCTTTGGTGCATGGTAGTCGCAATGGGATTCATTATGGCGCCAACCGGCGCGCTGTTCGCGATTGTTCTCATCACGATTTTCCTCCTGCGCCTCATCCTGGGAGAAGAAGCATTTCTTTCGGCACAGCTCGGCGAGACCTACAAAGCCTATCTGCGCGCGGTGCCGCGTCTCTTTCCACGCGTGCACACAAGTCTCCCATCGGCCGGAATGAAACCGCAATGGCTCCGCGCTTTCCTGGCCGAACTTACGCCGGTCGGTGTCTTTGTTGCGCTGGCGTTTTTCTCGTGGAGTTATGACAACCGGCTCATGGGCCGAACAATTCTGATTGCCTTTGGACTTTCACTGGTCACACGTGCGTTCCTGCCGGGAGCGTTGTCCGGATCTACTCAGGCTGAGTAACCTCTCGCGGCTTCCCCAGGCGCCCAAGGTGGGTCCAACCAAATCCATCGGAATATTTCAGCCCGTATCCCAGCAGCCGGTCGACTCCAATGTGATTGATCCAGATAAGCGAGATAGGAAGCAACATGCGCGCACTCAGCGTAAGAGCCCACAACGCAAGTACTGCAGGACCGGCATAGGTGTGAACAGCGTTGTAGATGCGCGCGCCTGAACACGAGCCGCGAAGATAGCCAAGCATGGAGAGATCGGGAGCCAGCCACAAGGCCACGAAAAGCCACCAGCTTGCACCCGTCCGCGCATAGAGCAACGCGGAGATCGCGGCAATCGCCAGCCCTTCAGCGCGCAGGAGCAGAACTACCGATGAGGAAGAGGATCGGGAGAATAATGACGGCCGGTTAACGGATGAGGACCCTGCCATGCCTCATTGGATGTAGCGCTCGAGTGAATCACTGCAAATAAATAGTGTCGCTCCCTTGCGCCACAATCCACCCTCGCCGCATAGGAAAAGGGGAGAAGCGCATGGGCCTCTCCCCTTCGTCCGACCAACTGAAAACTACTTCTTTGGAGGAGCGATTGTGTCCTTGGCAGCCTTCGCTACGCGGAACTTGACGACCGTCTTCGCCTTGATCTTGATGGCCTGGCCGGTCTGCGGGTTGCGGCCCATGCGGGCCTTCCGCTCTGCCTTCACCAGGCGGCCGATGCCGGGAATGATGAAAACGCCGTTCTTCTTGGTTTCCTTGATGGCAGTCTCCGCCAGCAGGTCCATGAAGGCAGCGGATTGCTTGTTGGTCAGTTCGAGTTTCTCGGCCATGTGCCGCACCAGTGCGGTCTTGGTCATGCCTGTTGCCATGTGATGTTCTCCTTCTGGGCTTGCCCTCGGGGCAGCCGGTGTTGCCTGGGTTCTCGCCGCTCTGGCCTGATCGAAGTACCTGAGGAAGCCGTTAACGCGTACCGCATGAGGGAGTGCCAGTCGCGATGCTCTTGCACGAAACCCCTGTATTCATGCGGGTTCTTTAGAACCCGTCGTTCGTAACAATGCAGCTTGGGGGCGGGCAAAGTCAATGGAAAAACGGCATATTTCCACAGTTTTCTTAGGGTTTTGTGGCATTTTTGCCGATTTTCACCGAAATTTGGCCGGATTTGGCGGAAAATGCGGCTTAGAACCTCGTCAAGCCCGCAAAATTCGCGGCTTCTGCATCAGTCAGCGCAGCCCGAAAAGCACTTTCCTCTTCGGCGCCGCAGCCGCGGCAATCGGCGTATTCAGCGCGTCAACCATGGGCGCCAGCAGCTTGAAATGCCGGATCACGATTTGCGGGAAGTTCGGCTGCAGCGCCGTTTTTGCCGGCAATGCAACACTCAATCCCCACTGCTTGTAGCGGATCAGGTCCATCCCAGGGTGATCGGGTGGAAATCCCTTTGGCGGGCGCGTGAGCGCATCGCCTTCAAATTCTGAAAAGATCCTGCGCAGCGCGGGTTTCTTGATAATTCTTCTGAATTCCTCGTGGTTCTCGAGCAGCCAGTGGCGGATAGCGGCGAGCTGCTCCTTCTCCGGCATATAGGCGCCCGCCGCGACGATCACTTCCTTGGGACTGATGTGAAAGTAGTAGCCGGCGCCCGATGTCTTCTGCAATCCCTGGTGCGACCACCACGCGGCGACATGCGTCTTGTAGGGGCGCTTGTCGTTCGAGAAGCGAGTGTCGCGATAGATGCGGAAAAGGCTCTTCTCGGCGGGTCGCACATGGTTGGGCGCAAAGTCCGTCATGGCGTCGGTGATCTTGCGAACGATGGCCAGCATCGGCTCCTTGAGCAGCACTTCGAAGTCGCCTTTGCGCGGTTGAAACCACTCACGGTCGTTGTGCTTCGCCAAGTTACGTAGAAAAGCGAGTGCCGTACGGCTGAGATAAGGAAGTGCAACTGGGGGCGCTGGCTTTTGCTTCGGTGCCATGCATCCGAGTTTATCGAATCGCTTGCTTCATGATTTGCACATCGCCTCAGAATAAGACGCGATCCATCGATCTGGCCGCTTATCGCTTGGGAGGCGAAAACCGTCTCTACCGAATCACCTTCAGCGCGCCGCGGAATAGCCCATCAAAATCCGCGGCCAGCGCCTTGTCCTTGGCCACAGCCTGTTCGATTGCCTTCTCCGCCGCCGGCCGCTGATAGCCAAGATTGACAAGCGCAGACAGCACATCCTCCACCGCAGGTCCCTGGACGGCTGTGGGCGCCGGTGCCACGGCAAAGTCCTCCAACTTGTCTTTGAGTTCTACCACCAGGCGCTCGGCCAGTTTCTTGCCCACGCCCGGAATCCGCGTCAGCTGTGCATGATCCTGCGCGCGAATGGCCTGCACCGTGCGCTCGCTCGAGAGCCCGCTCAGAATCTTGATGGCCAGTTTGGGGCCGACGCCGCTCACCGTGATCAGCCGCTCAAAGAGTCGCTTTTCGTCGCGATCGAGAAAACCGAACAGCGCGATCTGGTCGTCGCTCACCTGCGTGTGAATATGCAGCGCCGTCTCCGCGCCCAGGGACGGCAGCGCGGTGAATGTGGGCACGGAGATGGCGACGTCATACCCCACTCCGCCTGCCTCGACGATAGCCTGGCCGGGTTCTTTGTGAATCAGCTTGCCGCGCAGATGAGCGATCATTGTGCCTTATTGTAGAATTCCCATCCGCCGCGCCACGCGCTCCAGTGTTTCCAGCGCGCGATCGAGTTGTGGCCGCGTATGTTCGCTGGTCAGGATCAGCCTGATTCGCGCCTTGCCCTCCGGCACGGTCGGGAACGCAATCCCCGTCCCCATCACACCCTCATCGAACAGAGCCCTGCTGAACTCCATGGCCGCTCGGCCATCACCGACAATGACAGGCGTGATCGGCGTTTCCGTCGCCGGCGTGGTGACACCACCGATGTTGAAGCCTGCCCGTCGCAATTCACCCTGGAAGTAGCGCGTGTTGTCCCAGAGGCGTTCGATCCGCTCCGGTTCCGTCTCCAGAATGTCGAAGGCTGCGATGCACGTTGCCGCCACTGCCGGCGGATGCGACGTGGAGAACAGGAACGGCCTCGCGCGGTGGTAGAGATAATCGATCAGGTCACGCGATCCGCAGACATACCCGCCCAGTGCGCCGACCGCCTTTGAAAGAGTACCCACCTGCACATCCACGCGCCCATGCACGCCGAAGTGGTCCACGCTGCCTCGGCCGTTGCGGCCCAGCACGCCGGACGCATGCGCGTCATCGACCATCATGATGGCGCCATACTTCTCGGCCAGCGCCGCCAGCCGGTCAACGGGGCCGATGTCTCCATCCATCGAAAACACGCCGTCCGTGATAACCAGCTTGTGACCAGGTTCGCCGGCCACCTCTTTCAGCAATTCCTCGCAATGCGCCATATCTTTATGCCGGAAAACCTTGATTTTGGCCCGCGACAGCCGCGCCCCGTCGATAATGCTGGCGTGGTTGAGTTCGTCCGACAGGATGAAGTCTTCCTTGCCCAGAATTGCGCTCACGGTTCCCGCGTTGGCCGTAAAGCCGCTTTGGAAGACCACGCATGCTTCCACATTCTTGAAACGCGCAATCTTCTCTTCCAGTTCCATGTGGATGCGCATGGTTCCGGCGATGGTGCGCACGGCGCCCGAACCCACGCCCAGTTCCCTTGTTGCTTTCAATGCCGCTTCGATCAGCCTGGGGTGATTGGCAAGGCCAAGATAATTGTTGCTGGCCAGATTGATCACTTCGCGCCCGTCGTAGTGGCACACCGGCGCCTGCTGATCGTCGAGAATACGCAGCCTGAAATGTGTTCCTTTGGCTCTCAATTCATCCATCGCAGCGGTCAGATAGGCAAGCTGCGGACGAGTAGCGGTCTCTTGCATGGCAATTCACCTCAACCAGAAAGGATAGCGCGGATGGCCCGGTAACAGTGAACCCCGGTCGTGGGTTCGTAATTGACCCACTACCGTGAACCATGGCAAAGAACAGCGATAAGGGCCTTGGTTCGGCGATGACTTCAATGGTCGACCTCCCGCTCGCGCCCTGCGCCGAGACCCGAACCCGAATCCTGAAACCTGCAATTGCGATCTGAAAACTCAGAGCCAGATTTCCTTGACACGCATAGCTCTCTATGCCTAGACTTCTCTATACTTAGGAAACTAGGGGTAGAAGATGGCAAAGAACGACCTTCAAGGAACGCTTGACCTGCTGGTTCTGAAAACTCTCGCACACGCCGGCTCCCTGCATGGCTATGGCATCGTTCTTCATATCCAAAGCGCGTCCAACGAAATGCTGCGCGTCGAGGAAGGTTCCCTCTATCCGGCTCTGCACCGGATGGAGCAGAGCGGCTGGATCGCCTCGGAGTGGTCCATGACTGAAACTAATCGCCGCGCCAAATATTACAAGCTCACCGCCGAGGGCAAGCGACAGTTGGAACGGGCCCAGGAGAGCTTCGATCAGCTGGTCAAAGGCGTTCGCGCAGTCATGCGCTTTGCCTGAGGCGCCGCGTCACCCGAGGAGGTTCGAGATGGCGTTCTTCCGTCGCATCGTCAATCTTTCCCGCCGCTCCCGCGTTGACCGCGAGATCGACGCTGAGATTCAGTCGCACATCGCCCTGCGCACCGACGAGAACATTGCCGCCGGCATGTCTGCGGACGAAGCTCGGCGCGAAGCTCTCTTGCGCTTTGGCAATCCCACTGCCACGCGAGAGCAGGTTGCCGCGGCGGATGCAACGTTGAGTGTCGAAGGGCTCGTGCGCGACATTCGCTTCACCTTTCGCCAACTGGCAAAATCGCAGGGCTTTACAGTCACTGCGGTCGTTACGCTCGCGGTGGCGATCGGGGCCAATGCCGTCGTTTTCAGCGTCCTCCAAGCGCTTGTGCTTCGCCCGCTCAACCTGCCTGGCGCCCAACACCTGTACACCATCGAGCAGGACGGCGTGCCGATGAATTCCTATCCGGATTATCGCGATGTGCGCGATCGCAACCGTGCATTCGACGGCGTCGCTCTCTACAACTTCGCTCCGGTTGGGCTGAATACCGGCGCGAATCCGCAGCAGTTATGGATCTACGAGGCCAGCGGCAACTACTTCGACGTGCTTGGCGTCCAGCCGTATCTCGGACGGTTCTTCCACGCCACCGACGACCATGGGCCAAACAGCGATCCATACGTCGTGCTGAGCTACTCGTTCTGGCGTACCCATTTTCACTCCGATGCCGGCATGGTAGGCAAAATGCTGGAGCTGAACGGGCACCTTTTCACAATTCTTGGCGTTGCGCCTCCGAAATTTCGCGGCTCCGAAATGATTTACTCCCCGGACCTCTGGGCGCCGATGGTGGACCAGCAATGGATTGAGGGATCGAATAGTCTCGAAGACCGAAACACCCGTGGACTGTGGCTGATCGGACGGCTGAAACCTGGGGTGACGGTCGCGCAGGCGGAAGGCGACCTGAACCGAATCGCCGGGGAACTCAAGAAGTCCTATCCCATAGATGACGACGGACTGCATTTCACGCTGGCGCGGCCCGGGCTGGTGGGCGATATGCTCGGCGGTCCGGTACGCGCCTTTGTTGCGGGTCTCATGCTGCTCGCGGGTCTTATCCTGCTGGCCGCCTGCGCCAACCTGGGCAGCTTGTTTGCCGCCCGGGCGGCCGATCGCGCGAGAGAGATTGCACTGCGCCTTGCACTCGGATCCACTCGCCGAAGGATTGTGCGCCAACTCTTGACGGAAGCGTTTCTCATCGCGCTCTTTGGTGGAACCGCTGGAATCGCAGCAGGTGTCCTTCTGCTTCGCGCTCTCAGCGCATGGCGGCCTGTTCCCGACTTCCCCATCAATGTTCCCGTCAATCCGGATGCAACGACGTATGCGGTCGCAGTGGCTCTTGCACTGGTCAGCGGCGTGCTCTGCGGACTCGCGCCAATCCGCCAGGTCCTGCGGTCCGCTCCGTGGGAGGTGGTAAAGAATGCCGCGGCAGCGGCGGGCCCGGGACGCAGGTTTGTCCTGCGCGATGTGCTTCTGGTTGCGCAGATCGCGATTTGCGCTGTCCTCCTGACTTCATCTCTGGTGGCCGTGCGCGGACTTGCCCACTCGCTGCATAGTTCGTTTGGATTCGAGCCGCATCATGCGGTCCTTGTGAACTCCGACCTCAACATGGCGGGCTATTCCAGCGAGCGCATCCCTGCGATGCAACGACGCATGCTCGATGCGGCCGGATCATTGCCCGGTGTTTTGTCCACCGGGCTCATCGACACGATTCCGCTGGGATTGGGTTGGAGTCAGACATCGGTATTCAAGATCGGGACCACAGACTTTCGCGAGTCGAATGAGGCGGCAGAGCCGATGAATTACGCTGTGTCGCCCGGGTACTTCAAGGCAGCCGGCACTACCCTTCTCGCAGGGCGTGATTTCACCTGGAACGACACCGGAAATACACCGCCTGTTGCTGTAATCAACCGCGAATTTGCTGAAAAGGTCTTCGGCTCGATCGCACGGGCGATGGGCAACCATTTCATCCAGGGTTCAAAACATACAAGCATTCAGGTGGTGGGCGTTGTAGAAGACGGCAAATACGTCACCCTGACTGAAGACCAGCGGCCCTCGTATTTCCGGCCCCTGCTCCAGGTTCCATCAAGTTCGACCTGGATGGTCGCTCGCACCACGGGCGAGCCTCAACAAGTCGCCGCGGAGTTGCACGAAGCTCTGCACGGGCTTGACGATGCGCTGCCCTTTACGCTGCTGACATGGGATAACGAACTTAACAGCTCGCTGTTCGCTGCGCGCGCTGCAACCATCTCTCTGGGCGTATTGGGATTCCTTGGCGCCATGTTGGCCGTCACAGGAATTTTCGGCATGGCCAGCTATTCCGTGGGCAAGCGGCTCAAGGAGATGGGCATTCGCATCGCACTTGGCGCCAGCAATCTCCAGGTTCTGGGCGCCTCTCTCGGCCGCGCATTCCGTCTCCTTGCAGTGGGATCGGTTACCGGAATTGCCCTTGGACTCGCTGCAACACACCTGCTTTCGCACATCGTGTACCAGGCTTCTCCGAGCGACCCCATGGTCCTGCTTGGCACCGTGTTGGCCATGCTCATTGTGGGATTGGTGGCAACCTGGGCCCCTGCGCAGCGCGCGTTGAGGGTAGATCCGACGAGACTCATGCGCGAAGAGTAGCGAGTGCCGAAGATTCCGGCATCGCAAAGCGAGTGAAAGAAGGACAAGTGATGGGAGTTTTCCGGCGATTTAAAAACATGATCCGGCGCAGCAAGATCGACCGCGACATCGATGCCGAGATTCAATCGCACATTACGCTGCGCACAGACCAAAACATCGCCGCCGGCATGTCGGCTCAGGAAGCCAGGCTCGATGCCCTTCTGCGTTTTGGCAATCCCACCTCGACGCGAGAGCAAGTCGTCGCGGCAGATGCGACGCTGAGTCTGGAAGGCCTGGGTCGCGATATTCGTTACGCATTCCGGCAACTAGGCCGTTCCCCTGGATTCGCCCTTACGGCGATTGTCACGCTTGCGCTTGGCATCGGGGCCAACGTCGTCGTTTTTGGCGTGCTCAACGCAATCATCCTGCGCCCGATCAACCTGACGGTGGCAGGCAGGCTCTTTGAAGTCGTACAGCGGCGATCAGGCGATGACAATCAATCCTATCCCGACTTCGTCGACTACCGTACCCGAAACACCACTTTCAGCGACATGGCCGCGTACCGAATTGGTCAGGCCGGATTGAGCGCCGGAGGATCGGCCCAGGAGGCATGGGAATTTGAAGTCACAGGCAATTATTTTGATGTCCTCGGCGTCAAGCCCGAGATCGGCCGATTTTTTCATACAAGTGACGAGCATGGCCCGGACTCTGCGCCCTATGTAGTGTTGAGCGACTCCTTCTGGCGCAGCCGATTCAACGCCGATCCTCATGTCATTGGGACTGCAGTTGACTTGAACAAACACCCGTTCACGATAATTGGCGTGGCTCCGCTAACCTTTCATGGCACGGAGCTTTTCTTCTGGCCGGAGTTCTGGACTCCAATGGTTAATGAAG
>Ga0335072_10010807_pt1 | contig 13117 bp, 18 predicted proteins | sample Lox_Sample_21_FD_206725 | JGI IMG/M metagenome (GOLD analysis project Ga0335072, IMG submission 206725) | Soil microbial communities from Loxahatchee National Wildlife Refuge, Florida, United States - Lox_Sample_2.1 | ecosystem: Environmental > Terrestrial > Soil > Wetlands | place: USA...
GCGCGACTTGACACATCTCTCATCGCCGCCGAAAACGGGAATCGTCAGGGGGCCTGTTTGCTAAGCGCGGGACGATTATACGCGGGATGATGTCCGAGCTCATTCCGGACGATGTTCGGAAGTTCATTTTGGAGAATATCGACAGCGTGGCCGAACTGGAGGCTCTGCTGCTGTTGCGCAGGAGTTCTGATCAGGCTTGGTCCATCGAAAACGCTTCGAAGCGGCTCTATGTCAGCGAGTCGACGGCAGCGCACGTGCTCAATCGTCTTTCGGCTGCGGGACTCAGCACCCGGATCGATGATCTTTACAGATATCAGCCGCGTACCCGCGAGACAGGACATCTCGTGGACCGCCTTGCCGAGACCTATGACCGATACCTCATCCCGGTGACGAATCTCATCCACGAGAAGCCGTCGCGCATTCAGAATTTCGCCGACGCTTTCAGGATCAGGAAGGACAAGTAGGATGGCGTCTGCAGTCATTTACGGTCTGTGTGCGCTCGTCGCGCTGATCTGCGCCTGGCTGCTGTTCAGGGCCTATGCGCGCCAGAATTATCGCCTGCTGCTGTGGAGCGGGCTATGTTTCGGAGGCCTGACGCTCAACAACGTGCTTCTCGTCGTCGACAAGATATTCCTTCCTTACACTGATCTCACCGTCTTGCGACTGACGGTGGCTTTGGCGTCGCTGATGGCTCTGATTTATGGCCTGGTCTGGGATGCAAGCTGATGAATAGGCTGTCCTCCATTCTCGCAGGTGCAGTGTCGATCACGTCGCTCGTGGTTGCTTTGTTCTTCCTGCGTTTTTGGCTCCGCACGCGGGATCGTTTTTTCCTGATGTTCTCGCTTGCCTTCGCCATCTATGCGGTCAGCCAGTTTGTCCTCGGCACCGCGAATGTCTCGGAGTTCGAACCCTACTTCTACCTGCCGCGGCTCGTGACCTTCGGGCTGATCGTGATCGCCGTCGCCGACAAGAATCGCACCGCGCGCTGACTATCCGACCCCACTGCAGGCAGCTATGCGCGCCGCGTAATGATCGCGTTCGAAGGGATTGCGCGCGAGCTCACGAGCCTTGCGGAAGGAGTGCTTGGCCTCGCCTCGCTTGCCGCTGCGAAGCGCGAACTCGCCCAGCGTCGCCCAGTAGAAGGGGTAGATCTGCAGGATATCGCTGTCGGAAATGGAAAGGATTTCTTCGAGCCCGCGCTCCGGTCCCGCTTTCTGACCGACGGCGATGGCGCGATTGAGGGCGACGATGGCGGACGGACGCACTGCGAGCAGGCTGTCGTAGAGCGTGACGATCGTGTCCCAGTCCGTCCCTTCGACCGATTGCGCGCTGGCATGTGCGGCGGCGATCGCGGCTTCGATCTGATAGTCCGCCAGTTCCCAGCTGCGTGCCGATTGTTCGAGAAACACGAAGCCCCTGGCCACGAGCTCCATGTCCCATGTCGCGCGATTTTGCAGCTCCATGGGAATGAAACGCCCCGAACCGTCCATGCGCGCGGGCAGCCGTGCCGCATGCAGGCACATGAGCGCCGCAAGGCCATAGGTCGGGCCTTTTCGCGCTCGCGGATGCTCCAGCAAAAGGCTCACGAGATGGATCGCTTCCCGGCACAGATCGCCGCGCACGGCCGCCGTCGCGTTGGCGCCGTGATAACCTTCGTTGAACAGAAGATAGAGCGCGCGTTGCACGGCAGGCAGGCGCGCCCCGACGTCGTCGGATTTGAGATCGAGAAGCTGCCGCGACGCGGCCAGCATCTTCTTGCCGCGCGCCAGCCGCTTTTCCACGGATGCGATCCCGATCAGGAACGCGGAGGCGATCTCGAGCGCGCTGAAGCCGCACAGGATGTTGAGGATGAGCGCAACCTGCACGTCCTCGTTCAGCTTCGGATGGCAGCAGGAATACATCATGCGCAACTGATCGTCGCGGATGGCTGCCGGATGGAAGAGCTCCTCGACATCGGGCGGAATTTCGGACTCCGCCGCCACGCCCAGCGCGTACGTCTTCGCCTTCTTCGCGCGTCGCATCGCATCGATGGCGCGGTTCTTCGCGGCGGTCACGAGCCACGCCGACGGATTGTCCGGCACGCCGCGGAATTTCCAGACTTCCAGCGCGCGGCAGAGAACGTCCTGCACGACGTCCTCCGCCAGCGCGAGATTGTTGGCTCCGAAGATGCGCACCAGTATCGAGACCAGCCTTCCGGATTCGCGCCGGAAAAGATCGTCCACCAATGCGTCGACTGGATCCATCAGCTTGTCATGGTGAGAAGCGGACGGACTTCGACGGCGCCGCCTCTTTCGAGATTGGGACAGCCCTTCGCCAATTCGATCGCATGGGCGATGTCCTTCGCGTCGACGATGGAATAGCCGCCGACGATATCCTTGGCCTCGGCGAAGGGACCATCGGTGACGGATTTGGTTTTGCCGGCGACGACTTTGCCGCCGCGCTCGAGCGGAAAGCCGCGATCGGCGAGATGGCCCGCATCGGCCAGCGTCTTGAACCACGCCGACCATTTCTGGACCTGTTGCTGCATTTCGGCCGGGGATTCCGGGCGCGTCCAACCGCGATAGAAGTAGACAAACTGGCTCATAACCATGCTCCATTGGCTTCGAGCGCAACCCCCATGGTTGCGTCGGTTCTACGACGCCGCAAGCCCGGCGGACCGGACATTTTTTTGGGCTTTCGCGCAATTCCTAAACCCGTGATATCCATGGGAATATCGCCAACGAGAAATGAAGGAGCATGCTATGCCACCGAAATTCGGAGACGAGTCGACCACCGATCAAGTGATGGAAGGCGTCAATCTCGCCGGAAAGCGCGTGCTGGTGACGGGCGCGTCCGCGGGCCTCGGCGTGGAGACGGCGCGTGTGCTGGCTGCGCATGGCGCCACGGTTGTCGGTGCGGCGCGCGATCTCGACAAGGCGAAGAAGGCGACGGAGGTCGTCCGCAAGGATGCGAAGAACGGCGGCAGTCTCGAACTCGTCGCACTCGATCTCGCCTCGCTCAAAAGCGTGCGCGCCTGCGCCGATGCGCTGGTGAAGGCGGGAAAGCCCTTCGATGTGGTGATCTGCAACGCCGGCGTGATGGCCTGCCCGAAAAGCAAGACCGCGGACGGCTTCGAGACGCAGTTCGGCACCAACCATCTCGGTCACTTCGTTCTGGTGAACCGCATCGCCTCGCTGATGAAACGCGGATCGCGGCTGGTGAATCTTTCCTCCGCCGGCCATCGCTTCGCCAATGTCGATATCGACGATCCGAATTTCGAGCGCTCGCCCTATACCGAGTTCGGTGCTTACGGCCGTTCCAAGACGGCGAACATTCTTTTTGCGGTGGAGTTCGATCGGCGACACAGGAACGAAGGCGTTCGCGCCACTGCCGTGCATCCGGGCGGCATCCAGACAGAGCTTGGACGCCACATGACGCCGGAGCTGCGGGACATGATGATCAAGAGCATCGACGAAGGGAACAAGGCCGCGAACCTGCCGCCCTTCAAATGGAAGACGATTCCGCAAGGCGCGGCGACAACGGTGTGGAGCGGGTTCGTGGCGTCCGCAGACGAGGTCGGCGGCAAATATTGCGAGGACTGTCATGTGGCCGAGATCATCGACAATCCCGCGGCGCGCGGCGGCGTCAGGCCCTATGCGCTCGATCCGGAGACCGCCAAAGCGCTGTGGGCGAAGAGCGAGCAGTTGGTCGGCGAACGCTTTTAGAACGGGAGGGGTCGGATGAAGCTCACACCATATCTATTGTTCGATGGGTCCTGCGCAGCGGCGATGGCGTTTTATCATTCGGTCTTCGGCGGAGAGCTCAATGTGACCAAAGTGAAGGACACGCCGGCGAAAGATCACATGCCCGCGCCCCATCACGAGAAGGTCCTGAATGCCCGCCTTGCGAGCGGAGATCTCGAGATTTCCGCATCGGACTGGCTGATGCCGGGCCAGAGGCCGGTTCGCGGCAACACGGTTTGCCTCTATCTCAACGGCAGTCTTCCCGAATTGAAGCGATTGTTCGGGGGGCTCTCGGAAGGCGCCGAGGTGACGGACCCGTTGCAGGCGCAGTTCTACGGCACATACGGCGCCCTGAACGACCTGTTCGGAGTCCGCTGGATGTTCTTAACGAACCCGGCGGATTGAGCGCTCCAGGTCCTTGTTGAGTGGCCGTTCGGGATTTAAGACGAGCCCGATGGAACGCCACAGGTTCAGCATCGCGCCGATGATGGAATGGACGGACCGGCATTGCCGGTTTCTCCATCGTGCGCTCACGCGCCGGGCGCTGCTCTACACCGAGATGGTGACGGCGGAGGCGGTGATCCGCGGCGATCGCGCGCGTCTGCTTGGCTTCGATGCGGCCGAACATCCCGTGGCGCTGCAATTGGGCGGTTCGGAGCCGGCTCGTCTCGCAGAGGCCGCGCGCATCGGCGCCGACCTGGGCTATGACGAGATCAATCTGAATGTCGGCTGTCCTTCGGACCGCGTGCAGTCGGGACGCTTCGGCGCCTGCCTGATGCGTGAGCCTCGGCTCGTCGGCGAATGCGTGGCGGCGATGCGCGCGGCCGTCGCCATTCCCGTCACCGTCAAATGCCGCATCGGTGTCGACGATCAGGATCCGGAGATCGCGCTGCCGACACTTATCGATCAATGCGCCACCGCGGGCGTAACGACCTTTGCCGTGCATGCGCGCAAGGCCTGGCTCGAAGGCCTGTCGCCGAAAGAGAATCGCGAAGTCCCGCCGCTCGATTACGATCTCGTCTATCGCCTCAAGCGCGCCAGGCCGGAGCTGACGATCGTGCTCAACGGCGGCATCGCTTCGCTCGACGATGTGGCGACGCATCTGGAGCATCTCGACGGGGTGATGATGGGCCGCGCCGCCTATCAGACGCCCGCGCTCCTGGCGGACGTCGACGCAAGGTTGTTCGGCGGCGAAGCGCGCGCGATCGACGATGCAGTCGAAACCTACATCGCTTATGTCGCTGCGCAACTGCAGAAGCGCGTGCCGCTCAACGCCATGACGCGGCACATGCTGGGTCTCTTCAACGGGCGTCCGGGCGCACGGCAGTTCCGGCGCCATTTGAGCGAGCACGCGACGAAGCCCGGCGCCGACGTCGAGACGCTGCGGACGGCGCTGTCGTTCCTGTCGCACGCAGAACGGCGCGCGGCCTGATCACGTCGTCTCGTTGCGGAAATAGCTGTGGCTCGCACCCCAGCGCAGGAACAGATCCGGCCACTGCGAAACCGGCTCGATCGGCGGCCCAAGCCCGAAGCCGTGGCCGCCCTTCTCGAAGACATGAAGCTCGGCCGGCACCTTCGCCGCGCGCAGGCTGCCGAACATCATGAAGGTGTTGTCGAGCGGCACGTCGGGATCGTCATTTGCCGCGCAGAGGAAGGTCGGCGGCGTCATGTCCGTGACGGCGTGCTCGACGGAGTAAGCGGTGCGGATGGCCGTCGTCGTGTGCACGCCGAGCAGCCGCACGCGCGAGGCTTCATGCGCATAAGGCAGCAGCATGGTGATGACGGGATAGAGCAGTGCCGCGAAGGACGGCCTTGCGTCATAGCCGTCGATCGCATCCATCGCCGGATAGATCGGCTTCGCGAACTTCGTCGCGAGCGACGCGGCAACGTGGCCGCCGGCAGAGAAACCCATGACGCCGATGCGGGTCGCATCGAGCCCGTAGTCGTGTGCACGGGAGCGGACGATACGCATGGCGCGCTGGGCATCTTCCAGCGGCACGTTGGAGTGATGCTTCCAGCCTTCGGCGGGCAGGCGATAGGTGAGCACGAAGGCCGTGATCCCGTGCGCGGCAAAGACGGCCGCGGGCGCGAAGCCTTCCGCATCGATCGCCTCGAAGAGATAGCTGCCGCCGGGAATGATGAGGATCGCCGAGCCGTCGGGTGTCTGCGGACGAATGGGCGTGATCACGGGGTAGGCGATCGCCGAAACGAGGCGGTCGTGGACCTCCGGATTGGTGCTGCGTTCTTCGGTCTGGAGCGTGAGCGAAAGGACGTCGTGTCCGGGCGGGCCGGCCGGCCAGAGCGGTATGGGCTCCTCGGGCTGAAACGTCACGGCCGCGGCGGCGGCGCGCGCAGGCAGGCCGGCCAGGGCAAACGCGGCCAAGCCCATCAAAGAACGGCGATCCATCCGACCCTGTTGCTCAAGTCCCCTGCATAACAATTAGAGGTCGGTGTCGGATCCGGCAAACGGCCGGTCAATACATCGAGAGGGCCGGCTCAGCGCCAGTGCCGCATGCAGCGGTCGTAGAAATAATCGAAGGAGCGCCTGCGACTGGCGGCGTGCGCCGCGCCGACGCCTGCGCCTGCCGCGGCACCCAGTCCGGGACGGCCCAGGATCGCGCCGCCGACCGTGCCGAGGACGGCTCCGCGCGCGGCGCCGCCGGCCGGTCTCGGCTCGTTGCGGACCTGCTCGCGGGCCCAGTCGCGGCATCGCTGTGAGTGCGTGCGCGCATAGGCATCGGTCATCGCGAGCGCCGAGACCAGGATCATGGAAATGAGAACCGTCCACTTCATCACGCACCTTCCACAGGTCACGCGTGTGGCCGTGCGCGGACCGGCAGCGATCCTCTCGATTGAGGCGCAGACGGCTCAATTGGACTTTGGTCTCACGGAAAAAATGAAGCGTCGGCGGAACTAGTATGTCGAGGCAATGGCGCGATCTTCCCAACCCTGCTGGAGCTTGCCCTTGTCGGCGTCGCGCATGCGGTTGACGAAATCGAGGATGCCGGCGTCGCTTTGTCCTTGCCGGGCTTCCGCATCGAGCTCGGGATAAAAATTATGATAAAAGGTCACGATGTCGTTGCCGAAGATCGTGCGCGCATACCAGAAATCGCAGAGCCCTTCGCAGACGCATTCCCCGACGGAATCATAGAAGCCCGCAAGCGCCTCGTAATTGTCGCGATTGGAATCGGCGGAGAGAAAACGCGTCACCAGATCGGTGTAGGCCTGCTCGTCGAGATTGCCGCCATTGTAGGGATCGACCGAGTCGTGCAGATATTCGTTCCAGCGATCGGAGAATTGCCCGTTGGTGGCGCGCAGGCTGAGGCGATATTCCTTCGCCATCTCGAACACGCGCAGCTTCTTGTCCTTGTGGCGGTCTACCTCGCCATGCACGAAAAGGCCGAGCGCGAAGATCACGAACGCCGCAAGCGCGACCCACGCGGTGACGACTGCAGAGGACCCGTTTTCACCCATCTCACGAACACTGCTTGAGGTTTCGATGCTTCGCGCACACGTCGCGGCTGATGGTCGAGACCTTGCCGACCGTCGCGCTGACGGGCGCGGGCTGAGACACCGTCTGCGGCTGAGCCGGCGGCGCGCTTTTGGCTGTGTCGTGACTTTGCTGTGATGCGCCGGCGCCGCCCGCAAAGGCGGCCAAGCCTGCAGCAATCAGGATGCCAACCACCCGCTTCGGCATCGCGAAATCCCCACCCATTTCGAATGAGGATATTACGGCAGCCTTGAACGCGCAAGGAACGGGGATTTCAGATGCGCTGGTCGTACTCGCCGACTTCGGGGTGCTTGGCGAGGCGCGTATCGATCTCCTGGAAAATCGCCCGCATATTGGCTTCGGAGGTCGGGCTCTCGACCACCACGACCAGCGACGGCTTGTTGGACGAGGCGCGCACGAGGCCCCAGGTCCCGTCCTCCAGCACCACGCGGACGCCGTTCACGGTCACGAGACGCGCGATCGACTGGCCGAGCAGCTTCTCGCCTTTGGCTTTCGCCTGTTCGAAGGCTTTGGTGAGCGCGTCGACGACCGCATATTTTTTGTCGTCGGGACAAAACGGCGCCATGGTCGGCGAGCTCCACGTCTTCGGCAGATCCTCGACCAGTTCGGACGTCTTCCGGCCGCCGGCGCGATCGAGCATCTCGAGAATGGCAATGGCGGCGATCACGCCGTCGTCGAAGCCGTAGCCGATCGGCGGATTGAAGAAATAATGTCCGCTCTTCTCGAAGCCCGCGATGGCGCCGAGCTCGGCCGTGCGCCGCTTGATGTAGGAATGACCGGTCTTCCAGTAATCGACGGCGACGCCGTTTTTCTTCAAGACCGGATCTGTCTCGAACAGGCCGGTCGATTTCACGTCGACCACGAATTTCGCATTCTTCTGCCGCGAGGAAAGATCGCGCGCCACCAAGACGCCGATCTTGTCGGCGAAGATCTCGTGACCCTTGTCGTCGACGACGCCGCAGCGATCGCCGTCGCCGTCGAAGCCGAGGCAGATGTCGGCGCCTTTCTCGCGCACGGCCGCGGCCATCGCGTGCAGCATCTCGAGATCTTCGGGATTGGGATTGTATTTGGGGAAGGTGTAATCGAGCTCCGTATCCATGGGGATGACTTCGGCACCGATGCGGCGCAGCGCTTCCGGCGCCACGATGCTGGCCGTGCCGTTGCCGCAGGCCGCGATCACCTTGATCGGCCGCGACAGGCGATGGCCTTTGGTCACGCTTTCGAGATAACGCTCGGGGAAATTCGCGACATGGGTGAGACTGCCGCCGGCGCGCGCCTTGCCTTTGCCGCCGAGCACGATCGCCTTCAGATGATTCATCTCATCCGGACCGAAGGTGAGCGGACGCTTGGCGCCCATCTTCACGCCCGTCCAGCCGTTCTCGTTGTGGCTTGCCGTCACCATGGCGACGCAGGGCACATCGAGTTCGAATTGCGCGAAGTAGCAGATCGGCGTCGTGGCGAGGCCGATGTCGATCACCTCGCAGCCCGCGCGCATCAAGCCGATGATCAGCGCCTGCTTGATCGAGAGCGAGTAGGAGCGGTAGTCGTGACCGACGACGACTTTCGGCTGAACGCCGATCTCGTGGAAATAGGTGCCGAGGCCGAGACCCAAAGCTTCGACGCCCAGAAGATTGATCTCTTTGCCGAACAGCCAGCGCGCGTCGTATTCGCGGAAGCCGTTGGGCGTGACGAGCGCTTCCGTCTCATACGCATACGTGTTCGGCTTGAGGTCGCTCTTCGGCGGCTGGGACATGAATCGTTTTCCGGCGTTTGGGTTGGGCGTCTATACCCGCTCGGATGTATGGCTGTCTCATGAAGGTTCGACGCGGCTTGCCGTTCCCGCACCGATGCCTATTTCACAACCGACCGATGTTCCTTATAATCGAAGTACGGAATTTTGGTGTGAAATGAGCGAAGGCGCCGTCCCTCTCCACTCTCCCGAGCATCTGGCAGCCCGCCGGCTGGCCGAGACGCTGGGGCTGCCCGCTTTCGAGCCGGGCTGGGTGTGGCTGGCCGGTGCCGGCCCGGGCGATGCGGGCCTCGTGACGCTACTGGGCGCCCATGCCATCGCGGAAGCCGACGTCATCCTCTACGACGCCCTCGTCAACGACGCGCTGCTGAAGCTGGCGCGGCCGAATGCCGAGCTCATCTACGCGGGCAAGCGGCGCGGCAAGGCCTCCTGCAAGCAAAGCAACATTTCCCGCACGCTGGTCTCGATGGCGCGCAAGGGCGCGCGCGTGCTGCGGCTGAAGGGCGGTGATCCGTTCGTCTTCGGCCGCGGGGCTGAGGAGGCGCTGACCCTGGCGCGTGCCGGCGTGGCCTTCCGCATCGTGCCGGGTGTTACGGCCGGTATCGGTGGCCTCGCTTATGCGGGCATTCCGGTGACGCATCGCGACACCAATCATGTGGTGACATTCGTGACCGGCCATGGTGCCGATGGCGGTTTGCCCTCGCTCGATTGGGCGGCCGTCGCGAAAGGCTCGCCGACGCTCGTCTTCTACATGGCGCTCGCCCATGCGGACGAGATCGCGCAGAAATTGATCGAGGCGGGACGTGAACGCGATGAACCCGCCGCCATCGTCAGCAACGCCACCGGCGGCGAGCAGAATGTCCGCGTGACGACGCTCGCGCGTCTCGCCGACGAAGCCAAAACCGTCGATGCACCGGCGCTCATCGTCATCGGCGAAAACGTCCGCCTGCGCGAAGGCCTCGATTGGCTGGGTGCGTTGAAGGAGGGACGAAAGCTCGATCCGGGTCCTTTGCGAGACGTCGGGTTGACGAAAGCATCTTAACGCGACGGTCGATTTTCAATCGAGTCAGCTACCTGCTACACTTTTCAGCTATGACCAAAGAACAGATCAAAGCGGTTCTGGGCTCTGTTCACACTTGGCCTGAAGAAGATCAGGAAGAGCTCGCCGAACTGGCGCGCGAGATCGAGGCGCGCCGTACGGGCATCTACGTCATGACCGATGACGAACGCGAAGCCGTACGCCGCGGACAGCTGAGCGATATTGCCTCGGAAGAAGAGGTCGCCACGTTTTGGAGATCGCACCGCAGCTAGCGTTGCGTTGTGCGAATTTAAATCTTTCCCCTCCAATCGTCATCACCCGGGGACGCGCTTTTCGCGCGGCAGCCGGGTGACCCAATTTTTGCAGTCGCAGTCGCCGGAAAAGAAAATTGGGTCGCCCGGATCGCGCTGTTTCGCGCGACCGTGCGATGACGGTGGGGGTGATGGAGTCTAATACGCCGTCGCCTGCACGACCGCTTTCAGCCGTTCCGCCAGCGAGAATTCGTCGTCGGTGAAATCGGCGTCGATCCACCACTCTTCGACTTCGCTCAGGATTTGCCCGACCAGCGGGCCTTCGGGAACGCCGGCGTTCATCACGTCGCGGCCTGTCAGCGGAAAGACCGGGCGCGGCCAGGTCTTCGCGACTTCGCGTAGTGCGCGCCACTGGATGGCGTTCGAGGCCTTCGGATCAGCGGCCCAGCGCAGGGATACGCGATCGCTGAAGCGGTCGACGCCGAGGCGATAGACGAATTTTCGCACCTCATGCGGCGTCAGGTAGGAGACGATCTTCTCCTTCGCGCCCGCCAGGTCTTCGAGACGCGCGCGATCCTTGTTCGAGAGGCGGAAACGTTCGGCGACAGACGCGGCGAGCGTTTCGTCGTGACCGAGAAGCGCAGCCAGACGCAGCACCGGATCGGGCGCGAAGAAATTGTTCGCATCGATGGCGCAGAGCCGCTCGAGCCGCGTCATGTCGAGCGTGGCCGGGATGATCTCGGAAAGAATGCCCGTCGCCGCCATGGTGCGAAGAACCGGCAAAGGATTCTCCGCTTCGAGCAGCCGTAAGAATTCCTGCGCGATGCGTTCGCCGGAGAGTTTCGCCAATCCGGCTTTCTCGGCGGCCGAGGCTTTCAAGGCAACGGAATCGATCTCGCCTTTGCCGTACCAGGCGTGAAAGCGGAACAGCCGGAGGATGCGCAAGTAATCTTCGCGGATGCGCGTCACCGCATCGCCGACGAAGCGCACGCGGCCTTCTTTCAGATCGGCAAGGCCGTTGTGATAGTCGAAGATCTCGCCATCGGCCGTCGCATAGAGCGCGTTGATGGTGAAGTCGCGGCGCGCCGCGTCTTCCTTCCAGTCGGTCGCGAATGCGACCACGGCGCGCCGTCCGTCGGTCTCGACATCGCGGCGCAGGGTCGTGACTTCATAGGGCTCGCCGTCCGCCACAGCCGTGATCGTGCCGTGCTCGATGCCGGTCGGCACGGCTTTGAGCCCGGCCGTTTCCAGCCGTCGCGTCACCTCTTGCGGCACGAGCGGCGTCGCGATGTCGATGTCCTTCACCTCGCGGCCCATCAACGTGTTGCGCACGGCGCCGCCGACATAGCGGGCCTCGCCGCCCAGCGCCGCCATCACGCGGGCGAGCGGTCTGGCCTGCATCCAGGGCGTGCGCTGGGGATCGAGCTTGGTCATGGCGCAAATCTATCGCGAAAATTGACCAGAATCGCCGCCGTCGCGCCCCAGATGTAATGGCCGTTATATTCGAAGGCGTAGAAGTCGCGCCGTTTGCCCTGCCACTCGCCCGTGCGCTTCTCGCGATTGGCGGGATCGAGCAGGAAAGCGAGCGGCACTTCGAAAATCTCGGCCACTTCGTTCACCTCCGGCACGACGGCGAAACCCTTCTTCAGAAGACCCACGACGGGAAGGATCGCATAGCCCGTGCCCGTCTCGCAGGGATCAAGAAAGCCCGCCACGGAAATGAAATCCCGCGTCACGCCGATCTCTTCGTGGGTTTCGCGCAAGGCGGTCTCGACCAGAGTCTTGTCGTCGTCCTGGGCACGGCCGCCGGGAAAGCTGACCTGTCCCGCGTGACGCGCGAGATGCTCGCTCCGGCGCGTGAAAAGAACCGTCGGCTGGTCGCGCTGCACGATCGGCAGGAGCACGGCCGCCGGCGCCAGCGTGCGCGGCCCTTCCGGGCGCAAATCCGGATTGAGATCGAAATCGCTGCGCGAGGGCTTCAGCGGCAGGGACGGCGGCTCGGCGAGAAGGCGGGGCTTCAAGGCCGCAACGCCATTGGCGACGATCGCTTGCGCGAAATCGGCAGGAAACAGTTTCATTCGGAAGGACCCAGCGGAAAGAACACGCCCTCGCTCCAGACGCCAAGCGTGCCGTCGGCGCCGGGCACGGCGAGGTCGGCCAACTGATAGAAAACGCTCCTTGCGATCAAGGCCTCGAGCCCGCGGCGTACATGCACGTAAGGCGAGGGTTCGCCGGTCTCTGCATGCGTCGCGACACGAACGGGATTGTCTGCGCCGGCGATCGTCTCATCGCCGACATTGGTGGTGAAGACGAGCCGCTGCGCGCGCCCTTCACCATGAACGGCGAGCAACACGGCAACGAAGGGTGCATCGTCCACACGGATACGCATCTTCTCGGCCGGCGTGACGAGATGGTAACCGTCCGGATCCTTGCGCAGGATGGTGGAGAACAGCCGGACGAGCTCCTTGCGCGCGAACGGCGTTCCCTCGTGATACCAGGTCCCGTCGCGGCCGATCCGGATGTCGATGTCGCCGCAATGGGCCGGGTTCCACCGCTCGACGGGCGGCAGGGCGCGACCGGCCGCCGCATCGCGTTGCAGGCTCGCGAGGCCGATCGAAAACCCGTCCGTATGCGCCATGGAAATGCCCGCTGAACCCGGCCGTTAAACTTCGCCAATGACTTTCACGGCGACGTGCAGAATGCGCCCAGCCGCGGCCCGACATTGGCAGTTGCGCGCGCCCTTTGGGGGTGCAACATACGGCCCGATTGGCGGCGCAACCGGCCGCAAACATAGGCCCCGGGTCCCGCATGGGCAACCAACCTTGGCAACCGCGGAGAGGCCGT
>Ga0335072_10010808_pt1 | contig 13116 bp, 12 predicted proteins | sample Lox_Sample_21_FD_206725 | JGI IMG/M metagenome (GOLD analysis project Ga0335072, IMG submission 206725) | Soil microbial communities from Loxahatchee National Wildlife Refuge, Florida, United States - Lox_Sample_2.1 | ecosystem: Environmental > Terrestrial > Soil > Wetlands | place: USA...
CTGCTCGACGATGGAATAGCCCTTTTCGCCGCAGAGGGCGGGCGCGCCCACGTTCTTGCGAAATTCCTTTTCCTTCCAGGGCAGCGCATTCAAGGCTTTGCGTTCCGCGCGCGAAAGCACGGCTACATCGTCGTAGAAGTGGGGCACGGTGACGCGAAAATTGCGGTCGTGGAGCCTGGCAATCATCTCCGAAAGGATCGCGATCGGGTTGGGGACGGCGCCGCCGAAAACGCCGGAGTGCAAATCCTGGGCCGGGCCCGTGAGCTCGATCTGGTAGTAGTTCAATCCGCGCAGTCCGTAGGTGATCGAAGGCACGCCTCTGGCAAGCATCGAGGTGTCGGAAACGACCAAAGCGTCGGCCTTGAGACGCTCGCGATTTGCGCGGACGAAATCCCAGAGGCTCACGCTGCCGATTTCCTCTTCACCTTCGATCATCACCTTCACATTGATGGGGAGCTTTCCGAAGGAGGCGCGCAGGGCTTCGAGCGCTTTCATGTGAATGTGGACCTGGCCTTTGTCGTCGGCGGTGCCACGGCCGAAGAGATTGCCGTCGCGCACGGTGGGATCGAAGGCGGGATTGGTCCAAAGATCGAGCGGCTCGGCCGGCTGCACGTCGTAGTGTCCGTAAAACAGGATGGTGGGCTTACCCGGCGCCTGCAGCGATTCGCCGTAGACGAGCGGATGCATCTTCGTCGGAACGATTTCGACCTTTTCGAGGCCGGCGGCGCGAAGCTTTTCGGACACCCAGTGCGCCGCTTTCTCGATATCGGGCTTGTGCTCGCTCTTGGCGCTCACGCTCGGGATGCGCAGGAATTCCTTCAGCTCGTTGAGATTGTTTTCGCGCTTGGTTTCGATGTAGTCGATGACGTCCATGAGCGGCTCCCCGGGGCGAGAATGCGCTTTACCAGCGCTGCCAAGGCGCCGGCTCCAACGCAACATACTACGGAAGGCCGCGCAATTCCGACAGCGTTTTCGGAAACTGCTTCTTTGGGCACGCAGCGGTTTCGCGCAATTGACTCACCCGGAAGCGCAGTGCACGATATTCATGATGACGACGGAAGCTCCATACACCAAGGAACGCCGGAGTTCGCGGGTGTTTACGCGGCTTCCGGTGCGCGCCACCGGGAAGAACACGGACGGCCGCAAGTTCCGCGAGACCAGCCAGACGATCGTGATCAATGCGCACGGCGGCTTGCTGTATCTGCAAGAGACGCTCGAACTTGGGGCGGAGGTGGTCCTCATCAATCCCGCCACCGAGGAAGAGCAGGAGTGCCGCGTCGTGTATATCGGCGACACGTCGGAAAAGGGCACTCGCGTGGGCGTCGAGTTTCTCTCGCCGAGCCCGCATTTCTGGGGCGTGGAATTCGCGCAGCCCGATTGGGCCGGAGACGTTCCCTCGCGGCCCGTGAATTAGCACCGACGCAACCTCTGACCTCCCCGCAGCCAGTTCAGAATGACCGGTAGTGCGTCAGTTTCCGATTAGCGCTTAATCAGGACTTCCTCGGTCGTCTGCAGAAAACGGCGCGGCCCGCCTGCTCCGGCAACCCGCGTCAGCCCCTTGCGCGACGAATGCGCGAGACGCATGCGGTGAACGATTCAAGGAACATCAAGGCGTGGGACATGGGCCCTGCTGGGGGCCCACATCCGCACGCTCCTAGGCGCGGGCCGCCTTTTGTCCCCGATAGGCCGGCGCGAAAACCTCGGCTACAAAAGCCTCCAGCGTCGTGGGAGCAGTGTTCCTCGGGGAGCGTGGCTCGAGCGTCTTTAAGTGGCCTGAATTCTGCGCATCCGCCAACTCCAACAGCAGATCCGCCATATTCGAAGACATGCCCATCTGTACGAAACCGGGCTTCAATTGTGCCGCGGGCATCTGCGTATATGTGAGGTCGGGCTTGCCGATCGCGGCGCCGATTATTTTGGCGGCTTCCGCGTTCGTGACATCGCGAGGCCCTTGCAGTTCGCGCGTGCTCTTTCCTTGAAAATCGAGCTGCAACAGAGCGTCGGCGGCTGCGTCGCCGATATCGCGCGTTGCGATCATGGGTACGCGCAGATCGCCTCTGACAGCGCCGGCCATTGTTCCGAAGGCCTTGATCACGCCAACCTGGGGCAGAAGGTTTTCCATGAAGCCGACCGGTCGCAGGTACAGGGCGTTCAATCCGGGAATCGCGCTAAGTTTCTTTTCGAGATTGTAGAGCCCGACCACGGGGCCTGTCTTATCCGGCTTGTCCGCGCCGATACTGCTCAGCACGACGGCGTATTTTATTCCGCTCTTCTCAATCGCGGCGGCCAAGGCGTCGCCCGCGCGCTGATAGTGTGCCAGCACATCCGGGGCGGTCACGTCCGGCGGTATCATCGCGTATACAGCCTTTGCACCCGAAAAAGCCTTCGTGAGCGCCGCCGTGTCGGTGATGTCCGCAACGAAAACCTCTGCGCCCTTCTTTGCCAATGGTTCTAGCCGCTTCGCGCTGCGGCCAACAACACGCACCTGTTCACCTTTTGCGAGCAACTTTTCCGCTACTTCGTTTCCGGTGTTTCCTGTCGCGCCGGTAATGACGTACATAGGGGCCTCCCTATCCTTTTTATTGAATTGTAGGGCTGGTATTAACTAGATGCCGGCCGCCGTCAGAGGGTTCATCAAATCTCACTCCGCGGGGATCTCAGCGCTCCCCACGCGCAAACCCCCGATTAGCCCGGCTACCGCAAGCTGACCCACCACCGGATAGCCCCGCAAGTTGATAATCACGACTTCTCAACATACAATCGCCTTCGTTTACCAAATTGGTGAAACATGCCGGCAACCTCACAGCGAGTCTACGTTGGCGCGGGCGAGCGTGTACCTGAAGGCGGACGCCTGGTGGTCGACATCGGCGAAAAGACGATCGGCATTTTCCGCGTCGAAGGAAAACTCTACGCGTGGGAAAACAGGTGCGCGCACCAGGGCGGGCCGGTGTGCCAAGGCAAAATCATTCCGCGCGTGACGGAAATCATCGAGCCGGGCGGCGAGAGCCGCGGTTTCGCTTTCGATGAATCGAGGATGCACATCGTCTGCCCGTGGCACGGGTTCGAATACGACATAAAGACGGGGGTCCATCCGGGGCGTCCCTCGGCGCGATTGATTCGAGTGGCGGTGGAAGAGGCCGCGGACGGAGTTTATGTCACCGTCTGACGAGGCCGCGAAACTCTCCGCGCTCGTGGTCGAATTGCGCAGGCAAATCGACCGGACCACCGACGCGGGCGAAATCGCGCGCGTGCCGGCGGCGGATGTGACGAATCTCGTGAGCGGCGCCGTGAAGCTTTACGCGGCGGCGGTGGAAGAGGCGGAGCCGGCAACGGGCGCGGCGCCGGTGATCGATGGCACCGTTTCGACGACGGAAGCGATGGTGATGGCCTGCGCCCTTCTGCGCGCGCATCACCTGAACCCGTTCGATCTCGCACTTTGGTTTTCGCGCACCGCGCCGGGCGCTTGAGCTGGAAGCGGCGGCTAAGGATACGCACATGGGCACAACCAAGACTTTGAACGGCACGCACACGGCAACCGAACACGCGGTGCAGCAGATCACCACGCGCACCGACTCGCGCGAAATCCTCGCCAACGCGCGGCGCGACATCGCGCGCTATCACCTGGACGATTACTTCATCGTGGATGTGGACGCGCACCACGTGGAGTTCGATTCGTGGGGCGAGATCCTCGACCGGCTAGAAAATCCTGTCCTGCGACACAACGCGAAAACCATGACGCAGGATTGGCCTCGGGCGCGGCAGCTCGCGTTCAGCAACCATCCGGTCGGACTGACGTTCCAGGATGTTTTCGGCCGCATTCCGCATCAGGCGGAGCTTGCGGAGTACGTCGAGAAGACGGACGAGCATCGCGACCTCACGCTCGTGCGCCGGGCGATGGATTCGATGGGAATCAAGATGCAGGTCGTGTTTCCGCAGCCGATGCTCGAGATGGGGCTGCATCCCGAGCCCGATATCGTGACGGCGATGACGTTCGCGTATAACCGCTGGTTCACGGAAACGATTCTGCCGCGCGAGGAACGCGTGAAAACGCTGCTCAGCCTGCCGTTTCACGATCCGGACGCGAGCCTGAAGATGATCGCGGAGTTCGGCGAGACGCGCGGGGTGGTCGGCTTCATGATCACGAGCCAGCGGCACACGGGCGTGCACAAGAATATGTACATGCGCATCTACCGCGAGCTCGAGGAGCGCGGGCTGCCGCTGGCGTTTCACGCGGGACCCACGTGGGGCGACACGATGACGGCGACGATGAACCGGTTCCTGGCCGTGCATTCGATGTCGTTCGTCACCTGCAACATGACGCACCTGACGAACTGGGTGGTGAACGGCTTGCCCGAGCGATTCCCGAAGCTCAAGGTGATCTGGATCGAAAGCGGGCTGGCGTGGGTGCCGTTCATGATGCAGCGGCTCGACCACGAATACCTGATGCGGCAGTCGGACGCGCCGCTGCTCAAGCGCCTGCCGAGCGAATACATCGCGGAAATGTATTTCACGTCGCAGCCGCTCGAAGTGACGATGCCACACATGCTCGAAGCGACGTTCAAGGCCGTGCGCGCCGAGTCGCAATTGATGTACTCCTCGGACTGGCCGCACTGGGATTTCGACGTGCCGGCGCGGATCGCGGGCCTGCCGTTCCTGAGCGAACAGGGGAAGCGCAACATCCTCGGCGAGACCGCGCGCAAACTCTTCAAACTGTAGCTTTCCACAGGCAAAGCAGAACGAATCGAGAGATTGCCCTGCGCGCGCGGGGTTTGTTATGCTCCGCCGCGTTTGGCGACTTGTGTGATTTGGCGAGGGCCTCGATGAAGAAATATGTGGGACGGAAGCCGATGTATCTGGCGATGGCGTGCCTGCTGCTCGCGTCTGCCGCCTGCGTTTCCGCCGTGCAGGCGCAGGATGCTGCGCCTGGAATCGCGCCGACGGAAAAGTGCGCCGATCTGACGAAGCTGCAAATTGCCGGATCGGGAATGACGATTACGAAGACGGAATCCGTTGCCGCGGCTGCGCCCGGCACGATTCGGCCTTCGCAATTCGGCGATACGATCCAGGTGGCCGTGCCGGCGTATTGCCGCGTGGACGGCGTGATCGATCCGCGCACCGGTTTCGACGGCAAGCATTATGCGATCGCGTTTGCCATCGCCCTGCCCGATCAGTGGAACGGGCGATTCCTCTTCCAGGGTGGCGGCGGGCTCAACGGCTCCGTAGGCGCGCCGTTTGGGACGCAGGCGGCGGGCAAAGCTCCGGCGCTCACGCGCGGGTTTGCGATTGTCTCGACGGACACGGGGCACGAAGGCGCCGTGTTTGACTCTTCGTTCATGAAGGACCAGCTGGCCGCGCTCGATTTTGCGTACATCGCGGTCGGCCGCGTCACCGTGCTCGCCAAGCAGGTGATCGCTAGCTACTACGGCCAGCCTGCCAGGCATTCCTACTTCGACGGCTGCTCCACGGGCGGGCGTGAGGCGATGCTGATGTCGCAGCGTTACCCAACGTATTTCGACGGGATTATTTCGGGCGATCCGGCCATGGAGACCGGATACTCGAACATCGGGCTTTCCTGGGCGACGCGCGCGTTTGATGAGATCGCACCCAAGGGTCCGAACGGAAAGCCGGACCCGACGAAGGATTTCTCCAGCAGCGACAAGAAGTTGATCGCCGATGCGATCCTCAAAGCGTGCGACGACGAAGACGGCCTGAAGGACGGGATGATTTTCAATCGCGCCGCCTGCCACTTTGATCCCGCGGTCCTTCGCTGCGAAGGCGACAAAACCGACAGATGCCTTTCGTCCGGCCAGGTGACCGCGTTGCAGCAGGCTTTTGGCGGGCCCAAGGATTCGCGCGGCGATCAAGTCTATCCGCGATTTCCCTTTGATGCAGACATGGTGGCCGAACCCAAGGCCCCCGGGTTCACGTTGAGTTTCCTGCCCACGCCCGGCCCGAACATTCTTGGCAACGTTCTGCCGCCCAACGAGTCCGTGGATCAGCAAGTCGCCGGCGTTCGCGCCAATGCCGAACAGAGACTAACGGACACGGCTACGTGGACCGACCTCGACACCTTCTCCGAACACGGCGGCAAGCTGATCTTCTATCACGGCACGAGCGACCCGTGGTTTTCGTTCCTCGACACGCTGGGCTATTACAAGCGGCTCGGGGAGGACCCGGCCAACGGCGGAACGGATCAAGTGCAGACGTGGAGCCGGTTTTTCCTGGTTCCGGGGATGAGCCACTGCATGGGCGGCGCCGCCACGCTCGATGACTTCGACATGCTGACCGCGATTGTGAACTGGGTTGAGAAGGGACAATCGCCCGAATTTGTGATCGCGACGGGCAAGTCGTTTCCCGGCCGCTCGCGGCCGCTCTGCGCGTATCCGAAATACGCGCGCTACAAAGGCGCGGGCGATCCCGAGAAAGCCGATAGCTTCGAATGCGTGGCGGGAGAACCGGTTCAATGAAGTTTCGTTCGGTCCTCGTTCTTCTCCCATAATTTTTCGTTTGGCGGCTTCGGCCGCAGGGAGTGCTCGATGAAAACCAAGCGCAGCAGTTTGACCGCAAATTCCCCGATGGACCGCCGCTCGATGTTGAAAGGATCCGCGCTCGGCGGAGCGCTGCTCGCGGGCGGCGCCCTCGATGGATTCTTCGCCAGAGCGGCAGCCGCCGCCGGAAGCGAGCCAGCCACGGACGGCTCGCAAACGAGCTCCAACTCTGCCACCGCGGAAGCCGCAAAGCCGCTGGGCGAGATCGAGCCGATCAAGCTCGAATATGTCTTTCAGATTCGGATCGATTTCAAAGAGCGCGTTTCATTCCAGACGCCCAACGGGCGCCGCGCATACGTTCCAGCGATGTCGGGCGTGATCGAGGGCCCTCGCCTGCAGGGGAAGGTGGTGCCACGCAGCGGCGCGGATTACGCCGGCAACGGCGTGCTGAACGCGCACTATATGCTTCAGGCGTCGGATGGCACGATGATCTACATCCACAACACCGGCTATCTCTATCCGATGGACGGCAAACCGATCGACCGCAACGACCCGAGCTGGGGCGGCGACCGTCCCTTTTACTTTCGCGTCACGCCATATTTCGATACGCCGGTGGGGCCGCATGATTGGCTGACGCGCACCGTGATTGTCGGCAGCGGCAAGCGCCACGCGAATCCGGACTATACAATCTTCACGTACTACGCCGTGCTATAGATAGAGCCCGAAGCTGCCGCCAGCAAACTGAAGCGACCCGGGGAGCGGCCAAAGGCCACGGGTGCGTCGACGGGACCAGAACCCCTGCGGCGAGGCATCCCGATTGCCCGCAAGGGACATCTTTAGTAGTCTCTACGATTACGTTTAGGCGTTCCAGCCGTCTTGTGGAATCAGGGGTGAGTAATTTGCAGGGTCAATCTCGCGTCATTTTCTTGCTTACGCTTTGTATCGCCGCCGTGATGCTGACGGCTTGCGAGGAGCAAATCAATTATCCGACGCCAGCGCCCAATATAACGCTATCTCCTTCGAGCATCGAGGCGGGGCAGCCTGCCTTCACTTTGACGGTAAAAGGGGGCGGGCTTACGCCGGCATCTACCGTGACTTGGAACGGAAACGCCCTAGTCACGTTGTTCACTTCGACGAGCGAGCTGACCGCGCAGGTGCCGGCAACACTGATTCAAAATGCGGGCACTGCATTAGTTTCCGTTACGACGCCTTCGCCAGGAGGGGGAACGACGGAGCCCGCGACGTTCACCATCACCGCGGCGCCAAGTCCAGTGCCGCAAATCACATCACTCTCGCCATCAGGGGCTTCGACGGGCGGCGCTGGAATAACGTTGACCGTGAACGGCAACAATTTCGTTTCGCAATCTGAAGTGTCTGTGAACGGCAATATTCGATCGGCTTCGTTCGAGAGCACCACTTTGTTGCAGGTGTTGATCACCGCAGCCGACCTCCTGAATGCGGGTTCCGTGCCGATTTTCGTAATCAACCCACCTCCGAACGGCGGCACCTCGAATACCGTATCGCTGATCGTCAGAAATCCCGTGCCGGGCCTCAGCTCGCTAAGTCCCACGGCCGCTCAGGCTGGAACGACGACAGCGACGGCCGTAACGGTGTCGGGAACCGGGTTTGTGACGAATTCAACAGTGACCATCAACGGTGCGGCACACGCAACGGTGTTCACGAACAGCACGGAACTCACGGTCACGCTGACCGCCGCGGATCTTGTGAACGGAGGCGTGGATCAAGTGCAGGTGTTCAGTCCGGGGCCCGGTGGGGGCACATCCAACACGCTGACCTTTGCGGTGAATCCCACAGATTCAGCAGGGCTACCGGTGCTGGTCGATATCGCCCCTTCCGGGGCGCAGGCAAATAATGGGGTCTGCGGCACGCCGTGTACGAGTGGTGTTCCGACGCTGACTACCGCCGGACCTTCGGCCAGCTTGACCGGAGAATTTATCGCGTTCGCATCCACTTCGACGAATCTGCTGACGACGGTCACGCAGCCAGACAATCTGACGAACGGAACAAGCGGCATCTTTTACCGCGACACATGTCTTGGGACGACGACTTCGAGCACGAGCGGCTGCACGCCCAAAACGCTTCTGATCACGGGAGGCACAGGAGGCACTCCTGCGAATGGGCCGAGTTCCGAGCCCTCGCTGGACAGCGCAGGCGCGAACGTCGCATTCACTTCGACGGCAAGCAATCTCGTGAACTACGTAAGCACCGCCGGCGGCGGGCGCCAAGTCTACTGGCAACCGACGTGCGAGACTACGACGGCGACGACGGCGTGCACGCCGGTGCTAGTATCGCTGTCCGCCGACGGATCGAGCGCCGGGAACGGCGAAAGCTACAATCCGGTGATCAGTCCCGACGGTCAGTACGTCGCGTTCGTTTCGCTGGCGACGAATCTCGTGTCCGGCGTCGTCGTCGACGGGATCACGCCGCAGGTGTACCTGCGTTCCATGTGCGCCGGCGCCACGCCATCGACGCAGACGGCGTCGTGTGTTCCGACTACGTATCTGGTTTCGACGCCGGACGGCTTGACGCCGGGCGACGGGCCGAGTTCGGATCCGGCGATCTCGAATACGGGCCTCTACGTCTCCTTTTCATCGACGGCAACGAATCTCGGCGCCACCGCGCCCAACCCGAGTGCGGCGCAGGAAATCTTCGAGCGCTCGACCTGTATCACGACGATTGGAACGACCAGCAACAGTTGCGTGACGATCACCAATCTGATTTCCACGCCGGACGGCGGCGCGACAGCGGCCAACGGCGCAAACGTTGAGCCGGCGATGTCGCCGGATGGACGCTTCGTGGCGTTTGCTTCGACGGCGACCGATCTTGGAATCGCCTCCTCGGGCGTGCAACAGGTCTACGTATACGACACGTGTATCGACGTGGCGGTGACCACGCCACCGACGTGCAGTCCTTCGAGCCCGATGCTCGTCTCGACGCCGGACACGACGGCGAGCCCATCTACGCCAGCAAACTCGCTGAGCGAGGATCCATCGGTGAGCGTGTGCAACGCGACAACCACAACGACAGGAACGTGTCCGGGAGGGGTTCTGATCGCGTTCGCATCGAAATCCACGAACCTTTCGCCGAACGTGGTGAATGGCGTCGAGAACGTTTTCGTGCGCAGCACGTGCTTGGATCTTCCGACCACCACAACCGCTTGCACGCCACGCACTGCGCTGGCGAGCGTTCCGGCAGGCGCAACCGCAGCGGCGAATGGAGATAACATCGCCCCGGCCATCAGCGGTGACGGCCATACGGTTACGTTTATATCGGCGGCAAACAACCTGGTTCCGATTGACACGAACGGGTTCCCAGACGTATTTCTCGCGGCAACGTCCTTCTAGTTTCGCGCTTTGCTTTGCCGATCCGCGGCGATGCGCTGGAGAACGGCCGCGCGGGTCGTTTCGAGCGTGAACGTGAGCGACTCGCGCGGGACGCTGTTGACGTAAGCCCCGATCAGCCAGCCCAGCCCCGTTGGAATGTCCCGCGTGAGCGATATCGACTGGCACTCCACGTAGGTGCCGCCGTCCTTTTCCTCGAAGCGCCAGTACGTGTTCATCCGCCATAGAAGGCCGCGATCGTGCCCTTCGGGCTCGAGGCGCTCGTCGCGGGTGCCGGCGTTGTCCACTTCCTGAATTCGAATGGTTCGGGAGCGGCTCCAGGCGTGCGTCGTGTCAACGATCGTGTAGTGGACTTCATGTTCTGTGTCGAGGACGGTGGTGATGACTTTCTTTTTGTACAGGCGCAACTCGATGGTGAAGTCGTTTCCTTCGCGGCGCAGAATCCGCGACCGCATCACGTCCGGGTGAAAATATTCCTGCTGGTGGTCGTAGTCTTCCTCGAGTGCGAGCGTTTGGTCCAGAGTCGCGCCCGGGATGAAGACAGTGCCGATCCAGTGATGAATCATGCCACCACCGGGGACCGCGACCGGTTTATCGGAGGCGTTTTTTCCGGTGGCATCCAATCGTGCGATCACGACTTGCCCTGCTCGAAGTTGCGCATCGGCCGCGGATCTGCGATTTGCCGGCAGACTCTCGACCCAGAGGTAGGGCTGCCGCTGGGCCAGTTGCGCATCGGTCTGGGCTTCCGCCACGCGAACGTAGCGGTCGAAGGCTTCGACGGTCCGCGGTTGCAAGTCCGTTGCACCGGCTCGCGCGACAGTGAGGCAGAGCCCCAACGCGACACACGCGATCCGTGGCGATGCCCGTTTGCCCGCTTTTCCCGCCACCTGTCGCAATCTTCCACCTTCCCACGCGCTAACGCCGCCGCCGCTGGGCAGATACCGCGGGACTTGCGCGTCCCAGGAGCTCGGCGTCTTCCCTTGTAGGCAATATGGACGCCAAGTCCACGTCGCAGGTTGTGAAAGCATCTGGGCGAGCAATCAAAGCGAGTGTTGACGGGAGAAGACCATTCTGGAGTACGATGACAGAAGGTTCGTAGATTGAATAACTTGCGCGGGTCGAGAAGCGTGCTTCCGGCTCATTTTTGAGCCGTCGTCCCCGCAAGGCAGCTCCTCAACCCGCATCGCATGTTAGTGAGAGAGGGCGGGGCCGACCAATGGCTCCGAAGGCGGATTTGAGCTGTACTGTAGTTCTAGTACTTACGCCTTTCCGGATTTCCTCGAATCCGGCAACTACTTCGAAACTGTCACCGTGACGTCCGCAGCGGGTGGAAGGCGCAGCGTGATTTCGGTTGTCTTGTCGGAGCGGATTACGACGCGTTTCATCCAGTCCGAGAACATCCCCCGCCAATAAGCCTGCAGGTCGTATTGTCCGACTTCGTATCGCGCGAACGTGAAGTGGCCCTTCGCGTCCGTATGAGTGGCGCTGGGGCTTTGGCCATAGGATGTTTGCATCGTCACGGTAGCGTCCGGAACGGGCCTACCATGCGCGTCGACAACAGTCCCTGAAATTGCGCCGATCCGAACCCTGGCATTTGCGGCTGCAGCGAATCCTAGAATTGCAGTGAAAAGAACCAACCCGGCCGACCATCGAATACGCACCATATATCACCTCGAGCCTACATGCACATCTTATCGGCTGGGGCTCGCTTGGAGCTGATTTCGCAACAGGGCGTTTCTCACCGGTGACCTGTACCGTAGGCCAGTTCTCACCGCGGATGCAGCCAATTGCTTTTTTTTCGCGGACGGGTTATCCAGTCTAGCCCGGCGCGGACGCAGTCCGCACTGGAGAGGAGGGCCAGTGGCCCGATACATCTCACAGCACACGTTGGCCTGCCTTACCCGTCAGGGTGCAGAGGAACTTACCGCACGTTTGTATGGAGGGAGCCAGGTTGCGGCGCGCCGCGTCCTCGTGAACATGCATGAAGGCAAGATGCTGGTGGAATTCGAGGCTCCCGGACGCGACGAGCTCGAAAAGTGGCTTGCGGTTCAGAAGTTTCATTTCGACTGGCTGCTGCGCGTCGAGTACGAGTCGTCCGATGCGGGGCCGCTCGCAGCGGTTTGAATGGCATGCATCCCATTCAAAACGGCGTTGTCAGCAGAGGCGTTTTCGGCGTATGCTGCGGCCATGGAGATTTGCCGCCAGAGAACGGCTCAGGGTTGTTGTCGCCGCTCGTGTTGCGTCCGGGTGTCTTCTGGCAGGCGTGGGCTGAGAATGTAAGCATCTTCGAGCTGAAGTTTTAGCGACCCGCCGCCAGAGAGCCTGGCCGGCGGGTTTTTTTGTGTTGGGGGTCTTGTGCAAGGGTTACGACATCCGATGCTAGACGGAGGACGACATGGCTGAATATGCACATCCGGAAGTGCTGGTGGCGACCCAGTGGGTCGCCGAACATGCCAGCGATCCCAAGGTTCGATTGATTGAAGTTGACGTGGACACGACGGCATACGAGCAGGGCCACATCGCAGGAGCCGTGGGATGGAATTGGCAGACGCAGCTGCAGGATAACGTGCGCCGGGATCTGATCGAGAAACCGGCGCTCGAGAGACTCCTGGGCCAGTCCGGGGTCTCGAACGACACAACCGTCGTTCTCTACGGTGACAACAACAATTGGTTCGCCGCGTACGCATTTTGGCAGCTCAAATATTACGGACATAAGGATGTCCGCCTGATGAATGGCGGACGGAAGAAATGGGCCGAAGAGAAGCGACCGCTAACCACTGAAGCCACGAGGGTGGCGGCCACCACGTACCGCGCCAGCGGGCCGGATGAATCCATTCGCGCCTATCGCGAAGAGGTGCTCGCGATCGTCGGGAAGGAGACGAACGGCAGCCTTGTGGATGTGCGATCGGTCGACGAATTCACGGGGAAGATTATTGCGCCGCCGGGCATGAGCGAAACGGCGCAGCGCGCCGGGCACATTCCGGGAGCGGCCAACGTGCCTTGGGCGCAAGCGGCGAATGAGGACGGAACGTTCAAGTCGGCCGAACAGCTGAAGCAGCTATACCAGGGAAAGGGCATCTCCGGCTCGGGCGAGACGATCGCGTACTGCCGGATCGGCGAGCGTAGTTCGCATACGTGGTTTGTGCTGAAGTATCTGCTCGGCTACGACAACGTGAAGAACTACGACGGATCGTGGACCGAATGGGGCAACCTGATCGGCGCGCCGATCGAGAAAGAAGTAGCCGCGGCCGCGCGCTAGATTTTGG